>ENA-OQBW01000112-OQBW01000112.1-human-gut-metagenome-genome-assembly--contig:-NODE-112-length-10737-cov-0.892743_pt1 | contig 10737 bp, 9 predicted proteins | sample MGYA00242752_ERZ504565 | MGnify/ENA primary metagenome ERZ504565 (study PRJEB26092, sample SAMD00036268) | human gut metagenome | host: Homo sapiens | study: EMG produced TPA metagenomics assembly of... | reverse complement strand
CCACACCATGCCCCCCAACCGGCGCCGGTGAGGATGAAGCGTCCGGGAATGCCTTCGGCGGACAACTCCTCTTTGTCTACCACGAAGGCAGAGCTGTAGAGGTGTGAAGTGGAGAGCGTGCGGCGGATTTCCAGTTCCTTGCCGATGGTGAGTGTGCGTTTGGTTCCCACAATCTTCAGTTTCCAGAGGCGTCCGCTGGTTCCGCGGGCTATGGGGATAAGGTCGATGATTTGTCCGTAGTCAATGCCTGAACGTTTCAGAATGAGGGCTGAAAGCTCTTCTTGGGTATATTCCACTTTCCAGCGATAGAAGTCCGTAGTCTCCTGGTCATAGTTATTGAGTACCTGCGAGAGGATTTTCTTGTCGGTGGTGTTGCAGAATGCTTCGGGGGAGGTACGAATCCAGCGGTCCGCTTCGACTTCCTGCGTCAAATCGGGCAGTGTGGCGTGCGTTTTGCTGTCTCGTTGTTGGGCAAGATAGGGATATTTGATGTCTTCCCAGCAGTATTGGAACTCCTCGAAAGCACCGCCGCAGCATTTGGAGAAACGGGCGTCGCAAATCTTACCATCAGATGTCAGTACCTGGCCGCGGGTAGCGGAGATGGCTTGTTTCACAATATCGGTAGAGGCACGTGTAATGCCCTGGTAGCGTTGACAATGGTCGTCGGCGCATACATCGAAACGTGTGTGGTCTTCTCGGTCGTACCAGCGAATCAGCTCTTCGTCGGTCTGCGTAAAGGCCGAGTAGTTAGCTTGGGCTTCGGTGATTTCCTTATTCTTTTGTATTTGTGCCAGTAGCCAGCTTCGGGAGATGACAGCGTGTGCCTTGAGCAGCTCCAGAGAAGCGGTGGCACTCATCTCGGAGGAGATGACGCTGGTCAGATAATCTTCTACATGGATGACGTTGATGCCGGTGAGCTTTCCATTCTCAACGATGATTTTGAGAGCACCCAGAAAACGCTGGTCTTCCTTGCGCTCCCAATGGAAATTGATGCCGATGGTAACGTCCAATAGTTCGAGGCATCGGTCTGCTCGTGTTGCGGTTCAAACAGCAGTTCGTCATACCGGCGTCCATTCCAGAGAATCTTGCCTTCGTCGTAGGTCACTACCTGCTTTCCGCTGACTTCCGTTCCGTCCATGCGATACGGATTCAGCAAAACGAATTCTATCTGCGGTTCAAACAGAATGCCTACTTGTACTTTGGGCTCTTTCATAATGGTATTTCTTTAAAATTAGAGTTCTTGGATTTCAGAAGTCATATTTTTTTCCCTGATACGCTGCCGTACCTTGTGGAAATCTGTGGCAGAGAGGCATACTTCACTTAATATCTGCGCCACGTCTTCCGCAGTGATTTTCAAGAAATCCTTTTCTACGGGGGTGATAAAGACACCTCCCAAGTCGACGGATGCCGGGCTGCTCAACAGATTGGCTTCTCCTTCGGCAGTATAGCAGGCGGGGCGGTGTTTCTCGCGCGGGAAGACAAAGACCACCCAACGGTCGGCCTCGTATAGGACCAGTACGTTCATCATCGGCTCGTCTTCTTCGGGTTTCACGTCCAGAGAACGGTAAATGATGTCGAACAAGTCTGCCGCGTCCTCTTTGGAGGTGGATTCAATCACAAGTGTGGCACGGGGGAGCGTCGTCAAGATACCACAGTGCTGCTTTCCTATAATCGGCTATTTTCCCGGCAGTCTGTCCGCGCCAGTCCTTTTCAATAGGCATGAACCCTTTGTTTCCTGCCTGGAAATGAGCATGGTCGGGGGCGGAAGCACCACATTTGGGACCGTTGTAGAAGATGGTGTAATCCGTCAGCGCCTCGGCCAGCTCCAGCATGTCGGTGAAGCGGGTGGCTATGCGTTGAGGGGTATGTGCCAGTTCCGGTACTGTCAGGTGGCGGGGGAAGATGGGGAACGGATTCACCAGAATATTGTAGTGTCCTCCGAACGGGATACCTTTCTGTACCGGCGGCAAATTGGCCGGGCACAGAAAGCATTTCCGTTCCAGGATGGACTTGGCATCCACTTTGGCACCGGAGGAAACGATGCGTGCGGGGTTGAACTGTACCTTATAAAGTATCCCGTTTACATTCAGCTCTTTCACCCGCACACCGGAGAGGGCGGCATAGTTGTTGCGTGCCGTCTCCCAGGATGCCAATTGTCCAGTCAGAAGATGGTGTATCGTTTGATTCATATCACTTGTTTTTGTTCATCGCTATGCGTGCCTGAAGTTCCCAGGTACGGATGCGGTCTTTGTAGAGGTTGTGTCCGTTCATTTTCACGATGTCCAGTGAGGCATCGGAGTTGTCGTCCCAGCGGCGGCAGAGGTAGACCACGTCGTACACGCGTCCTATCTGGTATTGACGGGAGAAGTTCAGTCCTAGTGCATAATCTTCGCCATAGCTGGTATTGGGTACTTTCACTTCGCGCAGCACCGGGGTATAGAAGGCGCGTGGGGCACCCAGGCCGTTGATGCGGAGGGCGTTGTTGCGTCCGTTTGCCGGAGTCCATTCCTTGTGGTCGATGATGCCCGGAGCATCATGTTCATGTTGAAGTCCGTCATCATATAGGTGCCTACCACCATGGCGCAGTTCTGCTCGTAGAAGGCGCGGACCATGATGGCGAGTGTATTTTCGTCTTTGTATACGTCATCGCTGTCCAGCTGCACGGCAAACTTGCCGCACTTGGGGTGGTGTACCCCCATATTCCAGCAACCGCCGATGCCGAGGTCGGTACGTTCGGGGATGATATGGATGACGCGTTCGTCATCCTTGAATTCATCGATGGCCTCCGTAGTGCCGTCTGTGGAATGGTTGTCGATGATGATAAGATTATATTTGAAGTCTGTCTTCTGCATCAGTACCGACTTGATGGCATCGCGGATGGTACGGATACGGTTGCGCACCGGAATGATGACCGAAGCTTCATACTCAAAGTTACCGGCAGAGAACTCAATCTTCTTGAACTCCGGTGCCAGATATCCCCCCGATTTCTTTCAGATGTTCGGTACATGCCTGCTCCATCTCAATCTGGCGGTCACGGTTTTTGGGGTCTACATAGTCGAAAATCTTTTCGCCGCTCTTGCGGGTATCGTTTTCCACCTCGCTGTATAAGTATTCGTTGATATGTACCAAGTTTGAATGTTGGCTCAATTTCAAGCGCAGGTCGTAAAGTCCGGCGAAGTTGTAGTCAGACTTCATGTGTCCGGCGGCTTCCTTTAGTTTTTCGGTGTTGAAAAGGAGCAGGGAGCCAAAGTTGAAGTCATCCCTCAAGGAACCGAATTGGTAGTCGATTACCGGAGCGTTGCTCTGCTTGCCGTCTGCTATTTGGTAGTGGTCGGCATATACCATACCGGCGCTTGAATCTTCAAGGATGTGTATCATACGTTCCAGTGCAAACATACCCATTTCGAGCGTAGTCTCTTTGGTATAAAGCAATGTGTATTCTCCCTTGGCTGTATTAGCAATAGCTTTGAGAGTTGCACTGCTGTAGGGCATGTCAACAAACAATATTTCGCAGTCCGGGAGCGATTCCAGAGTGGCATCGGTCGTGATTAACCGGATTTCTTCTATAAGTCCTGTCGCCTGTAGCTATTCACTGTTTTTTCTACTTGTTCTTTTCCTGCGTAGGGAAGAAAGCAACTGATTTTATTCATGATATATCTTTTAATTTTTAATTCTCAATTTTTAATTCTCAGAAGTCCCACTTCCCCGCTGGTTGCCGTGAATAGAACTTCGTGGCCGTTCAACGGAACTACGGTACTGATGAGTGAATTTCCTATTTTATGTTTCCACAGTACTTTGCCTGTTTTTCCTTCCAGTGCGAAGATAAGTCCTTCTTTGGTACTGCCAAACATTACCCCCTCTTTTTCCACTTGCATGGAGGGGGCATGCTCATAACCGAAACCTACATTGGTTGCCCACAACTCCCGCGGAGTATCTCCTTGAGCTGCATAGCAAACAATGCTGTCGTTCATCGTTTTGCTATAGATACGTTCACCGTCTTCGGAAAGTCCGATGGTCTCGCGCACCATGGACTGGAAGGTGCGCCACACGGTATTGCCCGTATGGATGTCTATGGCGGTCATGGCGCGTTGCGGGTCGGTAATGAATACTTTACTGTCGGCAGCTACCGGCCATACGGCGGCAGGAGAGAAGTGCATGCGGGTCAGTCCACCCGTCCATTTCCACAACTCACGTCCGTCAGTCTTGTTCAGGGCATACAGTGTATTGTCCCATGCGCCGAAGATGACCTTGTCTTCCGTCACCAATGGCTTGGTTTCGATGTAGCCCTTCACGCCGGTGTAGGCCCAGATTACTTTTCCCGTATGGATGTCTATGGCGCGGAAAGTGGCATCACTGGCACCGATGTAGGCGGTACCGTCTGCGATGGTCACGGCTCCGAGTACCGGTTCGGCAGCTTTTACCGTCCAGAGCAGGTTGCCGTCTTTGGCATTCAATCCGTAGATGCGACGGTCAGCAGACCCGAATACAACGATACCCTCGCTTACGGCCGGAGTACCGACAATGCGCTTGCCGGATTCAAAGCTCCATAGCTTTTTACCGTTTTTCAGGGCGTAGGCTGTCAGCTGTCCCATATCGTCTCCTACGAACACTTTATCTTTTTCTACGGCGGGAGAGCAGTAAATGCCTGCGCCCGTCTGCACCATCCATTGCTCCTTTACTTGCGGATACTCCTTGTTGACCGAGAAGTCAGGATATTTCTCTGCCTTTCCGTTGCGGTCGTAATACTGTCCGGTCAGCGAGAATGCTGTCCACTGCTTCTTGGGCTCGCCGATACGTTGCGTGTATACCCGGATGGAATCCCCGGTTACTTCATAGATGCCGTAACCCGGTTTCCCTTCTTTGTCGCACAGGTTGCTGCGCATCAGTACGCCCGGAATGCCGTCGTAACGTAAATCCCGGTTGCTGTGGTAGTGTCCGCCGATAAACAAGCGCACGTTGTAGGGGCGGACGGCATCCGTCACCTCATACCAATTGTCCACATCACCTTCCATTAGCGGGTAGTGGGTGACAAGTATCACCGGTTTGTCTTTGCCGTTTTTTATCCATTTCTTCCGTCATCCAACGGATATCTTGCGGCACTACATGCCCGTAGGCCATACGCATCAGCGGACCGGAGTTGAAGCCGAGGAAAAGGAATCCCTTATGCTCGAACTCGAAGCGTTCGCCGCCAAAGATTTCTCCGAAAGCGGTACAGCCGGAGTCGCTCCATTTCGTTTCATGGTTGCCTAGGACTACGTGGTAGGGGACCTTCAGCAAGTCAAGGCACGATTTCACTTTTTCCATGGTAGTACGGTCGCCTTCTTCGGTCAGGTCGCCCGTCACCAGGACAAAGTCGATACTGTCGGTGGCATTAATCTGTGCCACGGAACGCAGCAGGTCCTCTGTGGGATTCGGATTGTTCGGGGTCAGATGAATGTCCGTCAGTTGGGCAAAACGGAATGTCCCTTGCTGTGCCTGCATCCCCAGGGGGAGCAGGCAAGCCATCAGGACGATTATTAACAGTCTTCTGTTCATAGATGATGATTGGTTGATATTACTTGTTGTCATTGAAGAATGTCAGTACAGCATTCATGAATGCCTCTCTTTCAGAATCAGTACGTATGGATTCAAAAGGGAATCCCAATACAAGAGTCTTGTAGTCGCCTTGGTAGGCCACACCGGCACTCAGGTTGTTTTCAGAATACCGCATCACGGTGTGTGCATCTTTGGTTGCCGGTTCAATGGCGTCCGGTGATTCCACCACATACGAATCGGCATTCAGCTCATTGTGATAGGTATAGTTTCCTGAAAGGGCGGGGAACGGAGAAGCTACGCTTTTCACCTTACCCATTGTAGCCGCTTGTCCCACACGCCACTTATATTTCAGTACTTCCATCGCAAATTTCTTGTCGGCTTCGTCGGCGGTTGCAAGGCGGTTGTCCCATAAATCCGTTCCTACAAAAGCGCCCGAAACAAAGATATTTCCACCTTGCTTACAATAAGCCGCAATAGCCTCCTGCATCGGTTTGCTGAAAGTCTTGAACTCCAACGGTTTTACGCCTCCCCGTCCCATCTTGGTCTGGCATTGCTTCCCAAGTATCAAGTCCACATACCTATACTCCCTCATATCCACCGGAATATTCTTCTCTCCCTTTCCTACGGGGGAGAGACTTTCATTACTAACCGATACAAACGAATATCCCGCTTTCAGGATAGCGGCACCATGTATGGCAGGATAATCGAACGTATTTCCTGCGATGACTTGGGTCTCGTAATTTCCATAACTGTCGCCGAAACCGGAGGCGTCGTCGTCCATCCAGGGAATGGAACGGCGGTATTCCTTCATCTTGCCAATGTAGCTGATGTCATGGATATAGGGGACCCCGTGGTCCTGCTCATCCAGAAATCCGGCAAGGAGGGTGTCGGCGGGGGCGGGGGCCGTAAAGTCGGCAGGGGCACTGATGCGGTCGAATCCGTTTATCACCAATACGGTACCTTTGGAATTGAACGCCCGTCCGGCGGAAAGAATTTCGGAAGGGGAAACTCTCGCCGCCCTTGTTGACAGCGGTTACCTTGTAACTGCATACCATGCCGGCGGGGAGCGTGGTTCGGTAACTGTTGCCGTCCACCAATACTCCGTTGTCGAAATCCCCGTCGCCGATACGGGTATAAACAATGTATTTCTCTGCTACGGCAGTTGGTTCCAACGCATCCGCTACGGGTTGCCAGGTCAGTTCCACTTCGTTCTCGCTGGTCATGCGCAAGGCCATGTGGTCTACCGGTAACGGTTGCACTACATAATCCATGTTATATTGTGAGCAGAGGAACTGAAGCATACCTTTGTAGATGGCGCGGCTTACGGTGAAACGGAAACGCGGGTCCAGTCCGTAGCGCATGTCTGCAAAGTTTTGATGGGAAAGTAGTTCGAGTAGCATGGTAGGTACGCGGGGTACACGGGCCTCATAGTAGGATTGGTTCCATTTGCCCCGGCGTGTCCATTGGGGTTCGTAGAGGGTACGCACGTCACGCACGATGTTGGACTGAATCAAGTCTGTCAGGTCGTGGCTCAAGTAGCGGGATGCTCCGTTAGCGAATTTCTCATTGTAGGCGTTGGTATAGTAGATGCCGAGTGTCCCGATGATGGAATCGTTCAGTGTAGTTCCTGCATCGGAGTGGAAGGCAAAGGCCATGTTGACAGGGATGTTCAGCCCTTTTTCTGTCGGGTTCACGGCAGAGCCTCCGGAAAGGTAGTTCACCCAGATACCACGGCATTTATAGTCGTCGGTATAGTCATTCTTGCCGTTGCTTTCTGAATATACGCTGTCCGGTATGCCTGCCCATTGCAGCCAGTAGCGGGCGGCTTCGCAGAAACGGGGATAGTTAGATAGTTGATAATTGATAGTGGACAATGGAGAATAGGTTACACGGTCTTGGATGTTGCCTGTATGGGTGTTTTGCAGGTTGCGGGTGTCGGAGCTTTTCAGGTTTTCCGTAGCGCCCTCGTTGGAGATGCGGCGGGCGATGTTCCCCATACCGCCGCCAATCTTCACGGCGTCGGCGGTGATGATTCTTCCTACTTTGGAGGAAAGGTTGCTCAGAACGACTTTGCATTCATTGTTCCGACCGGCATTGAAGCCGAAGGTGCCGAGGTAAATCCAGGTGCCGCCTCCCCATTTGCTGGTTTACCTTGAACTGCGTGGTGCCGCCTTTGTGATAGACGGTGTAAAGGGCATCGTCCGCGCTGTTTGGCAAGGTTTGGTAAGAGACGTATACGGCGTATTGTCCGGTCGAAGGGATTTCGGGAATCCATTCGGCGGTGCTTGCGTTTCCTTTCTTGATGGTTTCTATGGCGCGGTAGGTGCCTTCCTTGAAAGGATTCTCAAAGTCTATGTATTGGGGGCGCAGGTGGGCGAAGCCTTGTCCTGCTCCCTGGCTCCAGAGCTTGTCACCGGAATTTTCCGTATAGATAGAACGGCTGGTCAGACTGCCGTCGTTGTCTACGATGACTTCTGCCGTCTGGCAATCGCGTTCGCGGGGAAGCAGCACGTTGGCACCGGCATTTTCCAGCATCGGCACGAGGAAAGGCAATACGTAGCTTTGGGTGTAGAGGTCTTCCACGGTCTGGAAGATACGTGCACGCTGCCATTCCCAACGGTCGAGTTTCGGCTCGTAGTACCAGCCGTGGCTTTGCCATAGGGCGATGTGCCGGTTCTGCAAGCCGTTGGTAGGGGTGTAGGGGGCGGAAATGTCGGTAACTAAAGGCTTGGAAACGACGGGATTGAATGTCTTCGTCTTTTTTGTCTTTTTTACTACGCAGGACTTGGGGAACCAGTTCTTCGATGCTGCGCTTGTTGGTACGGATTTGCAGCTTGTATTTGGTAAACTCCGTCGGTAGCAGGGCACTTACGCCCTGGTATATTTCGGCTACATTGTCCTCGCGGAAAGGAATATAGGCACAGTTCATGTTGGCAAACAGTTGCAGCGTATTTCCTTCCACGGCCACTGAGTCGATGCTGATACGTCCTACGGAAACTTCTTTCCGTGCGGTGGTATCCAGGAATTTCCCGATTTCCTGGCGGACATCCGTCGGAAGTTCTTGCGCACCTCCCCATTGGGGGAAGAGGGAGGCGGCAAGCAAACTTAGTAAAAACTGACGTCTTACGTTCATAGATGATGTATTAAGTTAATTGTTCTTTTTATCTTTCCTAATCAACAGACAGAGACCGATGAAAGTGAACAGTGCATTGAAAATCAGCAACTCGTAGCTGAATTGATAACCTCCGAACCAGGCTTCGGAATTTTTCTGCAGAATGAAGCAGAGAACCGGGGGAGGCGATGGCAACCAGCGGGATGTACTTGTCACGCACTTGTTGTTTCATGAAGATGCCGAAAGCAAACAGACCCAAGATAGGACCGTAGGTATAGCTTGCCAGGATATATACAGCATCGATGACACTGGTGTTGTTCAGAAGATTGAATACGAAAATGGTGATTCCCATGACAACCGCCATGCCGATGTGCACTTTCTTGCGCATCTTCACAACCGTCTCTTCCGACTTGCCTTTCGTTCCCAGAATGTCTACGGTGAAGGAAGTGGTCAGCGCGGTGAGTGCCGAGCCTGCGGCTGAATAGGCAGAAGAAATCAGGCCGATGATGAACAGTATGCCCACAATGGCAGGGAAGTAGTTGCCGGTGGCAATCAGCGGGAATAGTTCGTCACTCTTCTCCACCGCAATCTGCTGGTTGGCGGCAAAGATGTAGAGCAGTACGCCCAGCATCAGGAAGAGCAGGATGACGAAGAACTGCGAAATGACACTGGTAATCATGTTCTTCTGTGAGTCCTTGAAGTTCTTGCAGCTCAGGTTGCGCTGCATCATGTCCTGGTCCAGCCCGGTCATGGCAATCATGGTGAAGGCGCCGGCGAGGAACTGCTTGAAAAAGTACTGCTTGCTGTTCACATCGTCGAAGAAGAAGATGCGGGACATGTCACTGTCGGCAATGGTGCTTACCATACCGGTAAATGACAGATTGAGGTCGGAAGCGATATACCAGATGCAGAGTACGACCGACACCACCAAGCAGAATGTCTTCAGAGAGTCTGTCCAGATAAGAGACTTTACGCCACCCTGGAAAGTGTACAACCAGACCAGTGCCACCGTGATGGCCACGTTCAGCAGGAAAGGCAGTCCGAAAGGTTCGAATACCAGTAGTTGCAACGTCAGGCATACGAGGAACAGACGGACAGCGGCACCGAGCATTTTGGAGATGAAGAAGAACCAGGCACCCGTGCGGTAGGAAGACATGCCGAAACGGTTCTCCAGATATTCGTAGATGGATACCAGGTTCATTTTGTAGAACAGCGGTACCAGTAGATAGGCTATGATGAGCTGTCCGGCAATGAAGCCCAACACCATTTGCAGATAGCCGAAACTGCTGGCGGCAACCATGCCGGGTACGGATACATAGGTCACACCCGAAATGGCGGAACCAACCATCGCGAAGGCCACGACATACCAGGATGACTTACGGTTACCGACAAAGAATCCTGCGTTGTCAGCCTTTCTTCCTGCAATATAAGATACCGTGAACAATATCACGAAGTAGGCAGCGATGGTAATGATTACGGAAAGTGGAGTCATGAGGTTATTTACGATTTTATGATTTACGATTTACGATTGAAATTACTTCTTTTGATGATATGTACGACTTTGATTATCCTATGTACGCTCTGACGTTTTCTTCCAATTCACGTTCATTTTTTAATCGTAAATCGTAAATCGTCAAATCGTACATCCCTTTATTCTTCGTAGAGCAGATAGGGCTTGCGCTGTACCTTGAATTTCTCCACGTCGTCTTTCCATCTTGCCTTGATTTCTTCGGCGCTCTTTCCTTCCTTTATCATTTTGCGCACGTAGTCGGTGCCTATCAACAGCTCGAAGAAGGAACGGAAGAAGTGGTCGTCCATGTTCAGATTCCGGTAAGCGTCTATCACGTAACTCAAGTCAATACCGCGTTTCCAGATTTCCTCGTCGCTCATGTTGCTCAGGTTCACGCCGTGGCAAAGCTTGCCCAGCTGGGGCGGATTCTTGGCTCCGGGAACACTGCGCGGGGTGAAGCTGTAGCTGTAGCCCGTCATGTTGGGATGCCCGTAGACCTGGAAGGGGAGGTCGGTTCCTCTTCCCAGACTGACCGGAGTGGCCTCGAAATAGCAGGTCGAGGGGTACAGATAGATGGACA
>ENA-OQBW01000109-OQBW01000109.1-human-gut-metagenome-genome-assembly--contig:-NODE-109-length-10950-cov-0.887739_pt1 | contig 10950 bp, 10 predicted proteins | sample MGYA00242752_ERZ504565 | MGnify/ENA primary metagenome ERZ504565 (study PRJEB26092, sample SAMD00036268) | human gut metagenome | host: Homo sapiens | study: EMG produced TPA metagenomics assembly of... | reverse complement strand
TCCCAATAAAATCTTCACTTTAGAATATTCATCTTATGAAAAATATCAATTTATTTTTGCATCTATATCATTAATGCTATTCACAATGAGTTGCAGAAATGATAATTTATCTGAATTCTCTTACAAAGAGAATGGACAATCTTCTGATAATATATCATTTGATAAAGATGTAACTTACAATTTTAATACTAAAAACGAGTTATACAATACTATTTGGAATGATAAATCAGCAAAAACAAGAAGCACAATAGAAGCTCCAAATAATTTCATTTCTTTATTAGATAAAATACAAGAGGATGATTCTATTTTAAATCAATTTACCGAAGAAGAGAAAACATATATACTAAATGAATCATTAACCTATTATGATATTTTAGGTTTAGAAGACTTTATACCTAATGAAAATTTTGCTCGCTTATTAAATAGTAAAGGTGAAATAATTGTCAATGATTCTATTTATAGAATTACTCCTTGGGGAACTTTATGTGGAAAGGTAGAGCATCGGGAATTAATAGACAATGCTTATGAGCAATTGAAAAGTGCAAGCATAGATATTACTTGTAATGATTATTCTAACAAAATCAATGATGAAGTAGTATTAATAAATTCTTTCAACCATACAGATTATATAACAGAATATTATGAAACTGAAACGAATTCTCAACCACAATCAAGAACGGCAACAGAACAAATACCGTATAACTCATTCCCTAGATATTCTAGTGAAAGCCATACATTTGTAGGAAAACTTACAGGAAAAATATTCGGAGATCGTTCAGTTAAACATCATAATTTCATGCCCGGATATAGAGTAAAAGGCTCATTATATGACTATGATTATGGAGTATATTCAGAAGTTGGTACATTTGTTGCAATGCGTAAAAAAAGGAGAGGTGTATTCAAAAAGATAAACGGATGGAAAGGAACAAATGCTCAAGAGTTAAGTATCACATATAAAGGGATTGTACTTGAAATGAAAACAGGACTACCCGATCGTATACAGATACCACAAAAAGCGACATTGATAAGAGAAAATGTAAAAGTAGATATGTCTGGAATAGGTAGACAATTATTCTGTATTGATATCTGTGGAAAAGAAATTACTGATGCAGATGTTATGAAACTAGCAGGAACTGGATTAAAAACAGCAATGCCAATATTAAAGAAATGGCTTGGCAGAGAAGTAAATCGACAAACACAAGCTGTAAGAATCTTGACTCAATCAAAAGTATATGTCGTTATCTTAGATAATCAAATAAACAGTTATAATTCCGATAAACTAAGAAAAGTTTTCAGCTCAGGAGTCAAATTTTATATTTCAAGTAATATCATATCAAATTCAACTTCATTAAAAGCTGTAATAGATTTTATGAACGGCTTAAAAAGCCTACCTGTTAAACGGATGAAAGGAGGAGAAGTTATTTTAGCAGGAAAATTAGAGAATCGATGGGGTGGTATGATTATTAAGAAAAAATAATATAACTAAAGCCTCCGGCGGGGTAACTCTCCGGAGGCTTCAGGCATTTACACATAAAGCATTAGGGATTGCAGCGGATAGTCCGATCTGAAGACATACTCTATCATGACAAATAATAGTCCTGCAATAATTCTGTTTTCCTTATTTAATTGAAAAATAAGTAATTGCTATGACGAAGAAAATGGCAACGACAAGACATCCCAGTGTTATAAAGAGATAGTTGGGATAATGAAACTCAAGTTCCATATAAGGTATATGTCTTCGTTTTACATATTTACTCCATAGCCAAATAATATATTTAAGATCCAATATCATCTTTGTAATCTTTGTTGTATACTCTCTATTTTCCAATCATACTTCCCCTCTGCGACATCGCCAACCTCTTTGAGTGTGTGGCGATGTTTTATTTCGTCAAAAGGCTGTCGGCTCTCCGCATAACCGCAAAGCCATGCGCCAATGGCTTTCTGCTGCTCGGCTGTTTCCCCGTATTCCTGCATGACGCTTTTGATGTCGGCAGCTTCGGACGGGGCAAAGAACGACTGGTGCTGCTCCGTACCGAAATGGATAATCGTTTGGATTGCCCGTTTGAAAATCTCGCTCGTGTGATACAGAAAGTTAGCAAAAGCATTCAGAAGCTTGCGGCTGATTGCCAATGCGCTTTCCAAAAGGCGGATGGTCTTGTCTTTCTCCGCTGTGGCTTGGCCCACTGCTTGGCGGATATGCTTCTGCTCATTGGCTTGCTGTTCCTGAAGCTGCTTCACCGCCTTGTCCCTTTCAATGGTAAGTGAGCGGTTTTGCACCAAAGCCCTGTCACGCTCGGCTTCGACTTTCTGCTTCTCGGCAACCAACACCTTTGTCAGTTCCTCTACCTTGTTCTTGACGGCATCGGGAAAGGATTTTTTGATGCGCTCGTTCTCGGCTTTCAGCTTGGCGTTTTCCTTTTCGACTGCTGCGGATTTGCCCACACCGACAAGGCTGTTTACGCTGTCCAAGATGCTGTCCATTTTCGCCTTGCGCTCGTCTTTGAGTTGCCGCTCCTTGTCGGCAATCTCGGTATCAAGCGCTCGGCGGTATTGCTCTTTTGCTTTGTTTTCGCCCTCGATGATCTGCCGTTCCTTTTCGGCTTCCTCCTTGGCTGCAAGGGCTGCTTCCTTTTCGGCTTGGACTCGTTCCGCTTCCTGCTTCTGCTTGGCAAGGATGAAATCCGTGCGTTCCAAATGCTCCTTGCCTGTAATCTCTTTTGAGATGCCCCTTTCCATCTCCAAGCACTCAGCCAAAACCGTCTGCATTTCGCTCATGGCTTTCTCGTCAAGCTTGCAGGACTTGCCCGTATCGTGGTTCATCCAATCCCATACGATGTGGGCGTGTAAGTTTGGCTTCCACGTGGCATTGTCGCCGGGTATTCCGTAATGCCCCTCGTCACGGTGAATGAACACTTGCAGGGCTGTGACACCCCAACGCTCGTTACACACCTTGCAGAACTTCTGCAACTGCTCCATCGTGGTATCTTCCTTGATTACCACCACGCCCTCCTTGAGCGGAGTGCTGCCACGAACGATGGTCACCTTGCCCGTCTTCTTGTTTACCCGTTCACGGTCTTTGGTCTGCATCGCACGGCCTGTCTTCTCCTTGACCATTGCGGCTATCTGATTGTAGTAGTCAGTCAGTGATGTATCGCCTAATTGTGATGATACCCACATTTCGTTTCTTGCCATGAGGTCAGTGCGGATATAGAACTTTTCCTTGCGGATATTGGCGAGGTATTCTGCTGACCGTTTGTTATGCGGGCTACTACTTCCAAGATTGCAGGGCTTTATGTTGATGGATGTCTTCTGTGCCATAGGGCTTGTCTGTTTTTGGGTTTTACTTCGGGTTTTAGGGCATAGCCTTAATCGGAGGGTGCAGGGAGAGGGTCACTTCCTGCTCCGGGTTCTTAGGGGTGGAAACCACTAAGCGGAGTTTCCAAAGAGGGGGTCACTCTTTGGTCGGGTTGCACAGGGCTGAAAGTCCTTGCCGGGTCAAGGGCAGCGTCCTTGCGGGTTCTTAGGGCAGAGCCATAAGCCCCTCGGGAGAGCCCACAACTTCGGAGCGAAGCGGAGAAGTTATAGTGAGCTATACATGGGCAAGCCCATTCATTCACGCCACGACAACGGAGTACCGCTGAAATCCGCCCTCTGAGCCCGTCAATCTTCTGTACCTGTATCGGTATTGTCTGTACCGTCAATCGTGCCGTCTTGCAGCTCTTTGTGGCTCTCTATGTGGTTTCCGTCAGGCATCGCATCCCCACTGTCTATGATACGGGGGATGGTCGGCATTGTCCTCGCTGTCCTGCCCGTCAGCGGAACGGTCGGAGAACATAGACGAACAAAGGGAAGAAGAAAGGGCTGCTGCGCCGCTTTCCGTGGTGTTCACTTCCTGCTCTCGACATTGGCGGTTATCCGACATAAAACTTTGTCCGTCCTGTGGCAACTTTTCATCGGAAGATGGTGTCCGTCTGCCGTCAGCCTGTCCGTTGGCATTAGCCGATGGTCTGACATAATGGGGATTGGTCAGGAGGACACCACCGACATACCAGCCTGTAAGGAAATGCAGGGTGTGTATGGAAGTGCGGTTGTTGGTTCGGGTGGTCAGCACACCGAGCCTGTTAAAGCTGTCTATGAGTTTGCCGATGGTCTTACGGTTACATTTCAAATATTCTGCAAGCTCCACATCGGAAGCTGCGACTTCTCCCACCTCCAAGGCGATTTCTATGCCCTTGATGTTGCAAACGGTTTTTGTCCTCACTGCATGGGTCATCAGCCTGTGCAGGCATCTTTGCCTCTGGGCGGAAAACCTGCCCTCCAAAATAAAATTCCACTGCTCGTCCGAAAGGATGGTGCAGTAATGTATGCTCTGTTTTTCCTTGTCCATAATTTATGATATTTAGGTGTTACAATGGTCGGCTACCTGCCCATGCCTTGCCGCTGTTCGGGCATGTATACTCCCTGTCCGCCGCTATGTGGTTCAGCACATCCTGCAAGCGGTTGAGCTGGTCATGGTCAAGCACACGGATAGCGTTGATGGTTATCTTCTGCGTGGCAATCCTGCGGTGGGCGATGTCGGTCTCGTTCACCGTGCCGCCGCCGTCCGCATGGACGGAACGGAGGTAGGCGTTCACCGCTTCCGTCTGTTCCTTGGATGGGTACGGTGCTGCCCATCGGTCTTGGATGTAGTCAACCATTCGGCTGACCGCATTCGCCAAGAGAGGATTATGTTGCTCGATAATTGGTATTAAATCTTCTTTCTTCATGTGACTGTTATTTTAGGAATCTTGTGATTGTTTATTTCTCGTTGATTTTGTTGACTTTGTTGAGAGAGAGCCGACAAAAGGGAAAATAAAAATTGCATCCAACGGTTTAGGATCTATTTTTCTCTTTTGACCAGCAATTTCTGTTGAAAACTGTTGAGACTATTGTTGAATCATATAAGCCATGCTCATATGTTTCTCCCTATATTTCATCAAATTCAACAAATTCAACGGTAGTCCTTCAACTTTTCACGGGCAACGGTATAAAAGCGTCCCACCTTCTTAGGAGAAACGGAATACTTCTGCCCCGGCAGCACAGATATTTGGTAGGTGGAATAAGACAGCGCATTAGGGGCAGGCTCCAGCTTCCAGCATTGTTGCAGGACATTCCTCACCTGATGGCGTTCTACTCTCACCATCGAATAGTTGAACAATGCCAACAGGTCGTTGATGCAGAAATCCACCACATCCACCTGCATGGTGTCCATGATGTCAAGCAACAGCTCTGCCATATCAAGTTCAATGCGACTACGGTTGCAGCGGATGATTTTCTCCAATGCGTCCGTGCGTATGAGTGACGGCGCAAACCACATGCGGCTTTCTTCTTTGGTGGTCATATTCCGATGTTGCAGGTGGTACAGAAAGGCCGGAATCTCGTCTTTTAGTTTCTGCAAGAATGATGTGTCATCCTTTTCCAGTCTGCTGACCTTTCTCACCCAATAACGTGTTTCTTCCGGCTCAATGTAAACGGGAAAGTTCTCGTTGTTGGAACACAGCACGAACTTGGCAAAGAACTGTACTTCATAGCGGTCTTTGCCTTTGGCCTCCATCTTGTAGGAGTGTGCCGTACTCAGGTTCTTTAGCCGTTCACTATCTTCACGGCGATTGAGTAATACTTCATCCACGACAATCATCAGTTTGCCAGCCCAATCCGCATTGAACTGGCTTCGGAAATCCTCGTTGGTATTGAACGTGACATTCTCCTGAAACAATGCTTTCAGAAAATTCAGAAACGTACTCTTGCCCGTATTCCGTTCTTCAGAAACCAACAAAAGTATCGGCAGCTTCTGCGTGGGCTTTAGGTATAGCAGTTGAAAATAGTCCATCCCCAACTCATATTGCTCACCAAAGATGTGCTCCACCAAAGAACAGATATGTTGGAAATCCCCTTCTGTCGGTACATGGATTATCGGTTCGTAAAGGTTATAGAAACCTGCAACCTCTTTTTGATAGTTAATATGGCTCGGTACCGTACAAAAGCCATTATACTTGGTAATGGGAGGAATATTGTTCTTTCCATAGTCCTGCCGGATAGTACCAAAGCTCCATTGAATCCGACGGGTAATAGTTGTACCATCGACCAAAGGCTGCTGTACTACCTTATATATTGTGGTGCCTACCCGAATATATAATTCTTCCATATTGTTTCTTTTTGGATTATACATTCAACTCACTACAGCCAGAACCTTGAACCTTCGATTTCACAAGTAAAGTAATCTCTCTTTTTGAGTAAAGGTTTCGCCCACCCAACTTATGAACGATAATTGTTCCCTCTTTCTGCATACGCCACAAAGTTGTATAGGTGATGTGAAGCCGTTCACAAACTTGGTCACGTGTATAATACTCGTCACTCTCTTCTGGTGTCAAATCGGACTGAGTTTTCTTTCCTACCAGTTCTTCCACCAATTCGGAAACAACCTGTTTTAGATCATCCTTTTGTAACATTATAAAATTGCCTTGCATATTATGTTGTTTAAAAGTTTATGCTGCGAAATTATAATGGAACACAAAGAAAGCACCTCGGTAAAAATCATGGCGATTTCTGCGAGGTGTTTTTAACTAAAAAGAGGGTTTCTTTAACGATTCCTGTTCTTAAGAATGGCATCAATACACATCCGTGGAAAGCAATGTGCGTAACCTTATGCCTATCAGGTTTGCTTGTTCTTTCCCTTTTGTCACAGTCTTTTCTGATAGGCTCAGATTGTAGTCGCAATCATGTTCATTGATGATGGCATTATAAAGGGCTTCTGCCCAATCAAAACCAGACTTAAAGCCAAAGTCGGGAAACTTTTCTAATATGGCGGTATGAAAAGTACGGTAATTATATGAGTCATTTAGCAAATTACAACTGGTCAGTGCAGCGAAGAGATAGGCAAGAATGGAATCCGTTCCATTGGTTTCCATCCATTCTGTAAGTATGTTCCGTATCTCTTTGGTAAAGAGTTCTGCATGAGGTGGCATGAACATTTCTTCAAGCAATACACTGACTTGCTTGCGTCCACGTCTTCCTTTGGCTTCTTGTAACGTGGAACTAACAACCTCTTTGGCCACACCGTTCTTACTCATGGTTTTCCATGCGCCTTTGGTATAAGACGCTTTTTCAAAGCTGGTCAACATTAAAGAGCGCATAAATTGCCCACCAAAACTTTTTTGCCAGATGGATCGAGCCATCTCCCATCATTGTTTTGGAGAGTAAATCTCCCATCTTTACAAATCCATCATCAAATATCATCCAGTAGAATGTGCTGCACATGAAGGGATTGTTGTGAAGCAACTTCTGCTTTACGGTCTCTTGGTTAAGCGTAGAGGTAAACAAGGCTTTAAGTCTTTCGTGAACCTGCTGATTGTCGTTTGAGAACTGGGCTTTGTTGTAACTTTCAGTACCGGGACAGAGGCTCTCCAACAATTCTGATATACCTTCTATCCCATCAAGCGATAACATTTCTGTCAAGTACGACATACCTTTGATGAAAAAACTCATATCACCATCGTATGCTTTGACAAAGAGGTTTATAAACTCTTGGTAGTCTTTGGGATGGTCGTAGTGCCAACGGCGTAAGCCCAGTAAATTCAAATCCTTGTTGACTGCCTCTTGTGTTTCACGTCTTTTGTCTTGCAAATAAGCCTTAATGCCGTCTTTGGCGTATTTTGCATCAGTCGGTAGTTCCAAATCCGTCATGGCATCCGCTATCTCTTCAAACCCATTGTCCAGTTCCAAATAGCAATACAAACAGCAAGCGAACACATTGCCGTCTTTTATGGCTGCTGTGAATCGCTCTGCCAATTCGTCAAGCGTCCCATCTTCCTTATCTAAGACTTCCAATATTGTGCTTTGGAGTGCAGCTATCTTATCGTCTATCAGTTCTTTGTCATTCCCATACAATGAGTCCTTCAAAACAGATTGAATCTTGTTTTTGAACTTGGAATAGATTTCTTGGTTCGCTTCAAACCATTCCTTCATTTTCACTTGAAAAGGATGCTCTTCATAGGGAAGCTCTTTCATATTATCTCCCATATAAACTGTTTCGCTAAATGGTTAATCTTTGAGGCATGCCAAAGGAATCACTTTAACTCCATCGGAACGAGTGTAGGCCATAGTCCCACCGGTCATGACGATAAGTAAATCCGGCTCACGAATAGGCACCTGCTTCTCCGTTTTGTTGTACTCCTGTATAAGTCTTTTAAGTTCAAGCAGATGTTCTGCACCATTATCTATTTCGCTACTACCGAGCTTGCACTCAATTAGAGCATAACGGCCATCTTCCAGATGTAGAACCAAATCAGCTTCCAAACCATATCTATCTCTATAATAGGAAAGACGGCTATTGAAATCAGCTGTATATGCCTTCAAGTCTCTGATACACATCTGTTCAAAGATAAAGCCAAAGGTCTTGAGTTGAGTCTCTAATGCTTCTGCATTGATATTCATGGCAGCTACTGCAATAGATGGGTCAACGAAGCAACGCTTGGGAGAGCTACGGATGGCTGTCTTACTACGGATAGCGGGACACCACGCATCAATATCTTGGATAACGAACAATTTTTCAAAGGCAGCAATATAATCATCAAAGGTATTCATGGACAAACTGATGTCTTCTGATGCAGTGACATCTGCAAGAATATTACTTTTCTTGGCCAGTGTACTGATATTTCGGGCATACGACTTCATGATTTGTCGGGCAATTTTCGGATTTCGCTGTCTGTTATCCACTGCCGAAATATCATTCTCACAAACACTATTCACATAATCCTTAGCGATGAGCATACTTGCTTTCGCAGGCATCTGCAACGTGGCAGGCCAACCTCCCCGGCAGGCTGCCATAATCAACCCTGGAATATCTAATTTGCTTGAAGCACCATCAATATCGTAATCAGGGTTGTTGAAAAGTTCCTGAATAGAAACTTCTCCTGATGATTCCAAGGATTCCCATAAACTCATCGGGTAAATCTTCATTCGTGTAATGCGTCCTGTACCAGTATGCCGAATCTTTGTTTTATCCACGGTGTTGCTTCCCGTCAGAATAAATTGCCCAGGCTTACCTCCTGCATTATCGACAGCTGTACGTACAGCATCCCAAATCATCGGAGCATCTTGCCATTCATCAATCAACTTCGGTTGCTCTCCTTTCAATAATAAAGATGGCTTGGTAGCTGCTGTGGCAAGATACTCTTCCGCTTTATCTGGGTCTTGCAACTTAATTACGCTTTTGGCCTGCTGTTCCGCTGTGGTTGTTTTCCCGGTCCATTTTGGGCCTTCTATTAGCACTGCTCCAAATGTTTCCAAGCGTTCTCGAAGCATTTTATCAGCGACTCTTGATAAATATTTCATGACGATTATTCTATTTTTATGGCAAAGATACTGATTTTATTTGAAATGCGACTATTTGCTTGGTATTTTTGTGGTATTTTGCTTGGTATTTTTGTGGTTGTTCGTTTCGCATTTTTGCGGTGTTTTGTTTGGTATTCTTGCGATAAACGATTGCATCAGTCAGCCAAACCTGCCATCAATTCCATCCGTTCTTCTTTACTCAAGCCTTTCAACATTTCAAGCAAAGCTTTCTTATCTATATGGGTAGTAATACCTTTGGGCTTCTCATTGAGCAAATAGTGATTGTACTCCAACATCTTTTCAAGAGGGTAAGCTCCAATATAATTGGAAGTAATGTCCCCACCACCGCTATGTCCCATGCTGTCACTTATATACTTATAAGGTACAACCCCTGAATTATTGAGGTTGGTGGCGAAACTGTGTCTTGCCCAAGTAGGAGAAGGCATCTGTTCCATCCCCAATAGTTTGGCAACTTTTGCCATGTGCTCACGTATATATCTATTGTAGCGTTGGATAACCCATATTTCCTGTTCGGGCGTGATAAGCTCGCTCATTATTGGGAATACTCGCCTTCCGAGTTTGGGAACATTGCCGTATCGGTTAATAATCTCTTGAATCTCGGATGTAACGGGAAATATCACTTCGCTGGCACTCTCGTTTCTTTCACGAGTCTTGTGGCGAAGGAAACGTAACTGTTTGCCGTGAGTAGCATAGTACAATTCGTCATAGGTAAGTCGTAGTGTGTCGGCAAGATTCTGCCCATCACCCAAGTACATGAAGAGAAACAAACCAAGGTCACGGAATATAGCGTGTTTTTCTCTACCCAGAAATAGTTCGTTGCCGTCTTTGTCTTTTGCCTCGCCTGCTTTCCAGAAGTCATAAAGTCTGCGCATAGTAGTCACATCAAGAAACTCATGTTTACGGCTTTGAGCTTTATTATAACCTGTATCTTTGAACATTTCCTTGGTATCTCCCTTCATCAAGCCATTTGCAATACACATATTGATAATGGTTCTTAGACTACGGAGTGCGATGGCAATAGTCGTGGTGCTCAATTCGTTTTCCTTCATGATTTTTACCCATTTCAAGATAAAGTCACGGTTTATATCGGCAAAGGATATGTCCGTTCCTAAATCTTTGACAAAACGGTTGCGCACATCCTTACTGCAACGAGCAGAGCCTGCCTTACCTTCATTGGTCTTAGATTGAATATATGAATCCCACACCGTAATGATGGTACTGTTATCATCCTTTCTACCCTGAAATCTGTCTTGCAGCTTGCGAAGAGAGAAGTTGTTTTCTGCAATAAGTTGATTGGCGATAAGTTCCACTCTGTCCATTAGATTTTTCATGTCGTTTCTCTCTGTCAGTTGAACACGACGGCCACTTTTTTCGTATTCGCACAAGGCCAACCATTCTTCCATAGTGTATGTTTTGCCCAAACGAAGAAAGACTTTCTGTCCGGCATGACACACACGTACAGCCACAGGAAGCGGTTGCGAATAATCTCCAGCTTTTCGTATGTCAAGAGTCAATGAGCCATATACATTGCCATTAGAAGCTGTGAATTTAGCAAGG
>ENA-OQBW01000108-OQBW01000108.1-human-gut-metagenome-genome-assembly--contig:-NODE-108-length-11004-cov-1.245196_pt1 | contig 11004 bp, 14 predicted proteins | sample MGYA00242752_ERZ504565 | MGnify/ENA primary metagenome ERZ504565 (study PRJEB26092, sample SAMD00036268) | human gut metagenome | host: Homo sapiens | study: EMG produced TPA metagenomics assembly of... | reverse complement strand
CTGCAAGACCGCCAAAACCCGGACGCGACACAGGCGGAACGTGAAAAGACGGCTAAGGTGTTCACCGACATGGAGGGCACGGAGTTGTACGAGAAAATGATGGAAGGCTCTTCGGAGATAGGCATCCGCATCAAGGGGCTTATCGAGATTCGGCTGAAGAAATCTGAAAAGGAGTTCGTCGTGCCGGACAACATCGAGGAGTTCGACATTCGCAACTATGTATGACAACAATAAAAGAAATGAACATGAAAGAATGACATCAACCCACGCGGCGAGGAAACGCAAGGCGCATCCCCCATCCGCAACGGACACGCCCACGTCCGTGGAAACAAACGGGCATCCACTAAAACCAAAGTAAAGAAACAAAGTATCAACCGCCCGACAAAGGACCATCCACCCTTTTGACGGCAAAAAACAAGAACAGTTTATGAACAAGAACATCTTGAAAAACAGAAAAGCAATCCTCTCCGCGGCACTTGTCATCGCCGCAACCGCCTCCGCTTTCGCGCAGGGAAACGGCATCGCGGGCATCAACGAAGCCACCTCTATGGTGAGTTCTTATTTCGACCCCGGAACTAAACTGATATACGCCATCGGTGCAGTCGTCGGGCTTATCGGGGGGCGTAAAAGTGTACGGCAAGTTTTCATCGGGCGACCCCGACACCAGCAAGACAGCCGCCTCGTGGTTCGGCGCGTGCATCTTCCTGATTGTTGCCGCCACCATCCTGCGCTCATTCTTCCTTTAATAAATAATGTATGGCTGAATACCCAATCAACAAGGGTATCGGCCGTCCGGTAGAGTTCAAGGGCTTGAAGGCACAGTACCTCTTCATCTTCTGCGGAGGTCTGCTGGCTCTCTTCGTCCTGTTCGTCATCCTCTACATGGTCGGTATCGACCAGTGGATATGTATCGGCTTCGGCGCGGCATCGTCCTCCCTCCTTGTATGGCAGACCTTCGCGCTGAACGCCCGGTACGGTGAACACGGGCTGATGAAATTAGGAGCGGCACGGAGCCATCCCCGATACCTTATCAACCGGCGGCGGATAACCCGTCTGTTCAAACGACAACGAAAGGAAGAAAGACAATGAGGAATACATCGAAAATGACAACACTGGAAAACAGGTTCCCACTTTTTAGCGGTGGAGCATGGCTGCATCATCTCAAAGGACGCCGACATCACGGTGGCTTTCGAGGTGGAACTACCGGAACTTTACACCGTGACGGGTGCGGAGTACGAGGCGATACACAGTTGCTGGTGCAAGGCTATCAAGGTGCTGCCGGACTACTCCGTCGTCCACAAACAGGACTGGTTCATCAAGGAACGCTACAAACCGGAGCTTCAGAAGGACGACATGAGCTTTTTAAGCCGCTCTTTCGAGCGTCACTTCAACGAGCGTCCGTACCTGAAACACACCTGCTACCTCTACCTGACCAAGACAACAAAGGAGCGTAACCGGATGCAGAGCAATTTCAGCACGCTGTGCCGGGGACATATCATCCCGAAGGAGCTGGACAGGGAAACCACGACCAAGTTCTTGGAAGCCTGCGAACAGTTCGAGCGCATCATGAACGACAGCGGGCTTGTCAGGCTGCGCCGCCTCTCCACCGATGAGATTGTGGGTACTGAGGGAAAGACGGGACTTATTGAACGCTACTTCTCGCTCATGCCGGAAGGTGACACCACCTTGCAGGACATCGAGCTTTCGGCAAGGGAGATGCGCATCGGCGACAACCGCCTGTGTCTGCACACCCTCTCCGACGCGGAAGACCTGCCGGGCAAGGTGGCTACCGACACCCGTTACGAGAAGCTCTCCACCGACCGGAGTGACTGCCGACTGTCATTCGCCTCCCCGGTGGGGCTTCTGCTCTCCTGCAACCATATCTACAACCAGTATGTGCTGATAGACAACAGTGAGGAAACCTTGCAGAAGTTCGAGAAGTCCGCCCGTAACATGCAGTCGCTATCTCGCTATTCAAGGAGCAACAGCATCAACCGCGAGTGGATAGACCAATACCTGAACGAAGCCCATCTCACGGACTGACCTCGGTACGGGCACACTTCAACGTCATGGCGTGGAGCGACGATGCGGAGGAACTGAAGCATATCAAGAACGATGTGGGCAGCCAGCTGGCAAGCATGGAGTGCGTGCCGCGCCACAACACCATCGACTGCCCGACACTCTACTGGGCGGCCATGCCCGGCAATGCGGCGGACTTCCCGGCGGAAGAGAGTTTCCACACCTTCATCGAACAGGCGGTGTGCCTGTTCACAGAGGAAACCAACTACCGCAGCTCGCTCTCGCCCTTCGGCATCAAGATGGTGGACAGGCTCACGGGAAAACCGCTGCACCTTGACATCTCCGACCTGCCCATGAAGCGAGGTATCACGACCAACCGTAATAATACCCTATATTTTTGCCGTTTTTATATTGTTTGAATTTATATATAAATAGCTGATATTTAGAGATTGTTAGGAAAATGATTTGGCTTTTGATTTGCTATTTTTTCCGATAATCTCTATTTTTGTATGCAAATCGTATGTACAAAATAGACATATAACAATAAACAAGGCAGCCTATGTTCAAGTATTCAAAAGATGGCATATCCGTACTGTCGGTACTGGATGCACGCAGGGCGAAGAAAAGCGGTCTGTTCCCTGTCAAGATACAAGTGATACACAACCGCAAGCAGAAATATTATTCCACCGGAAAGGAATTGTCCAAAGAGGACTGGGAAATCCTTGCCGAAAGCAAGAGCCGCAGACTGATTGAGATACGGGCAAGCGTGGAAAACAGTTTCTCCATCATAAAAAGCCAAGTGGAAGCCCTTGCGGAACGTGGGGACTTCTGTTTCGATGCGCTCAGCATGAGGTTGGGCAGATGTACTGGTACAACCCTTAACACAGCCATACAGGGGAAAATAGACGCATTCAAACTCAACGGGCAGGTAAATTCCTATTATAACTATCGCAGCACGTTGAAAAGCATAGAACGGTTCGCAGGCGGCAGCGTGCCGTTCTCTGCGGTTTCTGCGGACTGGCTGTCACGCCTTGACAAGTTCCTGCGGAACGAGGGCAAGACCGTCACCACCATAAATTTCTATATGAAAGCCCTTAAATGCGTGGTGAATGACGCAAGGCGCAACGGGATTTTGAAAGAAGCCCAATACCCGTTCGGCAGGGGAAAGTACGAGATTCCGAGCGGTAACAGCCGAAAGTTAGCCTTGACGATGGAACAGATAAAAAAAGTCGTGACATACAAGGGCAGCAAGACCGTTGAAAAGTACCGGGACTTTTGGTTTTTCTCCTACCTGTGCAACGGAATCAATTTCAGGGATATGCTTTTCTTGCGGTATGGGAACATCGTGGACGGTGAAATCTGCTTTGTACGCTCCAAGACATCGCACACGTCCAACCATATACGGGAAATAAGGGCGGTGCTCACTCCCGAAATGCGGGATATTATAAAACGGTGGGGAAACCCGGACGAAGGGAATCCCGATACTTTCCTTTTCAAGTATGCCAAAGACACGGAGGACGAATTTGTCATTTCCAATATTGTCAGACGGGTAACGCACCGTTGCAACATCGCTTTGGCTAAAATAGCCCAAGCTGTCGGTGTCCCCCGTTTCACGACCTATTCCGCCCGGCATTCCTATGCGACTGTCTAAAACGTAGCGGAACGAACATCGCTTACATATCCGAGAGTTTGGGGCATTCAAGCCTTGCCATCACGGAGAACTACCTCGCCAGTTTCGAGCAGGAGGAGCGGATAAGGAATGCGCAGTTATTAACCAAATTCGATTGAGCCATGCCGAACAAGAAAACCAAGACGGTGAAGATTAGACACCTTGAATGTTTCAGTGCCATTTACGGGGAACTGGCGCAGAATCCCGAATATGCAGGCTACGAAATAGAAGAAGCCGTACTGCAAGTAAAATCATATATTCCCCCCGCCGTCAAAGACGTGGACAAGGCGATAGAGAAAATAAGGTTCAGCCATGCCACCCGTAAATACAAGTACCCCGTATTCGAGGCAGGGAACTGATAGACCAAAAGACATTGGCGAAAATGGCGGGCGTGAGCAGGCAGACCGTAGCCCGGTGGGAGGAACTCGGTTTCATATCCCGTTCGGACATAGGGCTGTCGGGAAGCAAATATTTCGTAATAAAAGAAGTCGTTTCCCAACTTGAAAGGTTAAAGGATGTAAAATAGCGGCATTCGCATAATCACTTAACATACATAGGACAAACGGTGTGTTGGAAGGACAAAAATCGCCAATACATCGTTTGTCCCTTTTTTATCCCGTTCCAATCTTGCCGGATGTCCTGCATTGTCCCAAGTTGTCCGGTCTGTGTCAAGTGATTAGTAATTGAATAATCGGTTTCTTTTATTCTTCCTTTGCGGCATCAACCGGTTGCAACGGCTATGACGGTAGCCAAGTAATAACTAAAAAAGGAAGAAAATATGACAAACATTATTTTGACAACGCCCGAAGAACTCCGGGCTATCGTGAGCGAAACCGTTTCCCAGTCATTGGCTGGATTCACCCAGCCGAGGAACGAACCCGACAACCTCACGCCCGATGTGGCGGTAGAGGTGCTGGAACGACACGGTTTTCTGATTTCAAAGGCACGGCTCTACAAGCTGACCGCCAAAAAGGAAGTGCCGTTCCGCAAATACGGGAACAAATTGCTTTTCTCACGGAAAGAGCTTCTCACGTGGGCGGAAAACCTTGCAAAAAGGGTAAACGACAAGGACGAGGCGGCACTCGCCATCGCCAAGAGCGCAAACCGGAAAATCCGTAATTATGGAAAATAAGAGGAAAGAAGAAGCCGGGCAGGATGTCACCATGCAGAAAGAGGATTTCGCAGCCCTTTGGAAAACCATTCATCTGAAAGTGACGGACACTTATGAAGTGCCGCCCGAAATACTTTGGGTGAACGGCTCTACCATTGGCACGCTGGGTAATTTCAGCGCATCCACGGGTAAAGCCAAGAGCAAAAAGACATTCAACATCTCCGCTATCGTTGCGGCAGCGTTGAAGAATGACGAGGTACTGAAGTATTCGGCATGCCTGCCACCGAACAAACGGAAAATCCTCTATGTAGATACCGAGCAGAGCAAATACCATTGCCATAAGGTAATGGAGCGTATTTTGCGGCTTGCAGGACTGCCTACCGACAAGGACAGGGAGGATTTTGTTTTCATCGTGCTAAGGGAGCAGACACCCGACAAGCGGAAGCAGATTATCGGCTATATGCTGGAAAATATGCCCGATGTGGGGTTGCTCATCATTGACGGAATCCGTGATTTGATGTACGACATCAACAGCCCCAGCGAATCGACAGACCTAATCAACCTCTTAATGCGCTGGTCAAGCGGATATAACCTGCATATCCATACCGTACTGCATTTGAACAAGGGGGATGACAACACAAGGGGGCATATCGGTACGGAGTTGAACAACAAGGCTGAAACCGTCCTGCAAATCACGAAAAGCCAGCAGGACGGTAACATAAGCGAGGTAAAGGCGATGCACATACGTGACCGGGAGTTTGACCCGTTCGCATTCCGTATCAACGACAGCGCATTGCCGGAAGCTGTGGACGGTTATGTATTCAAGCAGCCCAGCCAAGACAGGGGCTTTCCACTGGCAGAACTGACGGAGCAACAGCACAGGACGGCTTTGGAAAACGGTTTTGGCAAACAGGTTATATATGGTTACGAGAATGTCCTAAAGACCTTGAAACAAGGCTATGCAAGTATCGGCTACGAGCGTGGGCGCAATATCCATGTGGAACTGAACAAGTTCCTTGTGAACAAGCGCATGATTGTGAAAGAGGGCAAGGGTTACCGCTATAATCCCGATTTCCATTATTAAAAGTCAGTTTGGTTTAGTCCGGGTGTATATATAAGAGGAACGGACTTACTATTTCCCTGTATCGGAACAAGCAGGTTTAGTATGGTACGGGTATATATATAACGAACTAAACAGGACTGGCGCATTTTTCAACTATTTTTTAATCCCCAAAAAAGAAAATGTTATGAACATCGAAGATGTAAAACAAATACCCATCGCAGACTATCTGCATAGTTTAGGTTACTCTCCTGTCAAGCAGCAGGGTAACGGCTTATGGTACAAATCACCGTTAAGGGAGGAACACGAACCGTCTTTCAAGGTGAACACTGACCGCAACCTTTGGTATGACTTTGGCGCAGGCAAGGGCGGCAACATCATCGCACTGGCAAAGGAACTCTATTGTTCCGACAGCTTGCCATACCTTTTAAACCGGATAGCGGAACAGACACCGCACATCCGTCCGGTCAGTTTTTCTTTTCCCCAGCGTAGGAAAGAACCGAGTTTCCAGCATTTGGAAGTCCGTGACCTTACCCATCCGGCATTGCTCCGTTACTTGCAGGGACGGGGTATCAATATCGAACTGGCAAAAAGAGAATGTAAGGAACTCCATTTTACCAATAACGGCAGACCGTTCTTCGCTATCGGTTTCCCGAACATGACAGGAGGTTATGAGGTGCGCAACTCTTTTTTTCAAAGGCTGCATCGCCCCGAAAGACATCACCCATATACGGCAGCAGGGAGAGCCGAGAGAGAAATGTCTGGTGTTCGAGGGCTTCATGGACTACCTCTCTTTCCTTACGCTCCGCATGAGGAACTGTCCGACCATGCCCGACCTTGACAGGCAGGATTATGTCATTCTTAACTCTACCGCCAATGTGTCGAAAGCCCTTGACGTGATGTCCCCGTATGAACGCATCCACTGTATGCTTGACAATGACAAGGCTGGATATGAAGCGACACGGGATATCGAGTTGGAATACTCCTACCGTGTACGTGACTTCTCACACAATTACAGGGGATATTCGGACTTGAACGATTACCTGTGCGGCAGGAAGCAGGAACGGAAAAACGCAGCCAGCCAAGTGCAGGAAACGAAGCAGGAAACCGGACAACGTGCCGCCCCAAGACAAAAGAGAGGCAGGGGCATTTAATCCGGCAGGACTACCAACGGCTGGCGGTTTATTTGGAGAGCAAGGTTATGTTTCGGTATACCGAAACCATCTTGCTTTGCTCACCGCAAAGGAAATCGCTCCCGTTGGTCGCAATTTCTAATATACCACCTAAAAGTAAAAAGACATGAAGAAGATACAGGACAAGCCGGGCGGTCGTCCGGCAAAAAAACGGACGGACAAGCAGAAAAAAAGTAGTCAGTACGAAACTGACCGAGTTGCAGTATTACGCCATCAGAAAGCGAGCCGGGGAAGCCGGGTTACGTATCAGTGAGTATGTCCGGCAGGCGGTTGTTTCGGCAGAGGTCATCCCCCGGCTGAACAGGCAGGATGCGGACACCATCCGCAAGCTGGCAGGGGAAGCCAACAACATCAATCAGTTGGCGCACCGGGCGAATGCCGGAGGTTTCGCACTGGTTGCGGTGGAACTTTTGAAGCTCAAAGATAGGATTGTTGAAATCATAAACCATTTGTCGGATGATTGGAAAAATAAAAAAGGGAAGCGGTTTTAAGGGCTGTGTGAACTATGTGCTTGGCAAGGAGCAGGCGGTTTTGCTTCATGCGGACGGGGTTCTGACGGAAAGCCGGAGCGATATAATCCGCAGCTTCTGTATGCAGACCGGGATGAATCCCGACTTGAAAAAGCCGGTAGGACATATTGCGTTAAGCTATTCGGCAGTGGATGCACCTAAATTGACGGACGGGAAGATGATACAGCTTGCGCAGGAGTATATGCGTGAAATGAAAATCACCGATACGCAGTATATCATCGTGCGCCACCAAGACCGGGAACATCCACATGTGCATATCGTGTTCAACCGCATAGACAACAACGGCAAGAGCATTTCGGACAGGAACGACATGTACCGTAACGAACAGGTATGCAAGAAGCTGAAAGCCAAACACGGGCTTTATTTCGCCAAGGGGAAAGAGCAGGTGAAGCAGCACCGATTGAAAGAGCCGGACAAGTCGAAATACGAGATTTACACGGCTGTGAAGAATGAAATCGGCAAATCCCGTAACTGGCAGCAGTTACAGCAGCGGTTAGCGGAAATGGGTATTGCTATCCAGTTCAAGTATAAGGGACAGACAAGCGAGATACAGGGCATATCCATTTCCAAAGGCGAATACACGTTCAAGGGTTCGGAGATAGACCGCAGTTTCAGTTTTTCCAAACTGGATAAATGTTTCGGGGATGCAGGAATGAATGTTGCCGAAAGCCAACGGCAAACAACTTTCGCACCCGTTCGGGAGCAGGCACCTGCACCGAGCAAGGCTGACAGCCCGTTGATAACAGGTTCACTCGGTCTGTTTTCCGCTTCTTCTCCCCCAGTGGATGAAGAACCTAATTTTTAATTTGAGAAAGAAGAAGAAAAAGAAAAAACAACTTAAATTGTAAAGACATGGAAGACAATTTGATTTTAGAGGGGCTTCTCTCTATGGTTACGGAACTGAAAGAGAAGCTGGAAGCACAGGTAACGCCAGCCAGCCGGGAGGAAACTCTCGAACGGCTGGGAACAATCGAACAAGCGTTGTCGGAACTGCACAGTAATTCGGCTGTTCCCGAAGAAAAGTTGCAGGTTATTCAAAGCCAACTTGACGACATAAGGAGCAGGATGCAAGGTCAGCAGAAGAACATAGAGGACACCAAGAAAATAACATTGGAAACCTACCGTTGTTTCAAGGTGATGATTGATACTTTGGGCTCTTGCAGGACGGATAAAGAGGAAGCTACGCCCTTACCGTTCTATCAACGGATTTACAACAAGGTCGCTTCTTGGATTCGTCCGGAATTGTTTGTTTTTTCGGCAGTGCTGGTTGTCTGTTCCGTTTCCATATTCTTGAATGTCCGTTTGGCTGAACGTATGCAGCAGTTGCAGGACAACGATATGAAATACCGCTATTTGCTGATGCAAGGACAGGCAGACGGGGAAGTCTTTGATATACTGGAAACCAAATTCAATTGGCAGAGGGATAACGGTTTTATCCAAAGTCTAACCGATTCTGTGATAGATTTTGAGTATCGCAGCAGGAAGCAGGCGGAAGCGTTGGAGCGTGCAAGGCTACTCAATGAACAAGCCGAGCTGTTGAGAAAGGAAGCCGATAAACTAGGTAAGCCATAAGTGGAGTAAAGCCGGAGTGATGAATCATGTTTATCGCCCGGCTTTTCAAATTCATTTATTTTTCTTCGGACAGCATGTCGTTAGGTATTCAGAAGAATAATTTATAACAAAGTATGCCCAATAAAAATAATCCTAAAAGGCATATTGCAAAAATTATATATGCCTTGAATAGATAAATTTGGTCTGACTGTTCTTTTGCTATGGTATTTTTACGGATTTCCTCTATCGTTTCAATGGAAATGTTGGATAAATTAATATTTTTTCCCTTGTTTACGAGGTATTTATGATGTTCTTTCATCCTTTCTTTATTCAATTTGCGAAGCTCACGGTTCTCTTTGTCCCGTTGTAGCATATCATTTATACAGCCTAATGTTCCCATTTTTTAGTTTAAATTTAATTTCTGTTTTGATAATTCAATTATAATCACGATGTTCATTCAAGGATTTACCGATTATCATTTTTAAATAAAACAGGTACAGTCCAAACGGAGTTGTGATATTCACCTTTCCCGTAATAATTGATGGTAGGAGTCCACCGTGGCATACCTTTTATGATTTGCAATACTTGCTTATCCCATTCAGGTATGCCACAACTTCGTAAGGTTTCTACCTTTATTATTTCTCCGTAAGAATCAATTCGTATCGTATAAATCCCTTTGGCTTCTTTTTTGCCGTTCAATAGCTTGGGGTCGTATGTTAGGCGTTCATTGATGTAGTTGGTAACTGCATACGGATTTGCTTTTTCAAAATAAGACACAGTTTCCCATTCCACAAAACTTTGTTTCAATTCTTCCTCTGCAATGCTGTCCGATTTTACTCTATCTCTATAATGTTGTGGTAAGAATGGTACATATACTGTATGGAAGCATTCTATTCGTTTACCGTTCTTATCCCTGCAAGGCAGACAGTGTGGAAGTTCTTTTGTTAATCTAATTATTTCTTTGTCAAACTCTTTATGGATAGTAGTCAGAATATTGATTTCACGAGGTAAACCCAGTGTGTCGATGGAAAACATCACAACAGAATGACCTGCCACATTCTTTTTCAGTAACTCTTTGGGGTATTTCATTTGAGAAACGAAATACTTTTCCAAGTCATAATCCCATACAGCCCATCGGGGATATTCTTTGATAGCCTGAGTTTTTATTGATAGGAGCAGTACCCTTGTTCCAAATATCTTCTTTGCGCCAAATACTATCCAATCGTTTTTTCGTTCTCTCGTAGCCCTTGAATACTGTTATCTGTTGTACATCTGACAGGCGCAACTCCGATTGTCAAACTTTCCGGTAGATAAAGGAATGTCAGAGTACTATCTGTAAGTTCTTGAATGATACAATTTTTACCCGATTCAAAAACTTTGATAGTATCTCCATGCAAAGAATAGGAATAAAATGTTTTGGTTTGTTTTTCATCATATAGAAACGTAGTTCTCCATCCGGCACTACGAAATTCCATTTCCATTGCATATTGTTTGTCTTTAGGAAGTTGCACTTTCCATATTTTGTTCTCTAATAAAGCAGACATATCTGCACAATTCTTGTCTTGTGCTAAAAGTGGGCTGACAAGATTGAAAGAAAATATAAATAATATGGGTAGAAAATGTTTCATAACCAGTTATATAAACAACACTCAAATATAGGGAAAGTTAATAATAGAACAGCTTGTTAAGCTATTTTTTTCTTATTAAGTTTGAACAAATTAACTTTTAATATTCAAGAAAAGGCTTTCCTATACATTGCAAGTTTAGTTTATCCCTTTGTCTATATATCCAAAACGAACTAAACCTACTTTTATAGACAGCAAAATATATATACAGGCGAAAAGAAAAAACAGTATTCTTTCTTTTCGTCC
>ENA-OQBW01000106-OQBW01000106.1-human-gut-metagenome-genome-assembly--contig:-NODE-106-length-11051-cov-0.765837_pt1 | contig 11051 bp, 14 predicted proteins | sample MGYA00242752_ERZ504565 | MGnify/ENA primary metagenome ERZ504565 (study PRJEB26092, sample SAMD00036268) | human gut metagenome | host: Homo sapiens | study: EMG produced TPA metagenomics assembly of... | reverse complement strand
CAGATATTATGTTGTGGATATTTACTTGAACATATAAGTAGTATAAATCGTAATTTAATTTACGTTAAAGGCCGAGCTGATTTAGCCTTAAAACTAGAAGTAATTAAAAAAAATTTTAGCTGTTACTATATTAATTGTATCTATACCATTTGGACTCATAGGTCTTTTGTTTTTGGAAAAGCCTGTTATGGTATATTGGCTATGTTGCTTAACTCTGCATATACAAAAAAAATTGATAGGAGTAACAATATGGCAACAAATAGAATACTTTACTCCTAGTTTTGTCTTAGGAATGGTTAGTGCGCTTATTGCAATAATTTCTATTTATTTTAATAATAATAAGTATGGTCAGCTTATTATAGGAGGTGTTGCTTTTTTCTTGACATATTTTGGACTTTCATTCATAACATGTAATAATTCTTTTAAGGAGATTGTTAGAGTTGTAAAAGAAAAGTTTTTTTAATAGACATAATATAAGAAGATTTTGCCTTTTTAGAACCTTATTTATTGGTTCGGCATTTTTTCGTGTGTGCTATAGTATCACTCAAAATGTCAGATAAACTTTCTTTATCTATAATATTAACCTAGTGCTGCATAAAAACTTTTATTGGTTTATGAAGTTGATAATTATTTCTTTTGATTACGAACTTTTTTTTGGAATAAAGGCGGGATCTGTTTATAATACATTGATTTTACCCACAAATAAGATGATGGATTCCTTAGAGTCTATTGGTGCCAAAGGAACTTATTTTGTAGATTACTTAATGATAAAAAAAATTGAGAGATATTGATGAGGAAAAAGCTCGTAAGGACCTTTTGCTGATAGAAAAGCAATTGGTTGATATTGTTAAAAGAGGACATCGCGTCGAACTTCATATTCACCCTCATTGGTTGGATGCAAAATATTTAGGAAATGGTGAGTGGGATTTTTCGGATTTTTCTCACTATTCATTAGCTGACCTTCCTTCAGAGCAAGTTAATCTGTTGTTTCGAGAAGGAGTTGGCCTTTTGACAAAAATTTGTTCGGCAGGCAGATGCAAATTATCGAATTTTGGCATACAGAGCTGGCGGTTGGGCTATACAACCTTTCTATCGTATGAAAGAAGCTTTTTTTAGAATGTGGTATTTTTAATAGACTCTTCTGTCGCACCGGGAATGACTATTAATCGTCATAATGGAAAGGAACCTGATTTTTCAATGATTTCTTCTAATGAGATATATTCATTTTCAAACCAAATAGAGAAAAAAGAATGTGGTGGTGAGTTTTTAGAAGTACCAATAACCACTTGCAAAATGACAATATTTGATAAAATAGCTAACAGATTCTATATAAATAGGCACAATATGGAATTTATTCCATTTGCAGATGGTACGCATTCCAGAGTAGTAATGAGAAAGCAAAGTAGAATATATCGAATGTTGAATTTTATTAAGTATTGTCTTATTCCTAATAGGATAATGTTTAGTATGACACGCATATCTCCTAATATCATATTGCAAAAAAGTTTTGTCTTCACAAGAAAAGATTCTTGTATTTATAGATCATCCAAAAGATATGTCTCTTTCAAATATCAAGGTGGTTCAGAAATTGAAAGGGCAAGGAACTTTTGTTACATATGAATATTTTTCAAATAGATAATTATGAATACAATTAAAGTGCTGTTGTTAAATTGGACAAACTCCAATGCTACGGATTTTTATATTCAAATTCTTGAAGAAGGTTTTAAATCCTTATTCGAGAATATAATCCGAGTTTATGATATTAATGAAATTCAAGATGGGGATACTGTACTTGTAATAAATCCGAGAATTTTTTGCGAAATACGAAAAAAGAATAAGAATACAAAAATATATACATGGTTTCAGGGGGTAGGACCGGAAGAGGCTTATTATATAAGTCATAATATTCGTGGTTTCTTAAGCAAGTTGCATTATGAGTATTATGAAAGACAGGCACTAAAATATTCTGTTGGTTGTGTTTTCGTTTCTAATGCGATGAAAGAACATTATAGAAAAAAAATATGGTTACAACAGAGAAAACTATTTTATTATGCCTTGTTTTAATCAGGGTATAAATGCTGCTTGTTTTTCTGATGAAAAGTATTCAAAACCAACTTTTGTTTATTCTGGTAATCTTATAAAATGGCAGTGTTTTCCTCAAACACTAGACATTTTTAAGAGAATTCAAGAAGTTATTCCTACGGCTGAGTTGACAATATTAACTTATGATATAGAAGCTGTAAAAAGTATGGTTGATGAAAAAAACATTCGTTCTGTTTTTATTAATCCTGCTGTAAAATATACAGAACTACCAAATATGTTAGCAAGATTTAAATATGGATTCTTGATTAGAGAGGACATAACATTGAACAATGTAGCTACTCCTACAAAAATGAACACCTATTTAGGATGTGGCTTAATACCTGTTATAACAAATGCAGTTAAAGCCTTTAATGAAGCATTACATAATAGCGAGTTTAAAGTTATTGGTAATACTGGGACAGAACTAATAGAGCAAAATTAGAAAACTTGAGAATAGGGAAATTTCTGCCTCACAAGTATTCAACGATTTTGAAAAAATTTTTGATGATTTTTATAATAAGGATAAATATGTATTGTCTTTTTCAGAATTTGTAAGTTTATATAGATAATTATGGAAGCTGTGGTTAGTGTAATTATGAGTGTTTTCAAAGAACCTCAAGAATATCTCAAACATTCCATAGATAGCATTCTGACTCAAAGCTTTAAGGATTTTGAATTTATAATTATTTGTGATAATCCTTCTGATAAAAACATATGCAATTTCCTTAAAGTATACAAAAGTATAGATTATAGAATTAAGTTAGTAATTAATCCTACTAACATGGGACTTACTAAAAGTCTAAATATTGGATTAAAGTTGGCTTCTGGGAAATATATCGCACGTATGGATGCCTGATGATATCTGTATGCATGAACGATTATATAAGCAAGTAGCTTATTTGGAAAATAACCCTGAGATATCAGTTTGCGGAACCAATCGTTATTATATAGTCAACGATAAAGTTGTAAAAAAAATATAATATTCTATTTGAAAAGAATGGGGATATAGTTTCAACGTTCCTTTTAAGAAGTCCATTTACGCATCCCTCTGTTATGTTTAGGACAATTCTTGTAAAAGAGGGGTGGAAGTATAATGAAAATTTTGAGTGTGCTCAGGATTATGAACTTTGGAGTAGAATGATTTTGAGCGGTTTGAAGATGGGAAATGTTTCTGAACCGCTAATATATTATCGTGTTAGTTCAGGGCAAATATCGTGTAAAAAGAATGCTATTCAAATTGAATGTGCAAAAAGAATAAAGAAAAATATTTTAAAAAGTTGGAACTATAGTATTTCTGATTCGGAATTAAGTTTACTGGTTTTGCCATATCAGGTGGATGCAATAATTACAACTTCAAGAATAAAAAAATTTGGAACTCTAGTTTCGAATCTTGGGATAGTTTTAGATAAAAATGAATTGATAGATAGAGATTCGTTTGATTTGGAAGTCCTTAGAACTCTTATGCTATTATGCTCTCGTAGTACTTCTCGAATATCTTCTTTTTTTATATTGTTTAACCTATAAAAAACTATCGTATAATAACCTTAAAGAGATTTTTAGGTTTATTATTTCAAGAATTGTTTAAGATGCAAAACAATCTCGTCAATAAAACTTTTACAACTAAAAGAAAGAAATTATTGTTGCCTGTCTTGGCATTAGTTCTTTATATATTCAATATTACTCCAGTTGGTTTCCCTGACAAAATTGGAACTAGAGAATACCTTTCGTTATTAGTATTCTTTCCTTATTTTTGCAAATACATTAATAGATCAAGTGTATACAAAACAATAATTATTGCTAACTATTCGCAGATTCTGATTTCTATAATAAGTATAGTCATCAACCAGACTACAGATTTTTGGTATGTTCAATTTGCGATTAGAAATATACTATATATAAATGGCGCATTGCTTTGTGTGTCTCTTCTTCCCAAACGCTCAAGTATCGATTTATTAATGTTTTTAGTTTGCGTTGCAATTGTTATCAATAATCTTATCGCAGCATTAGGTTTTTTTTGATTCTGGTATAATGGAAGCGATAACTAGCTTTCAAAATTTAGGCGATGAAGGTAGAATTGCGAATACTGTTGCTTTTGGAAATCGAATGCTCGGTTTGGGTAAGGGAAATTATTTTATGGGAGGAGTAATTAGTGGGTTTGCCATAATACTATTGTTTTATCTTTATGTAAGAAAAAAGATAACAGGATTTTTTGCATATCCATTGATTTTATTTGTCTTTATTACGGGGACGTATATTGCAAGAACTACAATCGTTGGATTAGGAATAGGTCTGTTCTTTTTTGTTAAGAATGTAAGGATAAGTAAGATTATTACATTATTATCTTTTACTTTACTGATGGTATTTGGAATAATAAAAAATGGGATTTTTTGAAAACATAAATACTTCACATGCATTTGAAGTTTTTACATTATTTTTTTAGTGATGGAGAGTCGAAAAGTTTGAATCATATGTTGTCAATGTATGAAAGAACTTTTGATTTGAAAACATTTTTTTTTAGGTGATGGCCTTTCAAAACAAGATGGAGCATATTATATGGAAACAGATATTGGATATTTAAGGAATATTTTTTATTTTGGTATTATAGGAACTATATTTGGGTATTTCTATTATGAAACTAAGATTATCAATCTACTCCATAAAACAAAAATTATTTCTAAAAGATTTGCATTCTTGTTGTTTTCATATCTAATTATTTTGAATTTTAAGGGGGTACCTGACTATAATTTTCTCTTATTTATTTTCTTAGCATACTATATAAGGAACGAAAAAGTGATAAGAAATGAAACTGCTTCATGTCATTTCATCTCTTGAGATAGGGGGGGCTCAACGCTTGATTTCGGATCTTCTTCCCATTCAAAAGCAACAAGGTTTAGATGTAACACTTCTTGTATTGAGGAGTGAGGAAACAGACTTTACAAAGAAAGTTCGAGATGCAGGTATTCCTATCATATCGCTGAACGTAAAGAGTTTCCGCAATCCAATGATTGCACACAAAATGCGTAAGATTATGAAGCATTATGAAGTGGTGCATGCTCATTTGGTTCACTCGCTCTATCTTTGCTCTTTGGCTGCTAGAGGTTTGAAGGTGAAATTGGTTTATACAGAACACTCAACTTCAAATAATCGAAGAGGTAAATGGTTCATAAGACCTATAGAAAAAATAATCTATGCCCGTTATACAAAGTTGGTTGGTATTAGCCAACAGACTCAGGACGCGCTTCAGGAATGGCTTCAGTCAAAAGACGAACGTTTTGTGGTAATTAATAATGGAGTGGATACTAAGCATTTTGTTGCCATCAAGAGACCTGTTATCCCAAAGTCATTGATTATGGTGAGTCGTTTTGCTTCTTCCAAAGATCAGGAAACCGTTATTCGTGCTATGGAAACAATCGATAAAGATGTTATACTTCGGTTCGTAGGAGATGGTGAGAATCTTGAGCACTGTAAGCAAGTCGCTAATGATTGCAGTGTTGCAGATAGAGTACAATTTCTTGGATCTCGTTCGGATGTAGCTGAACTAATTGCAGAATCGTATATAGGTATACAGTCTTCAAACTGGGAAGGTTTTGGGTTGACAGCAGTGGAATTGATGGCTTGTGGTAAGCCGGTAATTGCTACTAATGTTGAGGGGCTAAAGCAGGTTGTTGAGGGGGCAGGTAAGGTGTTTTCTAAAGGAAATGCAAATGAACTTGCGGAAAAAGTTAATTTACTTTTAGCTGATGTAAATCTCTATTGCGACATATCAAGAAAATGCATTAGTCGAGCTGCTCAATATGATATTCATTTGATGGCAGACTCATATAAAAAAATTGTATATCCATTTGATTAACTAACTAGTTGAGTAAGGGAAGGTGAAAGTCTCTCTCATTGCTTAACCAGAATATAGGGAAAACACGTGAACTCCAATAAACTCTTTATAGTAGTAAATGTAGATTGGTTCTTCCTGTCTCATCGACTGCCTGTGGCTTTAGCGGCTCAGGAGGCGGGATGGAATGTGACTATTATCACAGCTGATACAGGTAAGTTGAAAGACATTGAGGCAAAAGGTTTGAAGGTGATTAACCTGCCGATGAACCGCAGTGGTATGAATATCTTCGAAGAACTGAAAACGCTCAACTTCCTTCGTAAACTGTACAAACGTGAAAAACCGGATGTGGTGCATCATGTGGGTATGAAGACAATTCTTTGGGGTACGCTGGCGGCTAAGTTCTCGAAAGTGAATGGTGTGGTGAATGCTATAAGTGGACTTGGTGGGTTCTTTGCGGAGGAGAACCAAGGACTGATGTCTAAAGTTGTTCTGAATGTGCTCAAGTTCAGCCACAACCTTGGACAGATTAGGAGTGAGAAGGAAGAGGTTGGAAATCGCTTGCTTTGTATCTTCCAAAACGATGATGACTGGGAACTGTATGTGAAGCATGGGATTATTCGTCGTGAACAAGGACGTTTCATCAAAGGTTCCGGGGTCAGTCTGGATGAGTTTTGCTATACTCCAGAGCCAAAGGAAGGCAAGCTGAAGGTTGTCTTGACTGCACGTATGATTGTAGAGAAGGGAATTTTCCTATTGACTGAAGCTGCGGAGAGATTGCGCTCAAAGTATAAGGATAATGTGGAGTTTCTGTTAGTGGGTGGTTTGGATGATCATCCCGGAGCTATTACCCAAGAGCAATTGGATTCGGTTTGTGACGGTAAGTATATCCAGTGGTTGGGTTACAGAACGGATGTTTGTGAGCTCTTGAAGTCATGTCATATTGTGGCATTTCCTTCATACTATATGGAGGGACTTCCCAAGTCGCTTATTGAGGCAGATGCTATTGGACGTCCGGTAATTACAAGTAATTCTGTAGGCTGCAAGGAAACAGTGATTGATGGTGAAACAGGATTCCTGATTCAACCGAAGGATGTGGATGCGCTTACGGAGGAGCTGGATTTGTTGCTTTCGAATAAGGAACTTCGTGTGAAGATGGGTAAGGCTGCACGCAAATATTCGGAGGAGTACTTTGATATCAAAATTGTTATCCAAAGACATTTATCTATCTATGATGAACTTATGAAATAATTTCGACTACAGGCTTGAGGATAAGTGGATTTCTTTTCTGAACAGAAATATTTCGAATTGAACGAATGAAGAATATATTGATAACTGGCGCTGGTAGCTATGTGGGCGAAAGCGTTAGGAGGTATATATTAGCTAAAGATTCATCGTATCAGATTGATGCGGTGGACACGGTGGGCGACAACTGGAAGAAGGTTGATTATACAAAGTATGATGTAGTCTTCCATGTGGCGGGTATTGCACATGTAAATGCAGATCCGAAGATGGAGCCACTTTATTATAAGGTGAATCGTGACTTGACGATTGAAGTGGCGAAACATGCGAAAGCTGCGGGTGTGAAGCAGTTCATTTTCATGTCGAGCCAGATTGTATTTCACGAGAGCCGGTCGCTCAAGGCTGAAGTCTTGACAACAGAAACAAAACCGGCTCCGAATGGGTTCTATGGCGACTCGAAGTTGCAAGCTGAGAATGGACTGCATGAGTTGGAATCAGAAGAATTTAAGGTGTGTATATTGCGACCTTGTATGATTTATGGTCCGAATGCGAAGGGGAATTTTCCACGTTTGGCGAAGTTGGCTTGCAAGACTCCGGTGTTTCCTGAGTGGCACAATAAGCGTTCGATGCTCTATATTGACAATCTGGCTGAGTTCGTGAAGCAGGCGATTGAGCGCGAGTTGGAAGGTACGTTCTATCCGCAAAACCGGGAGTTAGCTGATACGGTAGAGATTATCCGTTTCTTTGCAAAAGAGGTAGGTCACAAGGTGTGGATTACTCGTTTGTTTAATCCTTTTATTTGGTTGGGAAGTTTTATCTTGCAGCCTATCAATAAAATGTTTGCAACATACTACTATGATCCCAAGATGAGTAAGATGGAGTTTGATTATCAGTTGGTGAGCTTTGAAGAGTCTTTGAAAAAGGTTGCAGACAATTTGAAGTAGTAAAATAAAAATTGTATTTATGTATTATCTGATAGTTTTAGTTCTTGTTATTCGTAACAGAACTTTTTTATTTTAAGATAGCCGACAAATGTAACATCATCGACAAGCCAAACGAACGCAGCTCGCATACACGCATAACTTTGAGAGGTGGCGGCATCATCTTTTTATTTCGGCGCGTTGGCTTATTTCTTGACGAGCGGTTGGGAATATCCCTGCTTTATGCTGGCTTTGACACTGGTAACTTTCATCAGCTTCGTAGATGATGTAAAATCCATTAGCCAGCTGACGCGGCTGTTCTTCCATTTTTTCTGCAATGGCGTTGATGTTTTATCAGTGGGGATTGTTTTCTTTGTCTTGGTGGTGGCTCGTTCCGGCCTTGATTGTCTGCACAGGCATTATCAATGCGTATAACTTTATGGACGGGATAAACGGCATAACGGGTGGTTACTCTTTAGTGGTATTGGCAGCATTGGCTTATATCAATCAGGAAATCGTTCCCTTTTGTTGAGAAGGATTTTATTTATACGGTTATCTGTTCCGTCCTTGTCTTCTGTTTCTTCAATTTCCGCAAGCAGGCGAAATGTTTTGCGGGCGATGTGGGTTCGGTAAGTATCGCCTTTATCGTTCTTTTCCTGATAGGAAAACTGATTATCCTTACCGAAGATTTCAGCTGGATTGTTCTTTTGGCGGTTTACGGGGTGGATAGTGTATTGACCATCATTCATCGCCTGATGCTTCACGAGAACATTGGTCTGCCACATCGCAAGCACTTGTATCAGATAATGGCGAATGAGCTTAAACTTCCTCATGGGATAGTTTCTTCTATTTACATGGGGGTACAAACTGCTATAATCGTAGGATATATAATATGTTTGAATTATGGTTACTGGTATCTGCTATGCGTTATTCTTTTGCTCAGTCTTATTTATATCTGTTTCATGAAGAGGTTCTTTGTTCTGCATCAATTATCTTATAATTAATACTTTATCACTTTTCTCAGAAAAACTACTCCCAAGCACCTTTTTTTCTTTGGCTACATAGTTTTTAATCCTCACCTTTGCATCGTTGATCAACGAAACGTGTGAATAGGAAAACGAATTTAAATCTCTAAAGAAAAAAAGTATGAGTGTAATTTTCAGGACGGTGGAGAGACCGTCGGACCCCAGGGTTGAAAACTCTCCCAAGAAGTATTATCCGCAGTTGGTGACATTGGGGCAAAGCGTGGATTTGGCGTTTATTGCACAGAAGATGCAGGACCGCTCTTCTCTGTCTATCGGTGACATCAAGAGTACGATGCAGAACTTTGTGGAAAAGCTGAAAGAGCAGTTGCTGGAAGGAAAGACGGTTAATATAGCCGGGCTGGGTGTCTTTATACTGGCAGCCAAATCGAAAGGTGAGGAAAAGGCTGATGACGTGACAGCCAAGAGTGTGGAGAGCGTCCGTATCTGTTTTCAGGCGAATAGGGAACTGAAGATATCGAAGGCTGCTACCCGCGCTGGAGAAAGGCTGGATTTGGTGAGTTTGGATGATTATCTTAAGGGGAAGACTTCTACAGATGGCGGCTCCGGTTCGGAAGGAGGAGGCTCGGATTCGGATGGAGACCAAGGTGAGAATCCACTGGGATAACGGTAGCTATGAATTATTAATCAGATAATGGATAATCTTTATGAAGAAAACGTGGAATGTGATTTTGAAACTTATTATTGCCGTAGCGAGTGCTGTGGCAGGTGTGATTGGCGGACAGACAATGATGTTTTAGTCCGATAGGATTTGATAAATAAAAAATGAGAAGAGCTGCTGGCAGGAAATCTGTCGGCAGCTCTTTTTTTAATCCTTGTATGCTTCTTCGTGTACCCCCGCTACTGCTCGTCCGCTGGGGTCGTTCTTTCCTTGGAAAGAGGCGTCCCACGCCAGCGCTTCGGCGGTGGAGCATGCCACACTGGGTACGCTGGGAACACTCCGGGCTGCGCTTTCACTGGGGAAATGCTCTTCGAAGATGGTACGGTAGTAATACTCTTCCTTATTTTGCGGGGTATGTATCGGGAAGCGTTCGGCGGCATGTGCCATCTGTTCGTCGCTGACGGCAGCGGCAGTGACGGCTTTCAGCGTATCAATCCAACTGTAGCCCACACCGTCGGAGAACTGTTCTTTCTGCCGCCAGGCAACGTTCTGTGGGAGCATGTCGGCAAAGGCTTCGCGGACTACTTTCTTTTCTATCTCCTTGCCGGGGCACATCTTGACTGCCGGATTGATGCGCATGGCAACATCCAGGAATTCTTTGTCGAGGAAGGGGACACGTCCTTCCACTCCCCAGGCTGCAAGGCTTTTGTTGGCACGGAGGCAGTCGTACAGATGCAGTTTGGAGAGCTTGCGCACGGTTTCTTCGTGAAAGGCTTGCGGTGTGGGCGCCTTGTGGAAGTAAAGGTAACCGCCGAACACCTCGTCCGCACCTTCGCCGCTGAGTACCATCTTGATGCCCATGCTTTTGATGACACGTGCCAGCAGATACATGGGGGTGGAGGCGCGGACAGTGGTTATGTCGTAAGTCTCAATGAAATAGATGACGTCGCGGACAGCATCGAGGCCTTCCTGAACGGTATAGTTTATCTCGTGATGCACGGTACCGATATGACGGGCCACTTCGCGGGCTTTAATCAAGTCGGGAGCACCCTTCAAGCCGACGGCGAAGGAATGGAGCTGCGGCCACCAGGCATCTGCCTTGTTGTCTGTCTCGATGCGTTTGGCGGCATATTTCTTGGCGATGGCAGAGATGACGGAAGAATCGAGTCCGCCACTGAGCAGGACACCGTAGGGGACGTCGGACATCAACTGGCGCTGTACGGCGGCTTCAAGTGCGTCGTGCACAGCCGTGACTTGTGTGCTGTAGGCTGTCCGGTCTATCGAAGCCGGCGCGGCATTGCGTTCGGCGGCAGGGGTGTAGTTGTCTTTCACAGCGG
>ENA-OQBW01000105-OQBW01000105.1-human-gut-metagenome-genome-assembly--contig:-NODE-105-length-11134-cov-0.867993_pt1 | contig 11134 bp, 12 predicted proteins | sample MGYA00242752_ERZ504565 | MGnify/ENA primary metagenome ERZ504565 (study PRJEB26092, sample SAMD00036268) | human gut metagenome | host: Homo sapiens | study: EMG produced TPA metagenomics assembly of... | reverse complement strand
CTTCGACCATTGTGGAGTGTGAAGGAAAGTATTATACATTCGGTACGGGAGGAGGCGGCTGATTTCCGAAGACGGATGGACTTGGAACAGTGGCGCGGTGAGACCCGGGGGAGGAGCTGCTCCCGATGTGGTAAGGATTGGTGACCGTTATCTGGTGGCTTATGGTGCCACCGGTGGCGGATTGGGTGGCGGACACAATGGCGTGATTTATACGATGTGGAACAAAACCCTTGATCCGCAGTCTCCTGATTTCGGATATTCGGAGCCGGTGGCAGTTGCTTCGTCGGATGGCATCGAAGATAATGATGCCATAGACCCCGGGCTTCTGCTGGATCCTACCGATGGACGGCTGTGGATGTCTTATGGCACTTATTTTGGCTTTATCCGTCTTGTGGAACTTGACCCGAAGACGGGAAAACGTATGGAAGGAAATCAGCCGGTGGATATTGCCATTGACTGCGAAGCTACGGATTTGATTTATCGTGATGGGTGGTATTACCTTTTGGGTACGCACGGGACTTGTTGTGACGGACCGAATTCCACTTACAACATTGTGGTGGGCCGTTCGCGCAAGGTGACCGGTCCTTACATGGACAATGTAGGGAGAAGTATGCTTGAAGGAGGCGGCCGCATGGTGGTCGCTGCCGGAGGAAGAGTGGTGGGACCGGGACATTTCGGGCTTTTTGACCTTGGTGACGGAATACAGAAAATGTCATGCCATTATGAAGCGGACTTGGACCGAAGTGGAATAAGCGTACTGGGTATTCGTCCGTTGTTATGGAAGAATGGTTGGCCCGTTGCCGGTGACAATTTCAAAGAAGGTACTTATGAAATAGAATCAGAAAGAAGAGGATATGCCTTGGAACTGGCTGTGGATTTTGTAAGAATGCCGGGAGGCATGCGCTGGTTTGAACATACCGGACCTATAGAACCGATGGCTTCGCAAACTTTGGCGGATGTTATAGACACCTGGCCGACAGGAAATATCGGAGTGAGGGCAGGTGACTATATGTTCCGTCCGCATCAGCGGTGGACAATTACGGCTGTTCGCGATGCAGGAGGTTATTTGGGAGCGCCTTATTATAAAATTGTGATAGAAGGGACGGAGCGTGCGTTGGCGGCAACCGCTGAAGCGGAAGTTGTAACGGTTCCTGCATTTACCGGTGTACCCGAGCAGTTGTGGCGGATTGATCAATTGACGGATGGTACGTACCGGATTATGCCGAAGGAGATTCCCGGTTCGACGGAGAAGCTGGCACTGATATCTATTGGTGACAGTACGCCTACTCTTGCCAAGTTTGATAAAGATAGCGATAATTCCAAATGGAATTTTAAAGCTCATTGATTACCTGCTTCTCTCTCTGTAGATTGAATATAGTTTTTCTCAGGTGCGAATTACACGGAACTTGGATTTATAGTAAAAACAAATTCGGGAGATTCCGTGCTATTCGCGCCTGCAGAATATCTTTTCCGGAAAATAGGCTTTCATCTGTTTTTATTCAACAATTCCTTTGTAGGACATTCATAGTTGCTGATAATCAGTTTGACTCTTTTCAAATCCTCCAATTCGTGTATGGGACGTTCCATCGACGGAGGAATGGGTAACTGGGAGTATTCCTGAAAATAGAGCAGGCAAGCATCTTTCCACCAGACAGCATCGCGTACTTGTGTCTTCAAGCGTGATTGTATATCTTTGAATCGTTCGCCGTCAACGTATTCCTCTACCTTATCCCATATTTTCTGGAACTCCCTTACTTGCCGTACGCCGTTGTCGTAGTGGCGGCAAAGTTCCTCCCATAGGGAATTTCCGCTTTTCATCCGGAACGTCCAAGGCACGTGGTGGAACCAGAGAAGATACTTTTCGGGGCACGTGGTCAAGTCGTCGTAGAGCCTGCAGAGTGAGTCAGGATATTGTGCAGTGGCATTACTGCCGGTGTGACTGCGGTTGAATCCGATTCCCGTACTATCGGCATTATGATAATAGGACGGCATCCAGTCGGGTCGTGCGTCGGGAATGTCGCACCAAGGTTCGGGACCGTAGTGATGTCCCCAGGCAAAAATATGGTGTAGTCCTAATGGCATCATGTAGTTAACAACCGCTTCACGACTTTCGAGCATCATCTGGCTTGCCGGCCCAACAAAATTTTTGTCATTGCTGAAAGTCTGCCTTAACCATTCGTCTGCTATTTCTTCGGAAGAGATTGCCGGGTTCCAGGCCAGGCGTCCGAAAGCATACCAGTTGGCTTGTGCAAAGGGATGTCCGCACCAGTTTTTTGTCTGTACCTATATTGGCAACACCTGCAACGGCTCTTAACGAAGAAGGTGCCACAAAGCGGAGGAACTCTTTCCACATGGGTGCCAGATAGGCAAGGTGGTTGGAATGTCCTAAGTATTCTTGGGTAATTTGAAATTCTGCCATGAGTGGAGTCTCGTGCATGGCTCCGAAGAGTGGGTTGTAAGGCTCACGTGGCTGAAAGTCTATTGGACCGTTCTTTACTTGCAAGATGACGTTTGAACGGAATTTGCCGTCCAATGGTTTAAACTCGGTGTATGCTTGTTTTGCGCGGTCGGTATCCGATGGATTATAGACGAAGGCGCGCCACATGACGATACCTTTGTAAGGTTTGAGGGCATCGGCCAGCATATTGGCGCCTTCGGCATGGGTGCGTCCGAAGTCGCATGGACCGGGTTGTCCTTCACTGTTTGCCTTCACAAGGAAACCTCCGAAATCCGGTATAAGTCGGTAGATTTCGCGAGTTTTGTCTTTCCACCAGCGAATGACTTGTTTGTCAAGTGGGTCGGCTGTATGCAACTTGCCGAGTATAATCGGGCTGGCAAAGTTGACGGAAAGATATACCCGTATTCCATAAGGGCGGAAGGTGTCTGCCAACGTCTTTACCTTTTCCAGATATGCCGTAGAAAGAATTTGGGGAGAAGCATTTACATTGTTCAATACAGTACCGTTGATACCGATGGAGGCATTGGCACGGGCATACGCTTCATATCTGCCGGAGGATGTGTCGGGCAGCTTCTCCCAATCCCAGAGCGACTGTCCGGCATAGCCTCGCTCTACGGTTCGGTCCATGTTGTCCCAATGGTTGAGGATGCGAAGGCTGTAGGCCGGATTCTCCGTGGAGGGACGGATGGGCAGTCCGCTTTCTTGCAGGCGGAGCAGGTGAAAGGCTCCATATAGCAGGCCGGTTGCAGAGGGGGGAGCTCAAGACGAGCTTCTTCTCCGTGCATTGTATGCGGAAACCGTCCGGGGCAAGTTGCTTGTCTTTCTCTATCAGCAGAGTGACCGGATTTCCTTTCCAGGACTGCCGCAACTCTTCGGCGGCCAGATTCAAGGTTGCGGATGTGCATTGGGCCGATACCTCGACGGAGGCATTTGCCCCTTGACTCTGTCTTAACCACAAAAGGCTGCCATCTTCGGCAGCCATTTGGTTTGTAAAGAAGAAAACGATGCAGATAAGAGAGAAGAATCTGTATTTCATGATATATTGTCTACTGTTGTTTATTCAGGATTTCCTTCTATGGTGATGATTTTTCCTTCGGAGTCATATTCCAGTTCGCAGACCTTGAGGCTGCGAAGCCATGTTTTTCCGTTGGAAGGTACGCAGTCGTGGTGGAAAAGATACCATTTCCCCTTGTATTCCGTGATGGCATGGTGCGTTGTCCATCCCACAACTGGGGTGAGGATGACTCCTTGATAGACAAAAGGTCCGTAAGGATTGTCGCCGATGGCATAGCATAAGCGGTGTGTGTTGCCGGTGGAGTAGGAGAAGTAGTATTTTCCGTTGTACTTGTGCATCCAGCTGGCCTCGAAGAAGCGCCGTTCGTTGTCGCCGGCTGTCAGGGGCTTGCCGTTTTCATCCAGAATGACTACCGGCTTCGGCTCTTCGGCAAATTGCAGCATGTCGTCGCTCAGTTTTGCCACGCGTCCCGGTATGGACGGTTCGTTGTCCGGGGGGAAGGCGGCGCTTTCCAGTGCCTTGTTGTCGCGGTAGCGTTGCAGTTGGCCGCCCCACAGTCCGCCAAAGTACATGTAGTAGCAGCCGTTTCCGTCATCCAGTATGGCGGGGTCGATGCTGTAGCTGCCTCTTATCGGGTCTGCCTGGGGTATGAAAGGCCCTTCGGGAGAGTCGCTGACGGCAACGCCGATGCGGAAGATGTCATTTTGGTCTTTCAATGGAAAGTACATGTAGTATTTGCCGTCTTTCAAGGCAACGTCACAGTCCCATAACTGGCGGCCTGCCCAAGGAATGTCTTCGGTGGCGAGCACCACTCCGTGGTCTTTGATTTCACCGTGCATCACGTCGTCGGTAGAGAAGACGTGATAGTCCTTCATGTTGAAGTGGTCGCCGTTGTCGTTTTCCGGTATGCCGCTCTCCCAGTCATGGCTGGGATAAATATAGACTTTGCCGTTGAATACATGCACTGCCGGGTCTGCCATATAGTCTTCCGGAACCAAATATCTCATTTCTTCCTTCATGGTGTATTATGTTTTAGGGTGTTTGCAACAGTTCGCGTACGAATGGTTTGGGCTGGTAATTGCGGTCGAACAGTAGCGGGTATTCCCGGCGGCCGCGCATGGGAAAGTCGTTTTTCCATGAGTCGCCGTCAGATATTCCCCATGCAGTGACGCGCGTGATTACATCTGCATGTTTCAGGAAGAGGTCGAAGAAGGACTTCATGCGTGCATTCCAGATGCGGCTGACACTGTCGGGCAATGTTTCCGGATAAGGATTCAACGCTTTCCGGTATGCTGCGGTGTCCGATATGTTTGCCGTGTGGCTGACTGTGGGAAGGGCGCTCATGTCCCATTCTGTAATCATTACTTTGGCACCGGTGGCTGCAAAGGCGAGCAGGCTCTTCTCAAAGTCTTCCACCGTGGGATAGTCCATGCCCATATGTCCCTGCATGCCGACGGCATCGATGCGGATGCCCTTTTCTTTCAATGAGCGCACAAGGGCGGCCACTGAGTCACGGCGGCCCGGGACATTCATGCCATAGTCATTATAGTAAAGTTCTGCTTCAGGGTCGGCTTCATGGGCGCATTGGAAAGCATAGGGGATATACTCTTTGCCCAATATCTCATAGAATTTGGTTTTTGCGGTATGAACCGTCTTCCATAATAGCTTCGTTTACCACATCCCATCCGTGTATGCGGCCTTTGTATCTGCCGACAATGGTAGATATATGTTCCTTCATGCGTTGCTTCAGAACCTCAGGTGAGACATTCTTTCCTGCTGAATCGACGCAGAACCAGGGAGCTAACTGTGAGTGCCAGACAAGGCAGTGACCAATGACGGCCATGCCATTCTCTTCACCGAAGTCTACCAGGGAGTCTGCCGGTGTAAAGTTATACCGGTTTTCCTCCGGATGGATGACCTCGCACTTCATGCAGTTCTCCGCGACGATAGAGTTGAAGTGATGTTTGGCAATGGCAATGGCAGCAGTGTCTTCGCCGGAGACTTGCCGTTGGTTCAACGCCGCACCGATGAGAAATTTATTGCCGAAGGCTGCTTTCAGTGAAGAAGATTCTTCCGAAGGCGTGGTGCGTTTTCCGCCGATGCAAGCCGTAACGAGTCCGGCAATGACAAGGGGAAGTAGTGCTTGTTTCAGTTTCATGTTTTCTCTTATTTCAGTTTCGTATGTTGTTCAACTTATTAGTAAACAAGGTGTCAGTTGACGAGTGGAAAACCCTTGAAAATGATTCTCACGCATCCTATCTTCTTTAATAAACCCGACACTCTTCCTTGTCACCTTGTCCCTTGTTACCTTGTCAACTGCGAAAGTTGAGCTTGCGAAACTTGAGTTAATAATCCGTTTGTTTTCTCCGTTCAGTCAGTTCAGCCTGCATTTCCTCATTGTAGGCTTTCGTGATGGGGTAGAAGTATAATGCAATGACTCCTATGAAGAATGTGGCAGCCGGTATCAGACTTGAAGAAAGTATTATGCCGTGGATGGCCGATTCTGTTTGTGCTGTGCCTGCTCCGCTGACATAGCCAAAACCGGAAAGCAGGAATCCCAGAATAGCTCCACCGATTCCAAGGCCGGCTTTTAATGCGAAAACTACCCCTGCGAAAACGAATCCTGTGGCACGACGGTAATTTACATATTCCGAATGGTCTGCTACATCGGCAATCATAGCCCAAAGTAAGGGTACCGTTGGGGCGTAAGCAAGACTTTTCAGGAAATTTAGGACAAACATGGTTTCTATATCCGTTTCATTGGGGAAATAGAACAGTGCGGTAAAGATAGCTGTCAGTGTCAGACAGAAGATAAACACACGCTTCTTTCCATAACGGTTGGCTAGGAAACTGGATAATAGGATCACTCCGAAGAATTGTACCAGTGCACCGACCATGTTGAAAACTCCAAAGCCTACTTCGTACGCTTTCTCCGGACTATTGACTATCAATCCGAAAGCATTTAGTATATTGTAGCTAAAACTTGCATTTGCTTCTACGGCTACCAGTCCCAATTTGTCGAGGAAAGTATATAGGGCATTGGCATCTACATAGTTCTCAAAGTAGTAGTTCATGGCACTTCCCCACATGGCTAAGGTGGTGAAAAGGAATAGGGTGAGGATGAACATGGCTCGCCAGGGAATACTGTGGAACACATCTCTTATATCTTTCCGGGTATCGGTCTTTTGGCTGGCGGGTGGGGTTATACGTTCTCGTGCAGAAAAAAAAAGTAATGATAAAGAATATAAAACCGATTACTGCAAACAGAGAGATTGTGCAAAGCCATCCGTGTCCTTTGTCACCATTTGCGCCGGCAAATTTACCTACAAGGGGCAGCGTTAAGCCTTGCACAATAAATTGTGCTATGGTAGCGGCTACAAAGCGAATGCTGGTAATGCTGTTACGCTCTTTTATATCACTCGTCATGACACCGCCTAATGAGGCATAAGGGGTATTGTTGAATGAATAGAGTGTCATTAGCAGGGTGTACGAAATGGTGGCATACACTGCAACCAGGCTTTTGTCTTCAATGCCGGGATTATAGAAAGCCAATACATAGAATACCATGAACGGTAAAGCCGTCCATAATATCCAAGGGCGGTATTTACCCCAACGGGTTTGCGTCTTATCGGATAAGATTCCCACGGTCGGGTCTACAAAGGCATCGACAATACGGGCTATCAGCATGACACTGCCGGCAATGGCACCCTCCAAGCCGAATACGTCAGTATAGAACTTGGTTTGATAAATCATCATCATCTGGAACACTAAGTTCGCAGAGCAATCTCCGAGGCTATAACCTATTTTCTCCGAGATTGAAATTTTCTGGTTCATGTTGTTCATTATGGTATTAATCTGTTGTAAGTCAATTACTGTTGTAGCTTAACCTCCTTATTGTATTTTAGCGCAGTTTCTGCTGCACGTTGCCCCAACGTCTTCTTGTCCAGTGGATGTATGTCGTTCCACTCTCCCAGATCGCTGTTCTTGATGAGGTAGGTATTGGTGTTCATTTGGGCTGCCCTGGCTTGTTCGTGTCGCATTTCTGCCCAGGCTTTACGTCCCTGGATGTCATTCTTTGCAAGGAAATCTGCCAACTCGACAATGTAGAAAGGTAACTGCTCCGAATTGAAGGTGCGCCGCCAGTCGCTAATCATGGCCGACAATAATGCTGCGTATTCGTTGCGGCGTGAAACGTTGGACTCGCCTTGATACCACAATGCGCCGCATATGCCATAATTCTTGAGCGGTGCAATCATGGCGTTGTACAGACAAACCGGTTTGTAACAAAAGAACATCATCTCCGGAGCATCGGGCATCGGGGCTCCCAAACGATACTTCCATGTCGGTTTGAGATTGAGCTCTTTGGCTTGTTCCCTATCTGTTGCCTGATAAATTATTTTATAGGGCTTTTCTTTGACAAAACTTGGTTGGCCACCATTGCTGATGAGGCGTACAGTAATATTGTTTTGTCCGGTTTTGAGTACACCAGCCGGGATTCTGTAAATACGTGGTGGATACTGGTAAGTTGTATTGCCTATAAATATTCCATTTACATATACAGAGTCTGCATCAACGATGCATCCCAAGCGGAGGATGGCGTCACTTCCCGGCGCAATGTCGGTTATGGTAACATCCTGGCGGAACCAGTGGGAACCACCTATCGGATTCAGGCCATTGTTTCCCCAGTCGGCTGAGAACATGTCAACCTCTTGCCACGTATGGTCGTCATAGTTTTCGCTATACCATGGCGTCGCTTCATGCAACCCTGCATCTCCACGGTACAGAGATTCGTTCCAATGACGGAATTTCTCATTTTCTACTTGCTTGATATGTGTGCAGAACTTGTCGTCTTCATATTGCCGTTTGTCATTGATGTATAACGGGAATTGCCTCAGGCCTTCCTCGCTGACCCATGCTTCTACAGGAGTCCCCCCCCCAACTGGCATTGATGATCCCTATCGGAATGTTTGTCTTTTCATACATTGCTTTGGCGAAAAAATAGGCCAAGGCGGAGAAATCCATCACATTGTCTTGTGTCAGTGCTTTCCAGCTTGTTTGCGGCATATCTTCTTGTGGCGCATGGAAATTATAGACCTTTGGAATAATGATATGGCGTATCTTTTCATTGTTATAGCCGGCTATCTCATCGGCAAACATATCTGTTACGCGGCTTATGGGCAATTCCATATTCGACTGGCCTGAGCAGAGCCATACGTCGCCCACCAGTATGTTTCTGATTTCAATGTCGTTTATCAGCATGGAGTAAGGGCCACCGGCTTTCATGGAGGGGAGGGTTATACTCCACTGCCCGTCGGCATTTGCTGTGGCAGTGTAGATGTCTTTTAGTTTTTTATTTGTTGTGGAAGTCGGAAAAGTATCTTTGGTAAATTTTACTTGAATGCTTTCTCCTGCATCTGCCGTTCCCCCATACTTTTATGGTTTGTTCGCGCTGCAATACCATTCCGTCTGAAATCAAGGCAGGCAACTTTACCTTTGCTCTCACCATCACGGTGCCACAAAGGCAAAGTAACACTGCCATTCCTAACCTAACTTTATTATAACCATTAAACATCATATCTTAATCCTCTTATATTTATTTGTAATCATATAGCACTACGTGTAGAATGCTGAAATGTCCTGTCGGAATTCTGACATGCCGTCCCTGGTGACTCTGGTCACCGTTCATCCGGCGGATATATCCGAGGCTTCCGTCTGCATTCACCTTCACTTCGTCTACAAATCCGATACCGCAACGCTTGCCATGCCATGCCGTCTTGCCACTTCCGGTTTTATTGTTTTCATTTCCTTTTCTTACGAAGCCGTCTTCGCCTAACACCTTGTGTGTTCCGGCAGTTGCTTTTTCTGTGTTTTTAGCAAACTCGATGACGATTCCGCTACCGGCTATTATATATTCGTTTTTCGACATTCTTAGCAAGATTCCTCCTCCCTCCGGCCATACATTGCCGCCTGTGGCACGAGCATCCCACGGCAGTGTGAAATAGTGGCGGCAGGTTATGGTCAAATCATCTTCTGTAATGATGCGCTCCTTGTTCTCTTGGTCGAAAAGCAATCCTTTCATCACTCCTTTGCCTTGATATCCGGTAAGCAATGGCATCAATTCCTTTAATTTCCCATAGCTTTGTACCAATGGCGCGTCTGCTGACTCAGGACTGTCTTCGATGGAGAAAGGACTGAAACCTATTGCGTCATGTTCGCCGAACACATAGAAAGCCCTTACCCCGTTATTGTCTGTCAACCGGATTTCAGGGATGAATAAAGGGTTGTTGTGCAGATGATATTGAGATACCCAGTTCGTGAAATCATTGTCATATAAGTCGGGGGCCAGAATATCAATATCGGGTGCTCCGCAATGCCATATATCAATCAAATGTGCTAACGGTCCGGCCGAAGGGTATTCCCCGGGTTTGCGTCCTCTGCTGTTCATGGCTGCATTGACATAGAGTGGCACATTGTAGATGGAGCGAGCGCTTTGTGCCAGTTTCCCTACATACTTGGCATAATTCCAGGCCATGAAGATTTCATCGGTATAGATGTCTGCGCCGAATACCTCTTGCCAGTTCCCTTCTCTCTTGCAGCCTTGTGCTTCCCATTTTTTTCAGCAACCGGGGATGAAGGTCTTTTTTTGTGCTTTTGCAGGTAAGATGCCAGTTCTTGAGGTATCGGGGCGCAAAAAGCGCTGTTGGCTTCCGGTGAATAATCGCGCGCGTCCTCCAGCATGCCGATTTCATTTTCTATTTGTATCATGATGACTGTACCTTCATCTCTGTCGGCGGCAGCAATGTGTTGCAGCCATTGGGTAAAGGCGCGTTGGTCGGCTTGCAGCACTTTATCGGAGAAAGCACTGGCTATTTCAAGGGGCTTACCGCTTCCGGTATGCGCCCGAGGGTATTTTTTTGTCATTTTCTTTGAACCAAAGCGGCGCATAGCAACTCATGGAATTTTTCCATGTACCGAACCATAAAAAGACAACTTTTAGATTGTACTTGCGTGCTTGTTCCAAGACTTTATCGGTCAATGTGAAATCGAAATGTCCTTCTACGGGTTCCAGCAAATCCCAGTATGCAGGAACTAAAACAGTATTTAGTCCCATTTTCTGTAGTTTGGGAAAAATGCGTTCAATGTCTTGCGTGCTTGCTGCCGATGAATTTCCCAGTTCTCCGCCAAGAATAAGATAGGGAGTATCATTAATGATAAGTTGGGTGGCATTCCCTTGTCTCTGCAAACGGCTTTTCTGGGCACGGCCATATCCGGCTATCAATAGGTTTAATATTAAAAGTAAAAAAGATTCTTTTCATCAATCCACAGCATTAGTTATGAATGCAAAGATAGTGCTCTGTCCTTTAAAACAGGCTAAGGAATGTTGCACAAAACATTATATAGGTAACATGTGCTTTTGTGTATGTTACATAAACTTTTGTTTATCGTACATTTTGGACTTGAAGTGTCTTTAAGAATACATTTGTTTCAATAAAATGAAGAAGTTTCTTACCTTTGCTTAATCTTACCGTAATATCGAGTACTAACCTACATTATTCATAGTGGATTCATTTCAGGTTATCAAAACAGATATGGGGACAATCTGAAGCCTCCAACTAATGTCTATCATCGAATGACCGCTTGATGTAGAGTTATAATCCTGT
>ENA-OQBW01000104-OQBW01000104.1-human-gut-metagenome-genome-assembly--contig:-NODE-104-length-11165-cov-0.707646_pt1 | contig 11165 bp, 12 predicted proteins | sample MGYA00242752_ERZ504565 | MGnify/ENA primary metagenome ERZ504565 (study PRJEB26092, sample SAMD00036268) | human gut metagenome | host: Homo sapiens | study: EMG produced TPA metagenomics assembly of... | reverse complement strand
TGCCATCCTGGCACTGATTGGTCTGGCAGTCTTCATGCTGATTCGTAGCCAAGTGATGTACAAAAAAGCGCAAGGAGAAAGAAAAAGGCAACGAGACCCTGAAACAGTTGATGAAGAGTACGGACAACAATGAAGTCATCGAATTGCTCCGCAAGCATACCCGTGAAGAACTGGTGAAGATTATGGAATTCACAGAAGAGAATTTTGAACGTACCGTCACTTCCTTCCTACACGAGAATCTACGCGACTGCGTCGTGCCATGGGCTCAGTAAAAATTCGAAAAACAACTCATCAAGCAGATGAAGCGTACCGGAACACTTGCCATGTGCCGTCTCGACAACAATACCGTACTGGAAAAAGGACTCTATTACTATCAAGGCAACGACTTTGCCAGCGAACTGGTGTACAGCGTAGGCCGTCTTTGCGAACCTTGCTTAGAGCACATAGACAATAACTTCAATCCGCTGGATGCCATTCAGAAAGGAGAATTTACAGACGTAGCCGAAGACATCTGCTATCTGTTACAAGTATGCCGCCACAAGCTGGAAACGAACAATTATGATGAACTGGAAACAGAGATTCGCAAAGCCAACGACCTCAACGGACAGTTGTCTCACCTGAAACGCGAAGAGCTGCAACGCATCCAAAGCCAGAGCGGCAGCATCAAAGTCAGCATGGTATACCTGACTATGATACAAGAAGCCCAGAACGTAGTGACCTACACCATCAACCTGATGAAAGTAAGCCGCAAGTTCCAAGTAGAAAAAGAAGAGTTATAAGTTATGAGTTATAACGCATGGTACATAACATGCAACTTATAACTCATAACTCCTTAAGCCCCATCTTCTCCGCCCGTTGCAACATAAATGCACGGGCGGCTTCGTATTCATTGGGAATGATGCCGTCCAAAATGGCATCCTTAATGGCACTCTTCAAGGCACCTACCTGCTGGCAAGGAGAAAGGCCGAAAGTCTTCATGATTTCTTCACCACTGACCGGAGGCTGGAAATTACGGATACGGTCGCGTTCCTCCAAATCCTTCAGCTTCTGGCGTACCAACTGAAAATTATTAAGGAAGCGTTTCTTACGCTCCATATTCTTGGAAGTAATGTCGGCTTCGCACAGTGTCATCAGGTCGTCTATATCATCACCTGCCTCAAACAAGAGACGACGCACTGCCGAGTCGGTCACTACATCATCCGCTATCACAATGGGACGCATGTGCAGGCTCACCATTTTCTGCACATATTTCATCTTCTCATTCATAGGGAGCTTCATCTTGCGGAAAATATCGGGTATCATCTTCTCGCCAATGAAATTATGGTTATGGAACGTCCAGCCCGCACGGGGTTCCCAACGCTTGGTGGCAGGCTTGGCTATATCATGCAGAAGAGCTGCCCAGCGTAGCCAAAGGTTGTCGGTCTTCTTGCTGATGTTGTCGAGTACTTCGAGCGTATGGTAGAAATTGTCCTTATGGGCGCGTCCATTGCGCGTCTCCACGCCTTGCAGCCTGACAAGTTCCGGGAATATCAGTTCCAGCAGACCACAGCGGTCCAGCTCAATGAATCCCTTAGACGGAATAGGTGACAAGATGATTTTGTTCAGTTCGTCTGCAATGCGTTCTTTGGAGATGATGGAGATGCGTTCGCGATTACGCTCCAGAGAATCGAATGTCTCATCGTCAATATAGAATCCAGCTGGGTGGCAAAACGGACACAGCGCATCATGCGCAAAGGGTCATCACTGAAAGTTATATCAGGGTCGAGGGGAGTCCGGATGGTCTTTTCCTTCAAGTCTCCAATACCGCCAAAGGGGTCGACCAACTCGCCATAACGCACCCGGTTCAGGCAAACAGCCAGTGCATTGATGGTAAAATCACGGCGGTTCTGGTCATCCTCCAATGTACCGTCCTCTACAATAGGCTTGCGGGAATCGTGTGTATACGATTCTTTTTCTTGCACCCACAAACTCAACTTCCGTACCATAGTACTTCAATTGTGCCGTACCGAAATTCTTGAAGACGGAAACATGCGCCCCACGCCCCAGACGCTTACCCAGCGCCTCGGCCATGGCAATGCCACTGCCTACCACCACCACATCAATATCCTTGGAAGGACGTTGCAGGAAAATATCACGTACATATCCACCGACTACGTAACATTCCAATCCCAATTCATCAGCCGTTTCGGATATCCGCTTGAATATATCATCACTAAAATATTGCTTCAGTTCTTCTGCCGTCAAATCTATCATAAATAATGCGCTAATGTAATGAATACGCAAATGTGTTAATGGTCTATTAGCACATTTGCACATTAAAATGCTGCAAAGATAAAGATATTATTTCTATTTTTGTGGACTCTAACTCCAAGAACAACAAATATGAAAAAAGTAATACTCCTTGCATGCCTATGCTGTACACTCTTCTCTTGCGAAGATGTGGAGAAGAAGGCCGGTGAAAAACTACAAGCTGCCCGCGAAGCGTTTGAACTCGGCAACTACAATGAAGCGAAGATTCTGATTGACAGCATCAAGATGCTCTATCCCAAAGCGTTTGAAACTCGCCGTGCAGGCATCGGCCTGATGCAGGAAGTGGAACTGAAAGAGCAGGAAAAGAGCCTGGTCTATCTGGACAGTATGCTTCAAGCCAAGCAAAAGGATTTCGATGCAATCAAAGGGAAATACACTTTTGAAAAAGATGCCGAATACCAGAATATCGGCAATTACCTTCATCCTTCCCAAGTGATAGAAAAAAAATCTGCATCGCTCTTTCCTTCGCTTCCAGGTAGACGAAAACGGAGTCATGAGCATGACTTCCATTTATTGCGGAGCCCATAATATCCACCATGTGGCCGTCAAAGTCACTGCTCCCGATGGTAGCTTTGCCGAAACACCCGCCGCCAAAGACAGCTACGAAACCACTGACCTCGGTGAAAAGATTGAAAAGGCAGACTTCAAACTGGGAGAAGACGGAAACGTCATGGGGTTCCTTTATCTGAACAAGGACAAGAATATCAAAGTCAACTATCAAGGGGAACGCCCCTATTCCATCACCATGACTGCCGCCGACCGCCAGGCCCTTGCCAGCATCTACGAACTGGCACAACTGCTGTCATCCATGACGGAAATAAAGAAGAATATGGAAGAAGCCAATCTCAAAATCGAATTTGTAAAAAAGAAGATGGAAGAGAGAAAAGACAATGCACAAGAATAAAAAGAAGGAAACCGGATGATATATTCATTACTTAGTCATCCGGTTCCCTTTTTATTATCAGTAAAGCCTTACCAAACCAATTTGGGTAAATAACGGCTCAGACATGTACGCAAAGCAGACAGAGTGATGGGTTTTACCAACACTTCCGAGGCTCCGCACTCCAAGGCTTTTTCGCGGTCGGCAGTAAAGGCGTAAGCGGTCTGCATGATGATGGGAAGTTCTTTATCCTTCTTGCGAATAATCACCGTAGCATCCAGCCCGTTCATAATAGGCATTTTTATATCCATCAGAATAGCTTCCGCCTTGTCGCGATTCTCTTCGAACAAATTTACAATATCCTCACCATTCTTTGCCCATAGTATCTCGCATTTCTTGCCGATAATAGCCTTTATCAGTTTAAAGTTACTATCATCATCTTCCGCAACCAGAATAAGCGGACGGTAATCTCCTGACACTTTTTCTATTTCCATGACCTATGCGTTTTGTTTATATAGGGGCAAAGATATAAAAAATAATAGATTTGCACTATCTTTGCAGCTCATTAAAAAAATATATAATGATTTCTATAGACGGACTGGCCGTAGAATTCGGCGGAACTACTTTATTCAGTGACATATCTTTCGTTATCAACGAAAAAGACCGTATCGCCCTGATGGGTAAAAATGGAGCGGGGAAAAGTACATTGTTGAAAATCCTGGCAGGTGTAAGACAACCTACCCGTGGAAAAATCTCAGCCCCCAAGGACAGTGTCATAGCTTACCTTCCACAGCACCTTATGACGGAAGACGGACGTACCGTATTCCAGGAAGCGGCGCAAGCCTTTGCCCACCTGCATGAAATGGAAGCTGAAATAGAGCGCCTCAACAAGGAACTGGAAACGCGTACCGACTACGAAAGCGACAGCTACATGGAACTTATCGAGAATGTCTCCGCCTTAAGCGAAAAGTTCTATGCCATCGACTCCACCAATTACGAGGAGGATGTGGAAAAAGCACTGCTCGGACTGGGCTTTGTACGCGAAGACTTCAACCGCCAGACCAGTGACTTCAGCGGCGGATGGCGCATGCGCATCGAGCTTGCCAAGCTGTTGCTGCAAAAGCCTGACGTGCTGTTGCTAGACGAGCCTACCAACCATCTGGACATAGAATCCATACAATGGCTGGAAGATTTCCTTATCAGCAATGGAAAGGCTGTCATCGTCATCAGCCACGACCGTAAATTCGTAGACAACATCACCACCCGTACCATTGAAGTGACCATGGGACGGATATACGATTACAAAGTAAACTACTCCAAATACCTGGAACTCCGCAAGGAACGCCGCGAACAGCAACAGAAAGCCTACGACGACCAGCAGAAGTTCATTGCCGAAACCAAGGAATTCATCGAACGGTTCAAAGGCACCTACTCCAAAACCCTGCAAGTGCAAAGCCGCGTAAAAAATGCTGGAGAAGCTGGAACTGCTGGAAGTGGATGAAGAAGACACTTCAGCGTTACGCCTCAAATTCCCTCCTTCTCCCCGCTCAGGCAATTATCCCGTCATCATGGAGGGAGTAGGGAAAAGTTACGGTGACCATGTGGTCTTCAAGAATGCCAACCTCACCATAGAACGGGGAGACAAGGTTGCTTTCGTTGGTAAGAACGGTGAAGGAAAGTCAACGTTAGTGAAGTGCATCATGAAGGAAATAGAACATGAAGGCACCCTCACGATAGGACACAACGTGCAGATTGGATATTTCGCACAAAACCAGGCCTCATTGTTGGATGAGAACCTGACCGTATTCCAGACCATCGACGATGTGGCAAAAGGGGAAATCCGCAACAAGATACGCGACCTGCTGGGTGCCTTCATGTTCGGTGGCCCCGAAGAGTCCATGAAGAAGGTCAAGGTGCTTTCCGGTGGAGAGCGCACGCGCCTCGCCATGATAAAGCTTTTGCTCGAACCGGTGAATCTGCTGATACTGGACGAACCGACCAACCATCTGGACATGAAAACCAAAGATATCCTGAAGCAAGCGTTACTGGATTTTGACGGTACCCTTATCCTCGTCAGCCACGACCGTGACTTCCTGGACGGACTGGTAAGCAAGGTATATGAATTCGGCAACAAACAAGTGAAAGAGCACTTGAGCGGCATCTACGAATTCCTTGAAAAGAAGAAAATGGACTCCCTCCGCGAACTGGAACGATAAGCATCTGCTAAACCCGGCGTCCGAACAAATGGCCGATACATATTGTTTTCATTTTACTAAACACTTAACTAAGAGATATTAAAATGAAACAATATGATGCCATCATAATAGGATTCGGCAAGGGCGGCAAGTTATTGGCCGCCGAACTGGCCGAACGGAATTGGAAAGTAGCCATCGTGGAACGTTCCCCTCAGATGTACGGAGGAACATATGTAAACGTAGGATGTATCCCTACCAAAGCTCTGATTCACGAATCGGAATATGCGGAAAAAAGATACTATGACGATTATAAGAACCAGTCCAAACTGTATGCACTTGCCGTGGCGCGGAAAGACAAGCTTGTATCCTTCCTGCGTGAGAAAAATTATGAAAATGTAAAAAACAAGCCTAATATAACCCTCTATGACGGAACTGCTTCTTTCTTGTCCGAAAATACAATCCGTATAGTCTCCGGCAAGGACGAAACGATTCTTGAGGGAAAAGAGATATTCATCAACACCGGGTCCACCCCCTATCCTGCCTGCCATCGACGGACTCAAGGAGAGCAAGTACGTATATACCAGTGAGACCTTGCTGCAATCGAACAAACTGCCCGCACACCTGCTCGTCATCGGCGGCGGTGCTGTCGGATTGGAGTTTGCCACTATGTATGCAGGCTTTGGAAGCCATGTCACACTGCTGGAAGCGGGAAACCGCTTTCTGCCTAAAGTGGACCGCGACATTGCCGCCTCCATGCTGGAAGCATTGAACCGAAAGCGTATCAATGTCCGGTTGAACGCCCGTGTCCAATCCGTGTACGACACAGCCGAAGGAATAACTCTGACCTATACGGACAGTGCAAACGGCACTCCCTACTACCTGAAAGGAGATGCCTTGCTGGTAGCCATCGGCCGCAAGCCTATGACTGCAGAGCTGAATCTGGAAAAAGCGGGTATACAAACAGACAAGCGGGGAGCCATCGTTGTCGACAACCAATTACGGACTACAGCCCCACACGTATGGGCCCTGGGGGACGTAAAAGGAGACGAACAGTTCGACAACTTGTCCATCGATGATTTCCGTATCATCCGTAATCAACTCTTTGAAAACAAAAAAAGGAGTACAAAAGACCAGTATCCAATCCCCTTTGCCATTTTCACCGACCCACCGCTGGCACATATAGGACTGACGGAAGAGGAAGCGATGAAGAACGGTTATTCCATACATGTGGCACGTATCCCTGCTGCCATGATTCCACGTGCCCGTACGCTACACAGCATAGACGGTATGCTCAAAGCTATTGTAGACATCCATACCGGACGGATTCTGGGTTGTACCCTACTTTGTGCCGATGCACCAGAAGTAATCAATACCGTAGCATCAATCATGAAAACGGGACAGCGTTACCATTTCCTGCGGGACTTCATTTTCACCCACCCCAGCATGAATGAGGGATTGAATATGTTATTCAAACCTTTTTTAGCATTTTTCTATTTGGTAATTAAGTCCTTAACCTCTATCTTTGCATCCGTCCAAAGATAGAGGAATGAAAAAGAAACAGTACATAACCTATATTCTTTTTTTCATCAGCTTGATAATGCTGGTGATACCCGTCATTCCCCACCATCATCATGCCGACGGAATGATATGCATGAAGAATGATATCACCGCCGATTGCTGCGGACACCGTCATAGCCCGGGCAACGAGCACTGCTGTTGCGACACGGGATGCATGACAACCCACTTTGTACAACAGACGCCCAGCTCTTCCAATGATGTGTGTTCACATCCGGATGCCTTGTGGGCAGTTACCCTACTCATTGAACCTTTTTCCAAGTTACTCATCCTACCCGAGTTTGACATAAGCAGGCAGGAGTGTATCTATCTGGAATCTCTTCATAGCACATTTATCATATGTGCTACGGGACTTCGTGCCCCTCCGTCTCTTCTTGCTTAACTGTTACCGGAACATCACCGGGACAGATTTCTATCCGGCATAAGGAACAATGCAATTTGGTTGCACGCCCTATGCCCTAACTTTGTATTCAAAATCAAAAAGTAAGAACAAATATCATCATGAAAAAAAGTTATTTTCATGGGAGTCTTGGGATTATTCCTTTTAGGCTCCTGTAACAGCAAGTCCGGAGACAGCCACGAAGGACATAATCACGAAACAGAAGAGCACAATCATGACGGACATGACCACGAGGGACATGACCACGAACATGAGGGACACAACCATGAGCACGAAGAGCAGGAAAACCATGCCGGAGGAAGCGATGAAATCATCCTGCCACCAGCAAAGGCGCAAGCTGCCGGCGTAGCAGTCAGCACTGTTGAACCGGGTAGTTTCCATCAAGTCATCAAGACCAGCGGCCAGGTGATGGCAGCCCAGGGAGACGAGAGCGTAGCCGTAGCTACAGTAGCAGGCGTGGTTTCCTTCAAGGGAAAAGTTATCGAAGGAATGAGTGTCAGCAAAGGTACTCCTTTGGTGGTATTGTCATCCAAAAACATGGCCGACGGAGACCCGGTGCAGAAAGCCCGGATAGCCTACGAGGTTTCCAAAAAAGAATACGAGCGTATGAAAGCGCTTGTAGGCAACAAAATCGTATCTGAAAAGGAATTCGCGCAAGCCGAACAGATTTACGAAAATGCCCGTATCAGTTACGAGGCAGTCGCAAAGAACCATTCGGCAAGCGGCCAGGCTGTTGTTTCTCCCATCAGCGGTTATGTGAAGAATCTGTTGGTGAAAGAAGGGGACTACGTCAGCGTCGGCCAGCCGTTGGTAAGCGTCACCCAGAACCGCAAGCTTTTCCTGCGTGCGGATGTATCCGAAAAGTACTATCCTTACCTAAACAGCATCGGTTCTGCCAACTTCTGTACTCCTTATAATAATAAGGTATATACATTGAAAGAACTGGGCGGGCGCATGCTTTCTTATGGAAAGGCTTCGGGTGAGAACGGATATTATGTACCCGTAACTTTTGAATTCGACAATAAGGGAGACGTTATTCCCGGCTCGTTTGTAGAAGTATTCCTATTATCCTCACCAATGGAGAACGTGTTGTCTCTTCCTCACAGTGCGCTGACCGAGGAACAAGGCAGCTTCTTTGTCTACCTGCAACTGGATGAAGAGGGCTACAAAAAAACAGCTTGTCACCCTGGGTGCCGACAATGGCGAAAGTGTACAAATCCTTTCCGGCATAAAAGCAGGCGATCGCGTCGTAACCCAAGGAGCCTATCAAGTGAAGCTGGCATCGGCAACGAATGCTATTCCGGCACATAGCCATGAACACTAATCTCATGTACAATTTGACAATTTACAAAGTACCATTTCGCTATGCAGTATAAGGGTTACGTGACGAATGGGGAGTGTAAAGTCAGATAAACAAGAAATATTAGATAAAACAGCAAGTGCGGCTGACATTGCGCAGCCCAATTGTACATTGTAAATAGTAAATAAAAAGATGTTAAACAAAATAATTGGTTTTTCTCTTCAGAACCGCATCCTGGTGCTGGTAGCATCGGTGCTGTTGCTGATTGGCGGTACTTATACCGCCATGCATACGGAAGTGGATGTGTTCCCTGACCTCAATGCGCCGACCGTGGTCATCATGACCGAAGCAAATGGTATGGCAGCAGAGGAAGTGGAACAGCTGGTCACTTTTCCCGTAGAAACGGCTGTAAACGGTGCAACGGGTGTGCGCCGTGTACGCTCTTCCTCAACGAACGGTTTTTCTGTAGTCTGGGTAGAATTCGACTGGGATACAGATATCTATCTTGCCCGGCAGATTGTCAGTGAGAAGCTGGCAGTCGTCAGCGAATCCTTACCGGCCAACGTAGGCAAGCCGACACTAGGCCCACAATCGTCCATTTTGGGCGAGATGCTGATTGTAGGTCTGACAGCAGATTCGACCTCTATGCTGGATTTGCGTACCATTGCCGACTGGACCATACGTCCCCGCCTGCTCTCTACGGGCGGTGTGGCACAAGTAGCCGTACTGGGTGGCGACATCAAGGAATATCAAGTGCAGCTGGACCCGGAACGGATGCGCCATTACGGCGTAACATTGAGCGAAGTGATGAACATCACCCGCGAAATGAACTTGAATGCCAATGGTGGAGTGCTCTATGAATATGGCAATGAATATATCGTACGCGGCGTACTTTCTACCGACAAGGTAGACCAGATAGCCAAGGCCGTGGTGCGGAGCAACGGGGTCTCCGGTGCCCCTATCCTGCTGGAAGATATTGCCGACGTTCAAGTCGGAGCCAAACTTCCTAAACTGGGTACCGCCTCGGAACGCGGTAAGCATGCCGTACTGCTGACAGTCACCAAGCAACCCGCCACAAGCACGCTGGAGCTTACAGACAAACTGGAAGCTTCCCTGCAAGACCTGCAGAAGAATTTACCGGCAGACGTAAAGGTTTCCACAGACATCTTCCGTCAAAGCCGTTTCATCGAAAGTTCCATCGGAAACGTTCAGAAGTCGTTGTTGGAGGGAGGTATTTTCGTTGTCATCGTGCTTTTCCTGTTCCTTGCCAACATACGTACCACAGTCATCTCGCTGGTGACACTGCCGTTGTCACTGATTGCCTCCATCCTTGCCCTGCACTATATGGGCTTTACGATAAATACCATGAGCCTGGGAGGTATGGCTATCGCCATCGGTTCGCTGGTAGACGATGCCATCGTGGACGTGGAGAACGTCTACAAGCGGTTGCGGGAAAACCGGCTGAAACCTGCCGGCGAGCAACTTCCTATTCTGGAAGTGGTGTTCAATGCTTCGAAAGAAGTGCGTATGCCTATCCTCAATTCAACGCTGATTATCATTGTCAGCTTCGTACCACTGTTCTTCCTTAGTGGTATGGAAGGTAGGATGCTGGTGCCACTGGGTATTGCGTTCATTGTGGCATTGGCGGCTTCAACTGTTGTGGCACTGACCGTAACGCCTGTACTTTGCTCCTATCTATTGGGAAAAGAGAAAATAAAGAAACAAAACAACGAAAACAGCGACTCTGCCGTAGCACGCAAGATGAAGCAATGGTATGGTTCTGCACTGACTTTTGTATTGGGGCATAAGAAAGGGGTACTGGGAGGTACTATCGGACTATTTGTAGTAGCGCTCGGCTGTTTCTTTCACCCTGGGGCCGCTCGTTCCTGCCGCCTTTCAATGAAGGTTCGTTCACCATCAATATCTCCTCGCTTCCAGGCATTTCCCTGGAAGAAAGCGACAAGATGGGGCACCGTGCCGAGGAGCTGCTGCTCTCCATCCCCGAAATACAGACCGTGGCCCGTAAAACGGGACGTGCAGAGCTGGACGAACACGCTCTGGGAGTAAACGTCTCTGAGATCGAGGCACCGTTTGAGTTGAAAGACCGCTCGCGCAGCGAGCTCGTGGCAGAAGTCCGCGAAAAACTGGGTACCATTGTAGGGGCAAACGTGGAAATAGGCCAGCCTATCAGCCACCGTATAGACGCCATGCTATCCGGTACAAAGGCGAACATCGCCATCAAACTGTTCGGCGACGACCTGAACCGCATGTTCACTCTGGGCAATGAAATCAAGAGTGCCATCCAGGGGATTCCCGGTATTGCCGACCTGAACGTGGAACAGCAGATTGAGCGTCCGCAACTTGTCATTTCACCCAAACGGGAAATGCTTGCCAAATACGGCATTTCACTGCCCGAATTTTCGGAGTTTGTCAATGTCTGCCTGGCCGGTGAAGCCGTTTCCCAAGTTTACGAAAAGGGAAAGAGCTTCGACCTGACCGTACGCG
>ENA-OQBW01000103-OQBW01000103.1-human-gut-metagenome-genome-assembly--contig:-NODE-103-length-11196-cov-0.719668_pt1 | contig 11196 bp, 9 predicted proteins | sample MGYA00242752_ERZ504565 | MGnify/ENA primary metagenome ERZ504565 (study PRJEB26092, sample SAMD00036268) | human gut metagenome | host: Homo sapiens | study: EMG produced TPA metagenomics assembly of... | reverse complement strand
TTCCAGAATGCGTGTACCATACTCATAACCTTTCACATGAATTGCAGCAAACATCGTTGGTTCATTGAAAACATTCGGTCTATGACGTATAGACATATTACTCAATGCTCCTGTTCCTTCAATACAGAACATGCCCGTGCCTATACCTCCTATAGGGAAAGCTATTTTACGCGTATATTCACCTATATACTTCTCATTATAGCCACGTTCAACCGCACTCTCATGATGCCAGCACCCTTGAAAAATCAGTGCACAAACTACCAGACATATTAATAAATATTTCGTCATAAATACTGTATTTTATTATCATTTTTTTTATTTTGTATCAGGAGCTACAACTGTATAAACAGCACTACTTCTACCGGAAGAAAGGCGGAGATAACATTTTATATTTACTCCACTGAAAGATAAAGGTAACTGCAATGTATCCGTATAGAGTTTTCCATATAAACGAGGATCGGTACCATCTGTGGTATAATATATATCAGCACCCTCTACTGACGGCTTCAAATCCACTATCGCGTTACCGCCTCTAACAATAGCTTTATCCCAACCAATCGGTTCGGGAATACGGAAAGTAACCCCTTGTCTATCCAGTTCAGCCAAACATCCCGCTAATCTTTCACGGAAATCTGCATAATTCTTCTTTTCCGCAGGTGACCAACCTATTTCTGAAAGGGCCATAGCCCGAGGATATGCCATATAGTTCACTTTATCAGGATGATGTATAAATTCTCCCCAAACATTAGCTTGTACCCCCATTATATAACCGCATTGCTCTTTTGTAAGCTTAGGCGTATAAGGTTCATAGCTGTAGATATGTTCCAACGTAACCAGTCCTCCTATATTTAAAGGCTCATTAGTATAATCCTCACTCTGATAATAATCAATATACATATAGTTATTGGGAGCCATCACCACTTTATGCCCCATTCCCGCTGCAGCAATTCCACCGTTTTCTCCTCTCCAGCTCATTACAGCAGCATTCGGTGCCAGACCACCTTCTAAGATTTCATCCCAACCAATGATTTTTCGCCCCTTCCCCGTTACAAATTCATCCAAATGATGGATGAAGTAACTTTGTAATTCATGTTCATCTTTCAATTTATTTTCCTTAATGCGTCGTTGACACTTCGGACATTCTTTCCAACGTCTTTTTAGGTGCCTCATCACCGCCTATATGAATATACTCACCGGGAAACAAATCTATCACCTCAGATAAAACATCTTCTACAAACCGATAGGTTTTATCATTACCGAGACAAAGAACTTCCTCCTTAATACCCCAAGTTTCCGGTATCCGAAATGGTCCGCCCGTGCAAGACAGCTCCGGATATGTAGCTAAAACAGACATTGTATGTCCTGGTAAATCGATCTCCGGAACAATAGTGATGTACCTATCTGCCGCATATTGGATAATCTCCTTAATCTGCTCCTGAGTATAGAATCCTCCATGTGGAATACGATCTTGTTCTGTCGGATTATGCCCCCACTGAGTACTATTACGCCATGCCCCAATTTTGGTCAATTCTGGATACTTTTTTTATTTCAATACGCCACCCGGCATCTTCTGTCAAATGCCAATGGAATCTATTTATTTTATAACGAGCCATTAAATCTATATACTCTTTTACATATTCCACTGAGTAAAAATAACGTGCAACATCCAACATCAAACCACGATAACCAAAACGGGGTTCATCATTTATCATAATATACGGAAGCTGTATGCATCCATTTCCCTTATCAACAAGTAACTGCTGCAATGTCTGAATTCCATAAAATATTCCAGCTTCACTTCCCTTGATTGTTACTCCCTTATCATCCACAACTAATGAATATGCCTCTAAAGGCATTTTCTTGTCTATCTGCAAATGAATGGCATTCTTTCCTTTCGATCCTTTCTTCAAAGTCACCCCAAACCGTCCATCTAAATAATTATTAAAGAGACTGACTGTTTTGGTAAGCGCATCATTACTGTAATTTATACGTGTATCGGCAGATACATCCCAAGAACCTTCTCCCATCACCATTTCTTTTGGCATAGGAATTACTGACTGTGCATTACAAGGTAACGTACCGAGAATAATACATATTACCAATATGTATTCCCATCTGATTTCGTGTTTAATCATGACTGTAATTCAATTTTATATCTATATCCTTTTGTTTATTCACCTTGATATTTACTGTCTCGAATCCTTTGGCAGAAACCGTTAGCACATCGTTTTCTACAGTCAGAATGGAATATCTTCCGCCTTCCTTACTTATAACCGTTCTACCAGAATAATTAGATTTGATTTCAATTCCACTTATAGGGGTTGCTTGTACATCTCTGACACAACCAGCAACCTTTATCTTTCTTCCTGGATTCTTCACAATTTCATCCATGCAGAAGTCGTTATGACCAAGACTATTACTAGTCACCGGCTGTCTGCCAACAAAGATTGTCCTTCGTAATCTGATATCATCTGAGGCTGTTCCTATCTGTATTTCATACTCCCCTTCTTCTACTACTTTTTTCATGCTCAAATCATATAAGGCCAATTCTTGTATTGGTAGCTTCAAAACAACTGTCTGCATTTCGCCTGGTTGTAAGAATGGTTTTGAGAATGCCTTCAGTTGCTTGACTGGAGTCACAACCGAACTGACCACATCTCGAACATAAAGCTGTACTACCTCCTTTCCCGCTACACTACCCGTATTCTTCAAAGATACACTGACAATCAAGGTATCAGATGGATGTAATAACTCTGCAGAATAATGAGCATTCAAATACTCAAATGTAGTATAACTCAATCCATGCCCAAAAGACCATAACGGAGCTGGTGAAGAAAAAACATAATCACGTCCAGGTTCATTTGGTCTACCAGGACGACGATAGAATCCTTTGTCCGTTGGCAAATGATTATAAAAAACCGGTAAATGTCCTACGCTCTGCGGAAACGAGAATGGAAGTTTGGCTGAAGGATTAATATTTCCCAATAACATATCAGCTATTGCATCTCCAGCTTTCTCACCACCGTACCATTGTACAACTATGGCTGGAATATGTTCTTTTATCCAAGAAATAGAAAAAGGCTTACCTGTAACCAATACAACTATAACAGGTTTTCCTATTGCATAGATTTCTTCCACCAATTCTTCTTGTACACCTGTCAGATCCAGAGAAGAGAGGTCAAACCCCTCCCCACATGTAGCATCTGAATAGTCACGTGCCAGTGAAGCACTAGAAGAACCAACAAATACAACAGCCATGTCACTCGCTTTTACAGCAGCTACAGCTTCATCAAATCCGGATTTATTATCTGTAATAAGATCACATCCTGCCGCATAATTTATTTTTATCTTATCTCCAACCCGTTTCTTTAGGCCTTCAAGTGGAGTAACCCCATCTTTATTACTCCGGCTCCATGTATAATCCCCGAACTGTACTTGATTAGCATTCGGCCCAATCACTGCTAATGATTTTATTTTATTCAAATTTAAGGGTAAAAGAGTATTTTCATTCTTCAATAAAACAATCGATTCATCAGCCACTCTGCGCGATAGCTCCACCGCTTCTTTAGTACGCATGGCTACTCCCGGCATGTTAGCGCCCTGATATGGATTCTCGAACAATCCTAATTCAAATTTAACACGTAAGATACGTCCAACAGCCAAATCCACATATTTTTCATCAAACCTGCCTTGCTCTATCAATTGCTCCAAAGCCCAATAGCAATTACTGGAAGCTTCCAAGTCCACCCCCGCAGTCAAGGCTTGGATAGCCGCTTCACTATCATCCTTAGCTGTATGCTGAAAATCCTTCAACATAGCCACTGCCCCCCAATCGGAATATACATATCCTTTGAATCCCCATTCATTGCGTAAAATATTCGTCAGTAAATAAGAAGAAGCAGAATTAGGGATGCCATTCCAAGAATTATAGGAGGTCATCACCGCCTTCACTTCCGTATTCCGAACAGCCATCTCATACGGCTTGATATGGATATTACGTATATCCCGTTCTCCACTCTCAACTGAAGCCAAGTTCAGCCCTCCCAAAGGAGCTCCTCCCGGTCCAAAAGGTTTCAACATTGGAGATATTCCTCCGTCAATATAACCTTTCACTTGTGCAATCCCCATCTGTCCCACTAGCCAAGGATCTTCACCAAACGATTCCTCAACACGCCCCCATCGCAAATCCCGAACAACATCCAATCCTGGTGAAAGAGTCTGAATTACCCCTTGGGACCTTAATTCTGTAGCTATTGCTTTAGTCATCTGATAAGCCAAATCTAAATTAAAAGTACTACCAACGGCTACAGATTGAGGAAAAATGGTAGAACCATCATGTACCGAGCCATGTAAAGACTCAGTTACTGTAAAAACTGGGATTCCCAAGCGTGTCTCTTCAACCATATATTTCTGAATTGCATGAAATGCTTTCCGCACATTTTCACCAGTAAGATTGAATCCCTCAATACAGCCGTAACTAATATCACCAGCTGCATCTCTTAATTTTTGGTAATCCACCTCTTGACCATTGTATAATTGATAACCATGCAAATGACTTAATTGTGCTATTTTTTCTCGTAATGTCATTCTGCCCAATAAATCTGTAACCCGTCGTTCAACAGACATACTAGAATCCTTGTACACCGGAATGCATTGAGCCATGGAATCTACGGCAATAAGAACCGACAATATAAAAGGTAATAACCATTTTTTTCAAAATCCTATCTTCAAGTAACATATTTCAGTAATTCAAAAAGTAAATATAAATATCAATCTTATGGTATAGCTTGATGGTCTGTATCACGCATTCTATACCAATCAACCAACTTTTCTTTCTCTGGTAATTTGAACGCCAGAGGTACAGCTTTGTCTTGATACCAGAAAGCCGCCGAAGAGAATTTAAAGGGCCGGGTCTGCTCCGGTTTACGGGGATTTATAAAATCAAAAATAAAACTTTCATTGAAACAGATTGCATCTTGCTCATGATAACGATACATACTCACCATCGAACGGAGCGGATCCTTTATAGGAACTCCATGCAACTCTCCACAGAATTCACCTTCCCTAAAATACCAGCCACCATTAAAATAATCTTCAAGTCCAGAACCAACTATAGTCGGTACACTTTTGTCTTCCGTATCGATATAAATAAACTCGGGTGCTTCCAAATATCCCAAGTAGTTTGGAAGCCAACTCTGCATGGACAAGGAACAGCCAATAAAATGTCCATGTCCTTTAGTCTGCAATATGGTTAATGGTTCATAACCAGGATTGGTACCAGCATTATATAAACAATGGAATCGTCCCATACCCTCAGGTAAACTCTCCAATTGATCATAATTGGCATTTAAGAAAACGCTTGTAGTCAAACGGTGATGAAGATTTTCCACTTCTATCCTTACCTTTTTAAATGGCATCGGAAAATAACAATAGAAACCTCCACTGGACATACCTATATATTTGGACATATAATGCTTATATTCACAATGCCCTATACCAAAGAAGTCACCAATCGGACATTCTACAGAAGGATAGTCCTCACCATCCCAATAAATACGCAAAATCAGCATTTTCAAAATAGTAGGATCAGGCCACCGCTCCTTACTTAAATCCCAATTTTCCCAAAACCAACCATTAATAGTAAACCACATACGGGTAATTACACCAGGAGAAGCGTGATCTACCAGTACGGATTTCTCACCCGGTCCAACCAAATGGGCTTTGATCTTAGTATTCAAGTCAAAAAGTCGTAAACTGACGAGATACAGCGTTACGCATAGTATGGATAGATGTAAAAGCAGAGGTTTGAATGTCTCTCCGCTCTTTCTTGATGGGATTCAATGCATGCCCTACGCCAGGTAATGCTGCCAATCCTACGGCACCTGCCATAGTAGCCAATGCTTTACGACGAGACATCTTTTGAGGGCTGGAATCCATATTGCCCGGAATTTGTTTTCTCTTCATCATATTATGTATTAACAATTATTCTTGCGGTTCAATCTCTAAGATAGAGCCTTGTATGTGTCTAGTGCCTTTGGCTCTGTCAAAGTTTATATAGTATACCACCAATACCCTCTTCTCATCCAGCTGTACAGCCCATGTATATCCAACATCTCCATCATCCGCATCATCCCTTATGATAATCTCAGGAGCCGTGGCAAAGTCTGTACATTCTGCATTAAGAATTCTGGCTCTAACTCCACAAGGTTCATGACGATAACCATATGTCAACAAAAACTCTATTGCCTGGCAGCCTCATTGCCTGGAGAGGATGTCCTTTGAACCCCATACTTTTCCATTCACCAAATGTTTTCCCACCATCTATAGACCGTGCAATACAGGCTTGATCACCAAACGCTTCCGAACGCATAAAAGCAATCAAATCCCCATTAGGCGTTTCATACATGGAAGTTTCATTAAACGAGACCTTTTTATCTTTAGCAATTTTCGTACCGTATTCCCATGTTTTCCCTTTATCTTTGGATATAAGCAAATAGACCGACGTATTTCTTAAAGCTTCTGTATCAGAAGCTACTACTGCCCAAAAAAATTCGTCCATCTTTTCCTTCATACAAAGCGCCACGATTATAAGCCGGCAATTTACCTCCCAATCCACTATAATTTATTTCAGACGGAACGCTACAAGGTATAATCAAATCATTCCAAGTTCTACCATCATCATAAGAACGGAGCAAATATCCTCCTGCAAAAACAGCGTTTGTATTCTGTACGAACGGTTTCTTAAGAACAGCTAAACCATCCGGACGAATAAATGTCCACAAATAACTAGCACATAGCAGTGTTCCATCTTTCAACTTCAACAAACATGGATCTTGTGAGCCTCCAAACGGATGGGCATAAAGCAGTTCCGGTTCCTTGGTCCAATGTTCACCATCTCTAGACCTCACTGCTACCAGATAACTATTCGGGTCCAAATGATTATTCTTCTTCTCCTTAAAGACTTTACGGTCTGGAGCTCTTCTGAACGATACCAGTATCTCTCCACTCGATAATTTTACAGCTGAAGGAAAAGCGGAGTAAAACATGGTATCCTTATATATTATTACATCCTTTATTTTCTTGACACCTGGTATCAAAACTTCATTCTGTTGGGCAAACAATGTCGCCACAGAACACAAGTAAGCAAGCAGACAATAAAAGAGAAATATAGATTTCTTCATATATTTTATTATGTTCGTTTATCAATCTTTCCAATATGCTGTAAAGTTACAACATATTGGAAAGATTTCAATAATATACTTCATTTATCCCAACCAGGATTTTGAGTAACTATATCAAACAATATACAACAACTATTCCCCATGTTCACTAATACATAGATTAATATTTTTATCAAATATGATTTCATCTACAATAATATTATTTGTCATATCCTGGATTTTGGCCATTTTCCCAATTATCCGGCCCACCATTCTGTTCAAGAATTTTGGGATTTTGGTCCAATACTTGACGTGGAACTGGAAATACATAATTTTTCGATTCAAATTTCCTCTTCCCATCAGGAGCTTGTATTACTGTATATTTTAATCTTCCATTCACTTCCTCTATTCTCATAGCTTGCAACCCTTGACTATACACTTCTTCAGCTATTTTCCATCTTAAAAGATCAAATCTGCGTTTATCTTCAAATGCTAGTTCTACTCTACGTTCACGGCGTATAGCTTTCCTCATCTCATCTTTGCTTAATCCCTCCTTCAATTTAGGCAAATATGGCTCTTCAGGATTTCGTTCTCTTACAGCATTCACTGCATCATAAACAGAAACATCTGGGCCAACCGACTCATTACGAGCTTCTGCATAGTTCAAAAGCACTTCTGCATATCTAAATAAATAATAATTTTGGCTACTTGTTGCCCCATCCCAATTTGCTGCCCCTAAAGCAATATTTGGATTCATCGCTTACGCAAATTATAACCTGTATTAGTGGCATCACTAGCATCTGATAGGTCCAACTCATTCAAACTATTCATTCCTAAACGAGTATAAATAGTAGTATTATACCAATAAGAACCATCATACACAATTGTTTCATAAAATCTCTTCTCTCTATTCAGATAGGGATTTTGTTCATCATAACCAGAATCAGGTTCATCAATTGTTTTGCCATTACTCATTGCATAATCTGCAACTAAATTATGCGTCGGATTGACAGCTCCCCAACTCGTATGTCCTCCATTTCCTGTATAGGGAGTTGACATATAACTAGACTCCCTTCCCCCTTTAGCTCCTGGATAATATTGGCGGTAGAAAATACCTTCCTCATTAACGTTCCCTTCAGGTAAAAATAATTTACCATAATCAGGATATAAATGATACACGGCTAAATCCATTATCTCTTGATTAGTCGCTGCCGCTTGTTCCCACCTTCTTAAGTCATTATCTGGATTATGCAAAGGACTTGCAAAATACAATTCAATCCAGCCTTTTAATGCTAATGCAGCTCCTTTTGAAACTCGTCCAGGCTCTTTTGTTATTGACAAGTCAACAGCGGCCAATCTCAGCTCATCAATTAAAAAATCTGCAGTCTCCTCTACAGTAGATCTAGATACAAAAATTTCATCTCCTTGAGTTATACGATCTAAAGGTTCAGTAATCAATGGTACCCCCCCATAATTCATCCACAATATGTGGTAGAAAAAAGCGCGTAGAAAGCGTGCTTCAGCTATTCTTTCTTTTTTTATAATTATCCGACAAGTTAGATTTTGAAACCTCTTTAATGAATATATTACACTTTCTTATAAAAGAATAATTTGTATCCCAATAAATATTTAAAGTTATACCTCCATCAGGATAAGCATAAGGAGTATAAGACGATTCTCTCTCCAAACTTCTAGAAGGAGCCCATGAAAAACCATTCATAGAATTGTCACTAAAATTTTCAAATGGATCTTGATAGTTATTTCCATCTGGTAATTTGTCATAGATATCATTTAGAAATAAATCTGCAGAACTTTCATCAGCCCAAATATTTCCATCTGACAAACGATCCCTAGGAATTACATCAAGCAAACTATCATCACAAGCCGTTAAAGCAGTACAAATAGCAACTACAAAATAATACAACTTTTTCATAACCAATTTCATTTTAATGTATTAAAATTTAATATCCACACCAATAGAAATTACTTTTTGTTGAGGATAATAGATACCATTTTGATCACTAATTTCCGGATCAAAATTTTTAATTTTACTCCATGTGAAAATATTCTGACCAGACACATATATTCTTGCTGATTTGATCCCAACCATATCGGCTAAAGACTTGGGGATCGTATATCCTAACTCTCCCGTCTTTAATCTTAGATAATTCCCATTATGTAACCACCAAGATGAATACTGAGTATTATTTGTAGCAGGAATTGTTGTCACACGAGGATTTCTAGCATTTGGATTATTAGGAGTCCATACATCCAATGCAGTTTTTGGTACAGATGAATTATTTGTAAATGGCCATGCTCCAACATCTCCAATCCAGAAATCTCGTTTTGCAGCACCCTGAAACAACAAAAGCAAATCAAATCCTTTATATCTAATACTAGGAGAAAATCCATATACAATTTGTGGAATATTAGAAAGTCCAATAGGCACCATATCATCTTCAGTAATTGAACCGTCTTTATTAGTATCCTGATACTTTAAGTCACCGGGATGCACTGTTCCCCAAGGCTGTTTTACATTATACTCATCTGAATCAATAATACCATTCCCATTCAAATCATCCGAAAGTTGAAAGTACCCTAAAGCTTTATAACCGAATTTTTGTCCCAGTGGTCTACCTGTTTGCCTCCGATATGGATTATTATAAGTAGCTGGAGTCTCAAATATCTCAACAATCTTATTTTTAGCATAAGTAAAATTCACTTGAAGTCCTGCGGAAAAATCTTTTGTAAATTGATTAGATGCATTTAAACTAAATTCAATGCCTCTATTTTTCATTTTACCTTTATTTTCCTGGGCTATCCCAATACCATACTCAAATGGTACAGTAACTTGAGGCTTTACCAACATATTACTTCTATATTCAGAGAAATAATCTATCGAAAATGATATTTGATTATTAAGTAGTCCCAAATCAAAACCTATATCCATCTTTCTAGCCTTCTCCCAAGTTATATATTTATTAGGCTCTAATAACTCAGACAAACCTTGTGTTGGTTTACCATTCAAAACAGCAGAATTACTATACAGATTATAAGAGCTGAGATACTGGAACGGATCTGCCGCCAAAGCACCAGATTCTCCATACGAAGCTCTCAATTTCAAATTACTCAGCCAATTAAAACGCCCTTTCAAAAAGTTTCTTCTGAAATACGCCACCCTATTGAGGCAGATGGGAAAAAGCCAAACCGATGATCTGGAGCAAAATAATAACTACCGTCATAACGAGCAGAAGTTTCAAATAAATATTTACCATCATATGCATAATTTACACGATATATGATAGAGCGCTGTTTCGTTTTAGAGGAATTACCACTATTTTTTATATCTGCGGGATCAGAACTTCCATTATTCAACTCTGGTATATTAACATTATAATTCAATCTAGAGGCCTCAAAGGAATCTCCTTGCGTATCTCTCATCTCAAAGACCACTAGCCCTCCCACTTCGTGTTTACCAAAAGTATTATTATATTGAATTTGTCCTTGCAAGGTGAGACTTTGATTTTCAGAATAATTCTGAGTATATGTAGGTTTTTCTGGTCCGTCACTACCTGCTTGTACATATTTAGGACTACCACTTGACATGTCAACAGTGTAATAAGGCATAGGAGTTTTCCAAATCTTTTTATGAATAGGCTTCAAATCGTATGCTATAACTCCTTTCAGTTTCAATCCTCTAACAAACGGCAAGTCTTGTTCTATAACCATTTGGTTATACATAACATAGTTACGATATTTATTAAATCCACTTTGATAAATTTGACCATACACAGTGCGGCCTTCAAATTCTCCAGCCAATCCACCTGGGTAAACCAATGGAGCAATCGGAGGAGTACGAAAAGCTTGAGAAAAAATATTCCCTGCACCGCCAGAAGCTACTCCAGGATAATTATACTGTTCAATCCGTCCAGTAACAGCCAATTCTATTTTAGTTGTTTTTGTAGCCTGAGCCTGTATTTTGGACATTAAACTATATTTATGCATATTAGTTGTTTCCCACATACCACCTGATACA
>ENA-OQBW01000102-OQBW01000102.1-human-gut-metagenome-genome-assembly--contig:-NODE-102-length-11200-cov-0.897137_pt1 | contig 11200 bp, 12 predicted proteins | sample MGYA00242752_ERZ504565 | MGnify/ENA primary metagenome ERZ504565 (study PRJEB26092, sample SAMD00036268) | human gut metagenome | host: Homo sapiens | study: EMG produced TPA metagenomics assembly of... | reverse complement strand
CAGGGGGGATGCAGGAGGTGGGTGGAAGTGTGGAAGCAAAGTGATGGAAAATTAATTTGGCATTCACACAATAATAACCGTATATTTTGTAGCATGGCTGTCTGCCTCCTCTTAAAATTCAGATAAAGAGGAGGTAGACAAATGCTTGCTATGAGAAACACATAAATGGTTATAACCAAGTGATGAAACAATTAATTGCATGTTGCGGGTTGGATTGCGAAAATTGCGCCGCCCGTATAGCCACTGTCAATAATGACGATGAGCTGAGAGAGAAAACCGCCAAAGAGTGGAGTGTGCTGAACAATACGCCGGAAATTACGCCGGAAACCATCCATTGTATGGGGTGCCGTGCAGACGGGGGTGAAGTTTGCCTATTGCAGCGATTATTGTGCTATCCGCAAATGTGTGTACGAAAAAGGTTTCAATACTTGTGGCGACTGTAAGGAACTGGATACTTGCCAGGTGGTAGGTGCGGTTCTTCAGCATGCGCCCGGTGCAAGGGAAAATCTTTATTAACCGTAAAATCTTTGATTAAATAAAATATTGCTTATCTTTGCAGTATGACAAAGACATTTAAATCGGATTTGGTTTTGTAAACAATCTGTGTTCCATGCACAGATTGTCCCTTTCGTTTACTTTCGGATAACTTCTTTCGAGAGTGTTTTTCTATTGTTATAATTCAAGTTTAATCCGCATATTATGCTGAAGGTGTTGTGATACTTTTCCGTATATGCAAAATATAGTAAGAAAATGAGTAACGAAAATAAAACTATCCACGATTTCGAATTTAATTTAATCTGTGACTTTTTCTCCAATATGGAACGGCAAGGCCTGGCAGTCCTGAAGTGACGTTGAAGGCATTGAGCTTTGTAGACGGTCTTACCGATGAATCCCTTATTGCCGATATCGGTTGTGGAACGGGTGGTCAGACAATGGTATTGGCTGGCCATGTTCCGGGACAGATTACCGGAATTGACCTTTTCCCCGGCTTTATTGACATCTTCAACCGTAATGCAAGGCAGTTGGGCTTGCAGGACAGAGTAAAAGGAATTGTCGGTTCAATGGATGCCCTCCCTTTCGGTGAGGAGGAGCTGGATATGATTTGGTGTGAAGGTGCTATCTATAACATCGGCTTTGAACGTGGCTTGAAGGAGTGGCGTAAATATCTGAAACCGGGAGGGTATATTGCCGTATCCGAGAGTTCATGGTTTACGGACGAACGTCCTGCGGAAATCAATGACTTCTGGATGGACGCCTATTCTGAAATGGATACACTTCCCAATCAGGTAGCCAAGTTGTACAAGGCGGGTTATCTCCCCGTTGCTACATTCATTCTGCCGGAGAATTGCTGGACAGAGCATTACTTTGCTTCAAAGGTTGCGGCCCAGGAGATTTTCCGTAAGAAATATGCCGGTAATAAAATTGCCGAAGAGTTCAGCTCACTCCAAATGATTGAGGATGAACTATACGGCAAATATAAGGAATTCTACGGTTATGTGTTTTTTATTGCTAAGAAGGTAGGTTGATGGCAGACTTCTCTTATTGAGGAATGCGGGTATTCTCAGGACAGAATATCCGCATTTTGTGTTTTGAGTGGATTTTATTGTTTTGAGGATGTACGGAACTTCTGAGGAGGTATTCCCGTATGACGTTTAAAGAATTTGTTGAAGAAGGCCGCATTATTAAAACCTAGACTCACGGCTATATCCTTTATCGGAGTGTTGGCGGTACAAAGTTGTGCTTTGGCATCCATGATGATAGTATTGTTGATGATTTCCATGGCTGTATATCCTGATTCCTTTTTGACAAGGCGGCAAAGAGCTGCCGGTCTCATATTCATTTTCAATGCATAATAGGACACTTGATGCTCCCGGACATAGTCTGTGTGTACCAATCGGATAAAAATGCGGTATTGGTTGAAATGCCTGCTGCCCGGAGTCTCTTTTATTCTAGGGCGTTCCGGACAGAGTTCGGATATACCTTGTAACAGATATGCCAGTAGAGTTTGCAATGAAACTAGACTTGAGGGGCTTTCTGTTCTTTGGTAGAGGTGTGACAAATAGGTCATGAACTCGGCATAAAGCTGGAAGTCCGTTTTCGATAGAGGAAAAATATAGTGTTTGCCTATAATGTGAAACTTATCCATCATGACCTTGCCGGCTCCTGAACTCTGGATAAGTTGTTGGGAAAATATGACGACATATATTTCAGCATCGTCTGACGTGTGTAGCAATTGTACGAAGGTCTCGGGAGGAATAACTAGGAGGGCGTTAGCTTCAACCCTGAATTGAGTATGGTTTATGATAGTTTTCAGAACTCCTTTGGTGCATAGAGCGAAGATACTGGCCTTGGTGTGGTATGGCTTTTCCACTAGCGGATTCAGTTCATTGGTTGTGATATGATTGCAGGCAATGAACTCGGCATTTATATTGAATTCGGATATATTCATGTTGGAGATTTTAAGACGCAAAAATGGGGGATAATAATGTATAAATGACAGAGGTAACAGTTAAAATCAATATTACGCTCAACTTATCTCTGTTAAATAAGGTAAAGTTGTGAATAATAGAATATATACATGCTAAAACGGAATATTGATTTATAAGGGTTTGTTTGTGGCATAAGCATTTTAGCCCGAACTTTGCTCCTTGTATGATAAAACAATTCTGATGAATCCGAATGTTCCTCAAGAAGTACGTATAATAAATGCCATCTCCGAGCAGTTGTTCAACTCATGGCCCGTCAGCATTATTATGATTGATTTGGAAGATTGTATCTGGCGTCTGAATCAGCAGGTGATGAATGAACTCCAATTGAATGAGCATGTGATAGGGCGGCATATCACTGACTTATTGGAAGTGGTATGTGATAAAAAAGAATGTGTTGGAAGCCCTTTTGCTGCAACTTCGGGAGAGGGATGTACGGATTATTCCCTTGGATACCAATTGCTTTATACGTGAATTAAAGAGTGGTATCAGTTTTCTGATACAAGGTGCTATGGTGGGAATTCATGAAGATGGACAATTGGTGAGGATTGTACTCTATTTTAGGAATGTGTTGGAAGAACGGACACAGAAGCATTTGCTGAATATTGCGCTGAGCCGCACCCAGATATTTCAATGGTCTTTCGACATGGAACATAATCTGATGATTATAGAACCGCGTTATTTTTGAATATTTGGGGATTCCTACGCGTGACTATACGCTGACGCCTGAGGAATTCGCATTTCTGATTCATCCGGACGACCGGAAGGGAGTGTTTGATGCTTTGGCTTTACAGTTGCGTGGTAATTTGTACGAACGCCCAGTGGAATACCGTCTACGGAGGGGAGACGGCAAGTGGGAGTGGTTTGAGGCGCAATCTACCTATGTGGGACAATTGACGGATTTGCCGTTCCGTATCATCGGTATTTGCATGAGTACGCAGAAATACAAGGATACGGAGAATAAATTGAACGAGGCTTTGCAGAAAGCGCAACGTAGCGATGAGTTGAAGAGCGTATTTCTTGCTAATATGAGCCACGAGATACGTACGCCACTAAATGCCATTGTGGGCTTCTCTACACTACTGGCTTGTGGGGATGCCGACTTGTCGCGGCAGGAGATTATGGAATTTACGTCTTTGATTGAAAAGAACAGCCAGTTGTTAATGGTGTTGATTTCAGATATTCTGGATTTGTCCAAGATAGAATCGAACACGATGGAATTCCATTTTGAGAAGGTTTCTTTAAATGGCATATTGGAAAGCATTTACAGTGCGCAGAAGATGAATCTTCGGAAAGGAGTGGAGCTACTGCTAGACCTTCCGGACCGGGCGGCAGTTATCTATACAGATCCTACGCGTTTGGGGCAAGTTGTCAACAATCTTATCAATAATGCGGTGAAGTTCACTGCTGAAGGACGCATAACCATAGGGTATAGGCTGAAGGACTTTGCTACATTGGAAGTCTTTGTGGAAGATACGGGAACTGGCATGTCGGAAGAAGTTCTGGCGCACATTTTTGAACGTTTCTATAAGGGAGATGCTTTTGTGCAGGGCACGGGATTGGGATTGGCCATTTGCAGGACTATCGTTGAAAGGTTTCATGGAAAAATAGAAGTGGCTTCAACTCTTGGCAAGGGGAGCCGCTTTGCAATTGTCCTTCCGCAGGAAATGCGGGAGTAGTGTTCTCTTTCTTGGATATTTGATGTAATTATGTGAGCGTATGATATTGTATAACGTTGAAAATCGCTACCTTTGCAGTCTTGAACGATAAATTCATTGACACTATGATATCTGTAGAAGGACTGAAGGTAGAATTTAATGCCACTCCTCTGTTCGAAGACGTCTCTTATGTTATCAATAAGAAAGACCGTATAGCTCTTGTCGGCAAGAATGGTGCCGGTAAGTCCACCATGCTCAAGATATTGGCTGGCATTCAGCAGCCCACTGCCGGCATTGTTGCCGCTCCTCGCGAATGTACTATCGGGTATTTGCCCCAAGTGATGATACTCAGTGACAAGCGCACCGTAATGCAGGAGGCTGAACTTGCCTTCGAGCATATTTTTGAGATGCAGGCGGGCATCGAACGCATGAATCGGCAACTTGCCGAACGTACCGATTACGACAGCGAGGATTACCAGAAACTGATTGACCGCTTCACTCACGAAAACGAACGTTTTCTGATGATGGGCGGCACCAACTACCGTGCCGAAATAGAGCGCACGCTCCAAGGGCTGGGCTTCAGCCGCGAGGACTTTGACCGCTCTACAAGCGAGTTTTCCGGTGGTTGGCGTATGCGTATAGAGCTTGCCAAGCTGTTGCTTCGCCGTCCGGATGTGTTGCTGCTCGACGAGCCTACCAACCACCTTGACATCGAGAGTATCCAGTGGTTGGAGAACTTCCTTTCCACCCGTGCCAATGCGGTGGTGCTTGTCAGCCACGACCGCGCCTTTTTGAACAATGTCACTACGCGTACCATCGAAATAACTTGTGGACGCATTTACGACTATAAAGTGAAATACGATGAGTTCGTGGTGCTTCGCAAGGAGCGCCGGGAGCAGCAACTGCGTGCTTACGAGAATCAGCAGAAGCAGATACAAGATACGGAAGATTTCATCGAACGTTTCCGGTACAAAGCTACCAAGGCTGTGCAAGTGCAGAGCCGCATCAAGCAGCTCGAAAAGATAGAGCGCATCGAAGTGGATGAGGAAGACAACTCCTCTTTGCGCCTGAAGTTTGTTTGCAGTAGCCGTAGCGGTAATTATCCCGTTATCTGCGAGGATATGGAGAAATCCTACGGTGGGCACGTTGTTTTCCACGATGTGAATTTGACTATCAACCGAGGAGAGAAGGTTGCTTTTGTCGGTAAGAACGGCGAAGGTAAGTCTACGCTTGTAAAGTGTATTATGGGTGAGATTACGGATTATACCGGTAAGCTTACACTGGGACATAATGTGCAGATTGGATATTTTGCCCAGAACCAGGCACAGCTTTTGGATGAGAGCCTGACTGTATTCGATACGATTGACCGCGTGGCCGTAGGGGATATCCGCCTCAAAATCCGTGATATTCTAGGTGCTTTCATGTTCGGCGGTGAGGCTTCGGATAAAAAGGTGAAGGTGCTCAGCGGTGGAGAGCGTACCCGGCTTGCCATGATAAAACTGCTGTTGGAGCCGGTGAATTTCCTGATTCTCGACGAACCTACGAATCATCTTGACATGCGTTCCAAAGATGTGTTGAAGGAGGCCATCCGCGATTTTGACGGAACGGTGATAATAGTCAGCCATGATCGTGATTTTCTGGACGGACTTGCGACTAAAGTGTACGAGTTTGGTGGCGGACTGGTGAAGGAACATCTGGGAGGAATTTATGATTTCCTGCAAAAGAAGCAGATAGAGAGCCTGAATGAGTTACAGAAATCCCCTTCACTTTCCGCTTCGCCCACTGCCGGTAAGGCGGCATCGGGAAATGTTGGTGCAGAACCGGTTCAACCCTCGGCAGCCAAACTCTCTTATGAGGAGCAGAAGGAGCTTAATAAGAAGCTCAAGAAACTGGAACGTCGCGTTGCCGATTGTGAAGCGGAGATAGAGCAGACGGAGGCTGCCATTGCCATTCTTGAGGCCAGGATGGCCACACCGGAAGGTGCTTCGGACATGTCGCTTTATGAGCAGCACCAAAAACTGAAAGAGCAGCTTGACCGCGTGATGGAAGAGTGGGACGCGGCTACTGTAGAGTTGGAGAATCACTAACTATTATATTTTATATGTTTATGAAAGCAAATCATTTGTTACCCATTGCAGCATTCTGTCTGATGACGGCTTCCTGCAACACCGGCAAGCAGCAGGCTGAACTTACAGCAGGCATCCAGCTCGCCAATCTTGACACAACGGCTCTACCCGGAACTGACTTTTACCAATACGCATGTGGCGGTTGGATGAAGAACAATCCGATTCCTGCTGAATACTCACAGTACGGTTCTTTTACTATCCTTGCAGAAAACAACCGCAAGCAGATTCAAGGACTGATTGAAGAGCTTGCCGCCACCCAGCACGAAGCCGGCAGCGTGGCACAAAAAAATCGGTGACTTGTACAAAATCGTAATGGACAGCGTGAAGCTGAACAAGGACGGTGTAGCCCCCATCAAGGCTGAACTCGACCAGCTGGCTGCTTTGAAGGACAAGAAGGAGCTTTATGCCTTGCTGGGCGATATGCAGAAGAAGGGTATCATCGCCTACAACGTGCTGTATGTTGGCGCTGACGAAATGAACAGTAGCATGAATGCTGTACAGACCTATCAGACCGGGCTGAGCATGGGCGAACGTGAATACTATCTGGAGAATGATGAGGCTACTGCCAAAATTCGTGATGCTTTCCGTACACATGTACAGAAGATGTATCAGTTGGCTGGTTTCGACGAGGCTACTGCCAAGAAAGGTATGGAGGTGGTGATGGATGTGGAAACACGTCTTGCCAAGGCTTTCCGCTCTCGTACGGAGTTGCGTGACCCGCATGCCAATTATAACAAGATGAGCATGGAAGAGTTGAAGAAGAATTATCCTACTTTCGATTGGGATGCTTATTTGTCTGCCATGGGCTTGAAGGATGTGAAGGAAATCATCGTAGGCCAGCCCGCTTCACTGAAAGCTGCTGCCGATATTCTGGATACGCTGCCCATTGAACAGCAGAGCCTTTATCTGCAATGGAAATTGATTGATTCTGCCGCAAGCTTGCTGAACGATGCTATGGCAGAACAGAACTTCGACTTCTACAGCCGCACCATGAGCGGTACACAAGAGATGCAGCCCCGCTGGAAGAGAGCGGTAAGCACTGTAAGCGGCGCGCTGGGCGAAGCTGTAGGTCAGATGTACGTGGAGAAATATTTCCCTGCTGCTGCCAAGGAGCGTATGGTGACTTTGGTGAAGAACTTGCAGGAAAGCCTGGGCGAACGTATCCAGAATCTTGCTTGGATGGGTGATTCCACTAAGGTGAAAGCTCTGGAGAAACTGGCTACCTTCCATGTGAAGATTGGTTATCCCGACACTTGGAAAGACTACTCCACACTGGAAATCAAAAACGACTCTTACTGGGCAAACATGGAACGTGCCAACGAGTGGAGCCATGCCGAAATGATAGCCAAGGCCGGCAAGCCGGTGGATAAGGACGAATGGCTGATGACTCCGCAGACCGTCAACGCTTACTATAACCCGACTACGAACGAAATCTGTTTCCCCGCCGGTATCCTGCAATATCCTTTCTTCGATATGAATGCGGATGATGCCTTCAACTATGGTGCCATCGGTGTGGTAATCGGTCATGAGATGACTCACGGATTCGACGACCAGGGTCGCCAGTACGACAAGGACGGTAACCTGAAAGACTGGTGGACTGCTGAAGATGCCAAGAACTTTGACGAGCGTGCTCAGGTGATGGTGAACTTCTTCGATAGCATCGAGGTTGCTCCGGGCGTATATGCCAACGGACGCATGACATTGGGTGAGAATATTGCCGACCACGGTGGTCTGCAGGTTTCTTATCAGGCATTCAAGAAAGCTACGGCTGCCAATCCGCTGCCGGTGCTGGATGGTCTTACTCCCGAACAACGTTTCTTCCTGGCATACGCAGGTGTATGGGCCAATGATATCCGTCCCGAAGAAGTGCTGAACCGCACGAAGAGTGATGTGCACTCATTGGGCGAATGGCGCGTAAACGGTGCATTGCCGCAAATCGGTGCTTGGTATGAGGCATTCAACGTGACAGAAAAAGACCCGATGTTCTTGCCGGTAGAAAAACGTGTATCTATTTGGTAAACCAACAAAATAACCCTTAAAAAAAGGCGGCAGACTGGAAACAGATGCCGCCTTTTTTAATTATACCTAATTTATTGTGTATGAATGTATGTATGAATAAACAAAATTTGTAACTTTGCGCATCAAATACTAATATACGCATACTTTAATACGCAAATCCATGTCTGAAACAAAAAGAATCAAAACAGCTCTGGTATCTGTTTACCATAAGGAAGGTTTGGACGAAATCATTACCAAACTGCATGAAGAAGGTGTAGAGTTCCTCTCAACCGGTGGAACCCGTCAGTTTATAGAATCCCTGGGTTATCCCTGCAAGGCAGTGGAAGACCTCACTACATACCCTTCCATCCTGGGCGGACGCGTGAAGACTTTGCATCCGAAGGTTTTTGGAGGTATTCTTTGCCGCCGCGGATTGGAGCAAGACATGCAACAGATTGAAAAATATGAAATCCCCGAAATAGACCTCGTCATTGTTGACCTCTATCCGTTTGAGGCTACCGTTGCCAGTGGTGCCGAAGAACCTGCCATCATCGAAAAGATTGACATAGGCGGTATCTCTCTGATTCGTGCCGCAGCCAAGAACTATAACGACGTGGTTATCATGCTTCGCAAGCACAATATCAGCCGTTCCGCGACATGCTGATGGAACACGGAGCCACTACTACCATCGAAGAACGCCGTTGGTTTGCCAAAGAGGCTTTCGGAGTGTCTTCACACTATGATTCTGCCATCTTCAACTATTTCGATGGCGAGGAAGGTTCCGCTTTCCGTTGCTCTGCCAACAGCCAGAAGACTTTACGCTATGGCGAGAATCCGCATCAGAAAGGTTATTTCTATGGCAATATTGATGCTATGTTCGACCAGATTCACGGTAAGGAAATCTCTTATAACAACCTGCTCGACATCAATGCTGCCGTTGACTTGATTGACGAATTCAAGGATACGACTTTCGCTATCCTGAAGCATAATAATGCTTGTGGACTGGCTTCACGTCCCACTGTGCTCGAAGCATGGAACGATGCGCTTGCCGGTGACCCGGTATCCGCTTTTGGTGGTGTGCTCATCACTAATGCCGTGATTGACAAGGCTGCTGCCGAAGAAATCAATAAAATTTTCTTTGAGGTGATTATCGCTCCCGATTATGATGTGGATGCGTTGGAAATCCTCGGTCAGAAGAAGAACCGTATTATCCTGGTCCGCAAGCCGGCAGCTTTGCCTAAGAAGCAGTTCCGTTCTTTGCTGAATGGCGTATTGGTTCAGGACCGCGACCTTAAGGTGGAAACTCCAGAAGAATTGAAGACTGTAACTACGAAGGCTCCCACTGCACAGGAAATTGAGGATATGCTCTTTGCAAACAAGATTGTGAAGAACAGTAAGTCGAATGCCATTGTGCTGGCAAAAGGAAAGCAGTTGTTGGCAAGTGGTGTAGGTCAGACCAGCCGTGTGGATGCTTTGAAGCAGGCTATCGAGAAAGCCAAAAACTTCGGTTTCGACTTGAATGGCGCTGTAATGGCAAGTGACGCATTCTTCCCTTTCCCCGACTGCGTGGAAATTGCCGGCAATGAAGGCGTAACAGCCGTCATCCAGCCGGGTGGAAGCATCAAGGATGAACTCTCGTTTGAATATTGCAACGAGCATGGCATTGCCATGGTGACTACGGGATTCCGTCACTTTAAACACTAATTCGGATTTACGATTTGACGATTTACGATTTACGATTGAAGTTACATCGTAAGTCTGAATCTCAAATTGTAAACAAGAGGAATATCAATCGTAAATCGTAAATAGTTAAATCGTAAATATTAATGGGATTATTCTCCTTTACACAAGAAATAGCGATGGACCTTGGCACAGCCAATACCATCATCACCACGAATGGCAAGATTGTGGTGGATGAGCCTTCGGTGGTGGCTTTGGACCGTCGTACCGATAAGATGATTGCCGTGGGTGACAAGGCAAAGATGATGCACGAAAAGACCCACGAAAACATACGTACCATCCGTCCGTTGCGCGATGGTGTGATTGCCGACTTCTATGCCTGCGAGCAGATGATACGTGGACTTATCAAGATGGTGAACAACCGTAACCGTCTTTTCTCTCCGTCACTCCGCATGGTGATTGGTGTTCCTTCGGGCAGTACCGAAGTGGAGCTGCGTGCCGTGCGCGACTCTGCCGAGCATGCCGGCGGGCGCGACGTTTATTTGATTTTCGAGCCGATGGCTGCTGCCATCGGTATCGGTATCGATGTAGAGGCTCCCGAAGGCAACATGATTGTTGACATAGGTGGTGGTTCTACGGAAATTGCCGTAATCTCTTTGGGAGGTATCGTAAGTAACAATTCCATCCGCATTGCCGGTGACGACCTGACTGCCGATATTCAGGAATACATGAGCCGCCAGCACAACGTGAAGGTCAGCGAGCGTATGGCTGAGCGTATTAAGATTAATGTGGGTGCTGCCTTGACGGAACTCGGTGAGGATGCTCCTGAAGACTATATCGTTCATGGTCCGAACCGCATCACGGCATTGCCCATGGAAGTGCCGGTATGCTATCAGGAAGTGGCGCATTGCTTGGAGAAGTCTATCTCTAAGATTGAGACAGCCATCTTGAGCGCATTGGAAAATACGCCTCCCGAATTGTATGCCGACATCGTTCACAACGGTATCTATCTTGCCGGTGGCGGTGCATTGCTTCGTGGACTGGATAAGCGTCTGACTGATAAAATAAACATACCGTTCCACATTGCGGAAGACCCCTTGCATGCCGTTGCCAAAGGTACGGGCGTGGCATTGAAGAACGTTGACCGCTTCTCATTCTTGATGCGGTAATGCGAAATTTATTAAACTTTCTCATTAAATATAATTACTGGTTCCTCTTTCTTCTGTTAGAGGTTGCCAGTTTTATTTTATTA
>ENA-OQBW01000101-OQBW01000101.1-human-gut-metagenome-genome-assembly--contig:-NODE-101-length-11212-cov-0.672079_pt1 | contig 11212 bp, 13 predicted proteins | sample MGYA00242752_ERZ504565 | MGnify/ENA primary metagenome ERZ504565 (study PRJEB26092, sample SAMD00036268) | human gut metagenome | host: Homo sapiens | study: EMG produced TPA metagenomics assembly of... | reverse complement strand
AAGCTGTGTGGCGGATTTGTTTTACGGCACAGATTATAAATTCACATTTAGGGACAAAACGTGGTGGGTTGGCTACATACGATGCAGAAACGGAGCAGTTTACCCGTTCCATTCACAATCTGGAAAGCACTTATTTCCGCACGAAGTTTGAGGATGAACTGGACAAGTTCAAAGGAAATTCCGGAATAGGAATCATCAGCGATACAGACCCTCAACCCCTTATCCTCAACTCCCACCTTGGTCGCTTTGCCATTGTAACGGTAGCCAAAATAGTAAATCTGCAAGAACTGGAAACAAAACTGTTGGCCCAAAACATGCACTTCGCCGAACTCAGTTCGGGCAAAACCAATCAGACGGAACTTATCGCCCCTCCTTATTATACAAGGAAAGACATTTGTCGAAGGAATTGAAAATGTGTATAAGCATATCAAAGGTTCCTGCTCCATGCTGTTATTGACGGAAGACGGCATCATTGCCGCTCGCGACCGCTGGGGACGTACTCCGATTGTGATTGGCAAGAAAGACGGAGCGTATGCCGCCACAAGTGAGTCGAGCAGCTTTCCGAATCTTGGTTATGAGATAGACCGTTATTTGGGACCCGGAGAGATTGTTCGCCTGCGTGCCGATGGTGTGGAACAGATGCGCAAGCCTGATGAGGGAATGCAGATTTGTTCCTTCCTATGGGTATATTACGGTTTCCCCACTTCCTGCTACGAAGGTAAGAATGTGGAGGAAGTGCGTTTTGCCTCCGGTTTCAAGATGGCACAGACAGATAAGTCAGAGGTGGATTGTGCCTGCGGTATTCCTGATTCGGGTGTAGGTATGGCGCTTGGGTATGCCGAAGGTAAAGGAGTTCCTTATCATCGTGCCATTTCCAAATATACTCCGACTTGGCCTCGTAGTTTTACTCCCAGCAAGCAGGAATTGCGTTCGCTGGTGGCAAAGATGAAGCTGATTCCCAATCGTGCCATGCTCGAGGGTAAGCGTCTGCTGTTCTGTGATGACTCTATTGTCCGGGGGACCCAGTTGCACGACAATGTGAAGGTGCTGTATGAGTATGGTGCCAAGGAGGTGCATATCCGGATTGCTTGTCCTCCATTGATATATAGCTGCCCGTTTGTAGGATTCACGGCTTCCAAAAGCGACATGGAACTGATTACCCGTCGTGTCATCAAGGAACTGGAGGGTGACGAGAATAAGAATCTCGATAAGTATGCCACTACCGGCTCACCCGAATACGAAAAGATGGTGGACGTTATCCGCGAGCGTTTCGGACTTTCATCCTTGAAGTTCAATACGTTGGAAACTCTGGTTGAGGCTATCGGATTGCCTAAGTGTAAGATATGTACGCATTGTTTTGATGGTAGCAGCCATTTTTGATTGACATTTTGTCCTTAAGAAATAAAAAAGGGGCGTGAATTGCTTGGCAGTTCACGCCCCTTTTTTTATCTTTACAGCACAAAATAGTGGTTAATGATTAGTGATTAATGATTAATGCCATTTGGATAATGCTTTTCGCCAATTACTAATCACTGACCATTAATCACTAACCATTAGTCACTAATCATTATTCATCATGACTTTAGTAGAACGTTTTTTTAAAGTACGTAAGCTTCGATACTCAGTCCAGTGAAGAGACTGAGATTACTCCGAGTACTCCGGGGCAAATGGTGTTTGCCCGGTATCTGAAAGAAGAATTGGAAACTTTGGGTCTGGAAGAAATCACGTTGGACGAAAATGGTTATCTGTTCGCCACTCTTCCTGCCAATACAGACAAGCCGTTGCCCGTCATCGGCTTTATTGCCCACATGGATACAAGCCCCGATATGAGTGGCAAGAATGTTTCTCCGCGTATCGTGCAGAATTATGACGGTAAGGACATTGTTCTTTGCGCCGAAGAGAATGTGGTTCTTTCTCCTGCCCAGTTCCCCGAACTGCTCGACCATCAAGGGGAAGATTTGATTGTGACCGACGGCAAGACCTTGCTTGGTGCCGATGATAAAGCCGGTATTGCCGAAATTGTATCGGCGGTGGTATATCTGAAGGAGCACCCCGAAATCAAGCACGGTAAAAATTCGTATCGGCTTTAATCCGGATGAGGAAATCGGTTTGGGCGCCCATAAGTTCAATTGTAGCGCAGTTCGGTTGCGAATGGGCCTATACCATGGATGGCGGAGAAGTGGGTGAACTTGAATTCGAGAACTTCAATGCGGCCTCTGCCAAGATAAGCTTCAAGGGACGGAATGTGCATCCGGCTATGCCAAGAATAAGATGATTAACTCTATCCGCGTTGCCAACCGTTTCATGTCCATGCTTCCGGCTGACGAGGCTCCGGAGCATACCGAAGGTTACGAAGGTTTCTATCATCTGATAGGCATTACCGGCGAGGTGGAGCAGACAACAGTCTCTTACATTATCCGTGACCACGACCGCACCCGCTTTGAAGAGCGCAAGAAGGAGATGGAACGTCTTGTGGCAAAAATCAATGAAGAATACGGTCCGGGTACCGCTACTCTGGAACTTCGCGACCAATACTATAATATGCGCGAGCAGATTGAACCGGTGATGCATATCATCGACACCGCTTTTGCCGCCATGAAGGCGGTAGGTGTAGAGCCTCGTGTAAAAGCCATTCGCGGAGGTACGGACGGTGCCCAGCTCTCTTTCAAGGGCCTGCCTTGTCCCAATATCTTTGCCGGTGGCTTGAACTTCCACGGCCGCTATGAGTTCGTGCCTATCCAGAACATGGAGAAAGCCATGAACGTCATCGTCAAGATTGCCGAGCTCGTAGCCAGCAAATAGATAATTCATAACTCATAACTCTAATAGTTCCATGAAAAACCACTCCGTTTACCGAAAAAACACATCTCGCTGGGTGCCAAGATGCACGAGTTTGCGGGATATAATATGCCTATCGAGTATTCCGGCATCATTGACGAACATCTTACAGTATGTCAGGGTGTCGGTGTATTCGACGTCTCACACATGGGAGAATTCTGGGTGAAAGGTCCCCATGCTTTGGACTTTCTGCAGAAAGTGACTTCCAATAACGTAGCTGCCCTCACACCGGGGAAAGTACAGTATACCTGCTCCCAAATGAAATGGAGGTATTGTGGACGACCTTCTGGTCTATCATTATGAGCCGGAGAAATACCTGCTTGTCGTGAATGCGTCGAACATTGAGAAAGACTGGAACTGGTGTGTGTCTCATAACACGGAAGGCGCAGAATTGGAAAATGCTTCCGAGCACATGGCACAGCTTGCTGTGCAAGGACCGAAGGCTATTCAGGCTTTGCAGAAGCTGACTTCCATTAATCTTTCCGACCTTCCTTACTATACTTTTACCCACGGTGAGTTTGCCGGAGAAAAGGATGTCATTATCTCCAATACCGGATATACCGGTGCGGGTGGTTTTGAACTTTACTTCTATCCGGAGGCTGCCATGAAGATTTGGGATGCCGTGTTTGAGGCAGGCGCGGAGTTTCGGCATTAAGCCAGTTGGTCTGGGTGCGCGCGATACGCTTCGTCTGGAAATGGGATTCTGTTTGTATGGCAATGATTTGGATGACACCACTTCGCCCATTGAAGCGGGTTTAGGATGGATTACCAAGTTTGTGGAGGGAAAGAACTTCACCAATCGCCCGATGCTGGAAAAACAGAAAGCGGAAGGCACTACCCGTAAGTTGGTGGGATTTGAAATGATAGACCGCGGTATCCCCCGTCATGGTTACGAGCTGTATAGTACAGACGGTACTGCCATCGGTGTGGTTACCTCCGGAACTATGTCGCCTACCCGCAAGATTGGTATCGGAATGGGGTATATCAGACCCGAGTACAGCAAAGTCGGTACGGAAATCTGCATTGACATGCGGGGACGTAAGCTGAAAGCTGTGGTTGTGAAGCCGCCGTTCCGCAAACAGTAATTTGAATGAATAACTAAAATAAGAAGAATGAAGAATTTGTCATGCGGCATCATCGCGCAGTCAAATTCTTCATTCTTAGTTATTCCTTTCTCTATATTCTGCTTATCCTGTCCAGCATTTGGTTTGCCCAACCTATCTCTTTATTGGTCCATTCCTTTTCGGTTCCTTCTATGCCCTGGCCTTCGTAGGCCGAAAGCAAGGTGATATATTCTTTCAGTATATCGGCGGCTTGGGCTTGTTTGTTCATGCGCATCAATAATAGTATTTTTTGTTTATATATGTCCAGATTGGGGCTTGTTCCTGCCATCTCCTGGGCTTTATCAAGCATGGCGAGGCAGCGGTTGTTCACTTCTTCCGTATTAGACAGTGCCATTTCCGCTTTTACCAGGATGATGTAGTCATTGTCTGTGGCTAGTCTGTTGTCAATGTTCTTGCGTATCAGCCGGGCAGTTTCCTTATAGCGCTTGTTGGCGTAGTTCATACTTGCGTTGAAAGAAACGACATCGCTGGTGGTCCGTAGGTAGGGGCGGGCACTCAGGCTATGGGATTCACCGGCCTTTTCTATACGCTTTTGCAGGTTGCCGATGCTGCCGTAGCGAGGAATGTCCTTGTTGCGTTGGTGCAGGTTGTAATACCCTATAATTTTACCGAGGGCCGATGCGATTCCGTCGGGATTATATCCCTTGAATGCCAGAAGTTGGCGCGCAAGGCGGTCTGAAGAGATTTCCTGGGAAGTTTTGTATTTCATCCCCAACCGGTCCGTTGCCGGAATGCTCAAAAGGGAAGCGATGGCTCCGATATCTGCCACCAGACTGACGGCATAAGCATCTTCATTATCGTCCCAGTAGGCCACATCGAGGGCTGCACTGGCGGTAGTGGCAAAGACATCTGCCCAAAAAGCTGCACGCTTGGCACGCCGCTCGGCACGGTAAATGTTGTTTACCTGATGGTCGAGGACGAAATGTCCCAGCTCACATGCGATGACGGCGGCCAGTTCGTCTTCGGAATCAAGAGTGCAGAGGAGGCCCGTACTGATAACCATGGAGCCGTTGGGAAGCATGAAGGCATCTGGTTCGGGCGACTGGATGATACGTATGTTCAGACTCTCCCCGCGATTGCTGTCAATGGTGGTGGCGTTCAACTTGGAGAACACTCCCTGCACGTACGAAACGATGTAATCTTCCTGATAGGCTATCTCATTCAGTTTGTCGAGATACTCCAGGCACTCTTCGTCGATTTCCTGGCGCAGTTTGTGCTTGTAGCCGCGGTCGCTGAAATATTCGTAAAGATGGTTTTTCAAGTATATCTGCTGCCAGAATTCCCGGTCGGTTTGCGGAGCGATATGGCAATGTGCCCCATCTCATTCAAAGGAATGGTCTCTTGTATGCCGTTCATTTCGACAGCATAGCAAATGTTGTTGCTGCTTTCACCGGGATTCTTCATTTTGACAACCCGGCGGATAATGACCGGTGTACCGGCGGGAGATTGCCGGTACTCTTTTGTCAATTCTCCTTTGACAGCGATGTTTCCGCTTAAATCTTTGTACTTTTTGGGCTTGGCAAATCCTGCCGTTGCGACAAGGATTGTCAGGATGAATAGGGTGGCGAGTCGTTTCATGATTAGTATATGTTTTCGGTTTTGATGATACAAAAATAGGGAAGTGTTTTTTCTCCTTTCTCGTTTTTTTCCCTATTCTGTGATAGGAGATTCCCTATTTATCGGTCCTGCAGTGGGAGGCGGAAACAAAAAAGGGAACCTTTCAGTGAAAGACTCCCTTTTTTCAGTTTGCTTGAAACTGATTATTTCTTACGGTTACCGTAACGGCTCATGAACTTGTCAACACGACCTGCAGTATCTACCAATGTAGATTTACCTGTGTAGAACGGGTGAGAAGTGTTTGAGATTTCAATCTTCAGCAACGGATAAGTTTCACCTTCGAATTCGATAGTCTCTTTCGTGTTGCAAGTGGAACGAGACAAGAATACATCACCATTTGACATATCTTTAAATACTACCGGACGGTAATTTTCAGGATGAATACCTTTTTTCATTTTGATATTTTCTTTTAAAAATTTATATTCTGTTACTATTTTGGTAATAAATAGTGTAATGGTCTTCTTTTCAGAGCGCAAAGATAGTGCAAGTTGGAGACTCTACAAAATAAATTCAGATTTATTTTTATTTAGTAGGTTTATCGCATTTTATTTCTGATTTTTGCAGGACTTAATCTTGTGAATTTATGAGGAAACTACTTGTCTTATGCTCTTTCTGGCTGTGCGTGGCAACGCTGGGGGCACAAAATGCGGAACGGAAACTGTATAGTGTTGCGTTCTACAATCTTGAGAACTTGTTTGATACGATTCATGATGCAGGTAAGAATGACTATGAGTTCCTGCCCGACGGCAGTTACCAATGGACGGCAAAGAAGTATGAGTCCAAGCTGCAGAACCTTTCCAAAGTGTTGGGTTCCCTTTCGCGTGATTTAGTGCCGGAAGGTCCGGCATTCATCGGTGTGGCAGAGGCGGAGAACAGCCGGGTGCTGGAAGACCTCGTGAAGCAGCCGGCCATTTCCAATTATGAGTTCGTGCATTATGAAGGACCGGACAGACGGGGTATAGACTGTGCCTTGCTGTACGACCCGAAGCAGTTTAGCGTTACCCACTCAAAGTTGGTGCTTTCTACTCCTTTTGAGGGGGATACGCTGCACTTGACGCGCGGCTTCCTGATTGTGGACGGGCAACTGGCGGGAGAGCGTGTCTGCGTGATAGTGAACCACTGGCCCTCCCGTGGGGCAAAGTCACCGGTGCGTGTGCATGCAGCCAGGCAGGTAAAGGCCTTGAAGGACTCTCTGATGCGTAGCGACAAGAAGCTGAAACTCATCGTGATGGGGGATATGAATGACGACCCGATGGATGAAAGCATGAAGGTGCTGGGTGCACGCAAATATCCGAAGCAGGTGAAGAAAGGCGAATTCTACAATCCCTGGTGGGAGACACTGGAAGACAAGGGAGTGGGGACATTGCTCTATCGGGGCAAGTGGAACTTGTTTGACCAGATTGTCATTTCGAAACCGTTGCTGAAGGCTAAGAAAGGGTTGCGCTATGATCACAATGAAGTTTTCATCCGCGATTATCTGATTCAGCAGGATGGCAAATACAAAGGTTCCCCCCTTGCGTACGCATGGAGGCAGGACTTGGCTGAACGGTTACAGTGACCATTTGCCGACCATCATCTATCTGAAAAATTAGTATTACATAATAATGTGTAAACAGATGCCGGAGAGCAAACATGTTCTCCGGTCTTTTTTTGTTGATAGAAGTATAGATGGCAAAAGTATGGCTGGCAGAGATAAATGCAAAGAGTTTGTAATATAGAGATTACAATAATCTGTTAAAATGAAGCCAATAGCTTTAAAATAGAATGGATTTGGTAGGATGAGCCGGATATTTTATTCCTCTCAAGTTCTTTACTTTAAAGGATAATGATTACTTTTGCGTGAAGATTTTAATTCACTAACAATAAAAATTTAAACAAAAATGGTTAATTACAAAGATTTAGGACTGGTAAACACAAGAGAGATGTTTGCTAAGGCTATCAAAGGTGGATATGCTATTCCGGCATTCAACTTCAACAATATGGAACAGATGCAGGCTATCATCAAGGCTGCAGTTGAAACAAAGTCTCCGGTTATTCTTCAGGTATCTAAGGGTGCCCGTCAGTATGCCAACGCTACTCTGTTGCGTTACATGGCTCAGGGTGCTGTTGAGTACGCTAAGGAATTGGGTTGCAAACATCCTGAAATTGTTCTTCACCTCGACCACGGAGATACATTCGAAACTTGCAAGAGCTGTATCGACTCTGGTTTCTCTTCAGTAATGATTGACGGTTCACACCTTCCGTACGAAGAAAACGTTGCACTGACTAAGAAGGTAGTTGATTATGCTCATCAGTTCGACGTAACTGTAGAAGGCGAACTCGGTGTATTGGCCGGTGTAGAAGATGAAGTTTCTGCAGAACACCATACATATACTAATCCTGAAGAAGTTATTGACTTCGCTACCCGTACAGGTTGCGATTCACTGGCTATCTCAATCGGTACTTCTCACGGTGCATACAAGTTCAAACCCGAACAATGCCACGTTGACCCTGCTACCGGTCGTCTGGTTCCTCCTCCTTTGGAATTTGCCGTTCTGGATGCTGTAATGGAGAAACTTCCGGGATTCCCCATCGTTCTTCACGGTTCTTCTTCAGTTCCTCAGGAAGAAGTTGATACTATCAACAAGTATGGTGGTAAGCTGGAAGCTGCTATCGGTATCCCCGAAGAGCAGTTGCGTAAGGCTGCCAAGTCTGCTGTTTGCAAAATCAACATCGACTCTGACTCACGTCTGGCTATGACAGCTGCTATCCGCAAGACATTTGCTGAAAAACCGGCAGAATTCGACCCGCGTAAGTATCTGGGTCCGGCTCGTGACAATATGGAAAAACTGTACAAGCATAAAATCATCAACGTGCTTGGTTCAGAGAACAAATTGGCTCAACTGGACTAATCGAAAGATAATCCGAATATAGCGTCAGCCCTTGCAATATTGATGTTGCAAGGGCTGACTTGTTGTATATAGGCCGGTGTTGTGGGATGGTTAAGTTTGCCGGTTATTTCAGAAGCGGATGTTTCAACGTGTACAACAGTCTGTTTCCTTTAACAAAACAGTCTGTTTCCCTTAACTGAACAGTTTGTTTCAATAAAGAGAACACTTCGTTCCAATATGCAAAAACACTTCGTTCCAATACGTAAGAACACTTTGTTTCTACATATCTGAACACTTTGTTTCTCTATACTGGAACAAAGTGTTCACTGTTATGAACTAACAGATTAGCTATATTTGAGGCCGGTGAAAGGCATATCCCCGTGACACCTGTTCCATACTAAAAATCCCTTGCAGATGGCTGGCAGGAGAAGTGTCTGCAGCTATCTGCAAGGGAGATTTGCAAGAATGAGCTCTCTGTGTGGAGTACGCGTTATAATTCTATCACTAATGATTCTCTGGGGCCCATCTTCAGCTCTTCACCGAAGGTGATGGCCTTGCCGCTAAGAATATCTTTTCCCTGCTTGCTGTTTTTCAGGATTTCCTTGTAGAATTTCAAAGGAACGGTGGTCTCTGCATCTGTACCGTTCAGCATCACGAATATCGTCTTGCCTTCGTACTGGCGTGCGTAGGCATAAACACCATTCTGTACCATGAACTGCACCATGCTGCCTTTGGCAATCACATCGTTTCCTTTGCGCCAGTTCAGGATGGTCTTGTAGAAGTCGTAGCACTCGTTCTGTATTTTGGTACGTCCGGCTGGGGTCAGTGCGTTTGTTGCGTCACCGGTCCATCCACCGGGGAAGTCCTTGCGGACATAGCCGTCGCTCTTGCTCTTCACGCCATTCATCATAACTTCCGTTCCGTAGTAGAGTTGCGGAATGCGGCGGGTGGTAAGCAGCAGGGTAGAGGCTTGCTTCAGCATCGGAAGGTTGTCGCCTTCGCCCAGGAAGCGGTCGGTGTCGTGGTTTTCGATGAATGCCAGTACGGAAGCGGGGTTGGGGTAGAGGAAGTCGTATACGAAGTTATTGTATATGCGGTCCAGTCCCTTGAACCAAGTTTCGGTCTGTTCATTCTTGGCGGTGTTTATCTTGTCGAAGAAGCTGAAGTCCATAACGGTCTTGAGGTTACTGTTCTTGGGGGCTGATAGCTTGGAATCCTTCTGCCACCAGGCGGTGTAGGCGGGTTCGGTAACCCAGGTCTCGCCCACGGTGTTGTAGTTGGGATATTCTTCGTTGAGCTCTTTCATCCAGTTGCTCATGGCATCATAGTCGGCATACGGGTAAGTGTCCATGCGGATGCCGTCGATGTTGGCGAATTCAATCCACCAGAAACTGTTCTGTACCAGGTAGCGGTAAACGTGAGGGTTCTTCTGGTTGAGGTCGGGCATGGAAGGTACGAACCAGCCGTCGTTCATCTGGTCGGCATCGTACTGGGAAGTATAAGGGTCTACGTGTGGGGTCAGTTTGAAGGAGGTCTGCACGAAGTTGTTTTCGTGGTCGGGGTTGTTGAACCAATCTTTGGAGGGCATGTCCTTAATCCATACATGCTCTACGCCGCAGTGGTTGAAAATCATGTCCATTACGATTTTGATGCCGCGTGCATGGGCTTTTTCAATCAGTTGCTTGTATTCTTCGTTGGTACCGAAGCGCGGGTCTACCTTGTAGTAGTCTGTGGTGGCATAGCCGTGATAGGAACCGCCGGTCATGTTGTTTTCCAGTACCGGAGTAAACCAGAGGCTGTGACGCCGAGGTCGGAGAAGTAGTCCAGGTGTTGTTCGATGCCGGCAAGGTCACCGCCGTGGCGTGCATTGGGGTCATTGCGGTCTATCTTGTACTCGGCCATGCCCGCAATCTGGTCATTGTCCGGATTGCCATTGGCAAAGCGGTCGGGCATCAGCAGGTACAGTGCGTCGGAGGCGTCGAAACCTTTATGTTCGCAACCTTTCTTGTTGCGTGCCTTCAGTTCATATTCCTTTACGAGTTTCTTTTTTCCTTCAGTGAAGGTGAGGTTGAATTTGCCGGGTTTTACATCCTTGTCCAGTTTCAGATAGACCAGGAGGTAGTTGTTGCTTTCCAGCTTGACGGTGCTGCTCAATGAGACGCCAGGATAATTGACGGATACTGCCGCGTTGCCGATGCCTTCGCCATAGACCATCAGCTGGAGTTCCGGGTTCTGCATGCCGGTGTACCAAAACGGAGGGTCGATTTTGTTCACATTCATAGCTGCATACGTACTGAGGGAGAGTAAGAGTGTTCCCAAGATTAAGAATACTTTTTTCATGATAGTAACTTTACGGTTAATTTTTGCGCTAATTTAAAACAAATAACGGAGAAAGTTAATCTTTCTCCGTTACTGTACTTTATTATATTATGCAAACGTTTTCATTGGGCTATTTGATGGGGGTTACGCTGGCGGTATCGACCTTTCCCTTGAAGAAGTCCTCTTTCTTGCGCTTTTCTCTGATGTCCTTCAGCCAGTTTTCGGCGGCATTGTATCGGTTGTCTTCTCCGATGATGGGAACTCCGTCCGCATCTACTTCCTGCACTTTGTCCTTGCTGTTTTTCGGACGGGTTTTCAGGTAGGCCGTCAGATATCTCTCTGCTTTGGACACATCTTTCAGATAGTAATAATAGATAAAGGCTGCGTCGTAGAGCAGTTTGTGTTTCTGCCGGTTCGTATTTTTCGTATTGCGTCAGAAGGGTA
>ENA-OQBW01000100-OQBW01000100.1-human-gut-metagenome-genome-assembly--contig:-NODE-100-length-11216-cov-0.760934_pt1 | contig 11216 bp, 19 predicted proteins | sample MGYA00242752_ERZ504565 | MGnify/ENA primary metagenome ERZ504565 (study PRJEB26092, sample SAMD00036268) | human gut metagenome | host: Homo sapiens | study: EMG produced TPA metagenomics assembly of... | reverse complement strand
CAAACCGAACAAGAAAAAGTGGATGAGAGGCAGTTGATGCTTGATTTTGGCGAATGAATATTCTTTTTATACGATAAGACTTTTGAGGGATTGCTGACTTCTGTTTTTGAAGCCTATTCCCGCCGCATTTTCCCCGATACACTGTTGTTGGAGGGAGAGCCTCTACCATTGTTCTACGATGAAATATTTACAGTGATAACCGATGAGGAGAAGTCCGGTCGCGTCTGGCGCGGATTGCAGAAGAAGCTGTCGTCTGCGGCACTTGCCTGCCTCGCCCAATGCTGGCTGGCAGAGGAACCGGAAACTCCCATGCTGCTGTTCCGCTATATCCGCAAGGCGATAGATGCTCCTCGCTCCATTGAAACGAACTTTGCCGACCCTGATGTGCTGGAGTTCTCCCGTATGTGGAAGCGGGTGGATTGGGAGCGTATACGCCTGCTTCAGTTTGTCCGCTTCCAGAAGGCTGCGGACGGTACTTTCTTTGCTGCCATCGAGCCCGAAAAGAATGCCCTTCCTTTGGTGACGGGGCATTTCAAGGACCGTTTTGCCGACCAGCGTTGGTTGATTTATGACATCAGGCGAGCCTATGGGTACTATTACGACTTGAAGGAGGTGCGCCAGGTGACTTTTGGTGAGGACAGTCGCGAAGGACATCTTGTCACCGGCATGCTCGACGAAAGTCTGATGGACGGAGACGAACAGCTTTTCCAGTCTCTCTGGAAAACCTATTTCAAGGCAATCTGCATCAAGGAACGCCTCAATCCCCGGAAGCACAAGCAGGACATGCCCGTGCGCTATTGGAAATATCTGACGGAAAAACAGCAGTGATTCCCTTTATTCGATTTTCTCCACTGTCACTTCGGGAAATTCCTGCATCAGTTGCAGCAAATATCCCTCATCATAGCTTTTCTTGGATTTGATGACCATGGTCACTTGATAGTTGGTGTACTCTCCCTGCACTTGCCGGTCCAGGTTGTAGGACACCACCAGATAGTCTTTGGAGTTGAATCGCCGGGACACTTGCGCAGTATCTCTTTGCTGGAAGTGGAAAAGGTTATCACGGAACTTTTCATGCCAATGCTTTTGAAAATAAGGCTCAACAGTTCGAGCCCTGCCAGAGTCAGCAGGGTGGCGGCAATGCTGATGGTGTACATTCCTGCACCTACTGCCAATCCGATGCCTGCAGTAGCCCATATTCCTGCGGCTGTTGTCAGTCCCCTGACTATCTGTTTCTGGAAAATGATGGTACCCGCACCGATGAATCCGATACCGCTGACTACTTGTGCGGCAACACGGCTGGGGTCCAGCGTCACACTGCTTTCCTTGATGATTTCCTGAAAACCATATTGGGATACAATCATGATGAGCGCGCTTCCCAATGATACCAGGAAATGGGTGCGGTAGCCTGCTTCTTTGGCACGGTATTCCCGGTCCAGTCCGATAATGGCACCCAATATTCCGGCTACCAGCAACCTGAGCACAAAATCAAAGTTTAACATCATCATCGTATCCTCTCTTTCTTTTTTATTAATTGATGACCCAATTCTTATTGTGGGGCACTGTTTTCTTGGGGTTGTAATGCATTCCGGCTTGTGTCGGTATTTTTAGTATGTATGTACGTCCGCTTTTATTCATCAGCGAGGTATCCCGCAGCCACGGATTGGCATCTTTCAGTTGGGCATAGGTGATGCCTTTATCTTTGGCAAACTGTGCCAGGTTGCCGATGCCCGTTGTGACGGTCACTTCCGTGTAGGGGATGGGTGGATAAAGATGTTCCCGTTTCAACAGAAAGCCGTACTGCTGCGGATTGCTGATGACTGCTTTGGCTGCCAGCAGGCGGAACATGTAGCGCGAAGTCTCTTCTACCAGCCATAAGTCGACAGCCTGGTCTACCATTTGCTTTCTGCAGTTGTGTGGAGATGCGTCCTTGCCCGGCATTGTAGGCGGCGGCTACGCACAGCCAGTTCCCGTATTTCTGATAAGCATCTTTCAGGTACTTGCAGGCTGCTTTGGTCTCTTTCTCGATATGGTATCGTTCGTCGATGTTGCTGTTCACCTCCAGTCCGAATTCGCGTCCGGTGGCAGACATGAACTGCCATAGGCCGGCGGCACCCGCAGGCGATTTGGCAAGCGGGTTTAGGTTGCTTTCTATCACAGCGAGGTACTTGAAGTCATCGGGAAGGCCGTTGGCTTTTAGTATAGGCTCTATGACGGGGGAAGTAGCGGTTGGCACGCTTCACCATGAGCATGGTGGTGGAGTGCATGTAGGTGAAGGACATCAGTTCGCGGTCCATACGTTCGCGGTGGTCGTAGCGAAGCAGGTCAATAGCTTGTCCGGCAAAAGTGATCTTGTCCGGTACGCTGGGGGAGGTCACGCAGTAGGGAACTTCGGATTTCACGGAATCGCGTTCGGGATTCAGCGTACTGCTGCCTGCGAGGAAGGGGAGGCTGGAACCTGCGCACAGTGCAATGGCAGCGGTAAGCACGATATATTTTGAATTTTTCTTCATGTCTGTATGTCTATTTCTGTTTGGAGACGTGAAGATACGAAATCAATTCGTTATAGGCAACCTTTCCCATAGCCATCGTGGAATCATACGCCAAAAAAAATACCAGTACCCGGTAGCGTCCGTCAATGACAACTACCCGTCTCTTTTCTCTTAAAGCCTTGATTATGTGCTGTGCTACACGGTCTGCTTTCATCAGCATCGGGTATTTCCCGCTTTTCAATAAATCGGTGGCAACAAATCCCGGACGGATGTCGGTGAAGTGTATATCAAGATGCTGCATCCGGGCAAGTTGTGCCAGCGCTTCGATATAGGTATTCTGGAAGCGTTTGGTGGCAGAGTAGGCCGGTGCAACGCCCAGTCCTTTAGTGCCTGCAATGGAACTGATGACAGCAATATGTCCGGAGCCTTTTTCCTTGAAATAGTTGAAGGCGGCAGTCACCATGCGGGTAAATCCCTCTACATTGGTACGTGCCGTGTTCAGTTCGATGTCCGGTTGTAAGTCCCGGTTTTGATGTCCCACGCCGGAACTGAGGAAAAACAGGTCTATGCCTCCCAGCTTTTTTATCAGGTTATGGAGGTGTAGAGTCGCTGTCTCTTCCGTAACGTCCAGCTGTTCCGTGACTATCCGGTCGGGTGCGGTGGCTTGCAGGGCATGCAATGCTTCCTCTCTTCTGCCGGCAATACCTATATGCCAGCCTTGTTGTACAAGTATCCTGGCTACTTCTTGTCCGATGCCTGAAGTGGCACCGATGATGATGGCTTTCTGCATGATGATAGGGGATTATCCGATGACGGTTGCTACAATTCTTCTTCCTCCGCCCCGGTTGCGGAACTCGCAGAGATAGATGCCTTGCCAGATACCTATGTTCAGACGCCCATTGGTGATGGGGATGGTGAGGCTGGTTCCGCTGAGGGTTGCCTTGGCATGGGCGGGCATATCGTCATCGCCTTCGCATGTATGTTGGTAATAAGGTTCCCGTTCTTTTACGAGGCGGTTGAAGATGGCTTCCATATCTGTCTGTACGTCAGGGTCTGCATTCTCGTTGATGGTGAGGCCTGCGCTTGTATGCTTGATGAACAGATGCAGGATTCCGGCAGACGGAAGCGGTGGAAGGTTGCGTATAATCTCCTCTGTCACCAGGTGAAAGCCACGCCGGCGAGGGGTTAGGGTAAATTCTTTCTGTGCGGTCATAAATCATTGTTTTTCGTTTGTTGTCAGGATGGTCTTGTCCGGCAGGGCAGTTCCACGGTGAATGTGCTTCCCACTCCCATTGTCGAATCTACGGTAATCACTCCATTCATTTTCTCAACGATGGATTTGCAGATGGAGAGTCCTAATCCGGCACCTTGGGCAAAAGAGTCCACCTTTTCAAACCGTTCGAATATCATTCCCTGTTTGTCGGGGGGAATACCGCATCCAGTATCGGAAACACTGATTCTTATTCCGTCTGTGTCCGTTTCGTAGTACACTTCGATATGTCCCTGCACGGTGTTTTTCAGTGCATTCGATATGAAGTTGTTCAGTATCTGTTTGATGCGCATCGGGTCGTGCTCTATCTGGCCGGGGGCTGCCGGATACCTGGCAAAGAGTTTCACTCCTGCCGGAACGTTCCGTTCGTACTCGGTAATACTTTCCTCGATGAGTTCTGCCGGATTGAACCATTCGGAATGGAGCTCTATGTGTCCGGCCTCTATCTTGGAAAGGTCCAGAACGTCGTTGATTAGTTTGAGCAACAGTTGGTTGTTGTGGTTTATCAAAGAGATGTACTGTTCCCTTTCCTGCTCGTTTTCCACGTAGTGCAGCAGGCTGGAGAAACCGATAATCGCATTTAGCGGCGTGCGGATTTCATGGCTCATATTGGCAAGGAAAGCGGATTTCAGCCAGTCTGCCTCTTCGGCCTTTTCCTTGGCTTGTATCAGCATTGCCTCCGTCTGCTTTAATTGGGTGATGTCGTAATTGATGCAGATAATCTCTATGATGTTCTGTTCAGGCATGTAGCGTTCTACAATGATGTTGACGTGGGTCCACATGAAAGAACCGTCTTCTTTAAGAACACGTACTTCCCGGCTGAGCTTGTGTGCCAGTCCTCTCTTTACGTTCTGTAGGAAGTCAAGCATGATAGTACGGTCGTCTGGGTGGAGATGATTGTAGGTTCCGATGATTTCGGACAACGGTGTTTCTGTTTTCTCACCCAAGTTCTTGTACCAGCTGCGTTGGGCATAGCCTTGCTCATTAAGAAGGTCATAATTGGCATATCCCACTTTGGCATAGTCACCTATAAGCTCAAAGTGGCTCTCGAACTCTTGTATTTTGTTGTAAGCGACGGTCGTTTCCGTTTTGTCTGCGTTGATTAGCAGATAGTTGGTCAGGTTGTGATTATCGTCGTAAAGGCTTGTGACTTTGGTTACAAGGTCTATGGTGCCCGTCTTCTTCTGTGTCTTGTAGTAATTGCCTATTTTAGAGAAGTCATACCGGAAAGTGAAGTCTGCATTTTCATGTTTTCTTAACTTGCTTTTCATCTCTTCCGGGAAAATCGGATTCTCGAAAATATTAATTCCAAGTAGATCTTCTTTCTGTTTGAGATGGAACATTTCCTGCTCTTTGTCATTCATATCTATCAATATTCCCTCTCGGTTATAGAGCTCAATTCCTACCGGAAGATATTTATAAATATTATGGAGGAGACGGTTACGCTCTTGTAAGGCTTGGGATGCCGATGACATGTCGGGACCGTCTTGTGTTTCGGCAATGCCGTAGACTTTGACATTACCGTTTTTCATCGGTTCTCTGCAGGCATATCTTGCTTCTTATCCACGTTGGACCCTCTACTGTGTTGAGCAGATATACAGTCTCTTGTGTCTGCCGGATATTGTCGAAGGAATGTGTGGTAGTATGCCGTTGTTCCTCTTTCAGGATACGTTTGTTGAAATCTTTAAAGCTGATGGTTCCATCCTCATCCAGTCCCAGCAACCGGGAGATATATTCGGAGCAAATGTAGCTTTCGGTCTTTAAATCAGCTTCCCACCATCCCATATTGGCATTGGTCATCATTGCTGACAGTAAGTCATAATCAAATTTAGAATTCATACCGGAATCTTTAATAGTGATGTTTTTGTTCTGCCACAACAATTAAGATATTGACAAAGATACATTATTTCCAAATTAATCTGTGATGAACGGAAATAAAAATAAGGGTTATATGTGTTTTTGGGAAATGGGAAAAAGGTACCCGAGTTTTTGTACTTGCCGGAATAAGACGTATATTTGTTGCAATTTTTACATTCTAACAAGAAAATGCCATGAAGCGTATTGGACTCTTTTGTAATAGTTTTTTTTCTGCATATCACTCTTACTCCATGCAAGCGGCCCGCGTGTCTTGTTTATCGGAGATTCTATCACGGACGGTAACTGGGGAAATGCCTGCGGGATGCCCAAACCGACTGCGGAACGAAGCCTTTGGGATATGAACCATATTTACGGTAGCGGCTATATGTATTTGTGTGCAAGTCGTTATCAAGGAGATTTTCCGGAAAAGGAATATGCTTTTTTTAACCGTGGCATCAGTGGAAACACTCTCCGGGATTTGGAGAAACGCTGGGAAGAGGATGTCATTGGAATGAAACCGGATGTGCTTTCCGTCTTGGTGGGGACAAACGATGTACATTACTATCTGCAGGGTGACAAAAAAGAGCCTTTTGATTTTGAAGGATGGGAGAAGTGTTACCGTTCCTTGCTTGACCGTTCTTTACAGGCCAATCCGGAATTGAAGATAGTGCTGGGCACTCCTTTTGTTGCCAATGTCGGCAATATGCGTAAGAGTGAGGACTTTGCAGAACGTGATAGTCTGGTGCGTCGCTGTGCCGCCATCGTAGAGAGGATAGCGAAGGACTATCAGACGGTATTTCTTCCTTATAATGCGATGTTCGATGAAATTCTCGGCACTGCTCCGGCTTCTCAAGACACCTATTGGATTTGGGACGGTATCCACCCCACTCCTGCAGGGCATAAACGAATGGCGGATATGTGGATAAAGCGTGTGAATTTATAATTTATCAATAAAATAGAGAGTAATGGAAAAAAGTGATTATCAACTCGTACGAGGATTTTGAAAAGCTGGTAGGCCAGCAAATCGGTGTTTCGGAATATGTAGAGCTCCCTCAGGAGCGTATCAATCTGTTTGCTGATGCGACATTGGACCATCAGTGGATACACGTCGATACGGAACGCGCCAAAGTGGAAAGCCCTTTTAAGAGCACTATTGCACATGGGTATCTCACCTTGTCCATGTTGCCATATCTGTGGAACCAGATTATTGAAGTGAACAACCTGAAGATGATGATTAATTATGGTATGGACAAGATGAAGTTCGGTCAGGCGGTATTGTCCGGACAGAGCATCCGACTGGTTGCCCATTTACAATCTCTGTCGAATCTGCGCGGCGTAGCAAAGGCAGAAATAAAGTTTGCCATCGAAATACAAGGTGAAAAGAAGAAGGCATTGGAAGGGGTGGCTATATTTTTGTATTATTTCAATTGATTATGCGTAAGATGGTATGCCCCCAATGCAAGGTGGGGGCATTTTTTGTGATGAACGGACAAGGTGAGCGCCTGCCGGTCTACATCTCTGACAAAGGCGAGATTGTGCCTAAAGACAGCACCTCTTCATTGGAAGGATACGACCTGGATACGGTTTATTGTTTGTGCTGTTCCTGGCGCGGAACTCCGAAACGTTTGGTGAGATACTGATGGACATATTCCTGCCACAAATGGCAGAGTGCCGCCACGGGATGGTATAACAGCATCCGTGGTCCGGCATACCGCATGACTTTACGCATCCGTTCTTTCATTTCGGGCTTGTAGCAGTGAATGCTGCATTGCCTGCAGGTGGATTTATTCTCACCGAAAGGACAGCGTGAAAGACGAATGCGGGCATATCCCAGCAATTCCTCGCATCGGGGACACAATTGCTTGTTACCTTCCTTTTTCCGGCAGTAGAGGCGGACCATCCGTTCTACTGTCTGTTTTTCCTGCTCGATACGGGATGGCATGTTTATTGTTTGGACTGCCAGCGTTTCAAGGTCGGGAAGAATTCTTTCATACCGGCAATGGCTTCCTCTTTAGTGAAATTCATTCCGGAATCCTTGTTGAATTCGTCGGTGAACTGTGCACAATGTTCTATCATTTCGTCCATAGTGCAGTCTTGTGCAAAATTGCCGTGCTGGTAGCAATAGGTGCAATATTCCTCGTTGAGGCTACCGTCGGCATTGGTTCCGAGTACTTCTGCAGATGACAAGGGCATTCCGCAGCTTTGGCAAAGTTTAGCTTCCATAATGTGTGGAGTTAAGTGATATGCAAATATAGGATATTATTTTGGTTGAAGCGTTCTTTTCAGATAAATCATGTCTTTCAGTTGCTTGCCTCCTTCAAATATGGGGTGGTCGTAATTATCGATAAAGAAATCGGGTACCCGGTGTGAGTATGCAAATCCGCAGCTTTCATAGAAGGGGATGGTTAGCGGACTGTCTCCAGTGCCGACAAGCATAGTATGGCACCGGTCTTTATAATGTTCAAGAACGAATGCTATCAGTTGTCTTCCATATCCCTGGCGCTGGTATTCCGGATAGACAGCTATGCTCTTTATTTCGTAGATTCCTTTGTCCTCGCAGGTGATTACACAAGACGCTTTGACTGTATCATTATCGGATAGGATGAACATCTCTCCCCGTTCCAGATAACGGTCAATCATGGACTCTTGTTCGTCGGCAAGCAGCAGCAGGTCAAGATATTGCTTTTTGTTGCCGGATATGGGATGTATTCTTATCATATTTCTGAATTTCTGGTGTGAAGTTAGTCATTTTCTATTGAATTACAATGGATATCTCTTTTTAACTGTTGAATGGTTGAGAGTTGCCGGTGAACAAAATCTGCCATACGCCGTTTCTTTCTCATAACATGATAATCTGATGAAGTTATGAGTAAGTTTGAAATTCTCTTTTCTGGTTTTGATGCTGATGGTATCAGTCTCGGCTTCTGCCGATTGGGCACCTGCTGATGTACAGGCTGCACTGAAGAAAATGTATCCTACGGCAGATGATGTTGCCTGGTCGCATGATGAATCTTATTATGTGGCAGATTTCCTGATGAACGGTTTTGATACGAAAGTCTGGTTTGACGGGCAGGCGCAATGGGTAATGCAACAGACGGACTGGGAGACAATGGACGAAGTGCCCCCTGCCGTTTACAATGCTTTTGCCGCCAGTGAATATTCCGGAGGGATGGTGCAGAATGTCACTTGGGTACAGTTTCCCAAATGGCAGTCCATCGTGGCGGTAGAGGTAGGGATGGCAAATCTCCAGACGAAATATCAGATATTGTTTACCCCGACGGGCGAAATCATCCGTGCCCGTAATGTCACCTATACATACAATCCGCTCGGCGCAGCCACTTTCTTGTAACGTCTGTTCGCATACCTGCTGAATTTATCATATCTTTGCCTTCCCAAACCAGACTTTTATGGACAAAGACACTTTTCAGCAGGAGGTTTATAATGTAGTGGCCGCAATCCCTCCGGGGCGGGTGGTGACGTACGGACAGATAGCCTATCTTGTCGGAAGACCTCAATGTTCGCGCATGGTGGGACATGCTATGCACGATGTGCCCGACGGCATGTGTCTGCCCTGCCATCGGGTAGTGAACAGCCAGGGCAGGCTGGCACCGTGCTGGGCGGAACAGCGGGCTTTGCTGGAGGCAGAGGGCGTGACGTTCAGAAAGAATGGGTGTGTGGACATGAAAAAATGCCAGTGGGAATTCATGAAAGAGCAAATACAATAAGATTATGAAATTTATAGGTGCACATGTATCGGCCAGTGGGGGAGTGGAAGCGGCTCCCGTCAATGCCAGTGAGATAGGGGCAAATGCTTTTGCCTTGTTTACCAAGAACCAGCGTCAGTGGGTGGCAAGGCCGCTGACGGAGGAGAGTATCAGGGTGTTTAAGGAAAATTGTGGGAAGCTTGGCTTCGATTCCCGCTATATCCTGCCTCACGACAGTTATCTGATAAATTTAGGGCATCCCGAAGAAGAAGGGTTACAGAAAAGCCGTGCCGCTTTTCTGGATGAGATGCAGCGCTGCGAACAATTAGGGCTGAAGTTACTGAATTTTCATCCGGGCAGCCATCTGAATAAGATTTCCGTGGAAGAGTGTCTGGACAAGGTCGCTGAATCCATTAATCTTATATTGGGCAAGACGCACGATGTGGTGGCTGTCATAGAGAACACAGCCGGGCAGGGTAGCAATGTGGGAAATGAGTTCTGGCAGCTGGGACATATCATTGACCGGGTGGATGACAAGTCTCGCGTTGGAGTTTGCCTTGATACCTGCCACACGTATACAGCAGGCTATGATATAGTGAATGAGTATGACAAGGTGTTTGAGGAGTTTGACACAGCGGTAGGTTTCGGCTATCTGCGCGGTATACACCTGAATGACTCCAAGAAAGCACTCGGCTCCAGAGTAGACCGTCACGACAGCATCGGCAAGGGGCTGATAGGTATGGATTTCTTCCGGCGCTTTATGCAAGATGTGCGTTTTGACGGTATACCTATTATTTTGGAGACGCCCGATGAATCGCTTTGGGCAGAGGAGATAAAACTGTTGAGAAGCTTTGTCTCCTCTGATTGAGAGACTATGCCCTGAATACACATTCTATACGGTTACCGTCCGGGTCGAGGACGACACTTTCAAAATATCCGTCGCCGGAGGTACGGGGCTCTCCTGCGATGGTATATCCCGCTGTACGTAGCCGTTCTGTCTGTCGGAGGACAGCTTCCTGGCTGTCGAAGGCAAAGGCAAAGTGGGTCAGTCCCAGTCTGTTTTCCTCAATAGGGGTATTCTGTATGTCCGTACGGCTCATCAGTTCCAAATCCGTTCCTTCATCGAAGTGAAGGAAATAAGATTCGAATCCTTTTTGGGGGGTTGATGTACTTTTCATTGCTGCTCCCGTTGAAGTAACGTGTGTAGAACTCTTTCATCTCTTCCAGTCGGAAGGTCCAGATGGCGATGTGATGTATCTTCATAAGTTTGCTAAATTATAATCTGTGTTCTACCCGAGTAATCTGTGGTGGGGTTGGTAATTGCAGATGCAGAATAGGGAAAGGCTTTCCCGTCGGGTCGGTTTCGTCCCGGCCGGCCACTTGGAATCCCATATGTTGGTAAAATCGGCAAGCTTGTCCGTTCTGCTCGTTTACATCCACTTTGTGGATGTGTTTTTGGTGGACGGCGTACTCCATGAGCCGTTTTCCGTATCCCTTACCTTGTTGGTAGGGACGGACAAACAACATCTCGATGAGTTCATCGCTCAGTCCCATAAAGGCGGCAATTTCTTCTTTTTCGTTGCGGATGATGTAAAGCTCTACGGCAAGAAAGTACTGCTCTCTTATCAGCGGTTTGTAAAACTGTATATCCTTTTCTGCCAGGAAGTGATGTGTGCTGCGGACAGAGGCTTCCCAGACGGTCAACAGTTCGTCATAATCTTGTGGGGTAGGTCGGAGTATCATCATTTATTGCATTACTTTGCTGGTTATTAATCAGTAGGCAGTCAGAATTCAGCTTCTTTGGTAATCCTTACGGTTTCTCCCGTTATAGGGTGGGTAAATTCTAAGTATTCGGCATGCAGATAAAGCCGGTCTGCTTTCTCCCCGTAAAGTTCA
>ENA-OQBW01000099-OQBW01000099.1-human-gut-metagenome-genome-assembly--contig:-NODE-99-length-11268-cov-0.795351_pt1 | contig 11268 bp, 16 predicted proteins | sample MGYA00242752_ERZ504565 | MGnify/ENA primary metagenome ERZ504565 (study PRJEB26092, sample SAMD00036268) | human gut metagenome | host: Homo sapiens | study: EMG produced TPA metagenomics assembly of... | reverse complement strand
AAACAATCAAAGTCTCAGAAAGGATATGTTTGCAGAAAGTGTATAAAAGCAGGTAAAACATCATCTTCCCAATATATATCCTGAAAGGCATGACTGTGAAACACCCCCCAGTTTATTACCTTTCTTTTCCAAACGGATATCGAAAGCACGGATGCCTTGCCGTAATTGAGCAGGAATATCTGTTGCTTGTGTTTTCAACATATGCCCTCCTTTGATACTACCGCTATCGTGTGAACCAGGAATAGAAATCTTACATATAGGAAGCGTATCATGGAGAATCCTCATCCACTCAGGCCGCAGTGCAACCTCATCCCGCGCCTCCGCACAAGTATCCTGCAATCTGGAAGCTGTAGCACAAACCGGAGCATTCAATAGAAATATGGTCAAAGCTAATACAACAACTGTTCTTAATCCGTTTCTCTTCATAGTATATTGCTTTTAAGTTTACTGCATGCAAATGTAGAGGGTTCATTCTTTTCCCTCATCCTAAATTGCGTATTTAGTTCTTCATTTTGCGCAAACATCGAAAGCAACATATAGTAACATCTGAGCCAAACGTAATGTACCTTTTCATTACATAAATGTACCTAACGAAAAATGCCATACATTCTCCGTACTGCATATCTCATCCCAGACGAAGCCCTCCCAAGAAAAGGATTTCAACTCCTCAGGACACTCCAGACGGTTCTTGACAATAAAACGCGTCATCTCTCCGCGACACATCTTGGCATAGATAACGACAGTCTTCGGCTGTCCGGCCTTCCAAACTTGAAACTCGGGCGTAATAACACGCACCTCTTGCTCCACCCGCTTCCAGTCGAACAAATCTTTCATTTCAGCACTTGCCAAATTAATGAGAACACCGCCACAGTTTTTAATTTCCTCTATGAAGTAATCCGTCAACAAAGGCTTCCAATAATCAAACATGGATATTCCACCTTTTTCGGGCAAACGGACATCTCCTTCCAAACGATAGGGTTTGATACCGTCCAGCGGGCGAAGCAACCCATAAAGAAAAGAAGTGATACGTAGATGTTCTTGCGCATAACGAAAATCCTCCGCTGAAAAATCTTTCGGAAGAATGCGTTTAAAAACAGCTCCCGTGTAGGCGCAAACGGCTGGCATCGAACGATTCTCCTCCGAACAGAAATCATGAAAACGCAAACGGTTCTCGGCAGCAATTTTGGTATTCACCCGAAGAAGCCTTTCCAATTCGGATACTGAATACTGCGACATTTCCAACGCATTCCGCACAGCCTCCGTTTCGAATTTCGGGACTGTGACTTCGGGCACGACAACAGAGCAGCGCGCTGCCATGGTCTTTGCACAAGAGATAAAAACAAGCATAGCGATATTTTTTTAATGGATACAAAAATAAAGTTTTTTAGTGGAGAATACATATACTTATAAAGTTTTTCCGCAGAATTCACCTCCGTTTCAAGAGTTTTTCATACCTTTACACCTTGTTGGAGAAAAGTGCACGTATTGAACCCCTCTACTCCCCCAACATCTTGAGATAGAAAAAGAAAAAATAATATATAAAATGACTCACAAATGGAATTATCAACCCATTACACCCGAACAGGCAGAAGCAAGCCAACAACTGGCCCAAGAATTGGGAATTAGCCCAATATTGGGAAAATTGCTGGTGGAGCGGGGAATAACAACGGCAGCGGATGCCCGGAAGTTTTCCGCCCCCAACTACCGGACTTATACGACCCATTCCTGATGAAGGATATGGATATAGCCGTAGAGCGCCTGAACAAGGCAATGGGAAAGAAAGAGCGCATTCTTGTTTATGGAGATTATGACGTAGACGGTACCACGGCTGTGGCATTGGTCTACAAGTTTATTCAACAGTTCTATTCGAACATCGACTACTATATCCCCGACCGTTACAATGAGGGGTATGGAGTTTCAATCCAAGGAGTAGACTATGCCGCAGAGAGTGGTGTAGGTTTGATTATTGTATTGGACTGCGGTATCAAAGCCGTCGAAGAAATCACATACGCCAAGGAGAAAGGCATTGATTTCATCATCTGCGACCATCATGTCCCCGATGATGTACTGCCCCCTGCTGTAGCCATTCTGAATGCCAAACGGGAAGACAACACCTATCCTTATGAACATCTGTCCGGATGCGGTGTAGGCTTTAAGTTCATGCAGGCATTTGCCCTCAACAACGGTATCGAGTTCCATCACCTTATCCCTTTACTGGACCTCTGCGCCGTCAGTATCGCATCGGATATTGTCCCCATTATGGGTGAAAACCGCATTCTCGCCTACCACGGTTTGAAGCAGTTGAACAGTAATCCCAGCGTAGGCCTGAAAGCAATCATTGATGTCTGCGGACTGACGGACAAGGACATCACCGTCAGTGACATTGTATTCAAAATAGGTCCCCGCATCAACGCCTCCGGACGTATCCAGAACGGGAAAGAAGCTGTTGACTTGCTTACTGAAAAAGATTTCTCTCTTGCCCTGGAGAAAGCCGGACAAATCAACCAATACAACGAGACACGCAAGGACTTGGACAAGACCATGACCGAGGAGGCCAACAAGATTGTAGCTGACCTGGACGGACTTGCCGACCGACGTTCCATCGTATTGTACAATGAAGACTGGCATAAAGGCGTCATCGGCATCGTAGCCTCCCGGCTGACGGAAATCTATTACCGGCCGGCAGTAGTACTGACACGTACGGATGACATGGCAACCGGATCTGCCCGTTCCGTCTCCGGATTCGATGTCTACAAAGCCATTGAATACTGCCGCGACCTTCTGGAAAACTTCGGAGGTCATACCTACGCCGCCGGTCTTTCCATGAAGGTGGAAAATGTACCGGCCTTTATCGAACGCTTCGAAGAGTTCGTATCACAAAATATCCTGCCGGAACAGACATGCGCCGTCATCGACATCAATGCCGAGATTGATTTCAGAGACATCACTCCGAAATTCTTCAGCGACTTGAAGAAATTCAATCCATTCGGACCGGACAATGCCAAACCCATTTTCTGTACGCACAATGTCTATGATTATGGTACCAGCAAAGTCGTAGGCCGCGACCAGGAACATATCAAGCTAGAACTGGTGGATAATAAATCGAACAATGTAATGAACGGCATCGCTTTCGGGCAAAGTTCCCACGTACGCTTCATCAAGACCAAACGTTCCTTCGACATCTGCTATTCCATTGAAGAGAATACCCATAAGAGGGGTGAAGTGCAGTTGCAGATTGAAGACATAAAGCCGAACTGAAAGCCTCTCCCCTAACCCCTCCCCCACAGGGAGGGGAATAAGAATAGTCTCCTTATATTAAGGAAATGATGAAAATTGGTTGATGCTATAAGATAAGTAATCACTACTATTAGCATAGAGAAGGAAAGAATATCAATTCAACGATAAGAAGTAGCAAGAAAGTTCAATAAGACCATGAGCAGCAGTAGTAACTTCAAAACTCCCCTCCCTATGGGGGAGGGATTGGGGGTGAGGCTTCTGAAGCAATACTGGGGATACGATACCTTCCGGGGAATCCAGGAAGATATCATCAACAGCATTACCGAGGGACGGGACACTTTGGGACTAATGCCCACGGGAGGAGGAAAATCCATCACTTTCCAAGTTCCGGCACTTGCTAAAGAAGGACTTTGCCTGGTCATCACTCCGTTGATTGCCCTCATGAAAGACCAGGTACAAAACCTAAAAAAGCGGGGAATCAAGGCGCTTGCCATCTACTCAGGCATGAGCAGGCAGGAAATCATCGTCACACTGGAGAACTGTATATTCGGCAATTTCAAGTTCCTCTATATCTCCCCCGAAAGGCTCGATACTGAAATCTTCCGCACCAAACTGCAGAAGATGAAAATCAGTATGATTACGGTAGACGAAAGCCACTGCATATCGCAATGGGGCTACGATTTCCGTCCCGCCTATCTGAAGATAGCCGAAATACGCGAACTTCTGCCCGGCGTACCCATCCTGGCATTGACAGCCACCGCCACTCCGGAAGTAGTGAAAGATATCCAGGCCCGTCTGCATTTCCGTGAGGAAAATGTGTTCCGCATGAGTTTCGAACGCAAAAACCTTGCCTATATCGTCCGCAAGACGGAAAACAAGACGGGAGAGCTGTTGCACATCCTGCGCCGTATGCCCGGAAGCGCCATCATCTATGTGCGCAACCGTCGCCGTACCAAGGAAATACCGAACTGCTGCACAACGAAGACATCACCGCCGATTTCTACCATGCCGGACTGGATGACGCCACCAAAGACATCCGCCAACAACGCTGGCAAACAGGAGAAAGCCGTGTCATGGTCGCCACCAATGCATTCGGTATGGGTATCGACAAACCGGATGTACGGATTGTCATCCACATGGATCTGCCCGATTCCATAGAAGCCTACTTCCAGGAAGCAGGACGTGCCGGAAGGGACGGACAAAAAGCCTACGCGGTCGTCCTTTACGCCAAGTCGGATAAGGCAACACTGCACAAACGCATTCCCGACACCTTTCCTGAAAAAGAATATATAAAGGAAGTATATGAGCATCTTCAATACTATTACCAGATGGCAATGGGAGATGGACAAGGCTGTGTACGCGAGTTCAATATAGAAGACTTTTGCCGAAAGTTCAAGTACTTCCCCGTTCCCGTGGACAGTGCCTTGAAGATTCTGACACAAGCGGGATACTTGGAATATACAGACGAACAAGACAATGCATCCCGGCTACTGTTCACTATCCGTCGAGACGAACTTTATAAACTGAGAGAGCTCGGCGAAGATATGGACAAACTCATCCAAACCATTCTCCGCTCCTATACCGGGGTCTTCACAGACCATGCTTTCATCAATGAAGATTCACTGGCCATACGCACTGGACTCACACGCCGGCAAGTGTATGAACAGCTCATCCACCTAGCCAAGCTACGTATCGTCAAGTTACATCCCCCGCAAAAAGACACCATATATAATATACACGCGAGAGAGGGTTGAAATGCGCCACCTGCAAATCTCTCCCGCCGTGTACGAGGAACGCAAAGAGCGGTATGAGAAACGCATAAGTGCCATGCTGGATTACGTGAGCAGCGATACCGTGTGCCGTAGTCGAATGCTGCTACACTACTTCGGAGAGAAGAACGAGCATAACTGCGGGCAGTGCGACACTTGCATCAATTTGAAGAACAAGAAACCTTCCGGCCACCTTTCGGAAAAGGAACTTTCTGAAAAGATTCTTCAAGCCCTATCTGATAAACCACAAACTCCAGCCACTTTGGCAGAACAGATACCGGACGATAAAAACATGCTCATCGATGTGTTACATGAATTGTTGGACGAAGGTAAGGTAATTGCTGTCAACGGAATGCTTCAAATCAAAAAATAATTCATTACTTTTACCGTTGGAAAAGAATGTCCTGCCGCTGAGAGGAACATCTCTTATCAGCCATGCCCCTCCTTTTCCTTTTTTAATTTTTTAATTCTTTAATCTTTAATCACCTATGGGATTCTTTAAATCTTTTTTCTCCGGCAAGTCAGACAGTCCGGCAAATGAGAAACAAAAAAACGAGCAGAAGAATTTTGAGATATTCAAGTATGACGGTATGCGTGCACAACGCATGGGCCGTACAGACTACGCCATCAAATGCTTCACTGAAGCCCTTGCCATTCAGGAAGACTTTGAGACCATGGGCTACCTTGCCCAAGTCTACACCCAGACCAACGAACTGGACGAGGCACACAAACTGCTGGAACGTATGACTGAAATAGAGCCGGAACATACCTCCACCTACCTCAGTCTAGCCAACGTATGCTACATGCAGGAAGACTATCCCGCCATGGCAGGAGCGGCAAAGAAAGCTATCGAAATAGAAGAGGGCAACGCCATGGCACACTACCTGCTCGGCAAAGCAGACAATGGGCAAGGGGACGGCATCATGTGCATCGCTCATCTTACGAAAGCCATCGTACTGAAAGATGATTTCATCGAAGCACGTCTGCTTCGTGCCGAAGCACTGGTCCAAATGCAGCAATACAAGGAAGCGATGGAAGACATAGACACCATTCTGGCACAAGACCCGGAAGACGAAAGTGCCATCTTGCTCCGCGGAAAGATAGAAGAAGCTACGGGAAACAAAGAAAAAGCAGAAAGCAGTTATCAGAAAGTGACAGAGTTGAATCCCTTCAACGAACAAGCCTTCCTCTACTTAGGACAGCTTTACATCACCCAAAACAAGCTGGCAGAAGCCATCGAGCTCTTTACGGAAGCCACAGAACTGAACCCTAATTTCGCAGAGGCCTATCATGAGCGCGGACGTGCCAAGTTGCTGAACGGAGACAAGGAAGGCTCTGCGGAGGACATGAAGAAAGGACTGGAACTCAATCCTAAAGAGATACAGAACTTTAACGGACAATATGGTAACCAACCGGGTGGAAGTACTGGTAATATCCTGGGATTATAACAAATTCAATTATTGCCGCCAATGAAACTAAATTTGTTTCTATCAGCACTTTTTTGTACTGATATTCGCACCCGCCCATGCACAGCAAGTGAACATACTATCTTATAACGTACATAATTGCATCGGCATGGACAAGGTATGCAATTACCAACGGATTGCCAAAGTTATCAGTCAAACTTCTCCGGATATAGTTGCCCTTCAGGAACTTGACAGTGTAACAGTGCGCAACAAAGGAGTTTATGCCCTTGGAGAACTAGAAAAACTGACCGGAATGCACGGGACCTATGCAGCTGCCATTCCTTTTCAAGGTGGAAGCTACGGCATCGGGATTCTCTCCAGAGAGATACCCATAAAATACGAAATCATTCCAATGCCCGGACGGGAAGAAAAACGCACCCTCATTATTGCAGAATATAAAGATTATGTATTTTGTGCCACACACCAGTCTCTCACTCCAGAGGACCAGCTCCTTGCCGTACCATTGATAGAAAAAGCCTTGCAAAAACGTCCATAAGCCCATCTTTTATGGCAGGCGACATGAACTCTGTACCTGCAAGCGCTCCCCAGCAGGAATTGGCAAAACATTTTGCCACCTTCAATGATACAACCTTTTATACTTTTCCGGCAGACCGTCCCAACCGATGTATAGACTACATCTACGGCTATTCTAAGAATGGGTATCGGTTTGATGTACAATACCGGAAAGTCATAGAAGATACCATTTCATCCGACCATCGTCCGGTTCAAGTCATTGTACAAATTAAAGGGAAATAAGTTAAATTGCTACTATCCCTAAAAAAAACATTGTTTTTTGTTTGTATATAAAAGAAAAGCATTACTTTTGTCGCGTAATTCAAAAACAGAGAATACAAGTATGAAGTCATTTACTTATGCATATTACTTCTTTTTTTTACTTTTACTTTAGCCAGAAAGTAGAGCGGGAGTTTGTATGTATCAAGTGACAGTGATGCTTAAGGACTGAATAGAGAACCAAGTAAATATACTGAATCCCGCTCCATCGTATGGAAGCGGGATTTTTTTTATAGCATAACCAAGAAAATAAAGAATAATGAAAAAGGTAGCCATTCAAGGAACATTAGGCTCGTATCACGACATCGCCGCACACAAGTACTTCGAAGGAGAAGAAATAGAGTTAATCTGTTGCGCCAACTTTGAAGACGTGTTCGGTGCCATCAAAAAAAGACAGTCAGACCATAGGAATGCTGGCAATAGAAAACACCATTGCAGGTAGTTTGCTGCATAACAATGAGCTATTACGCCAAAGTGGCGCACAGATTGTTGGCGAGTACAAGCTGCGTATTTCCCATAGTTTTGTCTGCCTGCCCGATGAAGACTGGGATGATATTACCGAAGTCAACTCCCACCCCATCGCCTTGATGCAATGCCGTGAATTCCTCGGACAGCACCCCGGCATAAAAGTGGTGGAAGGCGAAGATACCGCCCGCAGTGCCGAAATCATCCAAAAAGAAAACCTGAAAGGCCCATGGCTGCCATCTGCTCCAAAGCAGCCGCAGAGCGTTACGGCATGAAGATTCTGCAGGAAGGCATCGAAACAAACAAGCACAACTTCACCCGCTTCCTTGTGGTAGCTGACCCTTGGCAGGTGGATGAACTGAACCGGCACCGCAGCAAGGATGTCAACAAGGCCAGCATGGTGTTCACACTGCCCCACACCGAAGGAAGCCTTTCTCAAGTATTGTCCATCTTGTCCTTCTACAGAATCAATCTGACCAAAATACAGTCCCTCCCCATCATCGGACGGGAATGGGAATATCAATTCTACGTGGATGTCGTGTTCGACAATGTACTGAGATACAAACAATCTATCGCAGCAATCACACCGCTGACCAAAGAACTAAAAATATTAGGAGAATATGAAGATGGAAAATCAAGCATCTAAGATAAAGCCAGCCGAACGTCTGGCAAGCGTAAGCGAATACTACTTCTCGAAGAAACTGAAAGAAGTGGCGCAAATGAACGCCGAAGGCAAGGATGTCATCAGCCTGGGCATCGGAAGCCCTGACATGCCACCCTCTGAAAAGACCATCCAAACGCTGTGCGAAGCCGCCTGCAATCCGGATGGACACGGCTACATGCCCTACGTGGGCATCCCCGAACTGCGCCAAGCCTTTGCCCGGTGGTACGAGAAGTGGTACGACGTAACATTGAATCCCAACACAGAGATACAACCGCTTATCGGTTCCAAAGAAGGCATCCTGCACGTGACGCTTGCCTTTGTCAACCCCGGCGAACAAGTGCTGGTGCCCAATCCGGGGTATCCCACCTACACCTCATTGAGCAAGATTCTCGGTGCCGAAGTGGTGAACTACAACCTGAAAGAAGAAAACGGCTGGATGCCCGACTTCGACGAGCTGGAACAAATGGACATGAGCCGCGTGAAGCTGATGTGGACCAACTATCCCAACATGCCCACCGGAGCCAACGCCACCCCCGAACTATACTGGAAGTTGGTAGACTTTGCCCGCCGCAAGGACATCGTCATCGTGAACGACAACCCTTACAGCTTCATCCTGAACGAACACCCCATCAGCATCCTCAGCATCCCCGGCGCCAAGGAGTGTTGCATAGAGTTCAACTCCATGAGCAAGAGCCACAACATGCCGGGCTGGCGTATCGGCATGCTTGCCTCTAATGCCGACTTCGTGCAATGGATACTGAAAGTGAAGAGCAACATCGACAGCGGCATGTTCCGCGCCATGCAACTCGCCGCCGCCACTGCACTGGAAGCCGAACACGACTGGTATGACGGCAACAACGCCAACTACCGCAACCGCCGCAGGCTGGCAGGCGAAATCATGCACACCCTGGGATGCACGTACGACGAAAAACAGGTAGGCATGTTCCTCTGGGGCAAGATACCCGACACTTGTGCCGATGTGGAGGAGCTGACGGAACGCGTGCTGCACAAGGCGCGTGTATTCATCACCCCGGGATTTATCTTCGGCAGCAACGGCAAGAGATACATCCGCATCTCCCTCTGCTGCAAGGACCAGAAGCTGGCAGAAGCATTGAGCCGCATCAAGGAGATAATGAATTAGCACATAGGATATAGTATATTAAGAATCACACCCTTATGTTTACCTGCATTTTCAAAGGTAGGTAAATGCATTTTCCATATAGGGTAACGATAGTTCCCATATAGAGAAACGACAGTTCCCATATAGGGAAACGACGATTCCCATATAGGAAAACGGACAGTGAAAAAAGACATTCATACAACGAACTTTAAAAAACTAATAAACAAAGAATATGGAACTCGAATTAGAACCCATCACCCTTCCCGGCATCGAGGACAAACGCCCCCTCATCATTGCCGGTCCTTGCAGCGCAGAGACAGAAGAACAAGTAATGAGCACTGCCAAACAACTGGCAGACAAAGACATCAAACTATTCCGTGCCGGCATCTGGAAACCGCGTACCAAACCGGGCGGTTTCGAAGGCGTCGGTGTAGACGGCCTTGCCTGGCTGAAAGAGGTAAAGAAGGAAACTGGCATGTACGTTTCCACCGAAGTAGCCACCGCCAAACATGTATACGAATGCCTGAAGGCTGGAGTCGACCTTCTTTGGGTAGGTGCACGTACCACCGCCAACCCTTTCGCCGTACAAGAAATTGCTGATGCACTGAAAGGCGTCGACATCCCGGTACTGGTGAAGAACCCCGTAAACCCCGACCTGGAACTGTGGATTGGAGCCTTGGAGCGCATCAACAACGCCGGCTTGAAACGCCTCGGTGCCATCCACCGCGGTTTCAGCAGCTACGACAAGAAGCTCTACCGTAACCTGCCGCAATGGCACATCCCCATCGAGTTGCGCCGCCGCATCCCCCAACCTGCCCATCATCTGCGACCCCAGCCACATAGGTGGAAAGCGCGAACTCGTTGCCCCGCTCTGCCAGCAAGCTATGGATTTAGGCTTCAACGGACTGATTATCGAAAGCCACTGCAATCCTGACTGTGCCTGGAGCGACGCCTCCCAGCAAGTCACTCCGGATGTGTTGGATTACATCCTCAACCTACTCGTCATCCGCAAGGAAACGCAAAGCACTGAAAACCTCAGCGAATTGCGTAAGCAGATTGACGAATGTGACAACAATCTTATCCAGGAGCTGGCCAAGCGAATGCGTGTGGCACGAGAAATCGGCACTTACAAAAAGGAACATGACATGACCATCCTACAAACCGGACGCTACAATGAAATCCTCGAGAAACGCGGCTCACAAGGCGCATTGTGCGGCATGGATGCCGAATTCATCAAAAAGGTATTCGAAGCCATACACGAAGAAAGCGTAAGGCAACAGATGGAAATTATAAATAAGTAATTATTTAATGTGTCAATGTGCCAATGTGCTAATTGGCTACGCAGGGATGCCGCATGGCAATTAGTACATTGTCACATTGACACATTAACACATTAAACATCATGAGAATATTAATACTTGGAGCCGGAAAAATGGGCTCCTTCTTTACAGACATACTGAGTTTTCAGCACGAGACAGCTGTGTTCGATGTCAACCCGCACCAACTGCGTTTTGTCTACAACACCTACCGCTTCACTACATTGGAGGAAATCAAGGAGTTCGAGCCGGAACTGGTCATCAATGCCGCTACGGTGAAATACACACTGGACGCCTTCCGCCAAGTGCTGCCAGTACTGCCTAAGGACTGCATCATCAGTGACATTGCTTCGGTAAAGACCGGATTGAAGAAATTTTACGAAGAAAGCGGTTTCCGATATGTATCGACACATCCCATGTTCGGCCCTACTTTTGCCAG
>ENA-OQBW01000098-OQBW01000098.1-human-gut-metagenome-genome-assembly--contig:-NODE-98-length-11378-cov-0.670518_pt1 | contig 11378 bp, 15 predicted proteins | sample MGYA00242752_ERZ504565 | MGnify/ENA primary metagenome ERZ504565 (study PRJEB26092, sample SAMD00036268) | human gut metagenome | host: Homo sapiens | study: EMG produced TPA metagenomics assembly of... | reverse complement strand
TGCTAATTTTGCCAATATCATACAGATTATAGGTAGTGCTTTCAATGCATCTTATTCGGTGAATATTTATAAAAACGTTGGCTACAGCAAATATAGATAGTGTAAAACTGCTACGACGCAATTGCTGGTACTTGGTAGGTGTTTATTTTGTAATTACATTGCTTGATTTTTTTGTTCGCGTCTCTATTGATACCCTTTGCCTTTCCCCAATATAATGATTGCATAATTTATTTGTTTCCGTTATGTGGCGGGGCTATGTTTCAATGCTTTTATTTGGTGTATGTCAATATATTATTCTTTTATAAAAGGACAAAAATATTGATGTATATCACATTTACATGTTCGCTGTTGCATTGTATTATGTCGCTTTTACTGACGAAATATGGAGTGATTTATACGGCATATATTTCATTGTTTAGTAATATGCTGATATTTATGGGGGTATATGGATATTCAAAGAGAATACTGAGGATTTGTTTTAAAGCCGATGGTGATTGATTTGTAATGTGAAGCTTTCCAAATGTAAAAAATAAAATTGTTTTATGGAAATTTTATTTTATAAACCCTGCTCTTTTTTTTGTTAGATTATGTAAAAGCTTAAATTATTTCTACGAGAATTTTCGTCGGCGAAACTTTGATTATATACAATTGAGTAAATTTTCAAGTACCCGTTTTTCTCTCTTCCACCGAGTTTGAAGATACCGCTCCATTCCCAGATGATAATATTTGGAATGGTGAGCATCAAGAGCGACAATCAAGTCTCTCAGACTTTCACGATTGGAGAGTGGTCCGAACATCAAAGCTCCAACAAGTGAAATGCTTCACGTACTTGTCGCTATCATGCTTATGAACGATGTAGTTGAACTTGTTTCTATCTAAGAATACTATCAATTGAGAGAAGACGAATTTATTCTTATGCATATGCTGACCTATTTTAGGCAGCACAAAGATGAGACTTGAAATCCGTTTAAATGAAAAAACTCTGTAACTAACTAAATTTCAGATATATCAAAGAATGATTTCAGATTTTAATGGGACGGCAATGAAAAGAATTATCAAAGCAGTAGTTAATGGTTCAAAGTGTTTATTTAAGTCGTTATTGTTCTGCTATTTTAGATTAAGGGAAAAGTTTTTATATGGTCATTATGAGTTTTCTTATAGTTCACAGAATAAAGGGAAACGCATATACATATTGTGTAATGGGCCTTCTTTAAAACAGGATTTACCTGAGTTAATGAATGACAAGTTATTTATGGAAGAAGATAAAATATGCGTTAATTACTTTTTTTATAATGAAGTCATTAGAGAATTGAAGCCTACGATATATTGTTTGGCCGACCCTTGTCTTTTTAAAACTGCTCATATTGGAATATTTAATGAAATAAATGGTATTGTTGATTGGGATATGCAATTGATTATACCTCTGTATGGAAGTGAAATAATCAAAACGATAAAATCGATGCTGACAAATAAGCATATAACACTTGTTGCAATATCAGCTTTGCTTTATACCGGCTTTGAAAAAAGCAGATATAAATCGTGGAAGGCTGGTCATTCTGTACCGTCTTTTGTCAACATATCAGTTATGGCTTCCTATGTAGCCTTAAACATGGGCTTTTCCGACATCTATTTATATGGAGTTGAACACACTTTCTTTGAAAATATGGGGGTGGATGATGAGAATCGACTTTATTTGACTGATAGCCACTTCTATGGCTCTGAAAAGCGTTATGTTTTGCGTGATGGGCAGCATTGGCATATAAAGGATTGGCTATATGACAAGTATCTTACATTCCTGGAACATGAAAGGATACGTGGATATGCTGATTATTTGGGCGCTACCATTGTAAACTGTACGAAGAATTCATTGATAGACGCGTATGTACGTTTGTCGCAAATAAAAAAAATATACTTAGAAATATGAAAGTAGTTCTTTTGGCTGGTGGTTTTGGCTCGCGCATTTCTGAGGAATCTCAGTTCAAACCTAAACCAATGATTGAGATAGGTGGTATGCCTATACTTTGGCATATAATGAAAGAATATGCGTATTATGGACATAACGAGTTCGTAATTTTGTGCAGGTTATAAGCAAGAGTATATCAAGGAGTGGTTTTCCAATTACTTCTTGTATAACTCAGATGTAAGTTTTGATTTCCGCAATGGTAAAAATGAGGTTACTGTGCATCACAGCAATCTTGAGCCCTGGCAAGTGACAGTGTAGATACAGGATACAACACTATGACGGGAGGTAGAATAAGACGCATACAAGAGTATGTAGGTGATGAATCGTTCTTTATGACTTATGGCGATGGTGTGTGTGATGTTGATATAAACAAACTGCTTGAGTTCCATAAATTTCATGGTAAAATAGCTACTTTGACTGCAGTAAAACAAACACAGGAAAAGGGGATTCTTGATATTGGGAGAGACCAAGCAGTGAAAGCTTTTCGTGAAAAGAACATCAATGATGGTGCACCCATCAATGCCGGATATATGGTTCTTGAACCTCGTATCTTCAAATATCTGACAGATGACACTTGTGTCTTTGAGCGTGAACCACTCAGTAAGCTTGTTGAAGAAGGCCAGCTGATGTCTTATACCCACACTGGTTTCTGGCAGTGTATGGACAACATTCGTGAAAAGACGATGCTTGAGAAGCTTTTAGCTACAGATATGGCTCCGTGGAAAAAGTGGGATAGAGCTATTCCTAACAACCCTTATAAAGATTAATTAATATATAATATTATGGTTTTCAATAATGTCTATAAAGGTAAGAGAGTCCTTGTGACAGGTAATACTGGTTTTAAAGGTTCATGGTTATCTGTATGGCTCAACATGCTCGGTGCTGAAGTATATGGATTTTCTAATGAGGTACCTACACAACCTTCGATGTTTGAAGTATGTAATCTTGCGGATAAAATTCATCATAAGTTCGGTGATATTCGTGATAGAGATGTCATGAACGCATATATTCAAGAGATAAAGCCTGACTTTATTTTCCATTTGGCAGCTCAAGCAATTGTGTCCACTTCGTACGAAAATCCTTTCGATACTATCACCACTAATGTTATAGGTACAGCGTCTGTACTTGAAGCGATTCGTAATATTACATGGGAATGTACATGTGTGCTCATCACAAGCGATAAAGCATACGATAACGTAGAATGGATTTGGGGGTATCGTGAAACAGATGCTGTTGGAGGTAAAGACGTTTATTCTGGTTCGAAGGGTGCTGCGGAACTTGTAATCAAAAGTTATTGGAAATCTTTCATCGCTGCAATCCCTAATATTAAATTGGGTGTGGGGCGTGCCGGAAATGTAATAGGAGGAGGTGATTGGGCTAAAGATCGCATTGTTGTTGATTGTGTGAAGGCATTTTCGCAGGGTGAAACTGTGGAAATCCGTTGCCCTAGGAGTACGCGACCTTGGCAACACGTTCTTGAGCCTCTTTCTGGATATCTGACATTGGGCTGGTTTCTTTATGAAGATAAGTCAGAAAATGGTGAGCCATATAACTTCGGACCTCGTGCAGAACAGACGAAGACCGTGTTTGAACTGACGCAAGATCTTGCAGAGAGGTGGGGATTGGATAAGAACAAGGCTACTAAGATAATAGGCAACATACCATTTAAGGAAGCATCGCTTTTGAAGTTAAACTGTGACAAAGCACTTTCTTATCTTAATTGGCACTCAACATTTCATTATGACCAATGTGTAAGTATGATTGCAGACTGGTATAAGGCCTATTATTTGGATCATGAAGTTGATATGTTTGGATTAACCGAACGGCAGATTGCTTATTATATGTCTGAGGCTGCTAAAGAAAATCTTGCTTGGGCATTATGATAGAAGGTGTTTCTCTGCATTCTTTAAAAACAGATATCCGTTCCTAAGGGGGATTTATGGCATGCATTCAAGATGAATGATGAAGGATTTGTTGGCTTTGGAGAAGCTTACTTGACACAAATAGAGCCGCATCAGATAAAGGGCTGGAAGCGTCATAATCGATATGTACTTAATATAGTGGTGATAGTTGGTGCGGTGAAATTTGTAATATATGACGATAGACAAGAAAGTATCACAAGAGGACAATTTGAAGAGATTATCTTGTCTCCCATTTACAATTATCAACGGCTTACGGTGGCTCCAGGATTGTGGATGGCTTTTGCCGGGGCTGCAGAATCGGAGAACAGCATATTGATGGATTTGATTCCCGAATTGCATCAGCCAGAGGAGTCGGATAGAAAGGAATTAGAAGAAATAAAATATAACTTTAATGTATGAAAGTTTTGTTGACAGGTATCACAGGATTTGTGGGGCAGAATCTAATGCCTATGTTGTTGAAAGAATGTCCACATGATGGATTTCTTACAATGAGTTTGGATGTAAAAGAGGCGGAAGATAAGTATCCATCGGCACTTTATGGAAACTTTAGTCATGTGGGTATTAATGATTTTAAAGCTGTTGAAGAGTTTAATCCGGATGTCGCAATACATTTGGCTACGGTTACAACAGCCCGTAACGATACGGAGATTATTGTACCGATGATGAGGGCCAATATAGAATTTGGTGTATTGTTGCTTGATGTCCTTTCTCGATGTCCTGCGATGAAATTATTTGTAAATACGGGGTCGTTTGCTGAATTTAGATATGGAAACGGTGATTTTGATGCAGCATATCTTTACACTGCTTCAAAAACTGCTTTCCGTAGTTTTGTGGATTACTATTCTACGTTATCTGGATTTAAATACATTACAGCTATTCCATATTCGGTATATGGAGGAAAGATGACGGTGAAGCGTTTAATGGATTATATAAAAGAGTCAATGGATGCAGAGAATCCTATTGATATGACTCTGGGTGAGCAGATTCTTGATTTCATTCATGTGGATGACATTGCCGGTTTTTTTTATTCACATGTTGAAGAATATGGAACAAGTCCTGACTGTACCCAATGGTACGGATTTTCATTTGGGTACAGGGCGCGGAATAAGTATTCGCGAATTGGCAGAGATGATAGAGGGGGAATATGGAAAAAAATGCAATATCAATTGGGGAGGGCGTCCATATAGGGAGCGTGATATTATGTATGCTGTGGCTCCCATTGCTAAAAATATGCCTTTGATAGGGTGGAAAGCGAAGATTGGTATTAGTGAGGGTATTAAAATAAGGGAGTAAATGGTCTTTTATGCTCTATTTACATGGTTGATGGGGGGCAGTAGTTCTGTTTAGGTGGAAAGGCAGATGGATGGGTTTCTTCTTACTTTTCCTACTCTTTTTTTTTAACTGCTTTTAGAGGAGAATATATAGGAAATGATACCAAAACTTATCTAGATAGCCATTATATATTTATTCATGCAACTCATTATGCCAATATTACAAATTTGGAAAAGTTCGAAATGACTGATTTAGGAGGTCAAGTAGAATTACTGTCTAACTTATTTTATAAAATAATTTTTTTCAATGGATTGAATGAAAGATTTATCTTAGTCTTCTTTGCATTCATTGCTTTTTATTTCTTTTATAGAGCAATAAATGCTTTCAAGGTGAATTTGGCTTATGGATTGGCCATATACGTGATACTTGGTTTCATGTCTTATTCATTCAATATTAATAGGCAGATGTGTGCAGCCAGTGTTCTGCTTTATGCGTATTCTTTCTTACAATATGAGAACAAGCGAAAAGTGTCTTTTTTTTTCTATTCGTTATAATAGCCTCTCTTATTCATTCGTTCTCCATACTATTTGTTTTTATTTATTTTGTTAAATTTATTCCGCTGCTAAACAAAAAAGTGGGATGTATTGCTTTTTTTTAATTTGTTTGTGTTTGCCTGTAGTTAAGGTGAATATTGTTAATCAAATATCTACTTTATTGGATATTGGACATCTATCTAATTATTCTTTGGCTTATGGAGAGACTGGTTTGGTTGTAAATAAAGTTATATCCTCTTATATTAGAATTTTGCTGTTATACTATTTCTATTATAAGTGGAAAAAAACTTTATGTAAATGATAACTGTTTTTTTTGCTAATTTTTTATCTTTTAACGATTTTGTTTTCAGCATTGTTGACTAATTTATGATGGTATTGTAGGACGTATTGCTTTGGATATTACTGTTTTTGAATGTATCTTTTTGTCAAGCTATTTTTTAAGAAAAACGTTAAAATATAATTCTATGGATATGTTGGTATTGTTGTTGATGATTGTCTTCTTCTCTTATACTAATTTTAGAATGATAGAGCCGGGTGCTCCTCAATTCTATTTATCATTTTAATTTTTATAATATGGCAAGTAATGAAATATTGTTCTCCATTGTAATTCCTACATATAATAGGGCAAATCTTATAAAAAGGTGTATAGAAAGTGTTATAAATCAGACATATCAAAATTGGGAAGCCATCATTGTGGATAATTATTCTGAGGATAATACGGAAGAAATAGTCTCTTCATTTAATGATGAGCGCATACGCTTTTATAAAAATCATAATTATGGAGTGATATCAGTATCTCGAAATTTTGCTCTTGATAATTCCAATGGACATTGGATTTGCTTTCTTGATTCAGATGATAGTTGGGCATCCGATAAGTTGGAACAAATTTTACCTTATTTAAATCATTTTGATATTGTATATCATGGTTATGTGAGTAATATGAGCGGAATGAAGCTTTTTGGAAAATCTAAAAGATTGTTTTATACGGTAAAAGAGCCTACTGTATCATATGTGTTGCAAAGAGGCGATCCGTTTAATCCCACTTGTACGGCAGTATTAAAATCTTTTATTGGAGATGTGCGATTTTCAGAAGACAGGGCTTTGTATGCAATAGAGGATTATGATTTCTTCTTACAGTTACTTATGAAGAATCCACGTGTCAAGCACTTAAAGAAGTATCTTGCTTTTTACGATGTAACGACCGGTGTGTCGCATAATCAAATGGAACATTTGAGTAGAAGTAGATTAGTGTATTATAAATATAAGTGTTTGCTGACAAGAAATGAATTCCGTAATGTGCTAAAACTGTACTTATTTCTTCGGGGAGTAAATTATTTGCATACTGATTTGGAAAAAGCTTGCAAGTATTTAAAGGCAGGCACTTGTTCTGACGCCATGGAGATTCGTCTTTTATCTTATAAATGGTTGTTGACAGCTTATGTCTTTCGGATTTTAAACATGTTTAAATCTAGATAATGTTTATAATATGAAACAATTTATTTCAGATACGTATCATTTCATTTTGAGTCTAATAATGCTACTTCCTATTCATAATTTCAGAATTTTTTTTCTACGTTTTTTACGAATGAAAATAGGTAAGCATACAGCTATTTGTCGGGGGGTGGATGTCAGAACTCCTTACCGGATTTCTATAGGTTCGAATACAATAGTCAATAAACATGTAGTGTTGGATGGAAGAGGGGAAATTTTTATTGGAGACAATGTGGATATAGCGCAAGAGGTTAATATATGGTCGTTGCAACATGATTATAACAGCTCCACTTACAGTACTAAAAAGGGCAAGGTTATTATAGAAGATTATGTTTGGCTGGCTTCTCGCGTCACAGTATTGCCAGGGGTTACTATTGGTCGGGGAGCAGTGGTTGGAGCGTGTAGTGTAGTCACTAAAGACATACCACCTATGTGTATTGTGGCGGGAAACCCTGCCCGAGTAATTGGTGAAAGGGAAGATTGCTTGAAGTATAAGTTAGGCAGTCGTGGTTGGTTCAGATAAATTTTATTTTTAATGAAGTTATTGTATATTGATCCTCAATCAGCTTATAATTTAGCGCAATATGATTATAGCTTATTGAGCAATGTGAATGCTAAAATTACCTATTGCTGCAGTGTAAGATATGACGCTCCGCAAATTGCTGATACTGATTATAGATATGTATTCGGTTATGCAAAATATAAGTGGCGTATTTTAAAAGCGTTCAGTTATATTTTATCTATATTAAAGGTGATTGCTATTGTACGTGAAATACGTCCAGATGTAATTCATGTACAATGGTGGAGGTTGTGGTTTGTTGACTATATGGCTCTTTTTTTTTTACAAGAAATATTGTGGCTGTGTGGTATTTACTGTGCACAATATTATGCCGCATGATAGTGGAATTCGTTATAAGAAGAAGTGTTCTGACTATTACAATAAGGTGGATAAATTAATAGTTCATGTAAATCAAACCAAAGAACAGCTTGTAAAGGATTTTTTTCTTCCCATAGGAAAGATATTTGTTGTACCTCATGGACTGTTGAATAATAATGTCGATAATTCCGTAGTAGATAGTTATGAGGTAGAGTTGGAAAATAAATGGAATGTAAAAAGTAAAATAGTTTTTTCTCTTTTAGGCTACCAGAGTCATTACAAAGGGACAGATATCTTAAAAAACGTTTTAGAAAAGAGTAAATTGTTACAAAATAATTCCCACATTCTATTTATAATAGCTGGAAAGGGAGATATTATTACTCCTAAGATGATGCATGGATATAATAATGTGTTGGTAATAAACAATTTTATACCTTTCTGAACAATTAGAAGCCATTATGAGAGTTACTGATGTTCAATTATTGCCATATCGAACAATTTCACAGAGTGGTGTTTTACTCTCTACAATAGATAAAGAAATTCCGTATATTGCAACGGATGTAGGTGGCTTGTCTGAACCTCTGAGCATAGCATCTATAGGGTGGCTGATTTCTCCTGATTCTATTGATGAACTACAGTCTTTATTAGAATCACTTTCTTTATGTCCGAAGGAAATTCAATGTAAGAAGAATAACCATGATGGATGGAAGTCTGTCAAGAAGTATTATGATTGGAAGGACATTGGTAGAAAAACTATGGATTGTTATAGAACTGTTTTTACAATGATACAGCTTATACTTTTCCCTCTTGTCTGCCTATTGTATTAAAATTCTAAGATATTTGTAGATAAAATAATTCTTTTGTTATGAATATAGCAATTGTTGGCACCGGCTATGTTGGTCTGGTGTCCGGTACCTGTTTTGCAGAATTGGGTGCCAATGTAGTGTGCGTAGATGTGAACGCACAGAAGATAGAAAGCTTGAAACAAGGTGAGATTCCTATCTATGAACCCAATTTAGATAGTATGGTATTGCGTAATATGAAAGCTGGACGCTTGCATTTTACGACAGATTTGGAATCGGTACTGGATGATGTAGAAGTAGTGTTCAGCGCGGTAGGTACTCCTCCCGATGAAGATGGTAGCGCAGATTTGCGTTATGTGTTGGAAGTTGCAAGGACTGTTGGCCGACACATGAGTAAATATTTGGTAGTAGTGACCAAAAGTACTGTACCAGTTGGTACTGCTCAGAGAGTTAAAGCAGTTATTCAGGCAGAATTGGACAAACGTGGTGTACAAGTGGAGTTTGACGTAGCTTCCAATCCGGAGTTCTTGAAAGAAGGTAATGCTATTGATGATTTTATGAAACCTGACCGTGTAGTGGTAGGGGTGGAAAGTGAAAGAGCTAAGGAATTGATGACACGTCTTTATAAACCCATGTTGCTGAATAATTTCCGTGTGATTTTTATGGATATTCCGTCGGCCGAGATGACCAAGTATGCTGCCAATTCTATGCTGGCTACACGCATCAGTTTCATGAATGATATAGCTAATTTGTGTGAGTTGGTAGGAGCGGATGTAAACATGGTACGTAAAGGTATTGGTGCGGATAGCCGTATTGGTAGTAAGTTCCTTTATCCAGGATGTGGATATGGTGGTTCTTGTTTTCCGAAAGATGTAAAAGCACTAATCAAGACCGCAGCAAAAAGCGGATATGACATGCGTGTGTTGAATGCAGTGGAGACAGTAAACGAGAACCAGAAGAACATTCTGTTTGAAAAATTTAAAAAGCATTTTGACGGTAATATAAAAGGTAAGAAGGTTGCCATTTGGGGGCTTGCATTCAAACCGGAAACGGACGATATGCGTGAAGCTCCATCTTTGGTCTTGATTGATAGTTTATTGAAAGCGGGTTGTGAAGTTTGTGCGTATGATCCGGTGGCGATGGATGAATGCAAACGGCGTATTGGGGATGTGATATCTTATGGTAAGAATATGTATGATACGGTGATTGATGCAGATGCAATATTTCATGTAACAGAATGGAAAGAGTTCCGTATGCCTAGTTGGGGAGTGATAAAGAAAGCAATGAAGAAGAATCCGGTACTGATAGACGGTAGAAATGTGTTCGGTACTTCAGAATTGGAAGGAATTGATTATCTGAAGATTGGATAGTGGCTATGATAGAAGGTTTGGTTTCCATAATAATGCCGTCGTATAATGCTGCGCGTTTTATTGGTGAAAGTATAAATTCTGTTTTTTTACAGACATATTCGAACTGGGAGTTATTAATAGTAGATGACTGTTCAAAAGATAATTCAGTAAGAATAGTACGGAAGTTTGCAGATATAGATAGACGGGTCAGGATATTTCCGTTAGAAAAGAATGTGGGGGCAGCTGCTGCCCGGAATATAGCTATAGGACAGGCAAAGGGGCAGTATATCGCTTTTTTGGATAGTGACGATGTGTGGAATGAAGACAAACTGGAAAGGCAGTTGGCATTTATGAAACAAAATTCTTATGCTTTTACATTTTCAGATTATTATGTGATGGAGGAAGATGGCAAAAGGACGGGAAAAATTATAAGGACTCCTGCCTCCTTAACTTATCATCAATACTTGCGAAATACAATAATAGGTTGTCTGACTGTAATGATTGATAGAGAGCAAACGGGTGATTTCAGAATGCCTTTGATAAAGAGCAGCCATGATATGGCTCTGTGGTTACTGATTATGAAGCGGGGATTCAAAGCGTATGGGTTGAAAGAAGCGTTGGCGGGTTATCGTCTGGTTTCCACGTCCAATACTGCGAAAAAAATGGAAAGCTGCGAAAGATGTCTGGAAAGTATATCGTAGAATAGAGAATCTTCCATTAATATATGCTGCATTTTGTTTTTTGTGGGTATGCAATGCATGCTGTTATCAAAAGAATTTAGTAAAGATGTCTTTTATTCTATATAAAAAAAGGCTTGGATTTCTAATTTGCCTCCTCATAGAAGTTCTTTTTTGGCCGATGATAAATGTAGTGAATTGTTAAATATGGGGGGGGTGTTTGTTAAGAAATGTATATAATTGGGCTTCTATGTATAAAACTTCATTTTGGTTTGTCATAAAGGATTCTTTTGGAGGAATGGAAGAACTGTCTTCAAAAATGAGAAATCAAGTGAGGAAATCATTGAAGACATACGATGTGTGCCGCGTATCGGCAAGTGAGATTCTTCGGGTAGGCTTCCCTATTTTTCAAACAGCGTTGGAAAACTACAAGGTGAAAGCTGCTCAGATAAATATGGAAACTTTTTGAG
>ENA-OQBW01000097-OQBW01000097.1-human-gut-metagenome-genome-assembly--contig:-NODE-97-length-11381-cov-0.683668_pt1 | contig 11381 bp, 10 predicted proteins | sample MGYA00242752_ERZ504565 | MGnify/ENA primary metagenome ERZ504565 (study PRJEB26092, sample SAMD00036268) | human gut metagenome | host: Homo sapiens | study: EMG produced TPA metagenomics assembly of... | reverse complement strand
TGGTAGAGAAAATTCAACCTTCAGAAGATTTTCGCGTAAAGGTCATCTATATCGCATCGGGCTTTGTGGTGCTGAGTACACCACAGAACAACTACGGCATGAAAGGGCAACTTTCCCTATTTCTCAATCCTATCATGTCCCTGACTACCGAACAGCAAGAGCTATGTCTCCGGGATTTTGAACAAGTGGAATACAGACTCCGGAATACAGACCATCATTTCCATCGCGATATGCTTATCGCCTCCACACAGATGTTGATACTCGACTTCTTCGATTTCCACTCCCATCTATATAGCGAGGACAATATCTCTGTACAAAATGCTTCCATCATGAGCCGTTTCCTCAACATGCTGGAGAACGGAACTTTCCGCGAGCATCGTGAAGTGACCTATTATGCCGACTGCCTATGTGTCACCTCCAAATATCTTTCGGAAGTTTCCAAGAAAGTAAGCGGTTATACAGCAAACTACTGGATAAACCGTTATACCACACTCGACATCTCGCGTTTGCTGCGCGACAAATCACTAACGTTCGTCCGTATTTCCGATATGTTCGGTTTTTCCTCTCCTGCTTATTTTAGCCGTTACGTACAACAACATCTGGGTGTAAATCCGACAAAATACAGAGGTTAATGATTATAGTTTTTGATTGTTTGCCCGTTTCAGATCTATTAGTCGAAATAATGCTCATTACGATAGCGGGCATTGGGGTTCTTCTCCGTTCCGTCAGGAAAAGAGCCATCTTCCTGCTTTATGAACTGAATAGCCTTCTGCGGACAATTCTGTATGCAGGCAAAACAGAACTCGCAGTCACCGGACGTCTTCACTCCTCTCGACGTCAGCTCATAATTGCCGCGCGGACAAACGTAGGTGCAGATGCCACAGTCAATACAAGCATCAGTCACGGTAAAGAACTTCTCGCTTTTCATCAGGAAGCCCACCTCGGGGTCGAGTCCACTCCGCTGCATAAAACCTTGGTGCTGTTGCCGTTCCTCCTCCGTCACCGGTTCGTGCCAATGCTGCCGACTGTTGATATCTGCCGTTATCTTCTGCAAGTTCTCGGGGATGTGCTTGTCTATCTTGAGTTGCTCGTTCATGTCGAAGTTGGGTAGCCAGTTATCCACCATGATGATAGTGTTGATATAGTCGAACGCATTGTCGGCTTTACGGGATATACGGTCCCAAATCTCTACCGCATCGCACTTCCTTGCACCATAGGTGAGGACAGCAAACTTGTATTCTGCCTTCAGTTTTGCTTTCTGAATGAACTGCCGTACCATATAGGGAGGCATATGACCGTAGATGGGATAAACGATGCCGATTTCATCTGCCTCAAATTCATACTTCCCCCGTTTCACCATCTGAGGGATACTCAACAATTCTGCGTTCTCTCCAGCCAACTGACGGGCGATGTAAAGACTGTTACCCGTTCCGGTAAAATAAAAGATGATACGCTTACTCCTTTTTGTTTCGCAGGATGCCAACGAGAGTAGGCCGGAAGATGCGATAGCACCGCTCATCAGGGCAAATCCCATACGCTTTAAAGCCTCCCGACGACTGATTTTCTTATCCGTATTCATATCTCTGATTTTTAATGATTATGCAATCTGTCATCTGAGTGCAAAAATAAAGGTTTCCCCAAAGAACGGACTTACCAAAAACTCGGGTCTTGATACTATTTTTACGGTATAAGAATGAGCTTACCCTAACACAAAAAAAAGCCCCGCAAAGATTGGACTTCTGCGGGGCCTCACTAATGCCTAATAAAAACTCTTTCTACCCTAAATTATCTCCACTTCTTCACAGCTTTCTTGTCAGCCGGAGTCGCTTCAATCAAGCTCAATGCAAAACCACCGCTACGCGCTTCCTTCACGGACATTTTGGTCTTGCTGGTTACGATACCCTTCTTTATCTGATAAGAAGTAGGGTTCTCCTTGTAATCAGCATCTTTACCGTCGGCATAGAGAGTGGCTACGTATTGCTTGCCCGGTTCAAGGAAGTCGAGCGTAAAGTTGGCTGTACGTGCATTCTCGTCTGTAATACCTCCAACAAACCAGTTGCCGGTTCCTTTTGCCTTACGGGCCACGGTAATGTAATCACCCGGTTCTGCTTCAATGTACTTGCTGTCGTCCCAGTCTACTGCCACATCCTTGATGAATTGGAAAGCATCCATGTGCTTTTCGTAGTTCTCAACCAAGTCGGCAGCCATCTGCAACGGGCTGTATAAAGTTACATACAGAGCGAGTTGCTTAGCAAGTGTAGTCTGCACTTGTCCGTGGGGCAAATCGCCCATAAAGTCAAGTTTGGTATCGAAGATACCCGGTGTATAATCCATCGGACCGCCAATCAAGCGGTTGAATGGAAGCAATGTGGTATGGAACGGTTTGCTACCGCCGAATGCCTCATATTCAGTTCCTCGTGCAGATTCGTTGCCAATCAAGTTAGGATAAGTACGGCACAAACCGGTAGGGCGTACAGCTTCGTGCGCATTTACACAAATTTTGTAGTCGGCTGCCTTCTTCACGGCATAGAGGTAGTGATTGTTCAGCCATTGCCCATAATGATGTTCACCACGGGGAATCATATTACCTACATATCCGCTCTTCACGGCATTGTAGCCATTATCCACCATAAACTGATAGGCCTTGTCCATGTGACGTTCGTAGTTGCGCACCGAACCGGATGTCTCATGATGCATCATCAGCTTCACGCCTTTGCTCTTGGCATATTCATTCAGCATCTTCACGTCGAAATCGGGATAAGGGGTCACAAAATCGAATACATAATCCTTGGATTTGCCAAACCAGTCTTCCCAGCCTTCATTCCAGCCTTCTACCAATACTTGGTCCAGACCGTGCTCGGCTGCGAAGTCGATGTACTTTTTTACATTTTCGTTAGTGGCACCGTGACGGCCGTTGGGCTTCATTTTGGAGTAGTCCACTTCACCCAGTTTGATGGAGGGAAGGTCGTCTGTATATGCCCAGGTGCTCTTACCTGCAATCATTTCCCACCATACACCTACGTATTTCACGGGCTTAATCCAGGAAACGTCCTCGTAAGCACAAGGTTCGTTCAAGTTCAGCGTGATTTTAGAGGCAAGGATGTCACGAGCATCGTCGCTTACGATAACCGTACGCCACGGTGACGTGCAGGGAGCTTGCAGATAACCTTTATCGCCTACTGCATCGGGAGTAAGCCAAGATTCAAAAACAAAATTCTTATCATCCAGATTCAAGTGCATGCAAGAGTAATCCACCAAAGCAGCTTCGTGCAAGTTGATGTACAAACCATCAGCAGTCTTCATCTGCAAAGAAGTCTGAACACCGGTGGGCGAAAACGGGGTTTGCGAAGAGTTAGGCGTAATGGCCCCTTTCATCAGCCGCGGATTTCAGAAAGTTTGGATTCTGTGTAGTCATATTCCTGCGTATCGTAGTCGCCCGGAATCCAGAAGGCAGTGTGGTCGCCAGTCATGGCAAACTGAGTACGCTCCTCTTTAATCACGAAATAGTTCAGGTTCTTCTGTAAAGGGAATTCATAGCGGAAGCCCATACCATCGTCGAACAAACGGAAGCGGATAATGATGTTCCTATCCTGCGCCTTTTTGGTTGAGCGTCACAGCCAGCTCATTATAGTGGTTACGGATTTGCTTTACTTCACCCCATACCGGTTCCCAAGTCTCGTCGAAAGTGGAAGTCTTTGCATCCTCCATCGTGAAGCCATTCATCAGACCGGGGTCGTTCTTCAGTTCGAGTCCTAATTTGGAAGGGTTAATCACCGGCTTTCCTTTATAAGAAAGTTCGTAAACGGGTTCGCCTTGCGCATTTACCGAAAAATTCAATTGAAGTTGTCCGTTGGGAGAGGTAATACTCTCTGCCATTGCTACACCGCTCACCAACAAAACGAGCAGGAAGCAGGCTAATTTTGTACAGATTGCTTTCATGTTTCTCATGCTATATTTATAAAATTATGTTCCAGATGCAAATATAGGCAGGAAAGAAATACACTCTGACGCAATTAAACTAAAATGATAGATGATTTGTCGGCAAACGTTTGCATGAAAACCAACTTCCCTTGAACAATATCCTGCCTACAAACAAAATAGAAGGAGAAGTATCGCTACGAAAACTTCGCCCTCCATATTTTTACAACTTTAATCGTGCACTGGAATTATCCCAAAGGATTTTCACCTTGGTCCCCGTCATTGCCTCCCGAAGGATTGGAGTTATCCCCTCCACCATTGCTACTTCCATCCGTATAGTCCGTATCGGGAACCACCATCTTGGTGACGCTCATATTGCCCAACATTTGACTAAAAGCTTTCCCCGGAAAAAACAGAATACGTTTACGGACAATGTTACTGGCCGAAACGCCAGCCTCCGTATCAGCACTCTTCCCTACAAAAAGAAGGGCGGAACAATCCGAAATCACCTAAACGAACAGTCTTTCCATCGTCTATTTCTTCCGACATGATGTCCACCAGTCCTGCAGCCACTAAGTCCACCGTCTTTCTGTGAATACCAAGAATACGGCTCACTTTGGCACACAACTTATCAAAATCCAATTCACCCGCTCCTACGGATTTAGCTACATACTTTACATTTTTGTCCTTGTCAAAACCAAAGATTCTCTTTGCCACTACATACTGAAGTCCCATAATTTTTAATGTTTTAGAAAGTTAATATAATAATGTAATAAATAGGCCGAAGCCTTTTCCTCTCTTTCAAGAAGTGGAGATCCATCGTGAGGCCTCAACGATAAACTTTCATTCTCTTGAATTCGATGTTGCAAAGTTAGGGTGTGAATGACGGGAATACAAGGAAATGACATCTACAACCAATTTCGTTAAAACTCTAAAAAACAACAAATTAAAAACAACCCTTCTCTACAAGTGAAGAAAGAAAGGCAGGAAGAGAATGAGAAGGAATGGGTACAATCTCTACAGCCAATGAAAATAAATCGCTGATTATCAAGACAAGGTTCTAGAGAGGTCTCTACAATATGGCATTTGAACAGTTAAGACCTCAATTTCAAGAGTGGCTCAAGTTTCACAAGTTATTACCGTATCCAAAAATACAGACAAACCAGTCATCCTTCCAAAGCCCCTTCTACTCGTTTACTAAAATCTCCCGGACATTTTACTAAATCTCCGGCAACGATTTACTAAATCTTCCTCCAAGATTTAGTAAATCGCTTCTGCCCCATCACGAACTATCCGGAACCAAGATTGGCAATCACTCATATCAAATATCAAAATTATATACATCCCGCCAATAACTACTTCCTCCAGTACAGAATCGCTTTATGAAATTTCGGGCTATGATTTACTGAAATTCCTTTGTCTTCACTACCTTTGCAGCCAAAACCAACCCCAGACAACCTATGACTAGACTACTGATAGCTATATTCCTTGGCGGCGGTACCGGCAGCGTACTGCGCTACTGCGTGCAGATGATGCTCCACGAGCGCATAGTCCCCTACTCTTTCCCATGGGCTACATTCACAGTCAATATCCTCGGAAGTTTCCTCATCGGGCTATTCTATACCTTATCCGCCCGTTTCAACCTTTCTACTGAGGTACGGCTGTTGCTGACTACCGGTCTGTGCGGAGGATTCACCACCTTCTCCACTTTCAGCAATGACGGACTGATTCTGATAAAGCAAGAATTCTACGGAATGTTTGCCTTATATACCTTATTAAGTATCACATTAGGAGTCCTGGCAGCCTTCGCCGGCGGCGCCTTCGGACGCTGTATATAACCCAAACACCCCCTATGAAACCCAGCAAGCCTTTTGTCATGCCTCCCGTACGCATCATCCCTCCTACCTTAGAGGGACAAAGTGAAAGTTCCAAATCATTGGAAGAATGGCTGAATACGGAAGAAACTGTCAGAGACCTTCACTTCGGTAAACGGACAGAGGAACACATGGAGTATTCCTACAAAAGCATCACCAACTGTACTTTCAGTCATATCCAATTCAGCGCCTGCAAACTGAAATCCTGCCATTTCACTGATGTACGTTTTGAACATTGCGACCTTTCCAACATCTCATTTGCCGAAAGTTCTCTGTTCAGAGTGGAATTCATATCCTGCAAACTGGTGGGAACCAATCTGCCGGAAACAATATTGAACCATCTGACAATGAAGGACTGCAATGCCAGATACCTCAATCTTTCCATGAGTAAAATCAATCAAGCCCGCTTCACCTCTTGTGACTTGCGCAACAGCGACGTCAACGACTGCAAACTTGCCTCCATCGCCTTTGAAAACTGTGAGCTGGTAGAATCCGAGTTTTCACACACCCCTCTAAGAGGAATCGACTTGAGCGACTCGCACATAGGAGGTATACGCCTCAACCTGCCCGACATACGGGGAGCCATCGTCAATACTTCCCAAGCCATGGAGTTGACTGCTCTTTTAGGCATTACAATAAAGGATTAAAAACGAAAAACAATTCCTTGTTTTCATTTGTTAGTAAGATAGTTTATAATTAAAATTGACTGAATATGAAAATAGAGAAGATTATCGGACGTGAAATCCTCGATTCAAGAGGTAACCCAACTGTAGAAGTAGACGTAACCTTGGAATCCGGCTTCATAGGCCGTGCATCTGTCCCGTCAGGAGCATCCACGGGAGAACACGAAGCACTGGAACTGCGTGACGGCGACAAAAAACGTTACGGAGGCAAAGGTGTCCTGAAAGCCGTGAACAATATCAATAATATCATTGCTCCCAAGCTCATCGGTATGTCCGCCCTCAACCAGATGGGTATCGACCATGCCATGCTTGCACTGGACGGAACCAAAACGAAAGCCAATCTGGGTGCCAATGCCATCCTCGGCGTATCTCTTGCTGTAGCCAAGCTGCCGCCGCTTACCTTGACATCCCACTCTACCGATATATCGTGGTACAAATACCTATGTGATGCCTGTACCGATGATGAACATCATCAACGGCGGTTCACATAGTGACGCTCCCATTGCTTTCCAGGAATTCATGATACGCCCCGTAGGTGCCACTTCCTTCCGCGAAGGTCTGCGTATGGGTGCCGAAGTGTTCCACGCACTGAAGAAAGTCCTAAAAGACCGTGGCCTCAGCACAGCAGTAGGCGATGAAGGAGGTTTTGCTCCTAATCTAGAGGGTACAGAAGATGCCTTGAACTCCATCATTGCCGCCATCAAGGCTGCCGGATACGAACCGGGCAAAGACGTAATGATTGCCATGGACTGCGCTTCTTCCGAGTTCTACCATGACGGCATCTACGATTACACCAAATTCGAAGGTGAAAAAGGCAAGAAACGTACTGCCGACGAACAGATTGACTATCTGGAAGAATTAATCAACAAGTATCCCATCGACTCTATCGAAGACGGCATGAGCGAGAATGACTGGGATGGCTGGAAGAAACTGACCGACCGTATCGGCAACCGCTGCCAGTTGGTGGGCGACGCTTGTTCGTCACCAATGTGGACTTCCTTGCAATGGGTATCGAAAAAGGCTGCGCCAACTCCATACTGATTAAAGTAAACCAGATAGGTTCGCTGACCGAAACACTGAACGCCATCGAAATGGCACACCGCCACGGATATACCACCGTGACTTCCCATCGTTCCGGTGAAACGGAAGATGCGACTATCGCAGACATAGCCGTAGCTACCAACAGCGGACAAATCAAGACCGGTTCGCTGAGCCGCTCAGACCGTATGGCAAAGTACAACCAACTGCTTCGCATCGAAGAAGAACTGGGAAGCAATGCGGTGTATGGATATAAGAAAGTTATAAGTAATAAGTAATAAGTGATGAGTTATTTGCCGGAAGGCGGGGCTTATAAAGAAGAAAGCAGAAGGGGGCGAACCGTCACGGTCCGCCCCTTCTCTTTTTAACCTTAAATCAACAATCAATCTACTACCTTAAAGAAAACTTCTTCTCCACTTTGGCTATCCGGTGCCACCCAAAGAGCAAAGTCTCCGGCTTCCACCGTCTTCACCATATCTATATTCCAGAAAGCAAGTTCACTTATCGGAAGTTCAAACGATACATTTTTCTTCTCACCCGGCTTCAATGTGACGCGAGCAAAGCGTTTCAGCTCTTTCACCGGACGGGTCACCGAAGCAAACTTGTCCTGCACGTAAAGCTGGGCTACCTCGGTACCTTCATACTTTCCGGTATTCTCAAGGTCGAAAGTCACAGTCAGCACATCTTCCTTCTTCAGATTGGCAGACGAGAGTTTCACATTATCATATTTGAACGTCGTATACGACAGACCGTAGCCAAACGGATACAGCGGATCGAAACCTGCATCCATATAGAAAGAAGTACATCCCAACGAAGTCTGCCCCGCTTCTAACGGAATGTCATTCAGCAAAACCTCATTCCGCGTAGCCGGACGTCCGGAACTGTTATGAGCATAATAAACCGGTATCTGTCCTACCATCTTCGGGAAAGTCACCGGAGTCTTGCCACTTGGCACAGCCTTACCCCACAGCAAGTCGGCCAATGCCGGTCCTCCCATGGTTCCGGGATGGAACGAATAAAGTACAGCTGACGAGAGTTCGACTTCCTTTCCTATGGTCAACGGACGCCCTGCCATTACGACAGTAACCACCGGTTTTCCTGTTTTCGCCAAAGCAGCAATCAGTTCGCTTTGCGCACCTTGCAGGTTCAGGTCGGCCAGGCAATGCGCCTCTCCTGAAAGAATAGCCTCTTCGCCTACAAACGCCAAAATAACATCAGCACGTGCAGCGGCAGCAGCGGCTTTGGCAACACCTGCCATATTCTTGTCACGGCTATAAGTCAGACCCGGCTCGTATATCACCTGCACTTTGTCTCCCACCAGTTCCTTGATAGCCTTCAACGGTGTCACGGTTTTTGTCTTGTCACCATCAAATATCCAGGTACCCAATTGGTCATAAGGTGCATTTGCCATCGGACCTACCACAGCAACCGTCTTTACCGAAGATTGCAAAGGCAATGTCTCCTTTTCGTTCTTCAACAAGATGGCCGATTCCACAGCAGCTTGCTTGGCAGCCTCCAGATGAGAAGGAGCATAAAGTTCCTCTATCCGTTTCTCATCCACATAAGGATTATCAAACAGTCCCAACCGGAATTTGATACGCAGAATATTCCGCACGGCATCGTCTATAGCAGACTTCTTGACCTTACCTTCTTTTATCAATTCCGGCAATTCCTTGACAAACGTATAGCTGACCATCTCCATATCCACACCAGCATTCACCGCCTTCATTGCTGCCTCTTTAGAATCGGCAGCAAAGCCATGTGCCATCATTTCGGCTACCGAAGCCCAGTCTGACACTACTATTCCATCAAATCCCCATTCACCACGAAGCACATCTTTCAAAATAAAAGTGTTTCCGGTAGACGGTGCTCCGTCATTGTCATTGAACGAAGTCATGAAAGTAGCTGCTCCTGCCTTGGCTACAGCTTCAAAAGGAGGAAGGTATACATCCCTCAAACGACGCTCCGGAATGAAAGTGGAATTATAATCACGCCCGCCCTCGGCAGCACCATAACCTACAAAATGTTTAGGACATGCGGCTATGGAAGTCGGACTGTTCAGCGAATCTCCCTGGAAACCTTCGACCATAGCAACACCCATCACCGAAGTCAAATAAGTATCTTCGCCACATCCTTCGGCCATACGCCCCCAACGGGGATCGCGAGCCACATCTATCATCGGTGCAAATGTCCAGCGGATACCCACAGCAGAAGCCTCCACAGCCGCTACCCGTGCACCATCCTTAGCCACCTGCGGGTTGAAAGATGCCGCTTGTCCCAAGGGAATAGGGAATATGGTCTTGAAACCGTGGATCACATCACGCGCCATCAGCAAGGGGATGCCCAAGCGGGACTCCTCCATTGCCACACGCTGCAAGGCATTGACACGCACCGGATCTACTTCATTCAGGATAGACCCGACTTCACCTTTCTTTATCAATCCGCTCATATCCTCTATGTTGCCATAAGAAGAAATCTGGTTCATCTGCCCAATTTTTTCCTCCAATGTCATACTGGACAACAGCGTTTCTATTTTCTGCTCGATGACTGCATCATTTTTTGTATCCTGCACTTGAGTACAAGATATAAAAGGAAGCAGCAATAAACAAGCAGAGAGCATTTTCATTGTTTTCATCTTTAATCTATTACTTGAAATGGAATATTTGCTGTTGAGACAAAGCCCGTATTATCAAGTACATATACGTACAAACGATATTCTCCGGGAACTTTAATTGCAGTCTCATACACATTTTTATCTGACATAGCCACCTCACCGACTCTTTCCGGACGCGGTTCATAAGAACCTCCAAAGCCCAAGACTGTAGCCTCTTTCAGTACTTCCCACACATAAGTCAAAGAATCGTTCTCCTTATCTGTGACGGAAACCTCCGCTTTAAATAAAGTACCAGCTTTGATACGGACATTATCAATGGCACTTTTACCATCGATAGTCATGCCACGAACTATCGGAGCCGTTTCATCCAATTCCTTGCCGGTCCACACTCTTTGCATAGCCTCCACCATAGGAGTCTTTTCTCCTTTCAGAGGCAGCATATCCACCGTGTCTTCTACAAACATACTGAACCAGGTAGGCGTACGTTCTTCTTTTTGTCCCCACAAGAATACAAAAGAGCCCAAGCAACGGGGATTGGCAGAAATATATTGCGTATAACGCTCTTCGTACACCTGCCGTTTTTCTTCACTGGTCTGCTCTATGGGTGCTTTCCACTCGGTAGAAGCTGTTTCCCACCAACCGGTCGGTCCCCACTCGGTAATCATAAATGCACCTTTGTAGTCCGACCGGTCAACAACAGCCTGCACCTCTCCCATCGGGCCATATACATTGATGCTACATAATCGAGAGACGGGGCATATTTTGCCACAGAGTCCAATGCCGACGGATTGTAGGAAATCACTGTAGCAACCAAATGGCGTTTGTCTATCGACTTAATACAGTTGCGCCAGTTCTTCCACGAACTCCCATGCAGCAGCTATATTGGCATTTCCCAACTCTATTTCGTTGCCAATGCCCCAAGCCAGCAAACTCGTATCATTCTTGAACGTTTCTGCCAGTACGCGGACTTCCTCACGCATCTTGTTCTTATATTCATCATCGTAATAGCGAATGGAATCTTTAGTCATGCCGATCCCCTGCATCACGTACATATTGTGCTCCGAAGCCAATGCCAGATTCTTCTTTATCTCCTCAACATTGCCTCCCCACGTTCTGAAGGCATTGGCACCACTCTGAGCTGCAACGTCCAACCGATATGTGCCACCTACGCCTTTAATATAAGTTTCTCTTCCGTTGATGGAAAGTTTATAACCGTCTGCCGCTTTCTCTATCGCAATACCGTCTAGAGAAGAA
>ENA-OQBW01000096-OQBW01000096.1-human-gut-metagenome-genome-assembly--contig:-NODE-96-length-11502-cov-0.931604_pt1 | contig 11502 bp, 13 predicted proteins | sample MGYA00242752_ERZ504565 | MGnify/ENA primary metagenome ERZ504565 (study PRJEB26092, sample SAMD00036268) | human gut metagenome | host: Homo sapiens | study: EMG produced TPA metagenomics assembly of... | reverse complement strand
CGCTATTTCTGGAAGCTGAACTACTATACGCTGATAGGTGTGCTGTCCGGAGCTAACACCAATCCACCTGCATTGGCCTATTCCTCGGACTTGACATCCTGCGATGCCCCTGCGGTGGGATACGCCACGGTCTATCCGCTGGCTATGTTCCTGCGGGTGCTGACGGCTCAGTTGCTGATACTGGCACTGGCGTAGTTTCACCATAGATAATCTATGGTACATAGGTTGATTTGATAACAAGTAATGTAAAGAGAGCTAACAAGTAATGTTAGGCTGCTTTACATTACTTGTTATTTTTGTTTGTAGTATTCCTCCGCTTGTGCCAGTGTCTCCGGTTTGCCGATGTCGAACCAGCGGAATCCTTGCAGCGGATAGCCTTGTATGTGCACCTTTGTGCAGGCGGACAAGTAGAAAGGAATGATGGAGAACTTGCCGTCCCACTGCCCATCGTCCATCAGGCGGAAGAGGGAGGGGGAGATGACATGGATTCCTCCGAAGGCGAGTTCCCGGTACTTCGTTTCCCGGTAGTCGAAGCCTGCCGGTTTCACCTCTCCGGTGGACTTGTTTATCCAGCCGTGCAGGTGGTAGTCGTCGTCAAAAAGGAGATAGCGGGAAGTCTTGCGCTCGCTCACAAGCAGGGTAGACTCCGCATCGCTCTCCAGATGGTGGCGATAGAGACCTGCAAGGTCAATATCCGTCAGAATATCCGCGTTGTGCACCAGAAAAGGTTCTTGTCCGTCCAGAAAGGGGCGTGCCTTTTTGATGCCTCCTCCGGTGTCGAGCAGCATGCCGCGTTCGTCGCTGATGTGAATCTCCGTGCCGAAGTTGTCGTGGGCACGGAGGAAGTCGATAATCTGCTCCCCGAAGTGGTGGATATTGACCATTATCTCGTTGAATCCTGCTTCCTTCAACCGCAGTATCACCCGTTCCAGCATGGGCTTTCCTGCTACGGGAACGAGGGCCTTGGGCATGTGGTCCGTCAAGGGGCGCAACCGGGTGCCCAGCCGGCGGCGAAAATCATGGCTTTCATATTGGCATATTCTCACATTAGCACATTAAACTTTGGCCTTAAACGTCTGTTCAATATTCTGTTCTCTATGTATCAGGTTCACTTGCACGCCGAACTTCTTGTGCAGATGTTCCGCCAAGTGTTGTGCCGAGTACACGGAGCGGTGCTGTCCGCCGGTGCAGCCGAAGCAGACAGACAGATTGGTGAAGCCGCGTTCCATGTAGCGCTTCACGGAAGCGTCGACAAGGGCGTAGGCATGCTCCAGGAATACGGCTATCTCGCCGTCGTCTTCCAGGAAGCGGATAACGGGTTCGTCCAGTCCCGTGAAGGTTTGTAACGCTCGTACTTGCCGGGGTTGTTCACAGCGCGGCAGTCAAAGACGAAACCTCCTCCGTTGCCCGTGGAATCTTCGGGGATACCTTTTTTGTAGGCAAAGCTGGTGACTTTCACCACGAGGCGACGCTTTTGCAGGTCGTCTGTAAACTGTTTCAGCTCGGTGAGTTCGCGCAGAATCCGGCAGAGGTAGGGATATTCGGGATAAGGCTCTTGGAGCAGCTGGCGCAGGTTCTCGATGGCGAAGGGGACACTTTGTATGAAGGTGGGGCTTCTTCTCGAAGTAACCGCGGAAACCATAGGCACCCAGCACCTGCATGGTGCGGAACAATACGAAGTGGCGAAGCTGGGCATAGAAATAAGCCTCGTCCACGGGCTGGTACTTGCGCAGGGCGTCGATGTATTCCTTCAGCAACTCTTGGCGCAGGCTGTCGGGATAGTTTGCTTTGGCTTGCCACAAGAAGGAGGCTACGTCGTAGTAAACCGGACCTTTGCGTCCGCCCTGGAAGTCGATGAGCCACGGCTCGCCGTCCTTTATCATAACGTTACGGCTCTGGAAGTCGCGGTACATGAAGGTGGCGGAGCTGCTACGGAGCAACACGTCTGCCATCTTCTGGAAGTCGTCTTCCAGCCGGTCTTCCTGGAAGTCCATTCCCGTAGCCTTGAGGAAGCAGTATTTAAAGTAGTTCAAGTCCCACAGAATGCTGCGGCTATTGAACTCTGCCTGCGGGTAGCAGTAGGAGAAGTCCATGCCGTCGGCTCCGGCAAACTGTACGGCGGGCAGCAGACGGATGGTCTTGCGCAGCAACTGTTTCTCTTCCTCACCGAATACGCTGGTCTTGCGGCCTTTCTCGATGGCATTGAATAGGAGCGAGTCGCCCAGGTCTTCTTGCAGATAATAGATATCATCTTCGGAGCGGATGAACACTTGCGGTACGGGCAGTCCTTTCTGGCGGAAATGTTCTGCCATGTAGAGGAAGGCGCGGTTCTCCTCCACAGACTCTCCGCTGACGCCGATAAGTGTAGGACTTCCGATGAGGCGGAAGTAACGGCGGTTGGAGCCGGAGGAGGGGAGTTCGTCAATCTGTTCCGGTTCGTGTCCGGTATGTGCGATGTAGAGTTTCTTAAGTTCTTCGGTTATCATGGTGGTATGTTTTTATTTTCGCAGCTAAGATAAAACTTTTGTCGGAGATATGCTTACCTTTGCAGGAGGAAAATATTTTAATTTGATAGCTTCATAATGGATTCCATTCCTCAGTTTCTCATAGCCGCCCCTACATCGGGCAGTGGAAAGACCACCGTCAGTCGTGGACTGATGGCATTGTTTGTGAAGAAAGGTCTGAAGGTGCAGCCTTTCAAATGCGGCCCCGATTATATAGATACCAAGTATCACGAGGCGGTATGCGGCCGTCCTTCCATCAATCTGGATACTTTCATGGCATCTCCGGAGCACGTAGGCGGTCTGTATGCACGCTATTCGGCGGATGCGGATGTTGCCGTGGTCGAGGGGATGATGGGCATGTACGACGGGTACGACCGCGAGCCGGGGCTCGTCGGCAGAAGTGGCTCGGCTCTTGGGTATTCCTGCGGTGCTGGTGGTCGATGCCAAGTCGGCTGCCTATTCCATGGCTCCTTTGTTGTCGGGGTTCATCAATTTCCGTCCGGATATACGTATTGCGGGGGTTATCTTCAATCGTGTCGGCTCACCCCGTCACTACCGGATGCTGCAGGAGGTCTGTGAAGACTTGAACGTGACTTGTCTGGGCTATCTGCCCAAACGGAAGGAACTGGAGCAGGAGTCACGCCATCTGGGGCTGGATTTCAGCCGTTCTAAGGAGACGGAGGGGCTGGACATGCTGGCAGGCTTGCTGGAGGAACATGTGGACTGGGAACTGCTGCTCTCGACAATCGGGCTTCCATTGCCTGCGGCGGCTGTGGAGGAGAAGTCGGTACTATCAGAGCCGGGGAAGCTGCATATTTCGGTAGCGCGCAACGAAGAGTCCTTTTCCTTCCTCTATGCGGAGCATCTGGATATTCTGCGCCGTATGGGCACGGTCACTTTCTTCAATCCGGAGCAGGACCGGGCTATTCCGCAAGAGACGGATTTGCTCTATCTGCCCGGCGGCTATCCCGAGAACCGTCTGGAGGAACTTGCCGGGGCAAGGCTTGCCAGGGAGTCTATCCGCAGCTATATAGAGGCCGGTGGCAGGACGCTGGCAGAATGCGGGGGGATGATATATCTTTCGCAGTCCGTTCTTTCTGATGGGGGATACGGACGGGGGGAAGCGCCGGGAGCTGTGTAGGCAATATTGGAAATGAGATGGTAGGAGTATTGCCTTTCAGCATTACGAACGAGCGTAAACGCAGGAAATTGACATTGGGATACCGCCGGTTCGACTATAACGGATGGCGGCTTAAAGGACACGAATTCCATTATACGCAGTTTGCCGTGCCCGAAACCGATGGAAAAGAAGGTGGTGCGTGCAGTCTTCCTCTTTCGATAGCGCAGGTCTACAATGCCAAAGGAGGGAAGGTAACCACTCCCGTCTTTCGCTATAAGAACCTGATAGCCAGTTATACGCATCTGTATTGGGGCGAGGTGGATGTGATGGCTTTGTTCGGTGAACTCTAATCTTGCAGAACCTCCTTTGAACCGGTTTGTTTTAGTGAACAAATTTATTTATCCTTATATATTCTTTATAATTTTCTTATATAATTTACTTTGTACTCATAAATTTTTCCCATCAACGTGGCCTTTTTAGGATATGCGTAGGGTGCGGATTTGAAAATCAGATTTATTATGAGTAAAAAAGAAAAGAATGTAGAAATGGGGAGCCCCATGAAGATGCCGGATTTGGCATCTTATATGCAGACGGTGATTGAGCAGTTGGAAGCGGATAAGAAGCGCTCGGCGGCACATACCTATACGTATGCGTTGAAATCTATCGCGGAGTTTTACGGTGGGGCAGGAATGCCGATGCCGGTGGATGAGGTCTTTACGCCAGGCAGGTTGAAGGAGTATGAAGAATGGATGAGACGGGAAGGAATGAGGAAGCGGAAAAGAGAGCCTAAAGGGTTGAGCTTGAATACCATTTCCACCTATATGCGGAACTTGAAGGCGGTATATCACCGGATGGTCGGTGAAAAGGTGCTGCCCTATAACCCGAAATTGTTTGATGACGTGTACACAAAAGTGGAATCACAGACTAAACGGGCGCTGGAACTAGAACAGATGAATACGTTGCTGTGTACAGACTTAAGAAAATTGCCTTCGGATCTGCGGTGTGTGTTGGCTTATTTCTTATTGATGTTCCTATTCCGAGGAATGCCGTTCATTGACCTCGCTTATTTGCGTAAACAAGATGTGAAAGGGAACCGCATTGTATATAGCCGCCACAAAACAGGACGGCAGATGACGGTGCGTATTCCCAAAGAAGCGATGGAACTGATGAAAGAGTTTAAAAACAGGAATCCGGATTCCATCTATCTCTTTCCGATTCTACACAAACAAGAGAGTAAGAAGAAACGGGCCGGGAAGGTGAAAAAGGATAAAGAACTGTATATGGATTATCTTCGGGCTCTTCGTGGCTTCAATCTGAAACTGGAAAAAATAGCGTCTCTGTTGCTGCCAGGTGTGAAGCTCAGCTCATATGTGGCGCGCCATACATGGGCTACGTTGGCTTTTCATGCAGGAATGAGTATCGGCATCATCAGCAAGGCATTGGGCCATTTCTCTATCAAGGTGACGGAAACATACCTGAAACCTTTTGAGAATGAAAAGGTGGATGCGGCCAATGAAGAACTGATAATCTCGGTCGCAGGATACAATGAAAAGAAAGTTGCATGAAAAATGCCGTCTGACAATGGCTCTGGTAAGGAAAGTGTTACTTGGTAAGTAACGGCTTGACAAAGCAAATTATAATGATACTTATAAAAATAAAACACTTGCTTTTTGCATCGGGAAACATGCTGCTATTGTGGGTGTTTTACAACTTCACCTTCTTCATGTTGGTCGCTTGTAGTCACCGTGAGCAGGTTTACTCCCTTGAAACTGAAATCATGATCAGTGCCGATTGGAGTCGGTCGGGATTGAATGAGAAGGAACAGGATTATGGTGCCACCACTGTATTCTATCCTACAGACGGCAGTAGTCCCATTATGGTACTGATGGGCGACCGAACGTATAAGACTGTGTATCTGAAAGAAGGACGTTATGACGTTGTTCTCTTTAACCGTTCATTTGACGATTTTGGTAACCTGGGCTTTAGGGGAGAAGATGCCTACCGGACGTTGGAGGCACATGCCACAAATGTGGTGACAAAGAATGTCCCTTCCACGGAGATAATCATTATGGATAGTCCCGACGAACTTGCAGCCGATTGTATGGAAAGTTTTGAAGTGACTCCGGGCATGTCGGGAAACTATTCATCGGGCATGACTAACTGGGGGAGCAAAAAGATTGACGGTAGTAAAAATGGTTGCCAGCTCTGTTTCCTTCCCCAAAAACTGACTCAAAAGATAAACAGTTAAAATCCGTATTAAAGGAATGAACAATATACGTAATGCCACTTGTAAATTGGATGGTATTGCAGAATCTGTGTTTCTCGCTTCGGGACAGATTTCAGAAAAGACTGTGGCGCAGGAGTTTTGTCTCGGTAATCCCGTTTATAATTCCGGATCGGCGACGGACGGAACACTAAGCGCCTCTATCAGCGTGTTTGGTTTTGATACGGAGATTTCACATAACCTGCATTTGAGAGCAGAATTGGTGGACGGGAAAACCACATTTGAAGAAAGTTTTGATGATCTGAAAATAAGCCAGTTGGAAGAAGGAGGTGGAAGAATGAGCATTTTCATCGACATGACGTGCGAAAAAAAAGTACCGAATGTGAAAGTTGAAGGAAGTTCGGGTTTTGACGCCAATGTGGATGACTGGGAGGATGAAGTGAACAGTGATATAGATATTTGAGGACATAATTAATATTAATTGAAAAAATGAATAGAAGATGGGAACGAAAAGTTTATTGATGGCAATGGCAGCGCTGACGATAGCCGGTTGCTCGCAAAATGAAGTTACGGAGATAAATCCGGATGCAGACCGGACAATCGGTTTGGATGTATATACGGGAGTACAGACCAGAGGAACGGAAACCACTACGTCCACGCTGAAAGAAGCGGATGCCGGTTTCGGTATTTTTGCCTATAAAACAAGCAAGGAAGGATGGGATAGTGAGAAAGCGAGTACAACACCCGATTTTATGTATAATGAACATGCTACATGGACTTCCGGTAGTTGGGGGTATGCTTCTCTGCGTTTTTGGCCGACGAATGATGATAAAATAACTTTCTTCGCTTATGCACCTTATGAATCCAATCCGGGAGAGGGAACAGACCAAAAAAATAATTTTATCGGCACAAAGTGATAAAGAGGCTCCTAAAATCACCTTTGAAGTAAAAACTTCAAATAATTGGAAAGATATGGTGGATTTAGTAACGGATTGCCGTACTACCATAAAAGACTTGACTTCTGAGAGCAATGTCGGTAACAAAGGAACAGTCCAGTTTAAATTCAGCCATGTGCTTACCCAAATAGCCAATGTCAAGGTGAAGCCGGACGTGAATCTGGGCGCTGAAACAAGAATCTTTGTAACAGGATTAAAACTGTCTCCGGGAAGTGGAATACTTTACAACAAAGCGGTTTATGATTTCGGTACTGATGCTTGGAATGCCATCTCACCTTCCGCATCCTATTTTTCGGCTGAGCAAGACCTTAGTGAGTTTGTGAATAGAACAGGCATTGACCAATGGGGGTATAAGAAGAGTGCTGTCGACGTGAGTAGTAATACCGATGCAACAGCTTTGTTCTCAGAAAAGGAAGCTCTTTATTTCATTCCTGTGAATAACCAAAACGGTACAGCCAAGGAAGGGGATTTGAGCCTAAAGATTAGTTATGATGTTGTGACAAAGGTGAATGATAGTAGTAATCTGACAAGTACTGTGACGGATAAAGAAGTCAAATTGCCGCAAGGAACTTTTAAAAAAGGGACACAGCATACTTACGTGTTGACCATCAAGATGAATGCTATCAGTATTGCTGTTGATGACAATATGACGGGATGGACCAGTAATGGGGAAAGTAACATTTAGGTAGAAGGAGTATGAAAGGAAAAGCAGAAGATATAAGGGATGAAGCGGTTGTGTGGCATCCTCCTTGCATTACTTTTGTTGTTGGGAGCATGCAGTGGGGAAGAAAGTAAGAGCGGACTTCCGCAGGAGAATATTCCTATCGGCTTTTCCGGAGTTATTACGATGACGAGAGGAATCGGGGAATTTGCCACTGCTGATGAACTTGAGAATGTGGGAGTGTTTGCATATTTTACACATGGAAAATTCAACGAGAATACTGCCATACCGAATTTTATGTATAACCAGCTTGTGGAAAAACAACAGGATGAGGGAACATGGTCTTATAGTCCGGTCAAGTTTTGGCCGGACAATTCCACCACGGATAAAATTAGTTTCTTTGCTTATGCCCCTTACGTGAATGAAGTGGAAAATGGTTACCTCTCTTTTCAGAATGAAGGAACGGCAAGCGGATTTCCGGTGTTGGGGTATACCGTTCCGATAGCTGTAAATAATCAGATAGATTTTCTTGCCGCAACTCCGGTAATGAATCAAAGCAATGGTAATGTAACTTTCAAACTGCACCATACACTGACCAAGGTCAATGTCTATATAAAAAAGTAATGATAATACGGAGGGAAAGTCAGTAACTTCCTTCTCTATTACGGGAATGAAGAGTGGATTGCTTACCTATTATAATCCTACAACAGATAGTGACATAGGCTGGAAGTGGACATATCCATCGGCTGATGAAAAGGAAAGCTTTACCACCGGCATAATAAGTTTTCAGGTACCGGATACGATTATGGAAGAAAAGAAACTGCTTGCAACCTTCTTTCTGCTTCCTGCCGGGGCAGGAAGTAAGTTCAATATTTCTTATCAATATACGGCCAAAGATAGTAATAATGCTCTTGTTGTTCAAACTGTCAGTATGGAAAACCAGTCTTTGCCTCTGACTGATAATTGGGCTTCGGGAAGGGCCGTCAGCTATACTATAGGTATAGCACGAAAGGCAATTACTGTGATACCGGAGAACGGTCCCGTATCATGGGAAGAGAATGCTGAAACCGAGACAGTTATTGGAACGGAAGCAAAACAAGAGACTGATTGACCTGACGGGGTAATTCTGGACTTCGCAAAAAGATGCCAATCTGTTTAAAGTAAGATAATATGAAAAGATATATGAAATTTTTCACTGGAATAGTATTTGGGGGCATCCTTTTAGTGTGTAGTGCATGCACTGACGAATACGAAGCAAACAATGGAGGTGTGAAGGAGTGCTGTGAGGGAGTACCCTTTACAGTCCGGGCTATAGTCGCTGATTTTGAAGAGCTCTCCAATGCAGGAAAGTCCTCTACACGTACCTCTGTAAGGGACGAACATTTTAAAATGGAGTTTGTCGATGGTGATTCGATTGGTGTTTTTGCCATAAAGGACGGTGCTATAATGGATAATATTGATAATGCCAAATTGGTTTACAATATGTCAAGCGGCAGTTGGAATCCGGTGGGAAATGGTACACTTTATTGGTATGATGGAGTGAGTTATGTCGCTTACTATCCATATAGGAAGAATATCACAATAGATCTCTCAAAAGGTATGGACGGAGCTATTGCTTCACTGACCGGGAATGAAAAACTGCAACCTGCGAAGGACCAGTCCACAACAGAAAAGCATATTGTCAGCGATTTGTTGGTTGCCACCGGCGTACCTGCTATTGACAATTCTTCCGGAATAATCTTGAACTTGCTGTTTCAACACCAGTTTGCATTGCTTGTGTTGCAACCGCAAGTATACGTAGGTTGTTTTGCACCAGAAAAAGCAGGCTTTGTTTACCATAGGGAATCGAGGGTTTTAGGAACAGACTCGGCGGCTATTAATGTGAGTCTGAACGGTATTACTCCATATCAGATAGATTCTTTGAAATATTGTGCCATTGTTCTGCCGCAAGCAAATGCACGGGTTACCGGAAACTATATGACTACCGATGGCAGAGATGATACGAATATAAAGATAAATTATTCGGGCAGCTCCATCAGTTTTACTTCTGGAAAATGCTATACCTTGAAGGTTATTAGTCCCGTACCCGGTAAAGGAAGTATAGAAAGAAAGCTTTATCCCGGGGATTTTGTCTTTCAGAACGAAATCGATAAAAGAATAGAAGTACATCCCGGAAACGGGAAGTTGGAAGAAGATGGGAAAATCTATGATTATGAAAATGCTATCGGAATGGTAATTACTTGCGATCCGGAAAGGATGACAGACGAGAGGTGTAATAAAAAAGGATGGAATCATGCCTATGTGATGATGTTGGATAGTTTGAAAGAAGGGAATTGGGGACCGATGGATTTAATCGAAGCGGATATTGATACAATATCAATAGCCGATGTGAAGTCAAAGCATGATTTTAGCAGAATTAAGAATAACATGAACGGGTACTCTGAAACTTTACAAATGCTGGCAAATCATGAGGGTGATGCATCTTTTGTAAGCGACTGTCGTGCTTTTTATCTGGTGAAAACTTACAATAACAGCAATAAGGTGCCGGATGGGATCGAACGTAGTCCGTGGTTTCTGCCAAGCATAGGGCAATGGTTTGATGTATTGGTGAATATTTGTGGAAAATCTCCGGAAAACTTTCGGCACAATACCGGTAATGGTTTACAAGACGAAAAGTGGGGACTGGAAACGTTAGATAAATTAGAAGGACAGTTATCCAAAGTTGGTAAATCGTTACCGCAGTTTAACGTGAACTACAGACTTGGTTTCAGTTGCAGTTCTCAATATGATAAAGATAGAAACTGGATGCTTCTCTGGCATATTGATGATCCCTTATATAAGTGGGAAAGGGTTTGCTTACAAGGATATAATAAGACTTCTGCATGGCATGTCCGGCCGTTTTTTGCATTTTAATCATTCCTTGATTAAAAAATAGTCCTAATCTAAGTTTGAATTCATTATGAAAAAGTCCGGATAGCGCATTGATATTTTATGTAATTTCGTTTGTGTTCTCGAAATAGTGGAGTATCTTTGTTTTCATTTAAATATATTATGATTATGAAACTGAATACTTATCGCTTGTCTTCTTTGGAAGACCCTACTGATGAACAACTGCATGCTTTGATGGAACAAGTGGCTGTTGCGGCCCGTGAAAGTTCTCGCAAGGCAAAAAGAGAATTGGAGCGGAGAATGCAAGAGGTGAGAGAAAAATTGAAAGCATATAGAGCTAAAAATGTAAGTGATATATCCATGTGATGAACGAAAAAAATCCGACACTTTGTATAGTAGCTGGTCCGAATGGTTCGGGTAAAACTTCTACGACAGTGCAACTGCTTCATAATGAATGGGCAGAAAATAGCCTTTACATTAATCCTGATAATATAGCGCAAGAACAATATGGTGATTGGAATTCTCCCGTTGCAGTATTGAAGGCAGCAGAATTGGCGACTAAAATGCGTTATGAGTGTTTAAGGAAAAGGCAAGATTTTGTATTTGAAACAGTCTTTCCTCAGACGAAAACTTGCATTTGTTGAAGAAGCAAAAAAAGCAGGATTTTTTATTCGCATTTTTTTTGTCTGTACAAATAATCCTGAGATAAATGTACGGCGTATTACACAGCGCTATTTGAATGGAGGGCATGAAGTTCCCATTTCCAAAATTATTTCCCGTTATTATAAATCGTTATTGAATATAGGCAAAGCAATATCCTTGGTTGATAGGGTATATGTCTACGATAATTCAATAGAAAATCAAATTCCTCGATTATTGTTCCGCACTGTAAACGGGACCCTCTTCAAACAATATGTAGAGGAAATCCCGCAGTGGCACAGTTCCTTATCAATCACGTACGTACGTCTGAGCATCGATCGATGTACAGCTACGTACGTCTGAGCATCGATCGATGTACAGCTACGTACGTCTGAGCATCGATCGATGTACAGCTACGTACGTCTGAGCATCGATCGATGTACAGCTACGTACGTCTGAGCATCGATCGATGTACAGCTACGTACGTCTGAGCATCGATCGATGTACAG
>ENA-OQBW01000095-OQBW01000095.1-human-gut-metagenome-genome-assembly--contig:-NODE-95-length-11556-cov-1.008662_pt1 | contig 11556 bp, 7 predicted proteins | sample MGYA00242752_ERZ504565 | MGnify/ENA primary metagenome ERZ504565 (study PRJEB26092, sample SAMD00036268) | human gut metagenome | host: Homo sapiens | study: EMG produced TPA metagenomics assembly of the... | reverse complement strand
CGTGTTTGCACTTGCCGTACATTCTCAGAATGTAGTGATAAAAGGTAGTGTGACAGATGTGAATCAAGAGCCTCTGTTGGGTGTAAACATTAAAGTAAAGGGAACCACTACGGGAACCATTACCGATATTGACGGTAACTTTTCGATAAACGGGCCGAAAGGGGCTACGCTTGTCGTCTCTTACATCGGTATGGTGACTCAGGAAGTGCAGTACAAGGGACAACCGCTGAAAAATTGTGTTGAAAGACGATGCACAGGCTTTGGAAGAAGTGGTGGTCGTAGGTTACGGTACGATGCGTAAGAAAGACTTACGGGTTCTGTGGTGCAGGTTCGTCCGGACAAGATTGCTAACGATAATCCTAAAACTGTACAGGATGTCTTGCGCGGTACACCGGGTTTGACTGTAGGATACGGTGAAGGTGATGCCGGTGCTAAAGGTGGTGGTGCAATGACGATTCGTGGTCAACGTTCAGTTTATACCGACGGTGGACACAATGATCCGTTGCTTATTCTTGATGGAATGTTTTTCTATGGTGAGCTTTCTGAAATCAACCCAGATGACATTGCACAGATTGACGTTTTGAAGGATGCTTCTGCTGCTGCTGTTTATGGTGCACGTGCTGCGAATGGTGTTATCATTATCTCTACCAAAAAAGGAAAACAGGGTAAACCGACAATCAATTTTACAGCTAGTATCGGATTGACTCAAAAAGCAGCTTATCGTGACAGATGGCAGAACCCGGAGGACTATTTGCAACATTATGTAGACTGGAAAGAAAAGAATACATATGGTGTAAATGCTGAAACCGGTGAATATGCCGCTTACTCAAGACCGGGTAATGAATATACTTCAAAACCGGGTTATTTCCGTAATCCTAATGATTTGGACGGTGTGTCTTTGGAAGCATGGAGAGCTTATACTACTAATGCTGAAGGGGAATCAGACCTGAGTATCTGGGCTAGACGTTTGGGCTTTAGAGCTAATACAGCTTTGATGGATAACCTCTTGGCGGGTAAAACAATGGATTGGCAGGATAAGGCATTCCGTTTGGGTTTCAACCAAGATTATAATGCTAGTATCAGTGGGGCAGGTGAAAAGATTGACTATTATATGTCACTAGGTTACTTGCGTAACGAAGGTGCTTTTGTAGATGATACCTATCGTTCTATCCGTGGTAATTTCAAATTGAATGCGAAGGTGACTGATTGGCTTGAATTGGGTGCTAATCTTAATTTCCAGGATCGTTCAGATGGTGAAATTGGTATGAATAAAGGTGGTTTCATGGAAAACAGCCCTTATGCAGTATTTAAGGATGAAGAGGGTAATTATGTACAAGACCCTTTGATGTTCCAGTATGACCGTAATAACTTGACAAACTGGTATTACGAAAAACAATATTTGGAGTTACAGAAAGGATATACCATATTCAATACGATTTTTAATGCGAAATTGAAATTGCCGTTTGGCATTACTTATACATTCAATGCTGCTCCGCGTTTTCAGTATTTCCATGACCGTTACTTCATGTCTGCTGAACGACCGAACTCTAAGCCGACTGACCGTGGTGTGAACCGTGAACAGCTAAACGCTTCGACTGGTCTTTGAATAATACTATTACTTGGGATCATATTTTTGCCGATAAGCACCATGTTGTTTTGACGCTGGCGCAAGAAGCAGAAGAACGTCAGTATTGGTCAGATCGTATCGAAGCCCGTAATATCTTGCCATCTGATGTACTTGGATTCCACAATACGCAAAATGGTGATAAGTCGGCAAGTTCGTTTAGAAGTGATGACTCACATCAGACCGCCGATGGTTTAATGGCTCGTGTATTCTATTCTTATGATGACCGCTACATGGCTACTTTCACTATGCGTCGTGATGGTTACTCAGCTTTTGGTTCTTCTAATCCTTACGCTTACTTCCCGTCTGGTGGTTTGGCATGGACTTTCTCTAATGAAGAGTTCTTCCAGCCGTATTCTCACATAATGAGTACCGGTAAGTTGCGTGTATCTTTCGGTAAGAACGGTAACCGTTCGTTGTCTAATCCTTATGAAGCTCTTGCCAACCTTTATCCTGGTGGTGGAAAGATGCAGGGATATCTTACATCTTCCGGTGATTTGTATTTGCTGCGTTATTTGATGGCTCAGCGTATGGAAAATCCGCGCCTGCAGTGGGAGAAGACACAGTCTTGGAACTTTGCTTTGGACTTCGGCTTCTTGAATGACCGCATAACCGGTACATTGGAGTATTACCGCATGAGTACTAAAGATATGATTATGACACAGCGTTTACCAAACTTTACTGGTTTTGAAGGTATTACGACTAATTTGGGACAAGTTGATAACAACGGCCTTGAAATCGCTTTGAACACATTGAATATTGATAATAAAAATTTCCAATGGAATACAACATTCAGTCTCTCATATAATAAGAACCGTATAAAACATCTGTATGGTGATTATGAAGATGTATTGGATGCTTCAGGCAATGTGATTGGTAAAAAAGAGGCTGACTACGTGGGTAATGGCTGGTTTATAGATAGACCTATCAGTGCAATCTGGGATTATAAAGTGACTGGTATTTGGCAGAAAGATGAAGTAGAGGAAGCAAAGAAATACGGTCAGGTTCCGGGTGATCCGAAGGTATGGAACAATCCAGCCAACGATGAATACGATGCCGATGGAAATTTGAAGAAGGTTATTTATAATAATGATGATAAAGTATTTCAAGGACAAACGGCAGCTCCTGTAACTTGGGCATTGCGTAATGACTTTACTCTGTGGAAAGATTTGACATTGTCTATCAATATATATTCTCGTATGGGTCATAAGAGCCTTGAAAGTATGTATCTGAACAATGACGATGATGGTGGTGGTATGACTTACCGTTTGGTGAATAAACCTGCTAAAGAGTATTGGACAGTAGATAATCCGAGCAATAAATATGCGCGTATTGAAGCACAAGGCCCTGAAGGCGCCAAAGGAGCTCGCAGACTTTATAACCGCTCTTTTGTTCGTTTGGAAAATATTTCAATAGGTTATACATTGCCCAGACAATGGACAAAGAAAGTAGATGTTGAACGTGCTAAGGTATATGCTACAGTTCGGAATGCGGCTGTATGGGGTTCTAAGGACTGGGAATATTATGGTGACCCGGAAACCGGTAATTATGCTTCTCGTATTTGGACACTGGGACTTAACTTAACATTCTAAATCTTTTAACTCAAGAATAAATATGAAAAACTATATTCAAAAATTTGTTTGCAAGGGATTTATCCTGATGGCCGGAGCCTCAATGGTACTGACCGGTTGTAAAGAAAGCTTTTTGGAGCCTGATCCACAGACCATGTTCAAACCTAGCGAAGTGTTTACTACAGAAGCTGGTCTTAGGTCTGTACTGGCTATCTGTGATCGTCAATTGAAAAGAAACTATGTGAGTGAAGATTCTCGTGAGATGATGGCGTTACCTACAGAGTACACTTTCTCTGATTTGATGGTACCTGCTGCGACCGATAAATCGGGATTCCTTGATAACGTAGATAATATGCTACGTTCGAATAGCGATCAAAGTACAGAAAAAAAACTTAGGTCGTACAAATAGTATATATTTCTTTTGGAGACAAGGTTATGAAGGTATTCGAAATGCTAATACATTGCTTTCGTTTATAGATGATGTCCCTATGGATGAGACTTTGAAGAAAGAGTATATTGGTCGTGCCTATTTCCATCGTGCTTATCGATATTATGCGTTGGTATTCCAGTTTGGACACGTACCTTTGCTTACCCAATTAACTTCTTCACCTAAATTGAATTATCGTTCTACTCATAGGGATGCAATTCTGGAAAAGATGGCTCTTGATATGGAGTATGCTGTTCAGTGGGTACCTGAACAGAAGGATATGCAATACGTTGGTATGGTGAATAAGGGAGCTTGCCGTATGTTGCTTTCCAAAACTATATTTGGCTCTTGGCAAGTATGAGGATGCAGAGGCACAACTGGATATTTTGTTAATCAGTCAGGTTATTCGTTGATGACTAATACTTTCGGTACTTTCTTTGAAGGTGGCGAACCTGCTTCTTGGCCTATTACACGTAACGTGATTTGGGATTTACACCGTCCTGAAAACAAATTGATTGCGGCTAACAAGGAAGTTATTATGGGTATGCCTAATCGTGGTGCTGCAGCTGAGTCGTTTATCCCGATGCTGACTATGCGTATCATGTATCCTTTCTTCTTTGATGGTAGAATCAAGATGCCTGATGGCAAACAAGCGTTGTTTAATCTTGACCGTACTAATGACAAATACCGTTTGGAATATGACTACATGCGTGGTTTGGGCCGTGGTATTGCTACTTTCCGTACCAGTACTTTCTATCAGGATGGATTGTGGGCTGTAAATGGCAAAATGGACAAAACGGATTTACGGCATAGCTCAGAAACTGGAAACTGGATGCACATGGAAAATTTGCGTTGTAATAATGTAGACTCCGAATTTTACGGGCAAAAACATTATGCTTCATTCTGACAGAGATTTTTGGGGCAAAGATAAAGATGGAAACCCTGTGTTGGTTACAGCAAAAGGACAATTACTGTGTTCCGATACAATCCGTCGCTGGTTTGATGTGCCTCATTACATCTTCTGCATGGATGATGTAGTCAACCAAGCTTTGATTAAAAACAATGGTCTTGAAGGAGCTACTGAAGGTAGTGTTGCAGACTGGTATCTTTATCGTTTGGCAGAAGCTTATTTGCTTCGTGCTGAAGCTAAATTCTACATTAATCCGAACGATCCGACTATCAAGGATGACCTGAATATCATCAGAGAACGTGCGCAATGCTCTGAGCTTTATACTGGCAATGTGACTATCGGCGATATCATGGATGAGCGTGCACGCGAACTTTTCTATGAAGAGTGGCGAAATGTAGAGTTGACTCGTGTATCTCTTTGTTTGGCTCGCAGTGGAAGACCTGATGAATGGGGAAATACCTATAATGTGGAAACTTTTGACACACAAACCGGCACAGATATGGAAGGAGGTAGCTATTGGTACCAACGTTGTGTACGCAAAGGTATGTACAACAAGGGTATAACAATTCATGTTGATGCTACTAAGACAGACATCAATTTTATTATGGGTAAGCACAATATTTATTGGCCGATTCCTTATAATGCCATTGAGGCTAATAAAAATGCTAAGCTGTGGCAGAATATAGGTTATACAGAGTATGACCCTGCTACTCCTATTTGGAAAACTTGGCAAGAAGCCGTAGAAGATGAAGGCAAGTTGAACTAATCCACTGCTTTTGTCGCTGACATAAACCTTTATGGAGGTATATTTGGAGCAATATGAAAAAATGTGCAGAATATACCTCCATTTTTCTATAAAAATGATTTGCTTTGCCGAAAGTAAGTATAGACGTATGAAAAAAATAATGATTGCATTGACAGGACTGTTGCTGTGCGTATCGTCCTGTACTACGCAGCCGGTGGAGGAGAAAACGCTCTCCGGACTGAATCCGGCAGACTTTCGCACAGAGGTAAACGGTAAACAGACAGACCTGTTTGTCTTGAAAAACAAGAACGGTATGGAGGTGTGTATCACCAACTACGGCGGTCGCATTGTGTCGGTGATGGTGCCGGATAAAGATGGCAAGATGCGCGATGTGGTGTTAGGTTTTGACTCCATCCAAGACTACCTGAACATCCCCACCAACTTTGGTGCTACCATCGGTCGCTACGGAAACCGCATCAACCAAGGCAAGATTGCGGTGGACGGCGTGGACTACCAGTTACCGCGCAACAACCACGGTCACTGCCTGCATGGCGGTCCGCAAGGGTTCGATGTACAGATGTTCGATGCCCGCCGGCTGAGCGAACAGGTTGTGGAGATGACCTATTTTTCGAAAGACGGTGAAGCCGGATTCCCCGGTAACCTGACTTGTAAGGTGACCTTCTCGCTGACTGATGACAATGCCCTGGACCTGCGCTACAGCGCCGAGACAGACCGCACTACGGTTGTCAACCTGACCAACCACTCTTATTTCAACCTGGATGGTGACGACTCTCCGAAGAATGCAGACCACCTGCTGACCATTAATGCCGATGGCTATACACCTGTGGACAGTACCTTGATGACAACCGGTGAGATAGCTCCAGTGGAAGGAACTGTGATGGACTTCCGCCAACCCACCGCCATCGGTGCGCGCATCAACGACGACTTCATCCAGCTGCAATATGGCAAGGGATACGACCACAACTGGGTACTCAATACCCAGGGTGACATTTCGAAGGTGTGCACCACACTGGAATCGCTGAAGACAGGTATCGTGCTCGATGTATATACCAACGAACCGGGCATACAATTCTATGCAGGAAACTTCTTGGACGGCACCGTGAAAGGAAAGCGGGGCGTGGTGTACGGACACCGTGCTTCCGTCTGCCTGGAGACACAGAAATACCCCGATACTCCGAACAAACCGGAGTGGCCCTCGGTGTTGCTGAAGCCGGGCGAGAAGTATGATAGCCACTGTATCTATAAGTTCTCCGTGAAGAAATGAGCGGGAACACTTGGGCTGAACGATTATAACGACTAAAAACAAACAACCATGAAACAGAATTTACGTTCTCTTTGTGTGTCGCTGATTGCCGCATTCGCCCTGGCGGGTACGGTCGTGGCACAAGACTATTTTGCGAATTTTCCCATAAAGGCAGACCCGAAGATTGTAGGCAAGCGTGTGAGCAGCCGCCTGCTGGAGACCAAACACCAGCTCTACGGTGACCGTGGCATACACTATGCTGAAGTGTGTACTTGGTATGGAGCGCTCCGCTTTGCCGAGATGACGAACGACCAGGATTTGATTAAGAAACTACGTAACCGCTTCGAACTCTTGTTCCACCTGGAAAAAGAGTTGCTTCCCCCCGCCTATTCACGTGGATCAGAACATGTTTGGCTGCCTGCCCCTGAAGCTCTATCGCATGACGAAGGACGAACGCTACAAGGAACTGGGCTTGCCCTATGCCGATACACAATGGATCCTCCCGGAGAATGCCAAGGAGGGCGAGCGCAAATGGCATAAAAAAAGGTTACTCTTGGCAGACCCGCCTCTGGATTGACGACATGTACATGATTACCATTGTGCAGTCTGAAGCCTACAAGGTGACCGGAGATACCAAATACATCAACCGCGCCGCCAAGGAGATGGTGCTGTATTTGGATGAACTTCAACACGACAACGGCCTCTTTTATCATGCACCCGACGTGCCCTACTACTGGGGACGCGGTGACGGCTGGATGGCCGTGGGCATGACGGAGCTGCTTTTCAACTTGCCGCAGAACGACCCGAACCGCGACCGCATCCTGAAGGGGTATCGCCTGATGATGACCAACCTGAAGAAGTATGCGAACGAAGACGGCCTCTGGAACCAGCTGATTACCGAAAAGGATTGCTGGACGGAGACTTCGGGTTCGGCCATGTTTGCCTATGCTATGATTCTTGGCGTGAAGAACGGCTGGCTGGACAAGGATGAATTCGGTCCTGTGGCCCGCAGGGCTTGGCTCGGTCTTTGCAACTACCTGGACGATAATAACGACCTGGTGGATGTCTGCATCGGTACCGGCAAGAAGAACAGCCACCAATATTACTTGGACCGTCCCCGCATTACGGGCGACTATCACGGACAAGCTCCGATTATCTGGTGTGCATACGCACTGTTGAATGAATAAATAATTGAAAGAGGAGGGTGTGCCAAAACTCTTTTCACCCCAGGGTAACACAGAGTATCTCAGAGTTTTTTGTTGATAATCAAGAGTTAAAAGTTATCTCTGTGTTACTCTGTGTCCTCTGTGGTGAATTATGACACACCCTCTCCTGTTTCCCACTTAAAAAGAAGTTATCCCATGAATATCAGCAGCCGTTGGGCAAATGCCCTAACCTTTGCTATCCTGTTGCTCGTAGCCACGGCAACAGCAGCCGGACAGATGCCGGTCAATGACGTCAGAACTTCCGAACATATCTGGCTCGACTCGGATATCACCCACCAAGGAGGTTATCAATGGAAAATGAAGAAGGCAGGCGACGTGGCCGATGCCGGCGAGCAACTCTCCTTGCCCGACTACCCCACCACCGACTGGATGCCCGCTATTGTGCCCGGAACGGTGCTGAACTCTCTGGTTTACAATAAAATGTATCCAGAACCTTATTATGGAATCAACAACAAAATCGAATCCCACTTGATTCCCGACATCTCGGAAATCGGTCGCGACTTCTACACCTACTGGTTTAGGACAGAGTTTGAAGTGCCGGAATCGTTCAAAGGAAAACATATCTGGCTACAGCTGGACGGCATCAACTACCGTGCCGATGTGTGGGTGAACGGCTACCTGCTTAGCTCGATGAAGGGCATGTTCCTGCAAGACTACATCGACGTGACCAGCTTTGTGAAGATTGGCGGAAACAATGCACTGGCCATCAAGGTCTATCCGGTGGACGTGCCGGGCAGCACCAAGCCGAAGTCTTGGGGCGCGGTGGGCGAGTTCCACAACGGTGGAAACGGCAACATCGGGTGGAACACCACCATGTTGATGACTGTGGGATGGGACTTTACCTTTATGGACGGCATCCGCGACCGCAACACGGTATATGGAAAAACATTTCGCTCTATGCCACCGGCAAACTGGCCTTGCGCCATCCCTTCGTGAAATCGGAACTGCGGAAGCCCGGCTACGACCAGGCACGCGAATCGGTGTCGGTAGAGGTAGTGAATCCTACCACCGGATTCAACCCCATCCGCTGCACAGTAAAAGGGGAGATTGTGGGCGAAAACATCACGTTCGAAAAAGAACTGAAAGTCTTGCGTGGAGAAGAAAAACTTGTGACCTTCTCCCCGGAAGAGTTCCCGCAACTGGTGATGGACAATCCTCGCTTGTGGTGGCCTGTGAACAAAGGTCCCCAAAACCTGTATGAACTGAAACTGACCGTGGCCGTGGATGGAGTAGTGTGTGACTCGGTGAAGACGAAATTCGGCATTCGCGAGATTACTTCGGACACGAACACGCCTGATAAGTCGCGCGTCTTCTATGTCAATGGCAAACGCCTTTTTATCCGTGGAACGAACTGGATACCGGAGGCCATGCTGCGTACGTCTGACGAACGTACGTATGCCGAATTGAGGTATAGCCTTCAGTCCGGTGTCAATCTGTTGCGTATGTGGGGTGGCGGAATAGCCGAATCGGACTACTTCTTCCAACTTTGCGACGAGATGGGTCTGTTGGTGTGGCAGGAATTCTGGATGACGGGCGATACGCGTCACCCGCATGACAAGGGCAATTACCTGGACAACGTGGCTTCTACCGTGAAGCGCATCCGCAACCATCCTTCTCTGGCTTACTACGTCGCCTCCAACGAGAGTACGGGAAGTGACCGGAACCCCTGAATTGCTGAACCGGTTGGACGGTACGCGCGGTTACCAGATGCAGTCGGAATGTGCCGGCGTGCACGACGGCAGCCCCTACAAGCAGGTGAACCCGATGCAGCACTACGAGAACACCGCTTCTCCGCGCGGAAGCCGTGTCGATGGTTTCAATCCGGAGTATGGTGCTCCTACGCTTCCCACAGTGGAAATCCTCCGTGAGATGATGGACGAGAAAGACCTTTGGCCCATCAACAAGGAGGTGTGGGACTATTTGGACGGTAACGGTTTCCACCTGATGACTACCATGTACACCGATTTGGTGAACAACTATGGGAAGTCGTCTTCGATTGACGAGTTTGCACAGAAAGGACAATTGTTGGGGGCTATCAACTCCAAGAGCATATGGGAGGTATGGAACTATAACAAACTGGACTATGGCGACCGCTTCTGTTCCGGTCTTCTGTTTTGGTATCACAACTGCTCCATGCGGCAGGTCTCTTCCCGCATGTGGGACTGGTCTTTGGAACCCACTGCCTCGCTGTATCATACCGCCAATTCGCTGGAACCGCTGCACGTGCAGTTCGATTATCTGAAGAATACGGTATCGGTAGTGAACGATTATTACCGGACTTTTACCGGTTATAAGGTAACTGCTCAAGTATACGATATCCATAGCAGGAAGGTTTTTGAGGCCGCTACTACCATCGACCTGCCCGAAGATGGTGTAGTGAACGACGTGCTGACCATCCGTTTCCCTGAAGACATCTCTCAAGTGCACTTCATCAAGTTGTGGCTGAAAGATGAAAAGGGCAAGGATGTCTCTTCCAATTTCTATTGGCGTTCAAACGATAAGTATGAAGGCAGCAAGACACTGACCGGGCCTGCTTCATCGGGCTTCGAGACGCTGAACCGGCTGAAAGCGGCCCAAGTGAAGCTCTCCTACAAGACGCGCCGCGCAAATGGTCGCTACTTCGTGGACATCGACCTGAAGAACGCTTCGCGCGAGATAGCCTTCTTCCAGCAGTTGCAACTGCTCGACTATCGGATGAGCCCGATACGTCCGTCGTTCTATTCGGACAACTTCTTCTCCCTGATTCCGGGCGAGAGGAAAACGGTGACCATAGAAACCGGTGAGGAGAAGCTGGGTGAGGAAACCGTTCTGGTGCTGAAAGGTTGGAACACGGATGCTAAGAAGTATAAACTAAAATAAGACTATAGCGTGAAAAGAATCTGCACTTTTACAACTCTTTTGCTACTTGCTTGGGGAGCATTTGCCCAACAGCATTTCGATGTGGTGATAGTGGGCGGTAATCCCGGAGGCATCATGGCAGCTATTGCGGCAGCCCGGCAGGGAAAGACTTCTGTGATTTTGGAACGTACCCGGCACATCGGCGGATTGCCTGCTAACGGGCTGGGAGCCACGGATATTGCCACCCGCCAGGCAACGACCGGCCTTTTCCTGGAATTTACTTCCAGGGTCAGGCAATATTATGCAGACCGTTATGGAGCAAATTCCCGCCAAGTGACGGATTGCAGCGACGGGTTCCACTTCGAACCCTCTGTGGCGGCAACTGTCTACCAAGATATGCTGGATGAGCACAAAGATAAGATAACAGTACTCCTGATGCGGCAATTTGATGCCGAACTTCCCAATATATCCGTCCGTTCTGGACGGATTGAAAGCATCCGCATCCTGAACCGTGAAAATGGAGAGCAGGAAACCTATCGGGGAAATGTTTTTGTAGACGCTACCTATGAAGGCGATTTGGGAGCTGCCGCCGGTGTGCCTTTCCGTATAGGGCGGGAAGGGAAGGCAGAGTTTGACGAACCCGGAGCCGGGCGCACCTACGAATACTGGAAAAGCCTGCCAGCCGAAGGCAGTACCGGTGAAGCGGACAATGCTGTTCAGGCATACAATTATCGGCTTTGCCTGACCAACGACCCTGACAACCGCCTCCTTTTCCCGAAGCCGGTGTCTTATAATAGGGATGAGTATGTCTCGCTGATAGAAGACGTCTGGACCGGAAAGAATACTCAGCGCGCCATGCTGCAAGTGACAGAGGAGATGATGGAAGAGAACCGCTGCCACATTGCCGCCGGACATCCTACCCGGTTGGCCGGAGACAGCTGGGGAATCGGA
>ENA-OQBW01000094-OQBW01000094.1-human-gut-metagenome-genome-assembly--contig:-NODE-94-length-11584-cov-0.773414_pt1 | contig 11584 bp, 10 predicted proteins | sample MGYA00242752_ERZ504565 | MGnify/ENA primary metagenome ERZ504565 (study PRJEB26092, sample SAMD00036268) | human gut metagenome | host: Homo sapiens | study: EMG produced TPA metagenomics assembly of... | reverse complement strand
GTCCGACATCACATTCGCTTCCCCTTCATTCGCCAATGAAAAACCTCCCGTATTTCCTACGGACAAGCCAACCGCCCATCCTTTAGTATCCCTACCAGAACTGTTTTTTTCCGGAAGATGCAGTTTGTCCCGGCCTGACGGACGATAGCGGTCTTCCCTTGTCTCCGGTTCCTCGGCCTGCATTGTAGTTTCATGGTCTGTATCTTCCACTACCGGTTCTTCCGCCTGCTGCCCAATACCGACAGCCTCATCTGTAGTTTCAACCGGCAACATTTCCTCCTGCTGTTCATCGCCAACCGATATTCTGATATGTTGTGCAACCAAAGGGCGACTTGCCTCCCTATTGGGTGCCGATGCATTTCCATGTGCCCGATAGGCAGGCTCTATGGAATTAGTCCGTACGGCAGGTACCGTCTGTTCCGGCAAGACGTCCGGAGCCACAGCCAAAGCAGGCACTGACGTATGCCGCATTTCATTCCCTACCGGACTCTGCAACAGCCACAGACTGACGGACGAAACCGCCACCAGCAACACAGCTGCCGCGGCCACCGCCCAGCGACGGAAAGGTATCATCCTATGCGGTCCGGTTATCGGAGCTCCGGAAACGGACAATTCCTTCTCCAACCGCTCCCATCCGGCAACCGGCAGCGGTTCGGAATAGTCTTCCAGCTTGTCCTTTATCTTTTTCAACCACAATTCATCTTCCATACGTTCCTTCATTTAATCATTTCTTTTCATCCACTCACGTACTTTTGCCGCTAAAGTCGCTTTAGCACGCGTCAACTGCGAGGCAGAGGATTTTTCATTAATTCCCAATAGTCGAGCAATCTCCTTATGGGATTTCTCTTCAAAGATATATAAGTTGAATACGGTACGATAGCCGGCAGGCAATTCACTGATAAACTGCATCAGTACCTTTTGAGGAATGACATCTATTGACGAACCTTCCGGTTCCTCATAAGCTTCGGGTGCATTCTCCAAGGCCGATGACTGATTCATCACATCATTTTTCCGCAAATACTGCAACACCGTATTCACCATTACGCGTTCCATCCATGCCCGCAGAGAACCCTCTCCCCGCCAAGTGAACTTATCGAAAGAATCAAAAAGTTTCAGAAAACCGTCATGCATCAGGTCTTGGGCAGTCTCCCGGTCACCTGCATAACGGAGGCATACGCTGAGCATGCGTCCCGCATAGCGCTCATACAGTTCTTTGCGGGCAAGATTGTCTCCTTGCCTACAGCGTTCTGCCAATTCCTGTTCTTCCATTCTCTCTTTTAACACGTGTTTACCCTATAAATGCAATCGGCGCAAAAATACTGCATCAGGCAGAGAAGAAAATCATACTTTCATTTCTTTAACAGTATACTACGCAGTATTTAGCTTTTCACCGCATTTTCTGAATACAAAAATAAGTTTTAAACAGAAAAAGAGCTAAAACCTACCACTTATGAAGAAACTGAGAATGACATTGGCAGCATCCATGCTTTTATTCCTGACTGCCATTGTATTGCAATCATGCCTGGACGATTGGGATGACAAATATGACACTTTGTTCGCCGTAGGTACGGTAAAGGTCATCGAAGGAAAAGACTACTATTTCTCACTGGACGAAGGCAGTAAACTATATCCCAGTGACACAACCTATGTTCACGACTATGCCGTAATAGACGGCCAGAGGGCTTTCATCTACTTCCGCGAACTGGAAGAGAAACTTCCAGGCTACGAATATAATGCCCAAATAAAGCACATCGAAAACATTCTGACCAAAGACATCTACTCCATGCCTGCCGAAAAGGCAGACAGTATCGGAGACGACAACATCAACGCCACGGATTTATGGATTACGGGCGAGTATCTGAACATCAAAATATCAATCTACCACAGCAACAACGAAGATAAGAAGCACATGCTGAACCTGGTCATCAATGAAGCATCCACCGGCGAAAACGACAAACCGGATTACGTCAATCTCGAATTCCGCCACAATGCCTACAATGACAGCCAGCTCACGCTGGGCACCGGACTGGCCTCCTTCAAGCTGGACAATATAGCGGAACAACTGAAAGAGAAAAAAGGGCTGAACATCCGTGTCAAAAAGTCTATATGACGGTGAACGGTTCATGACCATAGACATTAAAAAAGAAAACAACTAAATCTCCTGAAAACACATCTTTCAACATCTCAATGAGAAGCGGAGTGACATTTCAATATGTTGCTCCGCTTTATTTTTCCATATCCCGCTTAAATTCATCTTTTTCTTTGTCTATCCACCGGGAAACCCCTACATTTGTAAGAATTTTCACAATAGCAAACATTAAAACGGTCCAAAGGATATGAAATACATACTGGGAACAGTAATTGCAATACTCTGCTCGTTCACCTGCACAGACACCCTATATGGAAAATCTCCCGCAACAGACGTCGACGATATTCTGATAATCAATACTTATACAGAAGCCAATCCCTGGAGTAATGATTTCATCACCTCCATTGTGAACATGGCATCACAGAACAGCCACATCGGAGTATACACCGCACACATGAAAATGCTGACACTTGACGAGGAAAATAAACTGGAGACATTCAAAGAGAGCTTGTTCAAGAGTTACAAGAACCCTAAACTTATCGTGCTTATCGGATGCGGAAGTTTCATCATGTGCGATGAACTGAACCGGCAGTGGCCCGATATCCCCATGATATTATGTGGTGAGAGGGATTATACCGGTCCTAAGGAAACAATGATACGCGAGCACGCCCTGCCCCGCACAGAGCGTATTCCCATCAGTGACCTACAGAAGAAGTACAATCTGACCTTAATGCAATCCAGTGTATACCTGAACGAGAACCTGCAACTCATGAAGCAACTCATCCCCAAAATGGATAAGGTCATGTATATAGGGGATGAAACATACATCTGCCAGCAGAACGACTATGACTTGTCCGAGATTATCCGTGAAAAGTATCCGGAGTTGGATTACCAGTTCCTTAGTGCGAAAGACATCCGAACGGACAGCCTTTTCAATATACTGAACCACGTGAATCCCCATACTACCGGAGTCATCTTTTCATCCTGGCTGTACAAGAGCTCTCCCCATGACAATATCATGAGGAGTAATTCCCACCGGGTCATCTCTACCGCCCCCATCCCTTTGTTTTCGCTAAGGGCCATCGGTATTGAAGAAGAAGGGGGGATTGTAGGCGGCTACATTTACAACAAAGAGAAATATAATGCCCGGCTACTAGAAACCATCCACAAGATATTGGATGGTACCCCGGCACGCAACATCCCGTTATACTATCCCGACGACGGAGCCCCCGTATTCAACTATAAATCCCTTCTGCAGCGTGACCTGAATCCGAAGCTATGCCCCAAGGGTACCATATTCTACAACATGCCTCCCACCTTCTGGGAGAAGTACGAATATGTCATTATCAGTATCACTGCCGCAATCATAACTCTGCTGTTCTTTTTCCAATATCTCCGCCTACAGTCACTGAGTAGAATTAAAAGATTACAACAGCAACAACTGGACAGCAATCTCAAATACCGAAATCTGATAAACAACATGCCCATCCTATACATGTATGAGAAACTTATAAAAGATGAAAAAGGGCGCATTACTGACACCTTATATATAGATGTCAACAATTTCTTCGAAGACAGATTTATCATGCGCAAAGAGGCTGTCGGCAAGCGGGGAAGCGAATTATTTCCCGAATCCATGAACGAGTTCCTCCATTTCATGAATATTGCATTGAAGGAGAAACGTTCCGTAACTTTCCCCTATTATTACAAGAAGATAGACACTTTCTACGACATTGTAGTCAAGGCAAGCGACAATGGCGAATACATGCACGTCTTCTGCGTTGACAGCACCGAGTTGCACCACACCCAAATACAGTTGAGGTCGACAAACCGGAAACTTTCCATGGCACTCGACGTTGCCAACATCGTACCATGGAAATGGAACCTCCGGACACACACCATACTCTGCGATGTCAACAAGCCGATAGAGCTCAGCAATAATGCCGGTATCATGGACGATGAACAGCTGTCCGTACCCGACAGCCAGTATTTCTCCAAAATACACAAGGAAGACCTGGAAAAAGTGAAACAAGCCTATACAGACCTGATTGAGGGACGTATCCAGAAAGTCAAGGAGGAATACCGCGTCATCAATCATGCCGACGGACACAAACACTTCGACTGGGTGGAGGCCCAGGCCGCCGTAGAAACCTACGACGAGAACAATAAGCCGCTGACCCTGGTGGGCTCTTCGCTGGTTATCACCGAACGGAAAAAGATGGAGACGGAACTGGTTTCCGCCAAGAACCGTGCGGAAGAGTCGAATAAACTGAAATCCGCATTCCTCGCCAACATGAGCCATGAAATCCGTACGCCGCTCAATGCCATTGTGGGATTCTCCGGAATATTGGCTTCCACCGAAGAGGAGGAAGAAAAACAAGAATACGTCAGCATCATTGAGAACAACAATACTTTGCTGCTGCAACTCATCAGTGACATTCTGGACTTGTCAAAGATAGAAGCAGGCACAATGGAATTCATTGATACGGATTTTGAATTGAACAAAGTGATGAGAGAGCTGGAAAGTTCGCTCTGCCTGAAGCTATCGCCCGAAAAGAATGTCACCCTCTCCTTTGAGCCCGGACTGCCCGAATGCCACATTCATTCCGAGCGTAACCGCTTGTCTCAACTCGTCATCAATCTGGTGACCAATGCCATCAAGTTTACCCAAGAAGGCAGTATCCGTTTTGGCTACAAGCTGCAAGACGACAAGATGCTTTATTTCTACGTATCCGATACGGGATGCGGTATCCCCGAAGACAAACAAGAGAGCATATTCGGCCGCTTTGTCAAGCTCAATAATTTTGCCCAAGGCACCGGACTGGGATTATCCATCTGCCAGATGTTGGTACAGCACATGGGAGGCAATATCGGACTGACTTCCAAGCCCGGCGAAGGCTCTACCTTCTGGTTCACCCTCCCCCTATGTGCCGGCAAGCCGCATCCGGCAGGCAGAAAGCAAGACCGAACCTATAAAAGTAAAAAAGCAGAAAATCACCGTCTTGGTTGCCGAAGACCATGACAGCAACTTCCGGTTGATTGAGTCCATCCTACGAAAAGACTACAATCTGATACATGCGTGGAATGGTCAGGAAGCCGTGAATATGTTCAGGGAATACGACCCGCAGCTTATTTTGATGGACATCAACATGCCGGTGATGAATGGTTACGAAGCGACCAGGGAAATACGCAAATACTCTACACAAGTCCCCATCATAGCCGTCACCGCCTTTGCCTATGCTTCTGATGAACAGCAGGTCATGGAAAACGGCTTCGACGCATATATGGCTAAAACCTATCAATGCCAATCAGCTGAGGACACAAATATCAGCTATACTGAAGCAGCATATTATCTTTATGTAAAAAACATCCGGACGGAAGAAGCATGCCAACGTCCGGATGGCGAGTATCAGAATTCATTGTTCAGGCAAGTCAGCCTCAACGAACCGTTGAACGCTTCGGCAGACAATCGCGTCCTGACCTGCACCTGCACGCTGCTCTTCGGCTGGACATCAAAATAATTGTCGCTATACACACTTTCATTGTCGGCAACGGACAAGCATACGGCACGGGCAAACTTGTCTGCCGAAACCATCACTTCATATCCACCTTCAATGGAACGGACTTCAGTCTGCAAATCCACCTTCGGATAATCCATATCCTTCTGCTTGCCCAGACAGTAGTTGTTATGGTACACCCTGCCCGATTTGTCCGTATAGTCTACGCGGACATATACCGTTCCTCTATCTGCCCCCTCCAGCAACTTGGCAAGCGGTGCGGAAAAACAGACACGGCTGTCATTACCGGAGATGCCGACAGACTTGTCCCAGTGATGAACCACGGTTCCGTCGAACTGGCAGACCTGAAGCTGCAGCCGGCCGGAAGTATTCTCCAAGCGGTCGGACACTGCATATACTATCAAATCATCCCCCCTCCACTACCGAAGAAATCAGGATGTCATCATAGGCCTTGCGAACATAATAGTGCTGCGCCTTCCAGCGTCCGTAATAGTCACGGCTCGCCCAGGAAGCTACGGGCCAACAGTCGTTGTGCTGCCAGAAAAGCGTCCCCATATTATACGGCATCTGGCGGCGGTGCGACTCGATGGCCGTCTTGATGGCATCTCCCTGCAGCACATGATTCATATAAAGGAATGCCCGGAAATCACGCGGTTTTTTTATATTCATTCAACAGGTAAGTCTCAATCAGCCCGTTGGCATGGTCGCCACCACGCTGATGGGACATCATCACCTCGGAACGTATATCCCAGTCTTCGGGGTAAGGAGCATAGCGCTTGACGGACTCGAACTCTGGAAAAGACTGAAAACCGTACTCGCTGAAAAAGCGGGATTTCTCGCTGTCATAATCAGAAATGGGTGCTTTACCATGCCAGACACTCCAATAGTGACGGTCCCCGTCAGTAGTACCGGACATCTCTCTCTCGAATGCGAACGGAGAAGAAGGCCAATAGAAGGTTCCGGGTGCATACTCCTTGACCACCCCGGGTAAGGTGACATGATACTGCTGCCGGTACTGTGCCCAAATCTTGTCGGCATATTCCTTATTCTGCCGTTCTATCTCGCACTTCCAGCCCCAGCCCAGCCAGGCATCCTGGCATTCATTATTTCCACACCACAAAGCAATGCAGGCATGATTGCGCAAACGTTTCACATTGTCCACCGCCTCCTGGTGGATATTATCGAGTAGGGCGCCTTCTGCCGGATACATACTGCAGGCAAAACATGAAGTCCTGCCAAATCATGATTCCATACTCATCACACAAATCATAGAAGACATCGTTCTCATAGATACCTCCACTCCAGACGCGCAACATATTCATGTTTACACCGGCGGCATCGAGAATCGTCCTTTTATAATTCTCGGGAGTGACGCGCGGCAGGAAGTTATCCGAAGGGATGTAATTGGCTCCTTTGGCAAAAACCGGACGCCCGTTCAGCTCTATATAGAAAGTATGCCCGTCCTTATCCGGCTGATGCACCACCTTCAAAGAGCGTATGCCCACCCTTTCGGTTTTAGAGTCCAACAATTCCCCACCTGCAATGATATCCGTACGGAAACGATAAAGAAAAGGCTCCCCCAGTCCATTACTCCACCACAGCTTCGGCTTGTGAAGGACAAAATCAACGGTCACCCGATTGGTGCCTCGCTTCAAATCCGCTTGCCACTCGCCAAGCACTCTTCCAGTAACCTCATCCGTTATTGTGACCAACACTCCATTCATATCCTTATCGGCATCCAGCTCCACATGTCCGGCAATCACGGCCCTGCCTGCACCGACTTCCTTCTGCTCGATAAACACATCGTTGATTCTCAAATCGCTCCAAGCCCTGATATACACCGGACGCCAGATGCCGGAGGTAACCAGACGCGGCCCCCAATCCCAGCCATAATGATAACCCGCCTTACGGGCAAAAATGCTTATCTTCTTGTTGAACAAGCCCCCGTTTTCAGACTGGTCATTGGATGCCGGATACTGGTAGGGAAGTGCATCCCATTTGGGGACGTCTATCTTTACCGGCGAATGGAAGTACACCTTCAATATATTATTCTCCTCCCTGATGTACTGCCTAACGGGGATAGACCAGCGGCGAAACATATTGTCCGCTTTCAGTATACATTCATCATTCAAATAAACGTCAGCGTAAGTATCCAGCCCCTCGAACACAAGCTCCATATTCTCTTTCCGCATCATGTCGGCAGCAAGAGTAAAGCAAGTTTCATAAACCCAGTCTTCCTTGTCAATCCATTGCAATCCCCGTTCGTTCAACCGGAAAAACGGGTCTTCAATAATCTTGTTCTGCAGTAAGTCCGTGTGGACTACTCCCGGAACTGTAGCCGGATACCAATTGGTCAGTCTCGCCTGCCGGAATTTCCAGCCTTCATGAAGGTTCTTTACCGCTGTTTTTAGTTTCATACGAGTGTGTTTCATAGTTTTCTTTGACTACTCTAAATTACGGATAGACAAAAATACGACATTCAAAGGATACTTTATAATATCTTCTTAACGAAACATGATACAATCCCGTACACACCTACCGGGTCAGCGTCGCTGCACATCTGCTGCAGTGTGACTGCAAACGTGTTGCAGCGCTACTGCATATATGCTGCAGTGACACTGCATATGTGTTGCAGCGCCACTGCAAAGCTGAATGCAGTAGCACTGCAAAAAGCATGCACTTGCTTTGCAGTGGCAATGCATTATCCCATCGCCTTATTATGAAAGGAGATGTCATCCAGCTTTCATTATCTATAATTAATTTACAAAGGCGTAGTTTCCAAGTCTTTCAAAGTAAACGGAGGACAAGCAAAAAAGGTCTACAAATCATAGATTTGTAGACCTTTACCCGCTAGTTTTTTCATCTTATTCAGAACTGTTGCGGAGAGAGGGGGATTCGAACCCCCGATACCCTTTAGGGGTATACACGCTTTCCAGGCGTGCCTCTTCAACCACTCGAGCACCTCTCCTTGTTCGGGGCGCAAAAGTAAGGGAAGTTTTTGGAATTACCAAATGTTCGGGCAAATAATATTAAAAGTCCGTTCAAGCAACCAATGCCGGAACGGACTTTCAACACTCAATAAAACATACTTATCATTACCGTGATCTGACTTCCCGTCTCATGAATATGACATACGAAAGGGCAAAACAGATAACAGTAGCTGCAATCAGTCCGGTGAGCTGCGGCCACACCACCAAAAGACTCTGTCCCAATGGCAGCGGGCTGGGAATGGCCCCCTGAACCTGCTCCATAGTAAGCGGCCCTAAACTTCTGACGGAAGGCATCAGCAGCGTTGTGGTCGCCTCATTGAACAGTTCGCTAGGTGCCAGGCGCATCAGACCGAGAATAAATTTCTGGTAACTGACTATCTGATAAGGAGATGCCAGCTGCGAAGGGCTCAACGCCTTGGCAACCAGGTTGACAATCATCGTATAGAACACGCTGAAAAACAACCATACCGCCACCGAAGCCAATGCCGAGGTGGCCGCCTGACGGAAACAAAGCGAAAACAGAATGGCCAGATTCAGCCAGAATGCCACATAGAACACACTGATTATGAGAAAGAATACAATCCTCCAAAATTCTTCTGCTGTGGGAGGAATACCTATCGCTATCAACCCACAGCCCATTACGAGGAATCCCAGTACAAACAGCATTATACCTATCACAATCAATGCAGCCACGAACTTGGCATTGATAATGCAATCACGATGAACGGGCTGTGACAGCATACGGCTCAACGTCCCCTTGTTCTGTTCCGAATTTATAGCATCGAATCCCAGCGCAATCCCCAACAACGGCCCCAGAAAGTTGATAAAACTGCACAAAAGAAGGCAATGTGCCGTCCGAGGCTGTGAACAACTTCAAGAAAAGGAACGAACCGTCCGGGTCATTGGGCTTGATGGCGGCACCGATGTTGGTAAGCGAGGTATAGAGTGAGCCCATGCACGTAAGCAAAATGATTCCCATCAAGATAATGAACCGCCAACTTTTCACATGGTCGGATATTTCCTTGTTGACGACTACCCAAAAAGGATAATTGACTTTATTCATGCCTTTCCCCTCCTTCCTCCATATAATGGTTATAAATATCAGACAATTCCTGATGCTTGTCCTTCAAATCAGACATATCAATCAAGGTGACCAGCTTCCCGCTGTTGAACAGTCCCACGCGGTCGCAAACTTTCTGCACCTGGTCCAGGTGGTGGGAAGAGAACAAGACGGTCAGTCCCTCCTTCCGGCTCAACTGCCTGATGAGCTCGATGAACTCCTGAACACCGGCAGGGTCTATTCCCGAAGTAGGTTCATCCAGGATTATAATTTCCGGATTTTTGATAAGCACGTCCGCCAGTCCCAATCGCTGGCGCATACCGCGCGAATATTTCCCGGTCTTCTTTTTCATCTGTCCGGCAAGCCCCACATGCTCCATCAGCTCCAGCGCCCTGACTTTCGCTTCGGCATCCGAAATGCCATTGAGACGCGCAGTATATATAAGGTTTTCCGGACCGGTCATGTCATCATAAAACCCCACATCTTCGGGCAGATAGCCTATTTTCCGCTTTACCTCGATAGGATGCCTGGTAGAGTCGATACCGCAAATCTCCACAGAGCCGGAAGTGGGTTCCGTCAGTCCCAGCATCATCAGGATGGTAGTTGACTTGCCGGCGCCGTTTGGCCCCAATAATCCGAAAATCTCCCCTTTACGAATAGTCAGGCAAATGCGGTCTACGGCAGTGAAGCGCCCATACTGCTTGGTCAAGTCTGTCAATGCAATCACTCGCTCGTCCATGCTCACCTCCTTCCATATTTACGGAACAGATAGCATACGGCACCTATGGCAACGATTATTATCAAAACGCCCACCCATCCCCATATCATCGGGGTTTTCACGGCAATGCGGAATTGGGCGTCTGTATTCACTTCAGGAGTTTTTGGCCGTCATGGTAGCCACATAATCTCCGGGCAATGCCTTTTTGGATGCTTTCATGGTAGCTACGACATTGGCCGTTTCCCCCGCCTTCAGCATATCAATCTTCGAAGGCTCAAAAGACACTTCCCAGTCCACGGGCTTATTGGCAGAAAGCTGGATATCTTTCAACAATGAAGAACCGGTATTCCGGACCACCAACTCGATACGCTTCACATCTCCTGCTGTGATTTCGGTACTCAACAATCCTCTGGGCGTGGACAATTCCATCTCGTAGGAACCCGTGACAACAACTTCCAGCTCCAAGTCGGCAGAAGTCGTACCAGTAGCCGCACGTACCGGAATCTTGTAATTACCGGCTTCCACATTGGCGGGAGGGACAATCTCTATACTCACATTCTGGCTGCTGTTCGCTTCCACCTGGGCAGAAGTGGCCTGCTTATAGTTGGGCTTGAACACGACACTCCAGCCTCTGGGGGCATTGGCCATCAGCGCATACAGCTGCTGGTCGGCCGTCTGGTTTTTCAAAGTGGCATTGAAGGTAAAGGTGGACTTGGAATTGCCCTGCATATTGGGCTGGTCGGTAGTGAACTCGGTCTGGTAAGTTCCTTTCTGGGCCACGACCACCTCCAGCGGCAGTTTGGTTTCTCCGGCAAATACTGTGAAATGATAACTTCCTTTATTTACTTTTAGAGGAACTTCCACTTTCAAATTGAACGTTTTCTTTTCCTGGGGCAGTACAGAAAGCTGGCTGAGGGTCCAGCCGCCTAACTTGATTTCATGCTTCCAACTGCCCGGCAATCCGCTGACCGAGAGATTTGCATTTGTAACCCCGTCCGTGTTGTTAATCAAATCAATGCTGTAATCAATGGACGCTCCGGGCGTCACGGAAATTTTTGTGTAAGGAGTGTACAGAATTATGCTTCCAGATTCATCGGCATGTACACGATTTAAGGGAAAGGCTCCCAACAAAATAACTAACAATAAAATACAATTTGTTCTCATAGTCATACAAAAGTTCTTATGGTTGTTTAATTATGAATATTTTCC
>ENA-OQBW01000093-OQBW01000093.1-human-gut-metagenome-genome-assembly--contig:-NODE-93-length-11622-cov-0.836190_pt1 | contig 11622 bp, 10 predicted proteins | sample MGYA00242752_ERZ504565 | MGnify/ENA primary metagenome ERZ504565 (study PRJEB26092, sample SAMD00036268) | human gut metagenome | host: Homo sapiens | study: EMG produced TPA metagenomics assembly of... | reverse complement strand
TTTTTTCTGTTCGATGTTCTGCAAAGGAAGGGAAGAATACAAAATATTGTCTATCTTTTATTATCAGAAGAACAATAGCTTTCTATAAATTCAGAAGTGACATTATGAATCACTTTACCTTGCGCATAATTGGGAGCAGGGACATAGTTTACTTTGAAACGGGGCTTACCTTTTATCCACCTCACATATCGATACAATTCTGCCGGAAGATAATGGGCATTTTCGCAGGAACGGTAATAAGGCATGTAATCAAGTACGACAAATTCTCCCTCTTTCGAAGAAAAAGAAGTAGACAATATGTTAGTGTGAGGAACGTAAGATTGTGAGATATGATAGTCTTCTGTAACGTCAAATCCAAAACTTCCTCCTCTTTCCCGATCAAGTAGTGATGCAAAGATAGACGGAGAATCAAAATCGGGAAAACACAACCAGTCTATGCTGCCTTTTTCGGATATAAGTGCGGCAGTCCGACAATTGCCTACTACCCCATAATTTAAATTACTCATTTTTACTATTTTGTTTTTAACTAAGTCTCTGAAAAAATCGAATACCCCTTTCAAGCTTGTTTTGACATTCTCGCCAATGGGTTGTTTCATGTCTTTCTTGTTCGCCAGAATTTGAAGAAAAGGCAGGACTTCCGTTTGTGATGGCATATTATAGCTTGCTGCCTCCGACACATATCCCACCTTGATTGTCACTGCATTCACCGGCAAAGCTTTGAACATATCTTCATCCGTAGTATCATCTCCCATAGCTATGATAAAGTCACAATGTTTCTTTTCCAACTGGCGTCTCACTTCGGAACCTTTATTATAATCGGGAGACTTAATCTCCACCACTTTATCTCCTTGTATGATTTGCAGCTTTTGCTGTATACAGATGTTAACCAGCACATTGATAAGTTGCTGTGCCCGCAAAGCTCCTAACCATGCATCACTTTCCCGGTAATGCCATGCCAAAGCCGTTTCCTTGACTTCAAGGTGGGAACGAGGCGTTCTTTTCGACAAAAAGCTTCAAGATGGACACCAATCCGGAACTCCATTCCGCTTTGTTTATGTTTTTGTGCCAGATGCCATTTTCCTTATAGAAAGCACCATGTTCCGCAGCCATTGCAATAGGTAAATTTCCCAACCATTTTTCTAAAGTAAAATGGTCGCGACCACTATTCACAACAACATGGTTGGCCGGGTCGGAAACCAGCTTCTGCAATGTGGCAATGAGTTCAGGGGTGGGCTTAGCATTTTCCGGTCGTGTCTTGAGCGACGCCAACGTTCCGTCATAATCCAGCAAGATAAGCCGTTGCTTAGCCTGGTTATATTTCATTTTGATGGCACCAATAATACCGGCGGATATCCTTTTCTTACGAAGCTGTTCATTCTTACGGCACGTATCGCTCCATTCACTTACAAAGTCTGCCGCCCACTTATTAACCGTTTGTACGGAAATAATTTTCTGCATGTGTTGCAAGCGTTTCAGTTGTTCCTGTTCGGGCATCTCCAAAGCCCGACAAATGGCCTGCTTTATCTCCTCAGTGTCATTGGGGTTAATCAACAATGCATCCGTCATCTCAATAGCTGCACCTGCCATTTCACTCAAAATCAAAACACCCGGATTATTATTTTTCGAGGCTACATATTCCTTGGCAACCAAATTCATGCCATCACGAAGTGGAGTTACCAAAGCTACATCAGCTATATAGTACATTGCCACCAGTTCTTCAAATGAAAAACCGTGATAGAAATAGCAAACCGGAGTCCAGTCCATCGTAGAATACTGTCCGTTTATAGAACCTATTTCTTCGTCAATCTTGGTTTTTAGCTCAGCATAACTATCTACATGGTCACGTGATGGAACAATGACCATTGCCAATGTAACTTTTCCACAATATTCAGGATGACATTCTAAAAAAGCAGCAAATCCCCATAAACGGTGCAGAATGCCTTTGCTATAATCCAAGCGGTCTACAGAAAGAATCAACTTATGATTCCCGAAAAATTTCCGTGTACGGTCTATCGCCCGCCGTACTTCCGGTCTGGAAGAAGCATTGTGATACAGTCCGTAGTTGATTCCCATAGGAAGAGCATCGATCCTAACTACTCTATTCCCGAGTTGTGCTTCGTCCAGTTTAAAGTCAATACGCAATACCCGTTCGACAGCACTGATAAAATGCCGCATATAGTCATGAGTATGGAAAGCTATAAAGTCAGCACCCAATAATCCTTTCAGGATTTCTGCACGCTCCGGTAATATCCGGAAAAGTTCATAGGAAGGAAAAGGGATATGATGGAAATATCCGATATTCAAATCCGGGTAAACCTTCCGAAGCATTCCGGGAAGCAGCATTAGCTGATAGTCTTGAATCCACACCTTGTCACCTGGACGTATCACGCGGCAAATGGCATCGCAGAACAACTGGTTCACTTCCTGATACGATTGCCAGAAAGAGTTCCGATACAGCGTATAAACAAAAAAGTAGTGACATAATGGCCAGATAGTACTATTACTATAGCTTCATAATAATTCTTTATCTGTATTTCGGACAAGAATACTGGGTGGAAATTTATTCCTTCCAATCTAGAAGTGATTTCCTCTTTACTTTCTTCGTTGTCAACGCATATTCCAGGCCATCCAATCCAATGTTTTTCGTAGGAAATCTGAAGTGAGTCCAAACCGGTAGCCAGTCCACCTTCACTTCGTGAAAACACGAACGTTTCAGCCTCTTTGGTAACCTTAACGGGTAATCTGTTTGATATAATATAAAGTTTCATGTATGAGTTAACACAAGAAATATGCCAATTCATACAATATTTTATTTATTGCTTAAAATCAGTATTTTAGAAAAAGATAAAGAGAAAAACAAACATTCAAAAATGAAAAAGAATGTTCCATTTCGATATGGTCCTACTATTACCAATTATCACTGGAAATGTCTTTCTTCACCAATGCTTCAATTCTTTGCTTATAGCAATTTATCCCTTCTGCTATATTTTTACTAGCTTCCGAGGTCCCCATTCCATAGACTACAAAGAGGAGTTTGCCATATCATTCCAGCATGTACAGCACTTGCTTGATAAGGTCTTAACAACTCATCCACCGTAAAACGATTTCTTCCTCCGCTTCTATAAGCATCATGTTCAGAGCCGGCAGTAGTGACCACCATCAATGTCTTACCAGCCACAGCAGGAGTTTTTGCCAGATAAGTAAATACTTCATCCAACCATCTCTTCAATAAAGAAGGAGCCGACATCCAATAGAACGGAAACTGAAATACAAGCGCAGATGCATGCGATATGATAGTGCTCCATATCTCTGCATTAAAAGCATCTTCCATACGCATCTCATATAAATTGTATATGGCTACCTCTCCCATGTCACTAATAGCATCCATCAATGCCTTGTTAGCTCGCGACTCTTTTATATTGGGATGTGTCAGAAGAACCACTACTTGCTTTGAATCTTTATCCATATTGTTTTTCTTTTAGTTTAAAACCATTGATGTGTGTACAAATATACAAAATATAGATATACGAGTAGGAGGAAATAAAAAGTTTTCTTCCTACTTTCATTTTCTGACATATATTTTCGAATGTGACGAAAGAGGCGGAAAGCGGGTGAGGGCAAAGGTATAAAAAACAAACTTCTGAAGAATTTATTATGCGGACTAACGAAAAATAATGTATCATCCCCATATAGATTTACTAGTGATTCCGTATGAGGAGCTTATACCCATCAAAGCATGTTCTTGTTAAGACAAATTAAAAAAGGAACAACAGTAGTTGTTCCTTTTTTAAGTACACCCTCAGGGATTCGAACCCTGGACCCACTGATTAAGAGTCAGTTGCTCTACCAACTGAGCTAAGAGTGCATTCCTTATTTCTTGTTTGCGGGTGCAAAAGTAGTCCTTTTTATTTTATTCGTGCAAACAAAACGGTGTATTTTTTGCGATGAAATGGGATTTTTTTATTCAAACTCGTATAAATCAGAAGGAGTAGTACGCTTCAAAGCACACAACTGTACATCCTTTCCTACGATAATTCCTTTTTCCCTTAATTTCCATTCCACTGTTTTATATGCCAATTCAGGATGATTGTTGTCCTTGCTCAAATGACAAAGCCAAATATACTGTAAATGTTCCGTCATATTTTCCGAAAGAAATTCAGCAGTAGCAATATTACTCATGTGTCCGGTGCGGCTGGTAATCCGTTCTTTCAGGTATTGGGGGTAGGTACCCATGCGTAACATTTCCTCATCGTAGTTGGCTTCCAATATCAGATAATTGGCCTTTCTGATATATTCTGCGGCCGTAGGAGTAATTTCACCAAGGTCTGTAAGAAAGGCAAACACTTTTCCGCCTATCTCAATGCAATAGCCCACATTGTCCGTGCCATCATGAGGTACCTCGAAAGATTCGATATGAAAATCTTCCAACTGCATGGGTTGCTGCTTTTCCAGGTAACGGACAGACGAATATAACTTTTCTGTCATGCAATAGCTCCGGTTGATACCCTCATGAATCCGGGCAGTTGTATAAATAGGAATATTCTGTTTCTCACCCAATCCGCCTACTGCTTTGATATGGTCCGCATGATCATGCGTAACAAATACCGCACGTATCATTTCCATGCTGATACCTGCTTCTTTCAGTCCTTTTTTTATCGTCCGTACTGCAATGCCGGCGTCGATGAGTATTCCATATTTTTCTGTGCCTATATAATAACAGTTACCGCTGCTTCCACTGGCAAGGCTTATAAATTTTACTTTCATCCTAATCTCCTTAATTACAAAAAAGCCGTCGCTTTTAAAAAAAAGTGACGGCAAATATACAAAAAAGTATGCAATATATAAACCTTATGCCTTCTTCTTTTTTGTCGATGAATTCGGTAGTTTTGGCAAAAACGAATAATGCTATTGCCGCAACCAATCCTATAACAGCGAAATAATACCAGATATAATGTGCATTGACACTAGCTGCTTCCCACGCTTCGCGGGTTTCAAACAAGACTGGATCAGGACAATATTTTGTCAGAAGCACCCCCGCAATACCGAATCCGAAAATAGAAGAGAGGAATGAATGAAGATGACTGAAAACCGAGGTACATACCTTCTTCGCCCTTGGGGGGCCTGCAAAGAGAAGTATTCCAGATAACGCGGTGAGATAAAACATTCTGCCAAAGCTTGCACAACAATACCAAACACCATCATCAAAGTAATATTGCTCATGCCGGAAATAATATCGTTGCCCAGCAAATTACCGCATGCCATCAGCAATGCCGATACCGGAATAAGAAACATGCCTATATTCATAGAAGTAATAGCTGTGCGCTTTGCCATCCACCGGGTGATAAAACTTACGCAGCAAACCACTACAAACGGGTTTACATTGGCTATCCACCCCGGTTTGGCTGTTTCACCCGCCATACGGATGACATATTTGGGCATAGTTGCATAGAGCTGTTGCTGCACCATCCAAAAGCCGGTTACGATGAGGATAAGAATCAACAAACGCCAATTAGTGATAATACGCAGAAAACCTTGCCCAATTTCACGCATGCTTTTCCCTTCACCTGCTGTATGTGCCGATTTATACAATAAGATGACAGCCAATAATGCCAGCACCGTCATGGCAGCCGAGAAGTAATTGATATAAATATAAGCTTGCTCACCGATAACATTCCGTAGAGGGTCGACCACCGTTTTTCCGGTAAAAGCTCCTATATTCACCATCATATAGAAGATGGAATAGCCGCGAGCACGGGTAGCCTCTGTTGTTTCCTTAGCCACCGATCCCGATATGATAGACTTGATGAACGAACCTCCTACCATGATAACAAACAATACGGGAACAATCATCCAGCGGTCATTACTATCCGGCAATCCTGAAAAACGGGTTGTCTCGCCATACTCCACCAGACCGGCTGTTTCCAGTAGGGTGGGAAGCAATCCCAAGCCCAAATACCCGATGGAAAGCAGTGAGAAAGCAATAATCATCGACTTTCGGAAACCTATCTTATCGGCATATGCGCCCGTAAAGATAGGCAACAAATAGAGCCCTCCCGAAAACAGACCGGAAATCATGCTTGACTCAAAATCATTGAAACCTAAAATATTGGAAAGATAAATGGTAAGAACAATAAATACAGCATAATATGCCATGCGTTCGAACAGTTCTACTGTACTGCTTACCCAAAAAGCTCTGCTGAAGCCTTTGGAAGCGGGTTGGGGTGATGTCATCATCCTTTTGTACGATTAAAATTTATGTATTAAATGAAAAAAATAAATGCAAAAAATAGGAAATTAATATCGTGTTTGCAAGATATTAATTTTCTGCAAACACAATATTAATAAGTTGCAGACAAGATATTAACTTCCCATTTATCACTATTTATCTTTTCATTTATATAGAATACTCCGTATCTTTGGACGCTTTTATAAAACGACCATTCATGAAAGATAAAATCGAATTTATAGCTTTTGACGCTGATGACACACTGTGGGAAAGCGAACTTTATATTCAGGAGTTCGAGCACAAATTCTGTAACCTTTTAAGGCAATATCTGCCTGCTTCATCCATATCACAAAGGTTTTTTGAAACAGAAATGAAGAATCTGCATATGTATGGCTATGGGCTGAAGAGCATAATGCTCAGTATGACTGAAACCATCTGCAAAGTGACAGGCGGAAACGGGAATATGCATCTTATAGATGAAGTAATAGGATGGGGACAAGAGCTTCTGCAGAAACCGGTTACACTACTGGAAGGCGTGAAGGAGACCATATCGTCACTTCATGGGAAATATAAATTGGTGTTGGCCACTAAGGGGGACTTGTTCGACCAGAAAAGAAAAATAGAAGCTTCCGGACTGCGAGAATATTTCCATCATATCGAAATTATGAGTGACAAGAAAATCGATGATTACCAGAGGCTGATTGATACATTGGCTGTCCGCCTGAAAAACTCCTGATGATAGGTAATTCTGTAAAATCAGACATACTTCCGGTATTGGAACTTGGGGGATACGCTGCCCATGTACCATACCACGTGACTTGGGCATACGAGCAACATGAAGGGGAAATACGACATCCCAATTTTATACGATTGGATAGTATCAAAGGAATATTAGATAAGCTATAAGTTATGGGTGAAACTGCATAACTTATAGCTTACTATTGCTTTTTAGAATTGGAAGAAATTCTTAGCGTTATAATAGCTGATATCTTCAATCATCTGGTTTACGCGTTCCATCTCGGAAATAGGAATTTCACCATTTTCTACATCACGGCCTACAAGATTACACAATGTACGGCGGAAATATTCATGGCGCGGATAGGAGAGGAAGGAACGGGAATCGGTCAGCATACCAACAAATCGGCTCAATAAGCCCAGTACAGAAAGGGCATTCATCTGCTTTTCCATACCATCCTTCTGGTCAAGGAACCACCAACCGGAACCGAATTGAATCTTACCGGCAACCGTACCATCCTGGAAGTTACCCAGCATAGTAGCAATGACTTCGTTGGCGCATGGATTCAAATTATAAAGAATAGTCTTGGTCAGCTTACCATTGGAGTTTAAGCGGTCGAGAAATTTAGCCATAGCTTTTGCTGTAGTAAATTCGCCAATGGAATCAAAACCGGTATCAGGACCTAACAGTTTGAACATCTTACTATTGTTGTTGCGAATAGCACCATAATGGAACTGTTGTGTCCAACCTTTCTCCCAATCCATTTCGCCGAACACAACCAGCATGGCCGACTTGAATTTCAGAATTTCCTCCTTCGTCAATCCAGTACCGCCATATACCTTGTTAAAGATAGCCTTAACTTCCGCTCCTGTATAATCCTCGGCATAGAATTCTTCAATTCCGTGGTCAGACAGTTTACATCCTTGTTCCGCGAAAAAAATCGTGACGCTTACGCAAGGCAGCAACCATATCGTCAAAGCAGGAAATAGCCACATCGCTCACTTCGGCCAACTTTTCTACATATGCGCGAAAATCGGCAGGAACTTCCACCGCCATTGCCTTATCCGGACGCCAAGTAGGCAACATCTTGATTTCAAAACCGCTCTCGCGTGTCTTGATATGATATTCCAAGGAATCAATAGGATCATCTGTAGTACAAACCACTTCCACGTGATAACGGCGCATCATGCCACGGGCGGAATATTCAGGCTGTTTCAGCTTCTCATTACATTCATCATAAATTTCACGGGCCGTATGAGGATTGAGAATTTTATCGATTCCAAAAGCGGTCTTCAATTCAAGGTGAGTCCAGTGGTACAACGGATTACGGAAAGTATAAGGTACCGTTTCGGCCCACTTCTCAAACTTTTCCCAATCTGTAGTATCCTTACCGGTACAGAAACGTTCGTCCACACCATTGGTACGCATGGCACGCCACTTGTAGTGGTCACCTCCCAACCAAATCTCAGTCAGTGACTTAAACTGATAGTCTTCCGCCACCATTTGAGGAATCAAGTGACAATGATAGTCGATAATCGGCATTTTAGCCGCATGCTCGTGGTACAACTTCTGTGCTGTTTCCGTTTGCAACAGAAAGTTTCCGTCCATAAAGTTTTTCATCTTCTTGTGTTTTAAGTATCTAAAAATATTACTTTCTATCTATTACACCTATATAGTATTGATTGTAAAGATAATAGGCCGTATAATTGTTTTTAGTTTTATTAACCGTTATCGAACACAAAAGTAGAAATTTTACTTGGAGAAACAAAATAATTCGTATCTTTGCGGCGAATATTTATAATATTTAAGCTTCAGACGTCTCACCTTTACCGCCTTAGGCAGCATACCTCAAGATGGAAAACAAGAACTATACCATTAAAGACATAGCACGCATGGCCGGCGTCTCTGCCGGCACTGTAGACCGCGTACTGCACAACCGCGGAGACGTATCCGTTTCCAGTAGAGAAAAAGTCCAGAAAGTACTCGATGAGATAGATTATCATCCCAATATGTTTGCCATCGGGCTGGCGGCTAAAAAGCGCTATCATATTGTCTGCATTATACCTTATTATATAGAACATGATTATTGGCATGCTGTAGCAGCGGGAATTGACCGTGCCGCACAAGAATTACGGCCGTTCAATGTTGGAGTTAGCTATCTGTACTATCGGCATGCGGACAAATCCTCCTATAAAGAAGCATGTGCTGTGCTCCGGGAGGAAAATGCCGACGCCGTACTTGTTGCCCCGAATTTCCGAGAGGAGACCATAAAACTCACTACTTATTTGGAGGAAGCGGATATTCCCTATGCATTCATAGACTTCAATATTGAACAGACGCATGCCTTGTGTTATATCGGACAAGATTCCAAAACCAGCGGATACATTGCTGCCAAGATTCTGATGCGTAGCTATGAAAAAGGGCAGGAGCTTGTGTTATTCCTGAGCAATAAGAAAAACAATCCGGCAGAAATCCAGATGCAACGCCGCCTCGAGGGGTTCATGCAATACCTTTCCGAGGAACATAAGGATTTGACTATCCATGACATTGTGTTGCACAAGGAAGATACTGACGGCAACAGACGGATATTGGATGCTTTTTTTAAAGAACATCCCCAAGCCGTACTGGGAGCTGTTTTTAATTCCCGTGTTTATCAAGTGGCAAGTTATCTGCACGAAAAGGGGTGGAAGCTGGCAGGACTTGTGGGATATGACCTTTTACACAAAAATACAGAGTTCCTGAAAACCGGTGAAGTAACCTTTCTCATCGGTCAACGCCCAGGCCTGCAAGGCTATTGTGGCGTGAAGACTTTATGCGACCACGTGATATTTAAAAGACCGGTCACTGCAGTGAAATACATGCCCATCGACATATTGATGAAGGAAAACATAGACTTTTACTTTGAGTTTGAATAATCAAAAAATTACATATCAACCATTTAAATCATTTTTTTAATGAAAGCATTAAACAAAGGAACTGCTCCCAAAGCACAACGCCCGGAACGCATTATCCAGTTTGGCGAAGGTAATTTCCTTCGCGCATTTGTGGATTGGATTATTTATAACATGAATCAAAAGACCGATTTCAACAGCAATGTGGTAGTAGTCCAACCCATCGATAAAGGTATGGTTGACATGCTGAATGCCCAGGATGACCTTTATCATGTAAATCTGCAAGGTCTGGATAAAGGAGAAACCATCAACAGTCTGACTATGATAGATGTAATCAGCCGTGCCTTAAACCCCTATACTCAAAACGATGAGTTCATGAAATTGGCCGAACAACCGGAAATGCGTTTTGTCATTTCCAACACGACGGAAGCAGGTATAGCCTTTGACCCTGCTTGTAAGCTGACAGATACACCGGCGTCTTCTTATCCGGGTAAACTGACACAGCTGTTGTATCACCGCTTCAAGACATTCAACGGCGACAAGAGCAAAGGGCTGATTATCTTCCCCTGCGAACTCATCTTCCTGAATGGCCACAAGTTGAAGGAGACAATCTATCAATACATTGAATTATGGCAATTGGGTGATGAGTTCAGAGCCTGGTTTGAGGAAGCCTGCGGTGTATATGCAACACTAGTAGACCGTATCGTTCCAGGATTCCCCCGCAAAGACATTGCCGCTATAAAAGAAAAGATACAGTACGATGACAATTTGGTAGTGCAGGCTGAAATTTTCCATTTATGGGTCATCGAGGCTCCGCAAGAAGTCGCCGAAGAATTCCCTGCCGACAAAGCCGGACTGAATGTATTGTTTGTTCCTTCCGAAAAACCTTACCACGAAAGAAAAGTAACCTTGCTGAATGGACCTCATACCGTACTGTCTCCGGTAGCCTATCTGTCGGGGGTAAATATTGTACGCGATGCCTGCCAGCATCCTATAATCGGACAATACATCCATAAAGTGATGTTTGACGAGCTGATGGAAACGTTGAACCTGCCGAAAAACGAATTGAAAAAGTTTGCAGAAGATGTATTGGAGCGCTTCAACAATCCATTTGTTGACCATGCCATAACCAGCATCATGCTGAACTCTTTCCCTAAATACCAAACCCGTGACCTTCCCGGCCTAAAAACCTACTTGAAACGTAAAGGAGAACTGCCGAAAGGTCTGGCATTGGGACTGGCTGCCATCATCACGTACTACAAAGGAGGTACCCGCGCAGACGGCACAGAAATCATCCCGAATGATGCTCCCGAAATCATGCAGTTATTGAAAGACCTTTGGGCAACGGGGGATACTCACAAAGTGGCAGAAGGCGTATTGGCAGCCAAAGACCTTATCTGGGGGGAACACGGAGACTTGAATACCGTTCCAGGATTGACAGACATGATTACCTGCTTCTTAAAATCCATCCAAGAAAAAGGTATGTCAGAAACAGTAAAAGGCATTCTTTAATTCCTATGACTTTAAACAAGCAGACCGTACAAAAACTTTTTTTGTACGGTCTGCTTTATTTATACCACATTTAATGGGAAATACACAGTTTTCTTTTTTTGTCTAAAGGCTTTCCTGCTCTGCTGCCCGCAATATAAAAGTAGTGGCACCAATAGTTACAATGGCTCCATCCTCAATGCGAATACGGTCTTTGTCACCCAAAAATTTCATTATTAAGGAAAGTTCCCGTCAGGCTGGAGCATCGCGTAAGGTATAAA
>ENA-OQBW01000092-OQBW01000092.1-human-gut-metagenome-genome-assembly--contig:-NODE-92-length-11681-cov-0.793232_pt1 | contig 11681 bp, 16 predicted proteins | sample MGYA00242752_ERZ504565 | MGnify/ENA primary metagenome ERZ504565 (study PRJEB26092, sample SAMD00036268) | human gut metagenome | host: Homo sapiens | study: EMG produced TPA metagenomics assembly of... | reverse complement strand
ATAAAGTATTATATTAAAAGAAATAATAACAGCATCATCAGCGGATAGACTTCAACTGTTGCTGCTGTAACTATAATGCAAGGTGAAATAATTAAGGTAATGATTCACCACTCCGAAACAATCCGATGTCTCATCGAAAGAGAGAAAGTAATACATCAGGTTTTCGGGTTCTTTCTTTTGGGTCAGGATTTCGTCCACATAGGCAAGAAAGGCGTTTTTGATGCTGTTATCGTTGTAGTAGTCTGCCAACTTTGCCAGTTTACGTTCTATGGGTTTGTTATGCTGCAATTGCATGGCAGATTTCGAGCGTTCAGGCTTCACATCTCCGGTCAGTCCCCCCATCATTATAGTATTGGCGGCGCTCGTCATAGACTTGGCTCAGCAGTTGATAGATTCGGGCGGCAGCCTCGTGATTTATGGCGGAGGCAGGCTTCAGTTGTTCTTCCTTGCTCTTCTTCTGCATAGTGGCGTGGTAGGCAAAGTAGAGGATGAAGTCACGGAAGAGCGTGGTTTGGGGCATGATGATTTCTACCAGGACATCCACGTCGGCAAGTACACTGAAGTCCACGGAGTAATAGCGGACACGTCCACGGGTGACGGAATTGACCTTTATGTCGGTTTTCAAGAAGCCCAAGGCCGAGAATTGCTTAATGATGACTTCCTGCCGGGTACGGCGGATACGGGTTTCTTCCTCTACACGCGCCTGGGAGTAATGGAAAGGCTTGTATTTAAAGGAAATCTGTTTTACTGTAAGCCAGTCGAACAGAATCAGCTCGTCGGGAGCCAGACGGTAGTTAAGTAATCGCAACACATTGATGCAGAGAGGTATTTCGGGAGCAGAGAGAGCTTTCTTGGCCATTGTTTCTGTTTTTTAGAATAAAAGTTTTGTAAAGATACGGATAAACTATGGAATTACCATCCGAAATGCCATACTTCATCGTCCCGGATGCCACACTTCAGCAGCTGAAATGCCACACTCCGTTGTCCGAAACCTATGGCATTCCGGACGATGAAGTGTGGCATTTCGGAGAATAAGGTGTGGCATTGGAGGCAACCGAGTGTGGCATTCGGGAAAGTCATCTTTTCATCTTCACCTCGTACAAATCGCCTCTCCGGTCTTTCAGGTTGCGTACACTGCCGTAGGTATGCAGTTCATTCAGCAAGTCCAGATCCACATCCGACACAAGAATCATTTCGGTATTCGGAGTGGCTTCCGCACGCTTGCCGTCTGTGGGGAAAGCGAAGTCGCAGGGAGTGAACACGCCGGACTGGGCATACTGGATGTCCATGTTGTGCACGCGGGGAAGATTGCCTACACTGCCGGCTATCACTACAAAGCACTCGTTTTCGATGGCACGAGCATGGGCGCACACCTTTACGCGGCTGTAAGCATTCTGCGTATCGGTAAGGAAAGGAACAAAGAGTATCTGCATGCCTTGGTCCGCCATGATGCGGCTCAGTTCGGGGAACTCTACATCGTAGCATATCAGCACGCCTATCTTAGCACAGTCCGTATCGAAAGTTTGGATGGACTTGCCTCCGCTCAGTCCCCAGGACTTTATCTCGTCGGGAGTGACATGTATCTTTTCGTACATTTCATAACTTCCGTCACGTCGGCAGAGGAATCCTACGTTGTATAGCAGCCCGTCTTCCTTAATAAGCGGCATACTGCCCGTAATAATGTTGATGTTATAGCTGATGGCGAGCTTGACGAAACGCTCCTTGATTTCCTCGGTATAGGCCGCCAGCCCGCGGATAGCCTGCGACTCGCCCTCGTTGTTGAATTTTGCCATCAACGGTGCGTTGAAGTATTCGGGAAAAAGGACAAAGTCACTCTTGTAGTCGCTCACGGCATCCACAAAAAAATTCCACTTGCTCAAAAAGGTCATCCAGTGTCTTGTAGGTACGCATCTGCCATTGTACCAAGCCTACGCGGACAGTGGTTTTGGGGTTTACATAGTCTTGTGTGGGAGCCTGATAGTAGATATTGTCCCATTGCAGCAGGCAGGCGTAGTGCTTGGACTCCTCATCATTGGGAAGGTAGTTGCGCATCACCTTGCGCACGTGGAAGTCGTTAGAGAGCTGAAAGGTCAGCACCGGGTCGAAGATTTCCTTTTGCTTCACCTTATCTATGTACTCCTTGGGGCGGATTTGATCGGCATATTTGTAGTAGTTGGGGATACGTCCGCCAAACATGATTGCCTTCAGGTTCAATGTCTCGCAAAGTTCCTTGCGGTATTCATACATACGGCGTGCCAGACGCAGGCCACGGTATTGGGGATGGATAAAGACTTCGATGCCATAAAGTATGTTGCCTTTCGGATTGTGGGTGTTGAAAGTCTCCTTGCCCGTAACCTGGGCGTAAGTGTGGTCGTTCTTCACATCATCGTAGTTCACTATGATGGAAAGCGCACAGCCCACGATTTTCTCGTCAACCACCGTCACAATCTGCCCCTCGGGGAAGATGCGTATCAGTTTTTCTATTTGTTTGTGCGTCCAGAACACATCGCTTCCGTCTGAATAAACGCGCGTAAACGATTGTGCCAACTGGTCATAATCTTCAATCTGCAGATTGCGTATCTGCACCTTATTGATTTTCATTGAATCCATAACTTTCTTGCTATTCCTGATTAAAAACAGTGCAAAGGTACGGTTTATCCTTACATGTTATCTTCCCCTCCGAAGATTTTTCTTTCCCATCTTGAACGGATAAGGGAAAAGATACGAATTGATAACAAAAAGAGGAGGCATTCATCAGGCCTCCTCTTTCCCGTCTTATATGGACAGTTTCAATGACGGTCTTATCTATTGTTTCTTCTATTCTTCCACAGCTTGGTCATGTCTTCCAGTGTCTTGCCTTTCGTTTCGGGAACAAGCTTCCAGACAAACAGAGCAGCCACCACACAGATGATTCCGTATAAGCCATAAGCAAACATGTGCCCGAACTTGTCTCCCATATCTCCCAAACTCATATTGTACATAGGTACGAAGGTGGAAGATACAATGAAATTGAATATCCATTGGAAGGCTACGGCAATGGCTACTGCAGCGCCACGGATGGTATTCGGGAAGATTTCAGCAATCAGTACCCAGCAGATGGGGCCCCAGCTGAACATGAACGAAGCACTGTAGACCATGATGCTGACAACAGCCAACATGGGAGGAAGCCCTGCCACAACGTTGCAAAGAGCTACTCCGAAAGCACCTATCGCCATGCCGATAGACCCCGAGATGAGCAGCGGTTTACGTCCCCATTTCTCGACTGTAAAGACAGCCAGCAACGTGAACAGAATATTGATGATACCCATGATGACGGTTTGAACCATCGGGTTGCCCATTCCCATCGTTTCGAAGATACGCGGTGCGAAATAGAGTACGGCGTTGATACCTACCGCTTGCTGGAATACACTCAGCATGATACCGATAAAGATAACCATCCAGCCATAAGTGAAAAGCTTTTCCGTCTTTTCCTCTGCCGTGGCTTTGATTTGAGACAGAATAACCTTTGCCTGAGCCAAGCCGTTGATACGGCTTAACACCTGGAGTGCCTTATCATCCTTGCCACTCATGGCAAGATAGCGTGGCGTTTCGGGAACAAACAGTACGAGCAACGCAAAGACTCCTGCAGGAACAGCCTCACTGACAAACATCAGACGCCATCCTATCTCTGTGGTCCATGCTGCCGCTTCGGGATTCAGAATCTGGTTGACTCCTTCAATGGCCTTTATCACCGGATTTGAATTCTCGCCCAGAATAAGGAAATTCACGAAGTAAACCACCAACTGGCCGAAGATAATGGCAAACTGATTCCATGATACCAGAGTCCCGCGAATGTTGCTCGGCGCAATTTCCGCAATATACATCGGGCAGATGGCCGATGCCAAACCTACGCCGATTCCTCCCAATACACGGTAGAAATTGAATGCCACGAGCAAGGAATAGGAAGGAACACCATAGTCGAAGAAAAGGAATTCCGGGTAGTAGGAGCCCAATGCCGACAGAAAGAACAAGACGCCGGCTATGAAAAGAGAATTCTTACGTCCCAGATTGGATGCGAAGAATCCCGAAAGAGCACTACCGATGATACATCCGATAAGTGCACTGGAAGAGGTAATGCCGTGAATCGTATCTGTGTAGACAAAATCGGAGGCACCCATAAAAAATGCCTGAAGCCCTTTATCGGCACCGGATATGACTGCTGTATCGTAGCCGAAAAGCAAGCCCCCGATGACGGCTACCAGCACAATAGAGAAGAGGTAGAGTTTACTGCCTTTTTCTGTATAATTCATGATATTAATGATTAATGGTTAATGATTAGCGATTAATGATTAGCGATTAATGATTAATATTGAAACACCTCATGCGCAACTTATTAACCACTAATCACTAAACATTGATCATTATTAGCAGTACATATTCACGATTGCCTCATACAATTCCTGCTTGCCGCTGGTCTGTTTCGGCTCACCGTTGGCTTTTGCGTAAGCTACCAAATCCTCCAGTGTCAGTTTGCCATCTTCAAATTCCTTGCCTTTACCACTGTCGAAGGAAGCATAGCGGTCGGCCAGCATCTTCTTGTAAGGAGACTCTTCAAGCAATTTGGCTGCACTTTCCAGTGCACGTGCCATCACGTCCATACCGGCGATGTGGGCAATGAAAATGTCTTCCAGGTCGGTGGAGTTGCGACGGGTCTTGGCATCGAAGTTTGTACCACCATTGCCAAAGCCTCCGTTACGGATGATTTGCATCATTGCCTGGGTCAGTTCGAAGTTGTCAATGGGGAACTGGTCTGTATCCCAGCCGTTCTGGTAGTCACCACGGTTGGCGTCGATGGAGCCGAGCATACCGTTGTCTACGGCTACTGCGAGTTCGTGCTCGAAGGTGTGGCCCGCCAAAGTAGCGTGGTTCACTTCGATGTTCACCTTGAAATCTTTGTCCAGATTGTGAGCCTTCAAGAAGCCGATAACGGTTTCGGTGTCTACATCATACTGGTGTTTTGTAGGTTCCATCGGTTCGGTTCAATCAAGAAGTACCTTTGAAGCCGCGGGCACGTGCATAGTCGCGGGCGATGGTCAACATCTGTGCGAGGTGCTCTTTCTCACGCTTCTGGTCTGTATTCAGCAAGGACATGTAGCCTTCGCGACCGCCCCAGAATACATAGTTTGAGCCTCCCAGTTCGATAGTAGCGTCGATGGCGTTTTTTGATTTGGATGGCGGCACGTGCCACAACATCGAAATCGGGATTGGTGGCTGCACCGTTCATGTAGCGCGCATGGCCGAATACGTTGGCAGTGCCCCACAACAGTTTGATGCCGGTTTCTGCTTGTTTCTGCTTGGCATACGCTACGATTTCCTTCAAGTTGGCTTCGTATTCTTCAATGGTCTCGGCTTCTTCGCAGAGGTCTACATCGTGGAAGCAGTAGTATTCGATACCCATTTTCTGCATGAATTCAAAGCCGGCGTCCATTTTGTTCTTGGCAGCCTGAACCTTGTCAGCCTCACCGTTCCAGGGGAATTTCTTTGTTCCGCCACCGAATTGGTCACCACCTTCTGCGCAAAGAGTGTGCCACCATGCCATGGCGAACTTCAGCCATTCGCTCATTTTCTTACCCATGATTACTTTATCGGCATCGTAATAACGGAATGCCATCGGGTTCTTGCTCTCTTTACCTTCGAATTTAATCTTTCCTATTCCGGGAAAATACTCTTTTGTTGCCATAAGAATTTAATGTTTTAATGTGAGAATGTGCCAATGACAGACACATTCATCACGGGGTTAATTATTAATTTATTGTTTTAACGTGCTAACGTTTTAATGTGCACATTAGCACATTACCCAGTGTTTCCAGCGCGCATATGCGTCGGCATAAGCCTGGCGGTCTGCCACTTTCGGCTCTATCACCTCGAGCTTCTCAAGCGTGGCAAATGCTTCGTTGTTGTCCTTGTATATGCCCACACCGATTCCGGCGCCTTTGGCGGCACCTACAGAGCCGTCGGTATCATACAGTTCGATGACAGCTCCCGTCACACCGGCCAATGTCTCGCGGAACAGCGGGCTGAGGAACATATTAGCCTTGCCTGCATGAATTTTCTGCACGGGAATGCCCATTTGTTCCATGATGTCGATTCCATATTTAAAGGAAAAAACGATGCCTTCCTGCGCTGCACGGATGATATGCTGTTTGCCGTGCTGGTTGAAGTTGATGCCATGAATGGAGCAGCCTATTTCCTTGTTCTCCAGCATACGCTCCGCACCGTTTCCAAAGGGCAGGATACTGATACCGGCACTGCCGATGGGAGCTTGCGCCGCCAGCAGATTCATATCGCTGTAGGAGATGCCTTCGGGAGCAACGGTGCGTTTTACCCATGAATTGAGAATGCCCGTACCATTGATGCACAGCAGAACACCCAGACGGGTTTGCCCGGCAGCATGGTTGACGTGTGCAAAGGTGTTGACACGTGACTTGGGGTCGTAGTTCACCTCACCGTTCACGCCGTATACCACGCCGGACGTTCCGGCGGTGGAAGCTATTTCACCCGGATTGAATACATTCAGGGAAAGGGCATTGTTGGGCTGGTCGCCGGCACGGTAAGTGATAGGCGTACCTTCTTTCAGACCCAGCTCTGCGGCTGCAGCAGCATTGACACGTCCCTGCTCGGAGAAAGTCGGTTTGATGTCGGCAATCAGAGAGGAGTCGAATCCATAATAGTCCATCAGAAAGTCGGCAACCCGGTTGTTCTTGAAATCCCAGAACATCCCTTCGGACAAACCGGACACCGTGGTACAGATGGTACCGCTCAACTTCATGGCGATATAGTCGCCCGGCAGCATTATCTTATGAATCTTTTCGTAAACGGAAGGCTCATTTTCCTTAATCCAAGCCAGTTTGGAGGCCGTGAAGTTGCCCGGAGAATTCAGCAGATGTGAAAGACACGTCTCCTCTCCCAATGTTTCGAAAGCCTTTTGTCCGTAGGGCACGGCTCTGGAGTCGCACCAGATAATGGCAGGACGCAACACCTGCTGGTTTTTATCTACACATACCAAGCCATGCATCTGATAAGAGATACCAATCGCCTTGATGTCTTCTGCGTTTACTCCGGATTCTGCCAATACAGCTTGTGTGGCCAGTTTCAAATTTTTCCCACCAATTTCCGGGGTCTTGCTCTGCCCAGCCGGGCTTCACTGCGATAATTTCCGCTTCAGTCTTGGGGAAGAAGGCAGACGATACACACTTGCCGCTTTCCGCATTTACCAGACTCGCTTTTACAGACGAGCTGCCGATGTCATAACCTAATAAATACATTTCTATCAATATTAAAGAATGAAAGTGATATGAAGAATTTACAATCCGGCTACCGTCGGATTTTATTGTATATCTTTTTGTCGAAACGGTAGTAGCGTGCCGCCCGGTGGGCCACGCCCTGCTGTTTTTCTTCCAGGGGGACGACATACTCCATCAAGGCAATTTTTTTTATGGAAATTGCGTACGTCGTACTGCTTGTCATACACCAGTTCGTACAAAGTACGAAGCTGGGGATGCGGTGAACTTACGCGGCAACAAGTCGAACAGTGAAGACGGGTTGAACTCGACGTACTGACGGACATAGGTAATGGCTTCCTTGATAATCAGGTTGTGGTCGAATGCCAGAGCCTTTATATCCGGCATGGCTACCCAACTGGCTTGATAATTGTCCAAATCACGGTTCAATGCGCGGTCTATCTTCACCAGGGAAAGATAGGCTATGGTGACAATACGCTCTACCTTGGACTGCATGGCACGTTCCAGCCAATGTACATCTCTGGGGTCCTTCGTACGGTTTTTTGAGCCGAATGCCTTGAATTGCATCAGATTGACGTTCTTCAGCCCCGTCAATTCATTCAACACCCGTTTGGCAGCTTCATCCAAATCCTCATCCATGTAAATCAAACTTCCGGGAAGCTTCATATCATGAAAGATTTCTCCTTCTTCCTCTCCTGCACGCTTAATCAGCAGAACCTTTAGCTGTTCTCCGTCAAAACCAATCACTACACAGTCCACAGAGATATGATTGTTTGCCAACGGCGTTTTTTTGTTCTATGTTTTGCATAATATATCTCGTTAAGCGCTGCAAATATAAATAGGTTTTTCTAATTTGCAATAAAGGAAAAGATTATTTTTATAATGTTATAAAGCATTATTTTTCAACTGAATACATATCTTACTTTATACAATATCATTTTCAGTTGTTATCGTATGGAATACAATATGTAATTTACAAGAATATACAAGAGGTCTAATTGTAGGAAGTACAATAAGGAGAAAGTGTTTCATTTATAAGTATTTCAGCCTCCGGATACCACAGAAGGCCCAAGCATACATATTGTATTTTAGCTTCCCTCCTTAAAGTAAGGGCATTGCACAAAAAACATCCGTTTGTGCGGTGAATATCAGAAAAACCTCTACCTTTGCAGCACTTTTTATTTAAACACTAAAAAACGAGTAAATATGAAAGCATTTGTATTTCCGGGTCAAGGTGCCCAATTCGTTGGCATGGGAAAGGACCTGTACGAAAATTCGGCATTAGCCAAGGAACTTTTTGAGAAAGCAAATGATATCCTCGGGTATCGTATTACTGATATTATGTTCAACGGAACAGATGAAGACCTGCGCCAGACTAAAGTTACCCAACCTGCCGTATTCCTTCATTCCGTTATTTCCGCCCTCTGCATGGGCGATGACTTTAAGCCGGAGATGACCGCCGGTCACTCATTGGGCGAGTTCTCTGCCTTGGTTGCTGCCGGTGCACTGAGCTTTGAAGATGGTCTGAAACTGGTGTATGCCCGTGCCATGGCTATGCAAAAGGCTTGTGAGGCACAGCCCTCCACTATGGCAGCCATTATTGCCCTGCCGGATGAAAAGGTTGAGGAAATCTGCGCTCAAGTAAGTGCTGAAGGTGAAGTTTGCGTGGCAGCCAACTATAACTGCCCGGGACAGATTGTAATTTCCGGTTCCATAGAAGGTATCAACAAGGCTTGCGAACTGATGAAGGCTGCAGGTGCAAAGCGTGCTCTGCCGTTGAAGGTAGGCGGTGCGTTCCACTCTCCGCTGATGAACCCTGCCAAAGTTGAACTGGAAGCAGCCATCAATGCAACAGAAATCCATGCTCCGAAGTGCCCCGTATATCAGAATGTAGACGCTATGCCTCATACTGACCCGGTAGAAATCAAGAAGAACCTGGTGGCTCAGCTGACAGCATCGGTACGTTGGACGCAAACAGTGAAGAACATGGTTGCCGATGGTGCTACGGACTTCACAGAGTGCGGTCCTGGTGCAGTGCTGCAAGGTCTTATCAAGAAGATTGCACCGGAAGCTACGGCTCACGGGATTGCATAATTCCTTAAATAGAATATTTTCAAGGCTGTCTTTCTTCAAATAGACAGCCTTTCTTGTTTTTAATAGGCCATTTCCTTTATATTTGCCACTCACAACAAAATGGGATATATGGAAAAGATTACGGAGTTCAGAAATACCTTGGCAGTACCTATTCATAAGTTATCGATAGACTCTCTGGTACAAGAGGTATGCCTCTGCCCCGAGTATTTTGAAGATATATACCGATTGACATACGATGAAAAACAGACGGTGTCATGGCGGGCAATATGGGTATGCGAGAAATTGAGCGAAATCCATCCCGGCTGGTTCATCCTACTGTACGATGAAATCATTCAACGGCTGATAGACTGCACGCACGACGGTTCCAAACGTCTCTTATTATCTATACTGTATAATATTCCCATCCCTACTCCAATCTCCGTCGATTTGCTGAATTACTGCCTGGACCACATGCTATCTCCGCAAGAAAGCATAGGAGTGCAAGCCCTTTCCATCAGAATAGCCTATCTGCTTTGCAGGAAGGAGCCGGAACTGCTGCAGGAATTGCAACTGATACTGGAAAATACAGAGCTTGATTTTTATTCAACTGGAGTCAGAACCACTGTTCGGAATACGCTGAAAAAGATACGTGCCACAAAGGGGCGCGAGTAAACAAAAAGTAATCACTGAAATAAAAAGTACGTTCTTTTGTTTTTTTATTTCCGATTTTCCCTTACCTTTGTTGCCGTAAAGACAAAGGGGTGCCCCGACGGGCTGAGATTATACCCTCGAACCTGATGCAGTTAGTACTGCCGTAGGAATTGGATATTTCTTTCTTCACTGAACTTGCCGTAAAGACGCTTCTTTGTATTTACTTCCATTGTTTTATTTATACGAATCAGTAATTGAAATAGTTAAACTACCGATTTGCATTATTTCTTAATAAACAGAAAAATGAAAGTATTAGTCAACAACAAAGAAGTGAAAACCGGTGCCTCTACCCTTTCACAACTTATCGAAGAACTCGCCTTACCGACACAGGGCATTGCCATCGCCGTAGACAATCATATTGTGCTTCGCACGGAATGGCCCAAATATGCTCTGAGGGAATATATGTCTATCATCATCATCAAAGCAGCCTGTGGAGGATGAAGAAGATGAAGTACGAGAAACTGAAAAACTGCGGAATGCAGTTCATCACGCACTACACGGAACGATACTCGTATCTGGATGCTGCACGCATGGCTCTCGAAGGCGGTTGCCGCTGGGTGCAACTGCGCATGAAAGACACCCCGGTGGAAACGATAGAACCCGTAGCTTTGGAAGTGCAGGCCCTTTGCCGGCAATACGGTGCCACCTTCATCATTGACGACCATGTGGAACTGGCAGGGAAACTGCATGCCGACGGCGTGCACCTGGGCAAGAAAGACATGCCCATAGCCGAAGCACGCCGGATTCTGGGCGCGGAGTACATTATAGGCGGCACGGCAAATACCTTTGAGGATGTACTGCAACACTACAAAGCCGGTGCCGACTACATAGGCTGCGGCCCCTTCCGCTACACCACTACCAAGAAGAATCTGAGTCCGATATTGGGACTGGAAGGATATACAGCTATCATCCACCGGATGCAGGAGAAGGATATACACCTTCCGATAGTAGCCATCGGTGGAATAACCATAGCGGATATTCCAGCCGTTATGCAGACGGGGGTAAGCGGGATTGCCCTTTCGGGCACGGTACTGCATGCCGATAGTCCGGCAGATGAAATGAAAAGAATCATTTCTTTAATGGAGAATGAAAAATAAAGAATTAATATATGACGACTGATATGGAAAAATTAGTGATTGCGGGACGTGAGTTCAACTCCCGTCTGTTTTTAGGAACCGGAAAGTTCAATTCCGATGAAGTGATGGAGCAGTCTATCCTGGCATCCGGCACAGAAATGGTGACGGTAGCCATGAAACGCATTGAACTGGACAACAAGGAAGACAATATGCTGGTACACATACAGCATCCCGGTATCCAGCTTCTGCCCAACACCTCCGGCGTGCGCAATGCCGAAGAAGCTGTTTTTTGCTGCACAGATGGCGCGTGAAGCTTTCGGCACGACTGGCTGAAACTGGAGATACACCCCGACCCCCGCTATCTGTTGCCCGATTCTGTAGAGACGCTGAAAGCCACGGAAGAACTGGTCAAGTTAGGATTTGTGGTACTGCCCTATTGCCAGGCCGACCCCACACTGTGCAAGAGGCTGGAAGAAGCCGGTGCCGCCACCGTCATGCCGCTGGGTGCTCCTATCGGTACAAACAAAGGACTACAGACAAG
>ENA-OQBW01000091-OQBW01000091.1-human-gut-metagenome-genome-assembly--contig:-NODE-91-length-11725-cov-0.773927_pt1 | contig 11725 bp, 11 predicted proteins | sample MGYA00242752_ERZ504565 | MGnify/ENA primary metagenome ERZ504565 (study PRJEB26092, sample SAMD00036268) | human gut metagenome | host: Homo sapiens | study: EMG produced TPA metagenomics assembly of... | reverse complement strand
TTTGTACTGTGTTTTTCATAGTATTAGATTTAAGGTTAATAAAAAAGATTGGCTGTCTGGGATAGATAGCCTTTTTTTATGTCTAAATGTCATCTTTCCCCTTTTTAGTTATAGTTTTATTCTATCTTTGTAGGTCAGATAATCCACGCAGCATTAATAGAATAAACTGAATATGGGAAAACGCTTTATTTTTATCTTGATGGCATGCTCATTATTGAGTATAGCTACTGTTGTGCATGCACAGCATATTGACAAGCAAACATATACTTTTGCCATCAAAAAAGGCTGATACTCTGAAACTGGACAAGTATGTAATGATTGATCAAATACAAGGGACACAATCAAAGCCCGTCATTCTTTTTGCATTTGGGGGAGGTTTCAAAGGCGGGAGAAGAGATAATCCCGATTACATTTCTTATTTTCATTTTTTTGGCACGAGCCGGCTATGTGGTAGTATCAACAGATTACCGTACCCAATTAAAGGATATAGATAAATCGGAGTATTCGGACTTGCAAGGATTCTCTTCTGCCCTGCAACAAGCAATCACTTGTGCTGTAGAAGATTTTGGTGATGCTACAAATTATATAATTGAGCATAGTGTAGAATGGCAAATAAATCCTGCACAAATTATAGCTTGCGGTTCAAGTGCAGGTGCGATAACTGCCCTTCAAGCAGAGTATGAGATTTGCAATCAAACGGCTTTTGCGGACAGATTACCTGCCAATTTCAATTATGCAGGGGTCATTTCCTTTTCTGGAGCAATCTGTGCCAATGGTATTCCAAAATGGATAATGTCCCCTTGTCCTCTTATGTTGTTCCATGGTGATGCCGACAGCACGGTTCCTTTTACTAAGGCAGTAGTAGAGGAAATGGGGCTATGGGGCTCAAACTTTATCTGTATGCAACTGAAAGAAAAAGAGACAGCATACTATTTCTATATAGCGGAAGGTATAGGACATTCCCTATCCTATTCTCCTATGAAGGATAATCGTCATGACATCCTGAGCTTCCTAAATCGGTTGGTACTTGGTAAAGAAAAACGTTGCATTACGACTGTAGAGAAGAATCCGGAAATATCTAGATATAAGAGTGATTTTACAATAGAAGATTATATCCGTGAAAATATGCGTTAATTCCTATCTTTATATCCTTTCCAGAGTTTTTGTTTCTCCACCAATCAATTATCTTTGCACATTATTATTCTATAAAAACAAATCTTTAATTCTATAAATTATGTTGGTACGTATTATCAGTATGGTCATAGCCGGAGTTATTATAGTATATCTAGTCCGTTGGATTGATAATTTTTTCTCCAGGTATCGCAAATAAATCTTGCCTGCAATGTAAACCAAATACTCCAATTTGTTTCCCATTACAACCTATGCTGACAAAATGCGGACATTTTCTAATTCTAAAACAAGAAAACCGCAAAAGCTTTTTATTAGCCATTTGCGGTTTTTTCCTTGTGATTCCGTTGCGATTCGAACGCAAGACCCACGCCTTAGAAGGGCGTTGCTCTATCCAGCTGAGCTACGGAACCAGCCTTAATTGCGGTGCAAAGGTACGCTTTTTTTACGAATATTGCAAATTTTTGTATCACCTTTTTTCGTTACCTATGTATAAAAGGCTCATTTGCTACATAAAAAGTAATGATTAGTTACCTTTACAAACAAGATACACGGTATTTATATACAGATGTATTAAAACATTTTGCAAATTATCAATGTTACTAATTATAAAAAGTAAAAATATGGAGGAATATTCAAATAGGAAAAGTAGCATTGACCCGAAAATGAATGAAAGAGTAATAACAGCTAAATTTTAAAGAGATGGAATGGGAAAATCAGTTGATACAAGAATTGCAATGGTCAAATAAAATCAGCAATAAGGCGAGTAAGGAATTGGTAGCCAGGAAATTGCCGGACTGGCCAAAGACGGTGATGCCATAGGAGCAGGCTCCGGCTCTACCGTTTATCTCACTTTGTTTGCATTAGCTCAGCGAGTTAAACAAGAATCTCTGCATATAGAAATCATTCCGGCATCTGCCGAAATTTCGATGACATGTATACAGCTTGGCCTGCCGCAAACTACTCTGTGGAATAAGCGTCCGGATTGGACATTCGACGGTGCAGACGAAGTGGATCCGCATAATAACCTCATCAAAGGACGTGGCGGAGCCATGTTTAAGGAGAAACTCCTAATTAAAAGCAGTGGCAAGACTTACATCATTGTCGATGAGAGCAAGCTTGTCAGCAAACTGGGGAGCAAATACCCCATACCGGTAGAAGTGTTTCCACATGCTCTCTCCCATGTGGAAAACGAGATACGCTTATTGGGAGCTTCAAAAATCAGCCTACGTCTTGCAGAAGGAAAAGACGGTCCGGTATTTACCGAAAACGGTAATTTCATTCTTGACATTCATCTCAGCAACATTGTTCCTGATTTGGAACAGAAACTGAAAGCCATTACCGGGGTTATCGAAAGCGGGCTGTTCATCGGTTATGACATTACAGTCCTAATGGCAAACCGCTGATGTACCAAAGTACAAATAAGGTGGTCCATGCCAATAGAATGACTAAAGAATATCTCCAAGTATACTTCAGCAGTGAACCATAAGTGGATTGCCTATCATATTGCTGCATATAGGTCAAGACAAGTGGCATGTAGAACATAAAAGGTGTTATGGCATTTGTTGCACTGTCACCTATACGAAACGCACATTGGGTCATATCCGGCGAAATGCCCATACTTGCCAATACCGGAACAAAAATGAAAGACATAAAAGCCCATTTAGCTGTGGCAGATACCATAAAGAGATTGACCAGCGCCGTAAAAAGAATGAAGAGAATCAATATCCATAAACTACTCAAAGAGGCGGAGGACAGCAGATTAGCGCCTAAAATGGCAATGCACTTGTCCAAGTGGGAATATTCAAAACAAGCAAACATCTGTGAGGCAAAGAAAGCTATCACAAAATAAACGCCCAGCAGTTTCATCGGCTGCGTAAGTCCTTCTATCACATCACCGTCCGTACGGTATCGGCCGGAGGCAAAACCATAGACCATCCCCATCAAACCTATTCCAAACGAAAGCAAAAACAGAATACCAACTATAAACGGAGAACGAATCAGCCCACCATTGACACTCCGCAATATCCCCCCATGAAGAGAATGTAGCCCACAGAATAATGGCAATATACAGCAAGCCTGCAAATACAGCTCCCAACATAGCTCTCCGTTCCTTGCGGGACAGTTGTTTGTAACCATTAAAATGAATATCCCCTGCGTACTCTCCCAAACGTGGCAACAAGCTCCTGCGGGTAATATGATAAATGATGAATGCAAGCAGGAACGTGGAAACAAAGAGAAAATAATAATTGCACAGCGGTCCAGTCTGCCCCGGAGCAATATTCATCCTATCAGCCGCTTCTTGCGTTACAGAGGCAATCATGGGGTCTAATGTACTCAAAAACACATTAGCGCTATAGCCACAAGAGACTGAAACATAAGCTGTAATTATACCTCCAATGGGGTGCAGACCGACAGACTGGAACAAAGTTGCAGCTATCGGCAACAGAATGATATATCCTGCATCTCCCACTATATTGGACAACAGTCCTAAGACAATGACCAGCAGAATAATGCGCCAAGGATCACGTGGACGTCGTACCCCCCTGCGAATACATGCATCGATGAAACCCGAATGCTGTGCCACCCCTATTCCGAACATAGCCACAATCACCAGCCTAACGGAGCGAATCCCGTAAAATTGGTTATGACATGGCGCAGCAGCCAGCGTATGCCCTCCGGACTCAGCAGGCTCTGCACCCCGTATTTCTTCTCCAGTCTGCGGTTGCAGCACGCTCAGGCCATAGACATCGAATATCCATGAAAGGAGGATGACTGCCAGCGTCAGCAGGAAGAACATCGTAGCGGGATGTGGCATTCGGAGTTTACTCATCGTCGGCTTCCAGATTGTCTATATTCAAGATTCGAAGTTCCAATGCACGCACCACCAGACGAGTGGCATTCACCCCCACCCGTTCACTAGGCGGGAAAAGACGGCCGACCAAGTCATTCTGCCGTTTCTCCAGCGACTTGACTCCAAAAGGCATTCCCCTAAGATTGGCAATCATTTCTTTGGTATAGCCCAGTGCCAAATGACGGAGGAAACGCTCGTCATACTCATCAATATCATAGCTTATGATTGCTTCCTGACGTTTTGCATCATTCAGGACAGATTTCTTGAAGCGTTCCACTATCTTCTCCAGTATCGGATAGTTAAAGACCAGCTTCTTGCCGGCCATCACTGCCTGCACATCGGTTTTGGTCAGCAACTCTCCGGTTTTCAGGATAATGCCGTCGGCACCGGCTTCAAGTACGTCCACCCATAACTTCTCATTCAATATTTCTCCCGTGAATATCAGCACATGTACTCCCGGATAACGCTTGAAGATATTCCGGCAGATGTCCACCCCGATTGTGGTCGAACCTCCCAATCCCAAGTCCAGCAGAACAAGATCCGGTACGCCGGCTTCAATCAATGTCCAGAACTCCTGCTCAGTCATAGCAGTACCTATTACCTCCGCATTGGGAATTTCATGGCGGAAAATCTCTTCCGTCCCTTTCAGCTCCAACTTGACATCTTCAACGATGATTACTTTAAATTTTTTGTCTTCCATATTTCATTTTTTCGGTAGCGTAAAATATATTGTAAAACCTCCTTCCTTTCCCGGTTCGGCATTGATACGGCATCCCCGGCGTCCGGCAAACTCGTCATGGTCGCGGATAATCTGCTTGCACACCAGATATTCCGTACCATACAGTTCTCCTTTCTCACCGGCCGTCATGCGGGACAAGTCGGGATAGAACAATTGGTTCAATTCTTCACGGGTCTTTTCCCTGCGCATATCTGTAAACAGAAAACGTATAAATTCCCCATCTTCCCGGGCCGACAGACAGACAGCTCCATCCAGAGTTACGGAGCAAGCCTCGTCTATCAGGTTTTCAAGCAGGAAACGCAACTGGTTCCAGTCACCGGTAATCCGTCCTTCCAACGGTTGTATCTTAAAATCAATATGCGCCTTGTTTCCCTTATACACTTTGCGGAAATATTTCCCGGCAGTAGCCATAAGTTCCGGCACAGATATTGTCGCACGCCTAAAAGTCACCTCTTCCAACTGGCGGGAAGCGCATGAACTGAGTGTCGTAAAGATACCTTTGTAATACTCTATCAATTCGCTGATGGCAACCACCGTTTCCCGCTCCTCCGCTTCTGTCTGTTTGCCGGACCGCAGTTTCCCTATCAGCTGCTTTATCTTGTTCGGATAATAAATCGTTTCATGCTTGATGGTCGAAAGACAATTATCCAGCACCATGTTCTGTACATGCAGCAAACTGTCTTCCCAGGAAGCTCGCCGGGCTTCATCTTGAGCCACTTCGATGTCCCGGTATTTCGTAGCCAACTTAACCACTGCATTGAAGATTACAATGGAGACATAACGGGCTATCAGTTCCAAAAGCAAATGGTCGGTCTCCTGCTCCGTACCTTCCCTGCGTTCCAGACACAGCACACCTATGCAACGACACATATTGCCTGCATCCACAACAAGCGGCAATGCTTGTATACCCTTTTCCGATATGTACACTTGCTGCTCAAAACAATTCTCCATATATTTCCTTCGGACAGGCAACTCGTCCACGGCGGTATCTTCCACTGGATTGGAAGTGTATTCCAGCTTATGTGTAGTCTCGTTGTATACAGCTATGCTTAACCGGTCGATACTCAAAAGTTCGTTCACTGCATCAAAAGCGGAACCTACAATCTGCCGCGGGATTTCCTTCAATGTATCCTCCTCACGCTGCAACATTTCCTCCGTATCCGAAACCGGCAACAAGGAGGCATTGAACACCTTTCCATTAATTTCCAGTACTTGCTCCAGATTCCAGCGGTTCACCAGACGTTTACGGAAGTAGAGTATGTAATATCCCAACAGCAATACGAACAGCAAAATCACCGCCAGCAAAATGCCCACCATCTTGTTGTTGGTGGAACGCTCCAGCTGCCGGCAATATTCTTCCAAGGATTGGTCTTCTCCCAACAGTTTGTATAAGGTAGTGTAGGCAGCATTATTATAACTATAGTCATCCCATTGCTTCAATGCAAGAAATGAGACAGCCGCTTCATTCCTGATATCCAGAATTACATGGAAATCCGAATTGAACATCTGGTTCCACCAATCCAGTTCCGCAGGCGCCCCGTCTCCCGTCAGCGTCATATAGCGACGTATAGGATGGGCGTATTGCTTGTAATGTTCGTTCAGGCAATACATTGCCGAATCTATGTATTGTAAAGCCAGTTCGTATTCTCCGTCTACATTGCAGTAATAAGCTTCATTGGCATAATCGGAGGCTTCGTCCAGCAAAGCTTCGTATTCATTCTGTGCAAGCAGTGCCAAAGAATCCGGTAACACCTCTCCGGAAGCAGGCTGTTCCACAGCATGCCGGCAGGATGACATGCACAAAGACAACACGACGAGCAACACCGACACGGACTTACGGATACCGGCAGGCAGACGGAAATAAAAACGGCTGCCTTTTCCCAGCCCGCTCTCCACATTAAATAGACAGACCTTGAACAAATCATTCGTCTTGCGATATTTTTTCAATGATGCCCTTACAGTTCATCAGCCAAAGCCACTTCCTTTGTTCTTCCTCAATTCCTCCTTGTCGGGAGCGTCACTCATACCGATGGCTTTCGAGTCATATACTTTTTCTCCCACAATGCGGGCTACATCTTCCGGTGACAATCCACAACCATTATCCTCTACCGAGATTTCCACATAATCTTCCTCCTGCCGTGCATATACTTTCACCATACCGCCCTGAGGGGTATATTTACGGGCATTCTCCGCCAGTGTATTTATCATAAACAATGTAAGGGCCTTGTCTGCCTTTACCCTGATATCCGTAGGCTGCACCTCCAACGACTGTCTCTTCATCTCGAATGTACGGCTTCCTTTCCTGAGCAGCTCGAAAAGTTCATTCAATTCGAACGTCTCTATGTTCAGGCTAAGGCTTCCTTGCTTCATCTTTATCCAAAGGGCAAGAATATCATTGTATTCGTTGATGGTAGTAACCAACTCGTCGATATACTGGTATTTCTCCTCCTTTATCCGCTCCTCTTTGATGAATCCTTTTTGAGTCAGTTTCTGCACTTCGTTGATGATACGGTCTATGTACGGGTGAATTCCGTTGACAATAGCCATACATGCTTTCTTTATCAGATTTTGCCGTTTGTTCCCTGCGATGTGCTGCTCGTAAATGTAGCGTTGCTTTTCCAGTCTGCGGCGTTCGTCGCCAAGGGAGATGGACGCCATGCCGTTGTCTATCGCCCCATTGGATATAGGGAGTTATCACCCGTACCATCGCCTGCTCATCCTTGCTCATCCGACGCGGGAACACTAATTGCCCGTTGTCTATGCGGATGTCCTTCACTCCAAACAGCTTTTCCAATTCCGGGCAGACAGCCATCCGGATAGAATCGATGATTTCTTCCTCAGTCTGTGCATCTGCCGGAATGGATGCCGTTATCTTCTGACAGATGTCCAGCATCAGTTGCAGACGGTGGAGATGTACTCTGTTCCGGTCTTTGGAACGCTTGTTGAAAAACCAGAAGAAGAGCGATACAAGCACGAAGCCCACAATGACCAGTGACAACACGACGTTGAGTTGTCCCGCCTCCTTTTCCAATGCCTGGTAGCGGCTTTTCCAGCTCTTTATCCTGGCGTGTATCTTCAAGGATATCCAGGTAAATATTGCGGTTATAGTCTCGATTTTTCTTTCATCCCGAGCCCAGCATACGAAACGCTCAACTGTTCACGAATACGTGAAATCCACTCGGGCACGGTTTTCAGTTTCTGCTCCATCCATGCCTTCTCCGCACAAATCGTATCTCGACGGTCAAATGCTTTCAGCCAGTCCAAACTATCGTGGCAGTCATAGAAAAAGGCGGTGATGGTCATTTACACATTCCAGAGCAAGTTTTAACGTGTCAAGAGCTTCTGTATAGTGACTGTGGGCATTCAGGTATTTGCCAATGGACACATATGCGCCTGCTATCTGATACAAATCTTTATATTGACTGAACTTCTGCAGAGCCAACTGCCCCAGACGCATTGGCAATAGAGAGTCTACCGGTACTCCAAACCGTGTCAGGGCATGGGAACGGCGGTCCCGGAAAAACTCGTAATTCTCCGGTGAGGCCATCAGGTTGGCAAGCCCCTGCACTCCGTTCCCTTCAAAGTAGAGATACCCTTTACGGGATGCCAACCGCCACGTGGTATATAGTTCGTCAAACTCTCGCAGCCTTTGTTCGTCCGGCGTCTCGCCTTCACACAAGGCAGCGGATCCCTTAATGTAATGATAGTACAATAACTGGTTGGTATCTGCCAACAATTCTTGATTATCAGTTACTTCATTGATAGAAGCCACTGCCTCGGGACGTTGTTGCAGATAATAATAATAAACAGCAGATACAATATAAAATTCCGAACGGGCATAATTCAAACGCATTTGCTCGTGTTGGTCCACAAACAGATTGTCATCCTCCGCTATTCTTTTCATACGGTGCAAGGCACTATTGCGATAATCGTAGAACTCCTTGTTCAACGCCGTCCGCTGATAAATCTTCATCAAACCGATGTCGGCAATAAGGAGTTCCAGTTCATTCTTGGTCAGATTATAGACATCCATATGAAACTTTTCGGCCTGCTCAAAATCCATGCGCATAAAAGCACAAAAGCCCAGATTATTGGATGCTTCCGCTTTTCCTTGTTTATAGAGGCTGACTTCACGGTAGGCCCTTGATGCCGCATGGCAGGATGAATCCAGGTTTTTTATAACGATAAGCATAAGCCACCTGGTTTAGAGAGTCGATAAGGCGTACTTCCTTCATGGGTGCCGTTCCCACACACGAAACCATTGTTGTACAAAGGCACAACAACCCCGCAAACCATATAAAAGAAAGTCGTTTCATAAAGCAAAGCTACGAATAAATCCGGGAAAGAAAAATAATTTTTATACAATAACTCTTGTTTTATGTAACGGGAAATTCCTACCTTTGCATGCAAATTAACAAATAGGTAACATCTATTACACAAATGAGCGAAAAAGCACCCTTTATGGTATTCTCCGGAACAAATTCGAGATACCTTGCAGAGAAAATCTGCGCTAGCCTTGATTGCCCTCTGGGAAAGATGAACATCACCCATTTTGCAGATGGTGAGTTTGCAGTCTCTTATGAGGAATCTATCCGTGGCTCGCATGTATTCCTGGTTCAATCAACCTTCCCTAATTCTGACAACTTGATGGAACTTCTGCTGATGGTTGATGCTGCTAAAAGAGCATCGGCAAAAAGCGTTGTAGCCGTTATCCCTTACTTCGGTTGGGCACGTCAGGACAGAAAAGACAAACCCCGTGTTTCCATCGGCGCTAAGCTGGTGGCCGACCTGCTCTCTGTTGCAGGTATCGACCGTCTGATTACGATGGACCTTCATGCAGACCAGATTCAAGGTTTCTTCAATATTCCGGTGGATCATTTGTATGCATCAGCAGTATTCCTCCCCTATATTGAATCCTTGAAACTGGAAGACTTGGTAATCGCCACCCCGGATGTCGGCGGTTCAAAAACGCGCCAGCACATTCTCCAAATACCTCGGTGTACCTCTGGTATTGTGCAACAAGACACGCGAAAAAAGCAAACGTGGTTGCCACCATGCAAATCATCGGTGATGTAAAAGACAAGAATGTAGTATTGGTAGACGATATTGTAGATACAGCAGGAACCATTACCAAGGCTGCCAACATCATGCTGGAAGCAGGAGCCAAATCTGTCCGTGCCATTGCTAGCCACTGCGTAATGTCCGACCCTGCTTCTTTCCGTGTACAAGAATCCGCACTAACGGAAATGGTATTTACTGATAGTATCCCCTACTCTAAAAAAATGTGACAAGGTTAAACAGTTGAGCATTGCCGATATGTTCGCCGAAACCATCAAGCGGGTGATGAACAATGAATCAATCAGTTCACAATACATTATCTAACCGCTCCGCGGTTAGAAATTAAAAATTAGAAATTAAAAATTAAAGGCTGCGCAATGTTCACTTCAGAACCGCGCAGCCTTTAATTTTTTAATTTCTAATTTTTTAATTCTAATTCTCCAGCCTTCCCATCTTGTAGGTTCCTTTTCGTATCACCTTTCCGTTCTTGTCTGTTTCTACAAACGGACCGTGTTTCTTGCCTTGTTTGAAGAAGCCTTCATAACGGTTTCCGTTCTTGTCCTCCTGGATACCGCTACCTTCTTCCATACCGTTCACAAAACCGCCTTTATATTTGGTTCCATCGGTCTGAATCAGGGTACCTTGGCCGTTGAACTTATTGTCTTTCCATTCACCTTCGTAAGAGTCACCTACATTCCATTTGTAAGTACCGTATCCGTCACGTTGGTTATCTTTCCAATTACCTTCGTAAACGGCGCCGCTTGCCCACGTAAATGTGCCGTGGCCTTCCTGCTTTCCATCCTTGAAGCTGCCCACATACTTGTTGCCGCTGGCATGGTAATAAATGCCCTCTCCGGTACGTTCACCTTGAACATAAGAACCTTCGTAACGGTCGCCGGTATGGAAAAAGTAAATACCTTTGCCATGCTGCATGTCGTCCTTCCAGTCACCTACATATTTGTCGCCGTTGGCATATTCAAAAGTTCCTTTACCGTCCCGGACATCATTTTTCCACTCCCCGTCATATTTGGAACCGTCATTCCAGGTCAGTGTTCCTTTGCCGTCTTTCTTGTCATTCTTCCACGAGCCTACATACTTGGAACCGTTCTTCCAGGTATACGTTCCTTGGCCTTCGCGTTTATCATTCACCCAGTCGCCCTCATAAATATCACCATTGTAATAGTACATGGTTCCTTTACCGTGCTGGTAATCCTGAAACCACATGCCGTCATAACGGTTGTTATTCATAAAATAGTAGATACCCCTGCCATGCTGCTGGTCTTGAAACCATTGCCCCTCATACTTTTCACCGTCGGGAAACATATATGTACCGTAGCCTTCACGCTTGCCCTTCACATACTCACCCTCGTAGACGTCGCCGTTCTTGAAAACGGTCTTCCCCTTTCCATTGGGCTTGCGGCCTTTTATTTCACCGGTATAGACGGCCCCGTTATCTTTGAACGTATAGGTACCTATCTTTATCTCCGAAGAGAATGTATTTTTCACTTTATCGAAAAAGCCGCTTTTTTTTTCCTGAGCCAGTGGCTCCACCTTGGCATAAGAAAGCCAGAATGAGTGCAGTATATAGATATTTCATTAATTGATAATTGATAGTTGATAATTGACAAAGGTAGGATTTATCCGGTAAAATGATGCGATAACTCCCGCTTTTTATGACATTTTTTTGCCGCACACTATTTCTTTTAATTTCTCTTTGCATAAATGCCGCCCTGCAAGTTCACGGATTTCTTGTGGGGTAACCTCCTTGACAGCATCCAATGCTTCGGCAAAGTAAGTATCCTGCAAGCCCGATACCTGCACAAAAATCCAGGCATCCGCCAGCGAGAATGCAGATTCATAACTACGGCACATGTCTCCCAACATATAGTTCTTCACCATGGAAAGCTCTCCATCGGAAACCAGCTCGTTCTGAAGGCGGTCTATTT
>ENA-OQBW01000090-OQBW01000090.1-human-gut-metagenome-genome-assembly--contig:-NODE-90-length-11749-cov-0.780933_pt1 | contig 11749 bp, 18 predicted proteins | sample MGYA00242752_ERZ504565 | MGnify/ENA primary metagenome ERZ504565 (study PRJEB26092, sample SAMD00036268) | human gut metagenome | host: Homo sapiens | study: EMG produced TPA metagenomics assembly of... | reverse complement strand
TTGGCTCCGACGAGCAGGATCTCGAAGGGGCAAAGGAGCTGAGTGATTATTTCGGATGCGTATATAAAGGAGAAAATGAAATGGGTAAAATAGATGATATTCAAGCATACAAGGAGTGGACTGAATACCACCGTTCACTCAAAAGGGACAAAGCCGCCGACAACCTCTCGCCGGTGGAACGAAAAAAGAAGCTGGAAAAGCTGGAGGCGAACGTCATCGAGTGGATCCTGTTCTTTTTCTCAGAATTCGCAAAGTACCCCTTTACCAAATTCCATAAAAAGGCCATCAAACGCATCACCACGAATATGGAATGGTACGAGGTTCTATCGTGGTCACGTGAGCTGGCAAAATCCACCATCGTGTTCATGTGCATGATGTACCTCGTGCTGACCGGAAAGAAAAAGAACGTGCTACTCATCTCAAACAGTCACGAGAACGCCGTCCGGCTTTTGGAACCTTATAAAAAAGCCTTTGAGAGCAATTCCATGCTAAAGGCATATTATGGTGATTTGAGGGAGTTCGGGAGCTGGACGGCGGACGAATTCACGCTCACTACCGGGGCAACGTTCCGGGCTATCGGTGCGCTGGAGTCACCCCGTGGTACGAGAAAGGACGCTGTACGTCCGGACACGGCTCTCGTGGATGACTTCGATACGGATGCAGACTGCAGGAACCCGGACATCCTGAAAAAGAAATGGGAATGGTTCGAGGAGGCTCTGTTTCCAACCCGATCCATCAGCGAGGATTTGCTGGTGATATTCTGCGGAAACCTGATCGCTCTCGACTGCTGCGTGAAACGTGCCGGTGATAAAGCTGACCATTGGGATATCGTGAACATCCGGGACAAGGATGGCAAATCCAGCTGGCCGGAAAAGAACACGGAGGAACGCATTAACCGCATTCAGTCCAAAATCAGCACAAAGGCGTTCCAGCAAGAATACATGAACAACCCGCTCTACCGAGGGTGACACGTTCAAAGAAATGGTATGGGGCAAATGCCCGCCACTCTCAAAGCTGCAGTTTGCCGTTGTTTACGGGGATCCGGCTCCGTCCAACTCAAAGAACAAGGCCACCTCTTTCAAAGCCTGTTTCCTTATCGGGTATTATGACGGTAAATTCTACGTTTACACCGGTTATCTTGACCATGTGGTAAACGAGGAGTACGTGAACTGGTATTATTATCTTCGGGATTACGTGGGGCAAAAAAACGCAGGTATATAATTACATCGAAAATAACAAGCTGCAGGATCCTTTCTATGAACAGGTGTTCGTTCCGCTATTTAGCGAGAAAGGAAAACAACTCGGATTTATCGGGATCATACCGGATACCCGGAAGAAACCGGAAAAGTTTGACCGTATCGAGGGAAACCTTGAGCCGATCAACCGGCGAGGACAACTCATCCTCAACATTGACGAAAAGGATAATCCGCACATGAAAAGGCTGGAGGAGCAGTTCCTGCTCATCAACCGAGCTATGAAATCACCCGCTGACGGCGTGGACTGCATCGAGGGTGGCGTGTGGATCATCAACCAAAAGATAAGCACGCTCTCGGCTGGATCCTACACCGTGGGCGCACGTGTAACCAATAAAAAGAGATTTTTAATCATGGCATTTATCACACCCAAAGAATTGGAAACGCACCTCTATAAAGAGAATATAGAGGCTATCAGCAGGGAGGATGAAACAATCCTCACGGCAGCCATAGACGCTGCCCTGCAGGAAGCATACGGATATCTTGGTGCGTATGACCGCAAAAAGATTTTCGAGGCCACTGGGAGCCAAAGAAACGCCCTCCTACTCATTTTTGTAAAGGACATAGCCGTGTGGCATTTCGTGAACCTATGCAATGCCGGTACTGACCTGCAGCTCCGGCAGGATAGGTACGAGCGTGCCGTGGCATGGCTCCGGCAAGTGCAGAAATCAGACATTAAGCCTAACCTCCCCATTATAGACGAGGACGGTGACGGGAAACCGGATACTGCAGGTGAATATATCTACGGGAGCAATCCCAAGCGTAATCAACATTTTTAATATATGACTATGGCGAACAAGAAAAAAAAGACGGCCACGACAAATGCCGGGGCAAAATCAAAGGAGCAGCTGGTCATCCATCAGATCGTAGTCAAGGCTCCCCAGCGGAAAGTGTATGACGTGGGGAATTGGCGGACGGCTCTCTCCTCTGCAGACAATGGACGAACAAAGCAGCTGTATGACCTGCTCGATGATATCATGATTGACGGCGTTTTGAGCGATGCCGTTCAAAAGCGCATCGATGCGGTCACGAACTCGGAGCTTACTTTCCAAAATGCGGCTGGGGAGGAAGTGGAGGAGATCGCAGACCTGATGGACACCACCGCATGGGAGGATCTGCTGACTGAAATCCTGAAAAAGAAAATATACGGGCGTTCAGGCATTGAAATGACCTTTAATGACGGTTTCAACGTGGAACCGATTCCGGCAAAGCATATCAACCTGAAAAACCGCACAATCCTCCGGCAGGACACGGACGAAATAGGCATACCATACGAGGGAGATTCACAGCTGCTCATTCTCGGCAAAGACCGGGATTTCGGTTTGTTACTCAAGGCGGCTCCCTATGCCATCTACAAACGTGGAGGCTTTGGGGATTGGTCACAATGGATCGAGCTTTTCGGGATGCCCCAGCGCATCGGTAAATACAACACGTATGATCCGGAGAGCCGCAAGCTGCTGGAGGAGGCTTTCGATAAAGCCGGATCCGCACCGTATGTGGTCATCCCAAAAGAGGCGGATGTGGAAACCAAAGAGGGCGGAACGGGTTCAGGATCCTCGTACAACGAATTCCGGCAGGCCAACAACGAGGAGATGCTGATCACTATCCTCGGACAAACCATGACCACCGTACAGGGAGAGAAAGGCGCACGTTCATTGGGTGAGGTTCACAAGGAGGTAGAGGAGGGAAAGAATAAATCTGACCTCCGGTACGTGCAGCGTGTCCTCAACCAAAAGGTACTCCCCATGCTGGAGGCGAGAGGGTATCCCGTTGCTGGCGGAAAGTTCATTTTCCCCAAAGCGGCGGAGCAGCTCTCCGTTGCCGAGGTGGTGCAGCTCTCCGACATCATGGATATCCCGCAGAGCTACCTGCATGAAAAATATTCGATTCCCGTGCCTAAAGATGGGGAGCCGGTCGCAAAACGTGCCTCCTCTCAGGCCGCTCAGTTCGATATAGGAGAGGATTCGGAGGAGGATACAATCAGTAATGCAGACCGTAATTTCTTTATGCGCTTATGGGATTTTTTCGTGCAAGCCCCGCAGGTCGGGGCATCCATTGGAAAAGCCCCCATCAGGCTGAATGATAACGCTCCGATGTCGGAAAAGCTGGCCGCAAGGATTGCAAACGGCGAAACCGGGAAGTTCGATGCGGAGTTGTTCTCCTTTATTGCTACCGACTTTTTGAGCGGTGTTCAAAGTGCGTTCAAACGTTCAATGAACCATGCGGATGTAAGATTCGCATACGGCCTGCAGGATGACGCTTTTATCACCGCTTTGGAGATGAACCTGTTTCATTTCTCCGCCGGTAAGACGCTGGCGGAAATTCAGGAGCTGAACAAGGCGTTCAGGGAGAGCGGTAATTTTCAGGAGTTCTCCAAAAAAGCAGAGCAGATATGTGGCACGTTCAATAAAACGTGGCAAAAGACGGAATACGAAACGGCGGTACTAACGGCGGAGTCCGCCAGCAATTACCACCGGCTCATGGGAAAAACGAAAATGTTCCCTTATTGGAAATATGTCACTGCCGGGGATGAAAAGGTAAGGGAGGAACACCGGAAGCTGGACGGGGTGATATTACCGGCCAATGATCCACGGTGGAAAAAGATATTCCCGCCCAATGGCTGGAAATGCCGTTGCCGGGTGGTTCCGCTCATGAAACACGAGGTAGAGGGTATAGACATCAACGCCATGCGTGCCATTGTCGATGAATACCTCGGTACGAGTGAATGGAAAATGAACGAGGCTCAGGGCTGGGATTCAAACCGGGGAGAAACGGCTGAGGTGTTTTCCAAGAACCAGCATTATATCCGCAAGTTTCCCGATAAGGCCGCCTCCTTGCTGGGTGACCTGCATTATAATGATTACGGGCTGGAGTCCTTTGGAAAGAAAGCGGCGGCAGCGACCGAAAAAGCACCGGTGTTTGCCGGGGATCCGAACCAGTGGAGGGATTCGCATCAGGTGATGGATGACTACAAAGGCCGGAAGGTGCAACTCACGGAGGAGGTGTTCAAACGTCACACCACAAAGAAATACGAGGAGGCTCGTGTCCCGCTCGTGGAGTGTATCCCGGACGTGCTTAAAAACCCGGACGAGGTATGGATAAACGACTATCAGAAGAAGTTCGACAACCTGAACTTTATCAAGTTTTACGAGGATAAGGTGATTAACGTGGTTTGCGAGGTTAAGAACGGAACGCTCTATCAGGTCACGACATGGTTCGAGATAGAACAGAACGCCAACATCAAGGTGAAAGGCCGCAGGAGCAGAAAGATAGACCCACGATGGAGATATCGCCGTGGGCTGCTTATCAAAAAGTAAAAGGAGGCTCTGAGAACCTCCTTTTATATACGGATTAACATCCCGCTCCGCCGTATAAAACCCGGGCTTTTTGATGCCCCCGTCATCCGTCAGGTGTTGGCATATTCGATTCATCCCCGGAGCGATATGCTTACGGAAGCAAATATACAAAATTATTTCAATATGAATATCAAAGAATTAAATAATTATCTGCAATCGCTCCCGGAGGAGATAATCTCCGATGCGGCAGAAATCGTGGCGGAAACGGCCACGGAATACTATAAATCAGCTTTCAGAAAGAAAGCATTTGACGGGAACCCGTGGACTCCGGCAAAAGCACCGAAAACAACCGGTTCCCTGCTGATCGACTCCGGTGCGCTGGTGAACAGTATCAGACCGGCGGTGATAACTCCCCAGCGGGTGGTTATCTCTGCAGGGAATGAAAAGGTAGATTACGCTCAGGTACACAACGAGGGATTCAAAGGTATAGTACCCGTACCGGCACACACCCGGAAAACAAAACGGAAAGATGTACCGGTCAAGGCGCACACCCGGAAAACTAACATCCCGAAACGTGAATTCATGGGAGATTCGGAAGAATTGAACGAGCAGATACACGCACGGATAGAGGGATATATTGACTCACTTTACAATGAATAGCTATGAACAAAGAAATTTTTATTGCCGTTTGTGACCGGCTGAAAACAGAAGTACCCGGCTCCGATGGATAGATGCCGAGGAGGGACAACTAAACACGGGAGAGCGGCCTGCTGTGGCTTTCCCGTGCTGCCTGATAGATATATCTTATCCGTCCTGCGAAACCCACATGGGTGGCCGACAAAAGATAAAGGCGCAAATACAGCTCAGGGTGGCCTTTCAAGCCGGAGGGAGCACAAATGCGGCAGCCCCTAAACTTGTCAGGGAACACGCTCTCTCCTGCATGGACACGTTGGATAAGATACACGAGGCTTTGCAATGGTGGAACGGAGGGAACCTTTTCAATCCGATGCGCCGCCTCCGGGGTGCGCCGGAAAAAAGAGCGGACGGCCTGAAAGTGTATAACGTAATCTATGAAACCGAGTTTATGGATTAGTTCCAGTCAAAACCGGGAAACATCGCTTTGAGCTTGCGGGTGGATATTTTGGAACGCAGAAGTTCATTGTAAAAATCATCCTGCTCTACCAGCGTGTTGCTGATGGTTCGCTCCTCGACAAAGAACTCGTTATCGGAAAGGATTCTCAGCACGTCATCGAAGCGGCGGCGTTTGATCTCAGTCCAATAGTAATAACGGGCGGTCATGATACGGTTTCGCTTTTCGAGGCGGTCACGGCGGGAAGTGATGGCAGCATCGGAAGAGGCAACCGTGCGTGTTCTGCGGCGGTTACCAGATTTCTCTATTTCCGGGCAAAAAAAAGGTATCACGAGCTGCTCCTGCATATTCATTTGATTAGTTAATGCAAAGTTACATTATTTGCACCATAGTACAAAAAAGTCCGCTGAAAATTAGGAATTCAGCGGACTTTTATTATTGATTAAAGGGCTTCTACATGGCAAGCTCGCCCTCTTTGTCATCCTTACCCGGAATGAACGGCTTTATGGTGGTTACCACCGAGCTGGTCACTTTCACTCTGCCGGATCCGAGGCAGGTCGGACACCTGCAGGATTCGGACACCTTTGTCCTGTTCTCATCGCTGTACTCGAATACAACGCCTTTTCCCTCGCAACGCTTGCATACAGCCACACGGGTGGGAATATACCGGGCTTTCGCATTATTCGTCTGTTCCATCTGATTCCTCTTTTATTATTGTTAATTCTTCACTTGATTTCGGGTGATACATGAAATCGGTTTTGAGCTTTTTGAAAACCGTAAGTTCCACCTGAAAATTCTCAAATTCCTTGTTCCGGCTGGAAAGCTGGCGTTTGATGAACTCGGTAACGTCACGTTTCATTTCAGGAACCGACATCTCGACACCGGTTTCCGGCACGTATAAGCCCTCAAGCCGGAGCTTGCGGTAACCTCTGCGGTGGATTTGGAATTGAACTTTGTATATCATGACCGTCCCTCCTTATGCTTCTGTCATACCCAGAGGAATGGTCACCCACATACCGTCCTCGTTCTTCATTTCCGCTCTCACGAACTGTTTGCTGATCGCTGGCTGGTATGCCTCCTCAATGATGCGGACACCCTCCATGAAACGGTCATTGTCGCTTTCCTCGGCAATCTTGCGGAGCTGGACGATACGGCTGGCTTTTAACGTGCCTTTGGCATCACGTGCCAGCAGTTTCAATACCATGTTCACGAGTGATTTCGTTTTAGCATTGTCGGCGAGGCTCTCGATGTATTCTTTCACGATCACGATTCCGTCCTCCACCGTGTCACGGTAGCCGTCCGTCACGTACACTCCGAGAGTGATGCGCTTGGTTCCCTCCGAATTGGTAAAGGTATGGCTGCGCTGGTCATCCTTTACGACTTTCAGAACCTCGCATTTCATGTCAAGGATACTCTTAAAGTTCTCCAGCACCGTCTTTTTGGTTTCCTTGATATCCTCACTCAAGGAGAGGAGTACCGGGATTGCGCTGTTCACTTCATCATCCACCATTTGGCGGTACGTTTCACGTTCGGCTTTCGCCTTTTCCTGAGCCTCTTTTTTTGGCCTTTTCTTTACGGAAAGCCTCGAATTGAGCCTTTTCCTCTGCCGTCATTTCAACGGTCTGCTTTTCTTCAATCTGTGCCATAATATCACATTTTAAATGGTTTATAAATAAGTTAATTGAGTTCTTTCTTTGCTTTCTGCATATCCTTTTGCCGGATGGAGCGGATCCGGAGCAATACCGCATCCAAATCATCAGCGGACAACTCCCTGAATTTCTTTCCTGCGATACGAACGCCCAAACAAAAGTTATCCACCGCCGCCCAATTTGCCGTATCAATACCCATCAACTGCATTTGGTGGAGAACGGCAGAGCGTTTCTTTTTCAGAACCTCGTAACTGACCGGACGGCTGGATCCGGTCTGCTTCTCCATCTCCCGTATCATCGAGTTATATTCACTCAAAGTCATTTCTCTCAGTGAGTCCGTCCGCCCATTCGTAAAGCTGGATACAAGCTGCAGCTTTAAACCGTCCCTGTCAGAACAGGGCATTTTCGCCAGCAGCGTCCAAAAACGTGAATAACTGTTTGTCTTTGCCATAATCAATCAAGTTCAGGGGTTTCACTCTCTTTTAGGGATTGCAGGACGTACAATTCGGTAATGGCCGGGTTCGTCCCCAAATTACTTTCACCGGAGTCATAGGCCAACTCAAATTCACACTGACAAATGGCTCGCTGCTCCTGCAGCTTGGATGCCGCATACTCTTTCATGGCATCGACAATACGTTTTAATTCTTCGGGAGAGAACTTTCTGCCGAGTTCCTCGTTCTTTTTCAGGTTGAATACCTGTCTTAATGCTGATAACGCTTTCATATTTGCACGACTTTTTACAGGTTGTTGTACTACTTTTACCATTGCCTCCGGCACATCCTTGATGATAGCTGCGGCCAGCTCCGGGTTCCGGAGTTCAACCACCGCCCAATCATCTTTCTTGGCCGGGCTGATCAGCAATTTCTCCGGTCGGTTAAAGCAAGTCCAATTCATAAGGACTGTACTTAAAGAGGCCACCGGTAAGCCTATTTGATAAAGATCATTTCCCATTGATTTGCTTGTTTAAATTGATCTTTGAACCGTCATCGTACCCGGAACAATAGGCGGAAGTGTTCACTTTATTCCGGTTCTTGGATTTATGGGTGGTTGTGCCTATCGATTGAAAATAATCATCAATCAAATGGTTGTGACACAGCATCAGTCCGGTTTCCTCCGCTGTTTTCCGAATGCTCTCAAATTGTTTCCGCAAACCGGTGCAACATCCCAACAAATAAGATTTTATATAATTCCGTTTAAACTTCTTTGTCCGGTAATACCCTCTGCGGGTAGCCACATACTCGGTGCAACGTTCTACCGACAACCGGCGGAATACAGACCTCAAGTAATTATAAAGCGAGAGCACAACTTCCGCATTTTCCCGTGTACCGACTACCACCATGTAAGTCGTACCTCCATGCAACAAAATCCGGCAAAAATTATACTCGCATATAATCCGCAACAAATCCCTTTTCCAAATATTCCCATACGTGTCCTGATAGGTTATTTTCTCCGATTCACTCACGGATATCATATTCTTTTGTTCTTCCGGGGTAACATCCATCAATGACAAGTTATAGGATGTCAGCAGCCGGTTTACAGCCTCCGCAGCTGCATGGGCTTCTCCCTCGGATCCGATTTTTATGGCGGATTCTTTTAACCGGAGCAGCTTTCTAATTTTCGCCAATATATTTTCAGGTACTTCTTTTTCCATCGTTCATTCTATTTTGCAGGTTTCCACTCGATAGTTATCACGGCATCGAGTTTACCGCTACCTTTGCAGACCGGGCAATCAACTTTCACCCGTTCCCGTTGTTCCTCTCCCCAAAAGAAACCGTTACCGTGGCAATAGCTACACCGGTGGCCTTTGCTGGAGATACTTTCTTTCCTGTTTCCCTCCCCGATAAACATGGGAGGCGAAATCGTTATAACTTGGTTATTCTTGCTCATTTCCGTTCGTTTTAAGCGTTATCTCCCCAATATCTTATCGCACCCTCATTCCAAACAGTAAAGTGCCCTACAGAGCCGAAAAAAACGGCCTTTCGAGAAAGCCCGGAAACCCTCCACGTAAATTTTCAAGGCGGCATCATACATCACTTTCTTTGCGCTCCGGCCATCAGGGTTCCGTCCATCCGCATGGGAGATAAATATCAGCAGCTTATTCCGGTGCGCCTCCTTAAATTTGATGTACTCCTTATAGCTCATTTGGGTATATTGAAAACTGTCGATGACGTAAAAATCGGGGCTTTTATGTTTATCCATCCTTTCACTAAGCTCGGATATCGGTTCGCAGTCAAGTAGCTGGAAACGGCGGTTTACCTCGGCCATGTTGAAACGGCGGAGCGTGTTCTGCATGGTAAGGCTCGCACCCTCTTCGAGGCTGTCATAAGCCACCCGCCCGAACTTTGCCAGCTCTTTACAAAGCTGCATGACAAAGCTGCTTTTCCCGTTACCACTATTGCCCCAAATAAACCAAACGCCAATCCGTTCAGGCTCTCCGAAAGCGTCCGCCCATGCACCTGTCAGCTTGAGCGTTTCTTTCTTCATGCTTACTGCTTCTGTTACCGATAATGCCCGTGCCATAAATCAATATCTGAAATCTGTAAAATGAATAATCACTCCCTCGAAAGTGTCGGAGGTCTTAAAAAACCAGCTCACGAAATCATCGAGAGTCATCCCGTCATTAGCAGCCAGCTGCTCCACGTTCAGGATACGTTTCCCGTCTATGAAAACGGTCGGCTGCTCGATATCGGACTCCCATGTCATCTGCACCTGCTGGATACCGATTTTCTTCAATCTTTTCACCTCCAGCTGCGGAGTGTGATAAGGACGGCCAATCCACCGGCGGATAGATAGCTCCGCATCATGGGAGTTGATAAGCTCCACGTTGTACGCCCATTTGCCCGGATCCTCACGAAACGTGTGGATCTTGGTTCCTTTAATCACTTTCTCAGGAAAGCCGGTAATCTGGCCTTTTTTCAAATGGCCTACAGGGAACCGGCTTGCGAGTGGTAAAACAATTTGTTTCATATACTTTTTGAATTACGTTCAAACGCCGTTCAACCGGCATTTGAACAGGTTTTTATACTATTTCGCTGCCGCCACCTTTTTCTCCCGGTGAATGGCATCTTTCACGCATCGCAAATCAAACTCCGATTTCTCCGTCAAATCGATCACATTTGCGATCTGTTTCTTGTCCGTCAGGCCGTTGGCTTGACAAATGGCAAACACATCATTGCAGGAGGTTGGCTCCAGCTCAAAGAACTTACGCCCGATACGGGAATAAATCTCGTTATACCCTTTCCGGTTATGGTTCAAACCGCAATCGATACGGTGCTGGATGTAATCAGTGGATAAGAAAGTAATCCCGCATTTGCCCTCCAACCGGTTATACAGGTTGATAAAGTAGTGGAACACGTTATCGTTCAACTTGTCACCCTCATCGAATACCAAAAGCGGATTTTCCATCTGTATGATGCTCTCGATGGCCAAGTCCAATATTTCACGGATACGCATCCCGCAAGTCTTGAAACCGAGTTTACGGGCGATCTCCCGGACAAAATCACCTTTCCGCATATCCTCATCACAAAGGATGACGAACACCTCATGATTTTTTTTGTGCGTACATGGTGGCTGTCGTTGTTTTGCCGCATCCCGCACCACCCACGATCCAGCGGACTTTTTTAAATTCCTGCGCATCGCTCAGGGCATACCATATCTCCTGAAAGGAGTTCGTTTCCACGAGCTGCCAACCGGTGGCCGCAGCTGCAGGGGTTATCTGAGAGATGATATTGCGGAACATATCATCACTGATACTCTCATACTTGCCGTTAACCACGGCACTCAATGTCCCGGCAGATACGCCGTTCAAACTTGCCGCAGCCTTTTTTTTGGCTGGAATACTTTGCTGCATATACCCGGAGAGCTTCACGGATACTGTCTTTCTCTTGCTGTGTCATTGTACTGTTCATTTTATTTAGAATTATAATTTTCCTGCTACTTTCTTTTCATTCAGGCGGATGTCACCATTCAGCTGGTCAAACGTGATGTTGCTTATTAGCTTTGTCACCTTACCGGCGGAGAGCTGTTCCGGATCCTGACTGTACCGGCGGACTCGGCGTTCAATTTCACGCTCCGTTTCGCTCTTTGCACCTTTCAATTTCGGACGTTTTGAGTCCCTGTTGTTCCATGCTCACGCCATGTGCCTGCTCGATGATCCGGGCACCCACCTGACGCTCGATGCGATCCTCCGTGTTCGCCTCGATATTCCGGCGGATAAAGGCCATTTCGCCCTCGGTCTGCTCCTGAATGTTACGGTGGATAACGATATAAGGCTCCGCCGTCCGTACAAATCTCAGCTCTCCTGCCTTATCTTTCTTGTAGAGCCGTACCGAGGTATGGTCATAAGGATCATACATCGTGTTAGCAATTTTTTGCCCCCTGTTGTTCCTGAGAAATTCGTGATCGGGAAAACCCGGGGCCTCGTACACCTCGTATGTGACTCACGTTCTTGATAGTTATTTT
>ENA-OQBW01000088-OQBW01000088.1-human-gut-metagenome-genome-assembly--contig:-NODE-88-length-11844-cov-0.785269_pt1 | contig 11844 bp, 9 predicted proteins | sample MGYA00242752_ERZ504565 | MGnify/ENA primary metagenome ERZ504565 (study PRJEB26092, sample SAMD00036268) | human gut metagenome | host: Homo sapiens | study: EMG produced TPA metagenomics assembly of the... | reverse complement strand
TAAAATATTATGTGAGCTTCGGCTATAATGGCGATAATGGTTTGCTGAAGAGTGGTATCCAATACTATCATAGATATAATCTGAGAAGTAACCTGACTGCAGAGCTTACGAAAGGGCTGAAACTGAATGTGAATCTGTCCGGGCGTTGGGATGAAACCCAAAGGCCGAGAGAGGATTTTATGTGGACTTTTAAGACTTTGATGGTTAATGACCGTGGTATCGGTACTCATACGATTAATAATCCCAATCATTTGTCTGCAATCGGTCCTGAAAACAAGAATCCTTTTGCGTTGGTTGATCCGGATATAGACGGTTATCGCAAGAACAGAGGCCTGACGTATTCTGCCGATGTGGAATTGAATTGGCAAGTTCCTTTTGTAAAAGGGTTGGCATTGAGTCTTTTGGGGTCATTTGACGGTAACAATCGTAACAACTCTTCTTTAAATCGTTCTTATCCGTTGTATGATTATTATACAGATGCGCCTGCCGGTACGGGAGGTAGTACTGATGCTTATTCCAATACGATGAGAATATATCAGAAGATTTATGGTAGGTTGCAGGCTAATTATATGCGTTCTTTCAATCAGCACAATTTGAATGTGACAGCTGTGGCAGAGTTGAGCAGTACACGACGCGATGAATTATCCGGTTCCCGGCAATATTCAGAGTTGTTTACTAATGATATTTTGAATCAGGCAAGTCCGGGTACAGCTACCAATTCAGGGTATCGTAGTTTTGGCCGTTTGGCAGCCTATCTGATGCGTGCGAACTATGATTATGCCGGTAAATACTTGTTGGAGGTAGTAGGACGTTATGATGGTTCTTATCGTTATGCTCCTTCTAAGCGTTGGACGTTCTTCCCGTCGGTAAGTGCGGATGGCGACTTTCGGAAGAAAGTTTCATCAAGGACAATTTGCCGTTCATTACTAATTTGAAAATCAGGGGTTCTTTTGGGCAAAGTGGATATGATGCCGGTGATCCTTTCCAATATGTATCTGCTTATAATTCGGCTTCCAATGGTTATGTTTTTGATGGTACCAGCCAGATTATGGGTATGGTAGCTCCTGGTGTAGTGACCGACCGGCTTTCTTGGGTTACATCTTCTATTTCCAATGTAGGTCTGGACTTTGACTTATGGAACGGTAAGTTGAGTGGTACTATCGAGTGGTTCAATCGTAAGAATGAAGGCATTTTGGCCGACCGTGCACAGTCTGCTCCTGATACATTTGGTGCAAGTTTCCCGAAGGAAAATCTGAATTCTAACCGGAACCGGGGTTTTGAGATTGAATTGGGACACAGAGGACAAATCGGTAAGGACTTCTCATATTCAGTAAGTGCTAATTTTACGTATGCACGTGAAAGAAGTCTGCATGTGGAACATGCCGAATATACCAGTTCTATGGATAGATGGCTGAATGGAAAGGAAAACCGTAACAGTAATGTGATGTGGTTGTATAAATACGATGGCCAATATACTTCTTTGGAACAGTATGAAACGGCTCCTTTGATTGGTGGAAACTTGGGTAACTCTAAGATGCTTCCGGGTAGTTACAGATTGCTTGACTTGAATGGTGATGGCAGGATTAACAGCAGTGACCGTGTTCCGGAGTTTTGGGCAACCGGTGCAAATCCTCCTATCCAGTATGGGTTGACTTTGGCGGCTTCTTATAAGAACTTTGATCTCAATATGCTGTTTCAAGGAGCTTCCGGTTACTCCATCGGATATGCCAATGATGATGTTTGGGGATATGGTGGCAAGACAAATAAATCTTATTTAATTGCGAAGTATGTAGATCGTTGGCATCCTGCAAATATAACAGATGATCCGTATAATCCTGCCACACAATGGGTAGCCGGTTATTATCCGGCATTACGCCACAATTTCTCCAATACTTCGGATAATGGTAGCAGATGGAATTATGGTATTTCCGTTTGGCTTCCGCAAGCTACTTATCTCCGTTTGAAGAGTATGGAGATCGGTTACAATCTGCCAAAATCATTTATGAAAAGAATCGGGTTGAACAGTGCCCGTATCTTTGTCAATGGTTCAAACCTGCTTACGTTCTGTAACAAGGCTTTGAAGGATGCTGACCCCGAACGTGAGGAAAGGGATTGGGGAGCCAACCTGGCATATCCGTTGATGAGAACTTATAACTTTGGGTTAAACATAAACTTTTAATTCTGAAATACCATGAAAAAAAATATTTTATCGATATTCTCATTATGTGCATTGATGGGATTGTCCGGTTGTAATGCCTTCTTGGAACTTGAACCGCTGGATAAAGTGTCTCCCGAGCAGTTATTGGAGACAGAAGGTGGTGTAAAGGCACTATTGGCAAACATATATACCATGATTCCTATGGAAGATTTTAATTATCGTCCGAACGCTGGTTTTAATCAACGCGGTTATGATGGTGTGAATGAAACTACTAATTTGGCATTTCTCACCGACGAAGCTACCCGTAGTGACGGAGGAGTGGGTATAGGTTACGAAGGATTCAATTATTGGCCCTATGGAGATATTCGTCAGGTGAATATTTTTATGCAGAATGTAGAGAAAGCCAAAGAAGCCGGAACAATTTCTGTTGCAGATGCGGATCGTATGACTGGTGAAGCCCATTTTGCACGTGCTTATATGTATTATGGGCTTGTAAAAAGATATGGCGGCGTTCCTCTGATTGACAAAGTGCAGGACGATGATTATGCCAATGGTGGACCGGGTGCTGTGGCAGTTCCTCGCAGTACAGAGTTGGATACTTGGAAATTTGTATTGAATGAGTGTACCCTTGCTGCTGCTACTTTGCCCGATGCGACTTCTGGTTCGGATTTGTATCGCGTAACCAAGTGGGCAGCTTATGCGTTGAAGTCAAGAGTTGCACTTCATGCAGCTTCTGTAGCCAAGTATTGGAATCTGGCACCTTTGGCTGGTGAGGCTGTCACTCAGAAACTGGTGGGTGGAATGACTTCTGCCGATGCCGATGCATTCTATAAAGAATGTATTGAAGCATCTAAGTTCCTTATAGAGAATTCCGGTAAATCTCTTTATAAGCCTGCTCCGGCTACTGTTAAGGAGGCTGCATCAAACTTCCAGGCCTTGTTCCTGAATGACCAGAATGAAGAGGTCATTTTCAGTAAAGCGTATCTTAATGGAACAACCAATACTAATCAGGGACATAGCTATGCCCAGTTTAATATCCTTCCTCAAGTCAATCCGGGCGCTCTGAAATATGGACGTTTCAATCCGATGTTGGAAATCGTTGATTTGTTTGAAGATTATACGGATGACGGCATGGGAAAAAGTGCAAAGATTGTAACTCGTACGGATGGGAATGAAGATGCTTATATCGCTAATTTCCATAATATGAATAATGCTTCTGTAGTGAACACCTTGATGTCGGTACCTTTTGTTAAATACAACGATTTGTATGAACCGTTTGCCAACAAGGATGCACGTCTGCTGGCAAGTGTGGTTGTGCCGGGTTCATCTTATGCCGGCACTGAGATTATTATCCAGGGCGGATTTATCAAGGACAATAATAGCTATGTGGCTTATTCAAACGAGTCTACTCAGAAAAATGGAACAACATATTATGCTTTAGGAGCCGAAGGTGAAACCATGTTCTCCGGATTTAATAATGTGAACAGTGGTGAGGATGCCAATTGGACTGCTACAGGTTTTGGAGTTCGTAAGTATATGCCCGAGGGCGAGAGCATGTCTCCCGACCGTCTTTCGTCCACTACCTCTTATATTGATATGCGTTTGGCAGAAGTCTACCTGAATTTATGCTGAGGCTGTTGTGGAAAATGGTAGTGGATTTGGCGATAAGGAATTGGCTGGGAACTATTTGAATGCTTTGCGACGTAGAGCCGGACATACCGACCGGATATCTTTGACATTAGAGAGTGTTTTGAAGGAACGTCGTGTGGAGATGGCGTTTGAAGGAAAGCGTTTTTTGGGATATGAATCGTCGTAGGGAATTCCATACTGAGTTCAGCAATAATAGAATTCGTAAAGCTTTGGTGCCGATGCTTGACTTGCGTGGTGCAGAGCCTAAATATGTCTTTGCAAGGGTGAACTACTTTGGTGACGAAACAAGAGGAGGGCGTACTTTCCAGAACATCAATTACTATAGGGGCATACCTAATATTGCCACGAATGGTTTAGTTCAGAATCCAGGTCATTAATTTGAATAATATTAAGTAGAAAGTTATGAAAAAAGATATTGTTATTTGTGTCATGCTTCTTATTCGCATTGACATCTTGTGAAATTGATAATTATGAGGGACCGGATGCTTCCATACATGGTTCTATCCTTGACGAACAGACTGGTGAACTTGTAGGTTCTGATATGGAAAACGGTAATGCAATTAAAGTGAGGGAGCATGGATTTACTAATGCTACGGATCAAACCTGGTACATCACAAATACTGGAGAATATCGTAACAATATGGTTTTTGCTGCCACTTATGATGTCCGTTTTGAAAATGGGAATTTTTATCCATTTGAAGTGAAGGATTTTGTTGTTAAGTCAGGGGATAATGTGTATGATTTCAAGGTTATTCCTTATATTCGCGTTAAAAGTCCAAAAGTAGAAAAAGAATGGCAATGTAATTACTGCTACATTCTCGTTGGAAGCTGGTAAACAAGAAGTGAAATTGAAAGAGATTCAGCTATTTGCTTTTTCAGATATGTGGGTAGGTAACAATGTGAAATTGACGTTGAATGGAGGGACTGATAAGCAAGTGTTTAGTCCGAGTACTGCTATAAATAGCGCTGATATTTATACATTGTCCATCGATCTGGGACAAAATGCTGATGTCTTGAAATACAGCAAGAATTATTATTTCCGTATTGGCGCTCTGGCTGATGTTTCGGGTGTGGGCACTGTACGGCATAATTATGCGCCGGTAGTAGTTATAAAATTGTAATTTATAGCAGAGGGAGACGTTCTGCTTGACGGCAGAACGTCTTTTTTTATCCATACATTAAAAATAAGACCATGAAGAAATTGAACACGATTATTTTAATTTTGCTGGGGATGATATGTACTCAGTTGTATGCTGTACAATTGAATTCGATATATCCTCTAAAACCCAATGACTCCGAAGCTTTTTATTTCACTCCCGAGAACTATCCTATAAAGGCGGATGGAAAGATGGATGTATCGGATGCTTTGCAGGCAGCGATTAATCAAGTGAAGAAAGAAAAGAATTTCGGAATCCTTTTTATCCCTGAAGGTAAATATAAAATCAGCAAGACCATTTATATTCCTACGGCTATTCGTTTGATTGGCTATGGAAAGAATCGCCCGGAATTTATTCTGGCTAAGAATTCTCCGGGTTTTCAGGAGGAAGTAGCTGATGATAAAGGAAAAGCTAAATACATGTTCTGGTTTACGGGAGCCGTTGTCAAGGAAGGTGAGAAACCCCGTGATGCCGGTGCCAGTACGTTCTACAGTGCCATGTCGAATATCAACTTGCGCATAGAAGATGGTAATCCGCATGCAGTGGCGCTACGCACACACTTTGCCCAACACAGTTTTTATCAGTTATGTGGCCGTATACATAGGTAAAGGCAAGGCTGGTCTGTTCGATGTGGGCAATGAGTTGGAAAACGTTGCTTTTTACGGGGGAGATTATGGCATTTATACGACAAAAGCTTCTCCCGGATGGCCGGTAATGATGGTCGACTCTTATTTTGAGGGACAACGTGTAGCTGCTCTTCGTTGTCAGGAGTCCGGTTTGGCAATGGTGAATCTGTATGCCAAGAATGTTCCGGCTGTATTTGATATTGACCCTAATTATTGCGACAAGTTATTTTTGGAAAACAGCTATTTTGAAAATGTAAGTGGTCCGGCAGTGGTGATTACCAACGAGAACAACAGCAACAATCAGATAACCTTTCGCAATGTATATTGTAAGAATGTACCGACCTTGGCGAAAATATACCCGTAGCAATACGGCCACCCATGTTTCTCATAAAATCTATAAGGTAAAGTCATACGACCACGGCTTGCAGATGGATGACATGGTGGATATGCCGGAATATGAAACGTTGGTTGATATTGAACCGATACAGAAGATGCCGGTTGCCCAACTGATGGACATCCCTGCACTGCCTGCAATGGCAACATGGGTAAATCTGCGCGAATTCGGTGCAAAGGGAGATGGGGAAACGATGATACGAGGCCATCCAGGAGGCTATTGACAAGTACGATAATATCTATGTGCCCCAGGGCTGGTATCGCATTACCGAAACTTTGAAGATGAAGCCCGATACCAAGTTGATAGGCCTGCATCCTTTTGGCACTCAGTTCCGGCTGGACGAAAGTACTGCTGCATTCAGTGGTTTTGGCGGTCCGAAAGCGATGGTGGAATCTTCGGAAGGCGGTGCAAATATGCTGATGGGCATTGGTATCAATACCGGCGGTTATAACTATCGTGCTGTAGGTGTGAAGTGGATGGCAAATGCAGATTCTTATATGAATGACGTGAAGTTTGTAGGCGGGCATGGCGGTTTATGGAAACCTAAACCGGGTGTTGAGGAACCACGTGGCCGGTGGAACAGACCGGCTCGTATCAGTTCTCCCGATAATCCGGTAGCGGCTTCGGGCATGGATCTTGCTTGGGACAACCAGTATTGGAGTCTGTGGGTGACCAACAACGGTGGTGGCACCTTTAAAGATATCTGGACAGCAAGCACATATGCCACCAATGGTTTCTATGCCAACAATACTTCTACTCCGGGGCGTATCTATGCCATGTCCATCGAGCATCATGTAAGAAATGAAGTACGTTTCAGCAAGGTGTCCAACTGGAAGGTGTATTGCATGCAAACCGAGGAAGAGAGCCGCGAAAGTACCGATTGCCAACCGATAGAGATGGACGACTGCAAAGATGTGACCTTTGCAAACTTGTATATGTTCCGCGTTATCCGTGTCAATGAACCGTATCACAGTTCTGTACGTATCCGCAATTGCGAGAACATCGCATTTCTGAACCTGCATAACTATTCTCAGATTAAATATACGAATAACATTGCAGTGTTCGATGTCAACAAAGACATTGACATCCGCCCGTGGGAACTTTCTCGCTTGATTGTAACCGGAAAAGAACCTCATCAGCAATCGTTAGGCAATGAAATAGGTAAGGTGAACCAATTGGCTTCCGATTTGGAATTTGCCGAAGGCATTGCGCGCGACAGTAAAGGTAACATTTACTTCTGCGACCATCGGATGCGTCGTATCTTTAAGTGGTCGGTAGAGACAAACAGCTTGTCGCTGCTGGCAGATTTCCCGTGGAAACCCTCCAACCTGGCTTTTGATTCAGAAGATAATCTATTGGTATTGTTCAGATATGATGCGCAGCCGGGATATCTGATTAATGGTAAGCCGGAGGAAATGCCGGTAATGCCTGATACAAAAGGTACTTCTTTCAGCGGATATGGTAATTCCGCATATACAATGAGAGTCTACTCCATTGACCCGGAAAATCCGGAAGAGACCATCAAACTGTTGCCGCGTGTTCCGATGGGTCAAGTGAAGAACGTGTATAAGGCTCTTTATCCTTCTAACCGTTGGAGAGACTTCCACGATTTCAATGCGGTGTCGGTCTATGTTCCTGAAATGTGCTTCCTGGCACCGGATGGAAAAACTATCATTCCTCATTATTTCGACTTGTCACGTAGTTCTTCCCTGCTGGAAGCCTATCCGGGAAAGCCTTTCTATACCTCTGATGAATATGACCGCAGAATGGTGAAGATGGATGTGGCCAATGACGGCACGCTCTCCAACTTGAGCTATTTTGTGGAGCAGGGCGAATTTGGTTCTGCTGTAGATAAGGAAGGGAACTTGTATGTGGCTGACGGAGAAATATATGTATTTGATAAGGATGGCAAGAAGAAAGGATGATTCGTGTTCCCGAACGTCCGTCCACATTACAGTTTGGCGGTAAGGATGGCAATACATTGTTTGTCACAGGCCGTTCCAAGTTCTTTGGTGTACGTATTAAATAAGGAAAATCCATATTAAAACAATCTGTGTAATGAGAAATTATCAAATAATGAGATACCTGCTGATAGTCTGTTGGATTATCGGTAATATGCCGTCCGGGTGGGCGGCAGAGGGTGGTTCCACCTATACGCAAAGACCGGACGATCCGGAAGCATTCTACTTTACCCCCGGAGAATTACGGCTTCAAGGCTGATGGAAAGTCCGACGTGACCGATGCACTTCAAGAGGCAATCAATCAGGTGAAGCGCGAAAAGAACTTTGGGATACTGTTTCTGCCGGAAGGAAATTATCGTATTAGCAAGACGATTCAAATTCCCTCATCCATTCGGCTGATTGGTTATGGGAAGAAACGGCCGGTGATTTATTTGGGAGCCGATACACCCGGTTTCCAGACTACTCAAAATTATATGATATGGTTTACGGGAGGGCTGGCACAAGAGGGCAGGAAGCCTTCGGATGCCGGTGCAGGTACTTTCTATAGTGCGGTGTCCAATGTGGATTTCCGTATAGACAAAGGTAATCCTCAAGCCGTCGCCATTCGTGCGCATTTTGCCCAGCATGGATTTATCAATCATTGCGACATTCGGATTGGTTCGGGGAAAGCCGGCATGTATGATGTTGGCAATGAACTGGAAGACGTCAGGTTTTATGGCGGTGAATATGGGATAATTTCCTCCAGGACTTCTCCGGGATGGCCTATGATGATGGTCGATACTTACTTTGAGGGGCAGAGAAAGGCGGCTGTCTATTCAAAAGAGGTGGGGTTTGCCATCGTCAATATGCATGTGAAGAATACGCCCGTTGCCTTTGAAATGGCAGAGAATCTGGCAGACCGTCTTCATGTGGAGAATTCGTTGTGGGAGAATATTTCGGAAGCCGGTGTCAGGGTAAGCGTAGAGGGAAATACTTTTTCGCAATTGAATCTGGTGAATGTGGATTGCAGGAATGTTCCCGTACTGGTGGATTATGCTCAAAGTGGAAAGAAAGTTGCCGGAAAAGCAAAAATGTACAGAGTCAAGGAGTTTACTTACGGTCTGGTGTATCAGGATTTGAATGATGCTTCTTCTTTCAGGGAAATATGTGAAATAGAGCCGGTGGCAAAACTGCCGGTTACACTTGGCAAGGACCTTCCGGTTCTTCCGGCAGTGGAGACATGGGTCAATATCCGCGACTTAGGGGCAAAAGGTGATGGCGAGACTGATGATACGGAAGCTTTTGAGAAAGCTGTCTCTTTGCATAAAAAACATCTATGTGCCCCAGGGTTGGTATCGTCTGACGAGAACGTTGAAGCTGTCTCCCGGTACTAAGCTGATTGGGCTGCATCCTTTTGGGACTCAATTTCTGTTGAAGGAAAGCGAGCCTGCATTCAGTGGTTTCGGCATGCCTGTGCCTTTGGTTGAATCTTCCGAAGGTGGCGACGACATGCTGAATGGCATAGGTATTAATACCGGTGCGTATAATTACCGTGCTGTTGGCTGTAAATGGATGGCGGGTGAGCGCTCGTACTTGAATGATGTGAAGTTTGTAGGCGGGCACGGTACCTTGCGCAAACCGGCTCCGAATGCTTCCGGACAGTCGTCTTACCGCAGGGGCGAGCGTCGAATTAGTTCTCCGTCTTCTCCGGTCATGGAGACCGGTAAGGATATGGCTTGGGACAACCAGTATTGGAGTTTGTGGATTACAAACAATGGTGGCGGGACAATTAAGGATGTTTGGACAGCCAGTACGTATGCTGCCAGTGGGCTTTATATTAGCGAAACGAAGACTCCGGGACGTATTTATGCCATGTCTTTGGAGCATCATGTCCGTACTGAAGCCCGTTTCCATAATGTGGCCAACTGGAAAATTTATGCTTTCCAGTTTGAGGAAGAAGGTCGTGAAGGGCCTGATTGTTATATGGCAGAAATGTCCAATTGTCAAAATATCGAAATGGTAAATGTGTGGATGTATCGCGTTATCCGTGCCTTTATGCCGAAGAGGATAGGTTTCCGCATATGGGATTGCAAGAATATCACTTTCCGTAATATGCACAATTATACGCAGATATTGCCAGTCATAGAGTTTCCTATATATGATATGAATAAGAAGTTGCCCGTTTATTCGTGGGACTTTGCCCGTCTCACTGTTTCGGGTAGCGAGAAGAACCTTCGCCCTTCCTGCACGGTCATGGACAAGCCTGTGAAGCTGGCTACCGGTTTTGAACTGGCCTCCGGAGCTACTACCGACAGTAAAGGAAATATCTACTTCTGTGAAAACCGTCTGAAGAAAATCTATAGATGGTCGGCAGACACGGAGCAGATTACTTTGATAGCCGATTATCCCTGGAAGCCTTTTACATTGGCTACTGATACGCAAGACAATCTGCTGGTTATTTTCCGCTATGACCCTCAGCCGGGTTATCTGGTGAACGGCAAGCAGGAAACGGCAGTGCGCTTGCCGGATGATAATCCGATGTACAGTGGTTGGGGTAACAGTGGCTGGAGTGCTTGGGGGTATTCTTTTAATCCGGATAACGTGGATGCTACGATGAAGCCTATGCCACGTGTCGTTACAGCCGGTATGAAGAATATACAGAAAGTCATTCACCCTTCCAGTCGTTGGAGAGGTGACTTTGACAAGGTGGTTGCCAGTATGCCTGAGTATAGTTTTGTCGCTCCGGATGGCGTGACAATTATTCCGGATACCTATGATTTGGGACGTTCTTGTGCTTTGACTGTTACAGTTCCCGGTCAGTCAGAACCGGTTTATATTGTAAATGAGATGAATAAAACGACAGTACAACTTTCCGTTGGTGGGGATGGCCGTTTGACAGAACAAGGAATAATATGTCCTTATGGCCAATACAGTAATGTGACCGATGCTGACGGAAATGTCTATGTTGCTGATGGTGAAATATTTGTCTATGACAAATATGGTAAAGAGCAGAGACGTATTCAGATAGAAGAACGCCCGATTTCCTTGGCAATTGGTGGAAGGCAGAAGGATATGCTTTTTGTTACTACCTCAAGTTCTTTCTATGGGATTAAGATACGTTAGGTATTGGCGTAGGTAAAAAAAAATTAGCCCTGCGGTTGTTTTATATCGCAGGGGCTAATTTATTATAAGAAGGTATCTTTTCCTTATAGGCTGATTGTTTGGAATATTATTTTTCCAGCAGCTCTTTCAGAAAAGAATCCAGTTCCTCATCCAATCCTTTCAGTAGCTCTTCATTGACCAATAGAGTATCATCATCCATCAGCAACAGTTCTGCTATTGTTTCTTTATCATCATCCACCAGTACAAAAGAGAATGGTTTCAGGATAGTCAGCTTGTCGAACTTTCCTTCATTTTTCATGTTGCAGAGCAGTGAGGACAAGATACGCTCTACATTTTCGTAGAATCATCCCCCTCGTATGTCATCCATTCTTCAATGGAAGTATTGGCAAGCTCTTCATCTTCATCATCAAAGATAGACAGTTCGCCCGAATTCTGATTCGGTTGCAGATGAATGTCTGTAACGATAGTCTGTTCGCAACCGCAGGTGTATTTGCCGATTGCTTTTTTTAAGAGTGTCCTCCAAGAGTGCTAATGACGATTGACTGAGCTTCATAATAACTTTCTTTTCTTAATGGTTGTTCAAAGGTATAAAAAAAAATAAGATTTGATACACAATTTCCTTAAAAATCATCATTAAATCGGCTCATTTGCAATTTTAACTTGGGTAATTGAGCATTTCTCTCCTTTAGTTCAGCTAAATACAAAGTAGTAAGATAATAATTCGGCACATCATCAATGGTAGCTTGAGGGCTATTTGTGATGTTCTTTTTATCTATTTTTTTTAGCTAGTTGTTGG
>ENA-OQBW01000086-OQBW01000086.1-human-gut-metagenome-genome-assembly--contig:-NODE-86-length-11910-cov-0.816940_pt1 | contig 11910 bp, 11 predicted proteins | sample MGYA00242752_ERZ504565 | MGnify/ENA primary metagenome ERZ504565 (study PRJEB26092, sample SAMD00036268) | human gut metagenome | host: Homo sapiens | study: EMG produced TPA metagenomics assembly of... | reverse complement strand
CTTGCTCACTTCAGAAACGAAACGGAAACGCTGCAAACTATAAAATCTGCTATTTCCTCCACAAAGAAGCACGAGGGAATGGGTATATGACAGAAACCATAAAATCTATCTTACCCTACCTCTTCAATGAATGCTGTGTAGGTACACTCGTTATAACAGTCTTCCCTCGCAACGACGCTTCGCGCAGGGTGGCAATCAAAAGTGGTTTTATCTTCAAAGGATTGGAACGGGAGCATGGCATTACCGGCTGTGATGAATTGGTAGATGTAGAGGTTTATATGCTCACCAAAGAAGAATACGAATATCCGGGAACGAACAAATTGCAAAAAGAAAATTTAAGAATAATCGAGAAACAGAAATGGATAAACCAAGGCGGCATTCTTTTCCCTATACCCGGCTATGCCTCTTTGATGTCAACACCCGGCAATGGAGTATTCCGAATCTATAAAGAACCAAACACCGGAAGACTTGGATTGGAGAAGATAGACGAAACCTTTGCGTTCAGTTTCAAGATATATGACCTCGAATGCGAAGATGTGATGAAACGGATTATCACAACATGGACTTCGGAATTGTTTGTCAAGAATAATAAGAATCTCGGTGTTATCTTCAACGGTATAAAAGGAACGGGCAAAACCATTGCCGCCAAGTTGCTCTGCAACAAAATCGGACTGCCTGTCATTGTCATTTCCAAACCGATGGATGGTATGCTGGAGTTCATTCAATCACTGTGTTTCGAAGCAATCATACTGATAGACGAAGCGGAAAAAACTTTTGATGAAGAGGAAGATGTATTGCTGAAAATGATAGACGGAGTATATAATAGCAAACGAAAATTGTATATCCTTACGACTAACGAATTGAATATCGACGAGAACCTGTTGGGGTCGCCCCGGACGGATACGCTACATCAAAGAGTTCTCCAACCTCTCGGCAAAGGCGGTGAATGATGTGATAGATGACCACCTTACTAATATGTCCTTAAAGGAAAGTATCTTGAAAATGGTGGATTCGCTTTCCATCTCTACCATAGACATTCTGAAAACCATTATCGAGGAATGCAACATTACCGGTGAAATCATCTCTGAAGATATACTCAATGTACCAAGAGCGAAATATAGGATAAACATCATTCAATTCGAGGATTTAGGAACAGATTATTATTGTGATTTGAAAGGATTTATAAAAGCTGAAATACCTGCAAATGTAACCATAGAGGAATGGTTATCAAAATCGGTTGCCGGTAAAAAAAATGTAAGGAACAAAGACATGATAGCCGAGAAGTTTGGTTGCAAAGTGAGTATTCGTTCTCAGTTGAACAGTACTTCTATTGTTCATTGTGGACAACAGGTGTGTAAATACGAAATAGTAACCTGCGAACCGGATGCTCTTGGCTTCTTCACTGTTGAATGTGAATACGACGGTGATATTACGTTGTGCTGCCTGGGCAATGCAAAAGCTACGCCATCTTTATATAAAGGTACTCTATACTGATTGGGCATGGGAAAAAGATTGAACGTAGAACAGATTTTATGTCTACAATGGCTGGGCGTAAAAGCATCTGAAATATTCCGGGCTAATGAAAATTTCTTCAATAATATAGCGAAAGAACGGGATGATTTGGAAGAGCTATTGAACAAGGCCAAGTCACGGATAAAAGAGCAAGAAAGGTTGGGTATCTGTTCATTCCCCTTCCATCATCCCGACTTTCCTCAATGCCTACGTGTCATAGGAGAAGATTGTCCTCTACTCATTCATTTATTGGGAAATATGGATTTATTGGACAGAAAAGCCGTTGCAATCATAGGAGCAAGAAAAGCCGGGGAAAAAGGCTGTTATATTGCCTATAATTGTGCGGTAGAATGTGCAAAGAATGGAGAAGTAGTTATCAGCGGTATGGCTTTAGGTTGCGACACTGCTGCCCATCAAGGATGTCTTTCTGTTAATGGTAAAACTATCGCTATTGTGGCTTCCGGGTTGGATATTACTCATCCCAAAGAGAACAAGCCACTGCAAGATAGGATTCTTCAAAATGAAGGTCTTCTATTGTCCGAGCAAGTAATTGGCTTGAAAGCCAATCCCCACACGATTGATAGCCCGTAATCGCTTACAGGCCGCTTTATGCCAGAAGTTGATTGTGGCGGAATGCCCTATTCACAGCGGAACCATGCACACCGTAAGGTTTGCGCAGAAGTATGAGAAGAAAATATATGCCGGGCAATTCACCCATTACAACCAGGGCAATTCCGGGAACGAATATCTATTGAAAAATAAAATAGCACTGCCGATATGATGATTCGATATAAAGGTTTTAATATCTTCGCATTTTCTGACACACATGGGAAGCACGAAGAAGTTCAAATTCCGCCTGATACGGATATTCTGATTTGTGCAGGCGATGTAGAAACCGATGAATACAACTTTGCCCGATTTATGGAATGGTATTCTAACATTCCTGCACTGCTGCGACTCTTCGTACCCGGAAACCATGATTTGTCATTTGACATATATCCGATTGCTGACGTTCAAAAACAGATACCGAACAATGTGAAACTTTTGTTGAACAATGGATTTTCTTTTAGTGGATTGAATTTCTACTCCATTGAGGCCAGACCTTGGTTGCATACCCCGTTGAGTATTCCTGACAGTTTGGATATACTTGTCACACATGGAGCGGCAAAAGGTTACTTAGATAATGGACATGGTTGCTCACTTCTTGCAGAAGCCATCTCAAAGCATCCTCCAAAAGTCCACCTATTCGGACATACTCATGAATGTGGAAACCTGTATTTGAAAACAGATTATACAACATACTATAATGTAAGTCTATATCAAGACTTATTTCAACAACAATAAAGAAAAAACAATGGAAACATTTTTTGAACTGAAATTAAAAAGGAGATACTCATTCTCACATACAAGCCATTAATCTCCCTCCTCTCGTTCCGTACCGGAAACAATCATAGGAAGTCTAAAAAAGGAATTAGCTGAATACAGAAGGAAATAACTTACGTGGTACAGCAGAAATTATTATTGCTCAAAACAGGAATGGAGATACGGGAATCGTGCGTTTGAAGTTTAATGGAGAGTATTCAAAATTTGAGAATTTAGACGATTAACACTTTATTCTGTGTCTCCCGAACTATAAGGTTGATAAGAAGGACTACTTGTGATGCAGTCAAGCGAGCTCATACCCTCCCCCTGAAACACAAAAGCGTGCAACTCACCAGAGCTGCACGCTTTTGCTTATTTGTTTATTATCTGTATCCTTATCGGAATCACTTCACTTCCTCAAAAATAATTGTATCTAAATATCAATATACTACATGTTATTTGGTACAAATATGGCTATTTTATACATAAAAAAACACCTTACAATGGGTTTTGTACGCCTCGTAAATGCAAAAACAAAACTTTAACATTATTTTAATATTTTCTCTTGTTTGCAGATGTTTTCATTTTGCCTTGGATATTTGCACTTGTTTGGCTTTTCTTTTCGTAATCAATTGATTTTCAAAATTATACCTATTTTTTATCTTTCGTTTTCTATGAAAATGTATTGTATCTTTGCATTGCGAAATAAACAACAATAGGCATGAATCAAAAACAAGATATACTTCACTCTCTGATAATCGAGGTTACTATGGTGCTATTAGCTTCAATGATAGCGTTTCAAGTATGCAATATGCTTGGAATACGAATGAGTTTGATTCCATTAGTTATGGTCATCGGATATGTCATACAAAAACTACTACACCATCTTTGCATTATCTTAGCAAGGTATCTTGTTGATGCAATTCCTCCATCATTGCTAATATCTGTCAAAAAGTGTGTGAGTAAAAAGACACAGCCTTTAGCGTATTCACCTACCTCAAACAATGAAGAAGTCCAGAAAAAGCGACTGGAGCTATTTCATTATGAATACCAACGTGAGCAGACAACAATACCAATGGCAAAAAGAAAGAGAAGAAGATGAAAAATTGAATGCTATCCTGAGATACACACGAGATACATTTAAACGGTTTGATTTGGAGGAAATAGAGATTTACCAAATATGCGAATCTGTCCGCTATTTTGCAATTAACCGTCAAGTGCTTTCTGCAACCGAAATTCATATCAAGAAGCGCACGTCCCTCACTCAAATCTCGTTGAAGAACTTTGCTTGGAATATCGCTTTTCAATATAATATAGGTAGAGATATGACTACATCATTTGTAATGGCGACATTTGCAGAGTGGTTTGCCAATTCCACATTTGATACTGTTAGAAAGAATCTGCGTACAACCACAGGACGGCATAAGATTGAAATAGACGAAAATATTTTGGCAAAGTACAATGTGCAGACCCATTAGCAAAATCAAATTTATGCATGTTTCGCATAATAAGATTAGGCCAACCCCTTATCATATATGACATTCAATAGTTCGTTTGCTAGTTTGGTATCTGAAATTTTAATGATACTGTCTTCTTCTGTTGAATATCCAAGAACATTAACACTACCATACCAGATGGCCGTTTTATCAATGATACAGGCGCATAACGATAGTTTTGGAACAATCCTTATGAATAACCCTTGATTCTTTAGATACTCGGTTTGTTCGTTCTCGGTTGTTGTAAAAATAGCAACATCAATACCATTTGCCTGAAGTTCAAGCAAGTTTTTTTATAAGCGCGTTCCGCTCTACACGGTAAAGTCTTGGAGATGATATTACAACAGATTGATTTGAGCTTTTCAATTCTTGAACAATGGGATAACGGAACGTATTCCCATTGAAGATTTGCCCTTCACACGATGATAAATGCAAGTCCTCAGTCGCATCAAATAAAGTCGATACTTCTTTCGTAAGAACACGATAACCAATGGCTGAATATCCCTTTAGCCGTTTACGATACATACTTTCGCACACAGGTTCGTGTATGTCAATATAATCATAAATGCGAACATCTGTTTTACCTTCATTCTCTCTATGCAATCGACCTGCATATTGGGCAACCAATCCTTTCCACGAAATAGGAAGAGCAAGAAATAGTGTATCAAGCCTTGGATAATCAAAGCCCTCTCCTACATATTTTCCTGTAGCGACTATTACAAGAGGAGCGTCCCGTGGAATATCCTGTAGTTTTTTGTATAATTTCACGTTTATGTTTGCTCGTACCCTCTCCTGTAAGTTTTATAACATTAGCTACTTGTGGTTCAAGCATTTTCGTAATCAACTCGACATGAGAAGTTCTACTTGTCAGTATAATTGGCGTACGACCTGAGGCTACTGCGTTAAGAACATCTTCTATGATGAGATTATTTCGCATCTCAGATTCCGCAAGTGATTGTGAAAGTGCCGTAAATGTATGTTTGTCGTCTGTAACGGGTCGATACGAAGTAAACCTCGGCACAAGATAACGTTGAAACGATTGTTTTTGTATCTGTGCCTTAGCATCAACTGAAAATCGAATCGGGCCACATTGCATAAAAATAATTGGCTGTAGTCCGTCTTTGCGAATTGGAGTGGCAGTAAGCCCATAAACATAATGAGCCGTAACGTGTTTTAGAACATTTTCAAAAGTTATTGAAGATACATGATGACATTCATCAACAATAACCATTCCGTAATCTTGTACAAAAGACTTGACTTCACCATCTTCAAAGCAAGATTGCATAAGAGCCACATCAACAACTCCATGCAATGTATTTGAAGTTGAATCAAGACTTCCGACTGGAGAAAAGACTTTCTTTCTACCACGTTTCTTAGGTACGTTATCCTCTATGAAATCAATATCAAGAAATTCAGAAAGGCGTTCGTGCCATTGCATAAGCAATGCTTTAGAATGTACCAAGATAAGTGTATTTATCTTTCTTTGGGTCGAATCAAATGCTGCCGCTGTAACAGTCTTTCCAAAAGCGGTTGTTGCCGACAATACTCCATTTGTATGGGGCATAAGTGAATTAATGGCTTCTAACTGCTCATCACGTTCTTTACCCTTAAAGGCTATCGCAATAGATTTGCCATGGTTGGTTTTATCAATTATTTCATAATCAATACTTAGAGAAGACAACATGGCTATTATAGCCTCTTCGCACCCCCGAGGCATAACAAGAAACTCATCATTGAAATCAGCGCGACAGATAATGCGAGGAATGTTATATGTTGAAATACGCATTGCCTGCTTATTGTAAAAATCAGGATTCTTGAAGGCGGCAAATCGCTTCAACTGATTAATCACCTTGCTGGAAATTGAACTTAATGGGATATAAATATTGTCGGATTTGTTGATTTTAAGTTTACTATCAAAGTCTGTCCGTGCGACTTCTTGTACAATAGGTATTTCCCAAGGCTTTGCTTCCGAAGATGTGCTAATGCTCCAAAATCCTCTTGTTGATGTTCAACCAACAATCTATCCACGACACATTCGTCAATTCTCTTGACATTGTACAAATATGCCCATTGGTCTTTGAATGGAAGAAATTTATCATCAACAAAAAACGCTGTTTCCCACTTTTTCTTGCTCCACCTTGTAATGGTAGTGCTATTAGATTTCCAAATCCTCCTTCCGGTATTCTATCTTGGTTTGGAAAGAAACGGTCGTATGAATCAAAAGAAATTCTTCCATTCCGCTTCATAGCTTCCGTAAGAATGATATTACCAAACCGTCTCACTTTAATAGCTGGAATCGCATCAGTGAAGAAGACCCATACATGCGCTCCATTTCCAGACCTTGAACGCTCAATGCTACATGGGACATTCCAATCTCGACAAACAGAAACGAATGCCAACACATCATCCTTATATCCGTGAGTGCAGTTTTTGTCATCAAAATCAGCGCACAGAAAAGAGCATTTATTATCCGGAGTGATGACATACAGGCCGATAACATCACATCCGTTTTCGTCTTTACCTTCCAAATGACGATATATGTCTTGGTTTGTCAATGACGCAAAATTACGGTTGGGACATTCCGTACATTTATGTTTTTTCTTGTCGCATATTCCTCTACGCCATTCGTTGATACAGACTGGTTGATAGCCACCTTTTTCTGTGGTTTTGCTGAACCATCGTCGTGCAAATACATCATCCCTTCCTTTGAAAAAGCTATGGAATAATTCTATTTTCTCATCAAGAGAGAAATATACAGGAGGAAATGAGATAGAAGAGAATACTGATTCCTCATCCATTCTGTTTGTAGTAGAATAGGCAATGCCGTATTGCAGAAGGATTGATTTCAATTCTTCGTTTTCCGCAAGAAGGCTGTCGTATTTTCTGACAAGTGTGTCGTATTTCTCCTTAAAGTTATCCATCATACGCTTAGAGATTCTTTTGACACTTACAAAAATACGAAAAAGAACCCAGACTATTGAATATAATTCACTATATTTGCAGAATAAAATTACATCTAAGAATGAAGCTAAATAGAATAAAGGCAGTCTTGACAGACAAAGGTATCTCGCAGACATGGCTAGCCAAACAACTTGACAAAAGTTTTAGCATGGTTAATGCCTATGCTTGTAATAGAATCCAGCCCAATTTGGATACGTTACAGCAGATTGCGGAAATACTTCAAGTGGATTTAAAAGAATTGATAACGGACAAAAACGAACGTCAATAGCGTTTGTCGTTATCAATTATTTTTACACTACAACTTCTGATAATATAAAAATATAGGAATATATGACACCGGAAGAAAAAGCTCGAATTAAAATTGACCAATGGCTGACCGAAGCCGGTTGGAAAGTTATAAACCGAGAAGAATATGAACCGACTTGTACGGCTGTAGCCATAAGGGAAGGATTGCTAAAAGGTAATCTTGAAGCCGATTATTTCCTTTTTATAAATGGAAAGGCTGTTGGTGTGCTTGAAGCCAAGCGTGAAGAAACGGACGCTTTCTCGGCAAAAGTGTGTGAGCAAGCTGCACTATATGCTAAAAGTGTACCCAATATTTACCAAACGTATCAGAAGCCATTACCCTTTATCTTTACCTCCAACGGCAAGGAATTATATTTCTGTGATTTTCGCGAAAAGGATGCTTGTTTCATCCAAATAATGACTATACCCACACCGCACGAACTGGTTAAGAAGTTGGGAATAAATGATTATTTTGCCGGACTACCTACTCTGCGCAAAAAAGGGTTGCGTGATTGCCAATATGAAGCCGTTACAGAACTGGAGAAAAGTTTTCGCACAGGTCAAAATCGTGCATTGATGGTTCTTGCCACAGGTGCAGGTAAAACATATACGGCTTGCCTTGCTGCATATCGTATGTTGTCATACACTCCTATGCGCAGAATCTTGTTCCTTGTGGATAGGAACAATCTTGGAAAACAAGCTGAAGGAGAGTTTGGCACATTCCGATTGACTGAAAACGGTGATGCTTTCAACACAATATTCACTGTCAACCGTCTTCGTTCTGCTTCCATTCCTGCTGATAGCAATGTAGTTATATCAACCATACAACGCCTTTTCTCTTTCTTGAAAGGAGAAGCCATAGAAGATACGGATGATGATGACGACAACGAACTAACGGAAGAAGTCGCCTTGCCTGATAATCCGAATTTGCCCCACGATTACTTTGACATGATTATCATAGATGAGTGCCACCGCTCTATCTATGGAAACTGGCGCAAGGTACTCGAATACTTTGACACGGCAAAACTAGTGGGACTGACGGCAACCCCTATTCCAGAAACAATAGCATTCTTCAATAACAATCGTATCGTCAACTATACTTTGGAAAAGAGTATTGTGGACGGTGTAAATGTGGATTGCCGTGTATATCGCATCAAGACAGAAGCTACCGAAAACGGTGGAGCTATATTGGAAGGAGAAAAAGTAAAAGAGGAGACTCGCTATACAGGAGAGATAAAAACAATCAGCAACAAAGAGACAAAGACCTACACCAATAAAGAACTGAACCGAAGCATTATCAACCCGGCACAAATCAAACTAATACTCTCCACTTATCGTGATGCGGTCTATACCGAGATGTTCAACGACCCACAGCGTGAACCAAATATGGACTATCTGCCCAAGACTTTGATATTTGCTCTCAACGAAGCCCATGCCACCAACATAGTGCAGATAGCGAAAGAAGTGTTTGGACGTACTGATGACCGTTTCGTTCAGAAAATCACTTATTCGGCAGGAGATAGCAATGAACTGATACGACAATTCCGAAACGATAAGGATTTCCGTATTGCCGTGACTTGCACATTGGTTGCAACAGGTACGGACGTAAAACCGCTGGAGGTGGTGATGTTTATGCGTGATGTAGAGTCCCAACCTCTTTATGTTCAGATGAAAGGTCGTGGCGTGCGTACCATCGGAGATGAGCGCTACGCAAATGTTACTCCAAATGCCTTTAGCAGGATTGCTTTTACTTGGTGGATGCTGTGGGTGTTACAGAACACGAAAAGACTGTCCCTACAGCAACTGATGAGCCTACGACAAAGACCATTACCCTCAAAGAATTATTGGAACGGATTAGTCATGGTTATATCCCCGATGAATATCTGAAACGGCTTGCAGCAACACTTGCCCGAATCTATAACAGAGCTGATAATTCTCAACGAAAAGAGTTTGAGAACTTGGCTCACAGTGATATGAAGGAATTGTCGGCAAGAATCTACACTGCGCTTGAAAACGACACACTTCCTCCTTTTATAAATGCAAATGAACCCAATAGCGAACGCAAAGGATTGGTTTCTCCACTTGCAAATCATGCGGATGCCAGAAGATATTTGCTTATCCTTGCTGCCGGATTTGTCAATACATTGATGCCGGGCGAGGACACGCTTATCTCAAAAGGTTTCTCCGTAGAAGAAGCAAAAAGTACGACGGAGGCATTCGAGGAGTTCTGCAAAGAACATAGTGACGAGATAGAAGCTTTACGCATTATATATAATAATGAAGGAGAGCCAATCACTTATTCAATGTTGAAGGACTTGGAGAATAAACTCAAAATGGCGAATAACCATTTTACGTCCAAACAACTTTGGAACTCCTATGCCATAGTCAATCCAGCGGTTGTAAGACGTTCCACAACAAAGGAAGAAAGTGATGCCCTGACCAATATCATACAGTTGGTTCGTTTCGCTTACCATCAGATTGAAAAATTGGATAGCGTGGTTACCACCTCCAAGCAATACTTCAACTTGTGGCTGGGACAAACGCAACGTAACATAACAGACAAACAGCGAGAAGTAATCAGCCGCATTGTAGATTATATTGCATCCAATGGAGCTTGCACTATTAGAGACATCCGAGAGGACGATGCAACCCAAGCGGCTCAAATGATACGAGCCTTTGGTAATATGCAGAAGGCAGACGAGGCTTTGCACTCACTTTACACATTTGTAGTTTTAAGAAAATCAGCATAATATAATGGCAACAAATAACGCAACAGAGCAGTCGCTCACAAAAAAGGTTTGGAATTTGGCAACAACCCTTGCCGGACAAGGCATCGGCTTCACCGACTATATCACCCAACTGACCTATCTTCTGTTTTTGAAGATGGATGCCGAGAATGTAGAAATGTTTGGAGAGGAATCAGCTATACCCACCGGTTATCAGTGGATGGACTTAATCTCTCTTGACGGATTGGATCTGGTCAAGCAGTATGAAGATACGCTAAAGCAGCTCAGCGAACAAGAAAACCTAATTGGCACAATTTATACCAAAGCCCAAAACAAGATTGACAAGCCCGTTTATCTCAAAAAGGTTATCTCGATGATTGATGAAGAGCAGTGGCTCATCATGGATGGAGATGTAAAGGGTGCTATCTATGAAAGCATTTTGGAGAAGAACGGTCAGGATAAGAAGAGCGGAGCCGGGCAATACTTTACGCCTCGTCCATTGATTAAGGCAATGGTAGATTGCATCGCTCCACAAATGGGCGAAACGGTTTGTGATCCGGCTTGTGGTACTGGAGGTTTCCTGCTGACGGCATACGACTATATGAAAGATCAATCCGCCAACAAGGAAAAGCGTGACTTTCTGCGTAACAAAGCTTTGCATGGAGTAGACAATACACCATTAGTTGTAACGCTTGCTTCCATGAACCTCTATCTGCATGGTGTCGGTACAGACCGAAGCCCGATTGTATGCGAGGATTCTTTGGAGAAAGAGCCTTCCACGCTTGTTGATGTGATTCTTGCCAACCCTCCTTTCGGCACTCGTCCGGCAGGTTCGGTAGATATTAACCGTCCCGATTTCTATGTCGAGACAAAGAATAACCAGTTGAATTTCCTCCAGCACATGATGCTGATGCTCAAAACAGGAGGACGTGCTGCGGTGGTATTACCCGATAATGTTCTTTTTGAAGCCGGAGCAGGTGAAACTATCCGCAAACGCTTGTTACAGGATTTCAATCTTCACACCATCCTGCGCCTACCCACCGGTATTTTCTATGCTCAGGGAGTGAAAGCCAACGTATTGTTCTTTACAAAGGGGCAACCCACTAAAGAGGTTTGGTTCTATGACTATCGTACCGATGTGAAGCACACTTTGGCAACCAATAAATTGGAACGACATCACTTGGATGATTTCGTTTCCTGCTACAATTCCGGTAACTTAGCCGAACGAAAAGAAACATACGATGCCGAGAATAATCCACAAGGGCGTTGGCGCAAATATGCTGTGGACGAACTATTGGCTCGCGACAAAACCAGTCTCGACATCACTTGGATTCGTCAAGGTGGCGAAGTGGACGACCGCTCATTATCGGAACTAATAGATGAGATAAAGGAGAAAAGCGATACTATCAGCAATGCCGTGGCAGAGCTGCAAAAGTTATTGGCAAATATAGAGGAGGACTAAATTTTATGGGCAAAGACATCATCACAAACAATCAAGAAATAAACAACTTGTTTCAAAAAAGTTGTTGACCTTATCACTCAGGCAAGGAAACGTGTGGCGACAACAG
>ENA-OQBW01000085-OQBW01000085.1-human-gut-metagenome-genome-assembly--contig:-NODE-85-length-12001-cov-0.741620_pt1 | contig 12001 bp, 18 predicted proteins | sample MGYA00242752_ERZ504565 | MGnify/ENA primary metagenome ERZ504565 (study PRJEB26092, sample SAMD00036268) | human gut metagenome | host: Homo sapiens | study: EMG produced TPA metagenomics assembly of... | reverse complement strand
TTTTCGATAGATTCGTTGAGTAAATATCTCTGAATAGCCCTTTTTACAGGACGTGCACCGAATTCCGGATCATAGCCGACCTGTGAGAGGAAATCCAAAGCCGCATCTGTCAGTTCTAGTTCTACTCCATTACCGGCAAGCATCTTTTGTACGCTCTTAATCTGTAACAAGACAATCTGTTTTATGTCTTTTTCTGTTAATGGCAGGAACATGATAGTCTCATCGATACGGTTTAGGAATTCCGGACGGATGGTTTTCTTTAACATGTTCATTACCTCTTTCTTGGTTTCTTCCACTACTTCCTCGTTGTTGGCGCCGTTCAGTTTTTCCATCTGGCTCTGTATGTAGCTGCTACCCATATTAGAGGTCATGATGATGATTGTATTTTTGAAGTTGACCACCCTTCCTTTATTGTCAGTCAGTCGTCCGTCATCCAATACCTGTAACAGGATATTGAAAACATCCGGATGAGCTTTTTCTATCTCTCAAACAGGACAACAGAGTAAGGTTTCCGACGTATAGCTTCTGTCAGCTGACCGCCTTCATCATATCCTACGTATCCCGGAGGCGCTCCGACTAAACGGGAAACACTGTGCTTTTCCTGATACTCGCTCATGTCGATACGAGTCATCATCGTTTCGTCATCGAACAGGAATTCTGCCAATGCCTTCGCCAGTTCGGTCTTACCTACACCGGTGGTTCCCAGGAAAAGGATGAGCCGATAGGACGTTTCGGGTCTTGCAGTCCGGCACGGCTGCGTCGTACGGCATCGGATACGGCTCGATGGCTTCGTCCTGCCCGATAACCCGCTGGTGCAGTTCCGCCTCCAGATGCAACAGTTTGTCCTTTTCGCTTTGCAGCATCTTGCTTACCGGTATGCCGGTCCAGCGGGATACTACGTCGGCGATGTCTTCAGCGTCCACTTCCTCTTTAATCATGGCCTTGTCACCCTGCATTTCGTGCAGTTTTTTGCTGCGTTTCTTCAATCTCCTGGTTCAGCGCTTGCAGTTTGCCGTAGCGTATTTCGGCCACCCGGCCATAGTCGCCTTCCCGTTCTGCTTTGTCGGCCTCGAACTTCAGGTTCTCTATTTCCACCTTATTCTGCTGGATTTTTGTTTGACAAGGGTCTTTTCACTTTGCCATTTCGCTTTGTACGAGTTTTCCTGCTCCTTCAGCTCGGCAAGTTCTTTGCCGATTTGTTCCAGTTTGGGCTTGTCGTTTTCGCGCTTGATGGCTTCGCGTTCAATCTCCAGCTGCTTTATCTTACGCGAGATTTCGTCCAGTTCTTCCGGAACGGAATCGACTTCCATACGTAGCTTGGCAGCGGCTTCGTCCATCAGGTCGATAGCCTTGTCCGGCAAGAAACGGTCGGTGATGTAGCGGTTGCTCAACTCTACGGCGGCGATGATGGCATCGTCCTTAATCCGTACGTGGTGATGGTTCTCATAACGTTCCTTTAGACCACGCAGAATGGAGATGGTGCTCAGTGTATCCGGTTCGTTCACCATGACAATCTGGAAGCGGCGTTCCAACGCTTTGTCCTTTTCGAAATACTTCTGATATTCATCGAGGGTAGTGGCCCCGATGCTCCTCAGTTCACCGCGTGCCAGGGCGGGTTTCAGGATGTTGGCGGCATCCATGGCACCTTCGCCCTTGCCGGCACCCACCAGGGTGTGGATTTCATCAATGAAGAGGATAATGTCTCCTTCCGACTTCTTCACTTCGTTGATAACGGCCTTCAGACGTTCTTCAAATTCGCCTTTGTACTTGGCGCCAGCCACCAGTGCACCCATATCCAGGGAGTAGACTTGTTTGTTCTTCAAGTTCTCGGGGACGTCTCCACGCAAGATACGGTGGGCAAGTCCCTCTACGATAGCTGTTTTACCGGTACCCGGTTCACCGATAAGAATCGGGTTGTTCTTGGTACGCCGACTCAGAATCTGCAGGACACGCCGTATCTCTTCGTCACGGCCGATGACGGGATCCAGTTTGCCGCTGCGGGCTGCTTCGTTCAGATTGATGGCATACTTTTCCAATGACTGGTAAGTGTCTTCGCTGGATTGTGAAGTTACTTTTTTCTCCTTTTCGCAGTTCGTTGATGGCTTCCCGCAGTTCGCGTTCCGTCATCCCGGCATCTTTCAGAATGGTGGATGCAGTGCTTTTCACATTCAGCAAAGCCAGCAGTACCGGTTCCAGGGAGACGAATTCATCACCCATTTCCTTGGAATATTGGGTGGCCTTCTGGAACACTTCGTTCGTTTCACGGCTCAGGTATGGCTCTCCGCCGGATACCTTGGGCAGAGAATCAATTTGCTTGTCCAGTACAAGTGCTATCTGCTGACCGTTCATGCCCAGCTTCTGGAAGATGAAGTTGGTGACATTTTCACCCACTTTCATCACACTTTGAAGCACATGCACGGGCTCGATGGCTTGCTGTCCACGGCTTTGTACCAGGTTCACAGCCTCCTGCACCGCTTCTTGCGCTTTAATGGTAAAGTTGTTAAAGTTCATATTTTGTTCTCCTTTCTATTTTATCAGTTTCATAACACTTGGGAAGGCGCAAAAGATTTGCCATTGGCACATTTCGGACAAATTGTCTGCATATAAATCTTGTGAAATGACAAATTGTCTGTAAATCAGTCGCTTTGTTCCTTTCTACTTCTTTAGATAAGAAGTTGGAGCAAAGTTCCTTTTTCGTATTAAACTCTATTGGTTAAAGAGAAGGACAAATAAGGATGTCATGCATGAGATGTGCATCTCATACATGACGAGGTGTACATCTCATGTAGTACGAGATGCACATCTTATGTAGTGAGGGCCTATATGTTTTAGTAGCTAAGTCTTCGTGTTCCAGCTCCAAGGTTTCCGTGTTGCGGGGGAAGGATATTCTCTTTCCGCTTCGGAGATATAGATTAATTGCTTGGGATGATACAAGTTATTGATAAATTTGTCGTACTTTTACTGCTTCAAAGTTTTGTGCTTTCTGTGTGGTAGGTTTTCGGAGCTCCGCTTGCAGAGGAGCATTATGTATAATTATGTATTAAGATAGGAGATAATGGAGGATAAGATAAAGTTTCCGGCAAATGTGATATTGATAGATGTTGCATTTCTGAATGAAGTGGTATATGGTGCAAAGAACTTTTTGGAAGGTAAGTTGGGACGGAAGCTACCCGATATTGACCTGCCGGCATGGTTGAGCTATCTGGCATTGGATGCCGGCTTGAGAGAACAAGAAAATGAGGTGGAAGTGTTGCTGGTGCATACTCCTGCAGCGGACGTGCTGAAGTGTTGTGAACCATCCGATGTGAATAAACTGAATCACCAGGCATGCCGTACGCCGCTGGGCGAATTTGCATTTTCTTCCGTCACCTCTTCCGGTTTAGTCTCTACCGAAGAGTTGTTTCTTGACCTAATGAACCTGGCGCTTGATTCTGCGGATGTGAAGTGTTTGATGCTGTTGCCTTTCCATCAGGTATATGGTAATGGAGTGGAGGAGAAGCTGGCGGGTTTCTTCAAAGACAAGAATGAGGAAGAACGGGGCAAAGCTGTGTACTTCATTACGGAGGAACCTCTGAGCCCGGTGTATTGCCGCCTGGAGCCGGTGTTTTATTCTTTGGCGCATGCATTCGGCATCAAGTCTGACGAGTTATAAGATATAAGAAGTATATGAGTGATTTCCGTTTAAAAGTGTTTCAGTCTGTTGCCAAGAACTTGAGTTTTACAAAGGCTTCGCAAGAGTTGTTTGTAAGTCAGCCGGCTATAACCAAGCATATCCAGGAGCTGGAGGCCACTTACCAGACGAGGCTTTTCGACCGGCAGGGAAGTAAAATCAGTTTGACCGAGTCGGGCCGGCTGCTTTTTGGAGCATTGCGAACGGATATTGGAGGACTATAAACGGCTGGAATATGAAATGCACTTGTTACATAACGAATATATTGGAGAACTCAAGTTGGGAGCCAGCACTACCATTGCGCAGTATGTGCTTCCTCCGTTGCTGGGCAGTTTTATCGGCAAGTTTCCGCAGGTCAACTTGTCCTTGCTCAATGGAAATTCCCGGGAAATAGAAGCCGCTTTGCAGGAACACCGCATTGACTTGGGATTGGTGGAAGGGGTTTTCCGCCTTCCCAATCTGAAGTACACTACTTTTCTTGAGGATGAACTGGTAGCGGTAGTCCATTCCAAAAGCCGTTTGCAGTTGCCCGAAGAGATTACTCCCCAGGATTTGCCCGCTATTCCTTTAGTGCTCCGTGAGCGCGGTTCGGGTACGCTGGACGTGATAGAACGCTCACTCCAGAAGCACGGCGTCAAGCTTGCCTCACTCCATGTACTGATGTACCTGGGTAGTACCGAAAGCATCAAGCTCTTTCTTGAAAACTCCGATTGCATGGGAATCGTGTCTATCCGTTCCATCTGCAAGGAACTGGCGGCAGGCACTTTCCGCGTGGTCGAGATAAAGGATATGCCCATGCTTCGCGACTTCTGCTTTGTCCAGTTGCAAGGGCAGGAAGGAGGATTGTCACAAGCCTTTATGAACTATATGTTTATGTCCCGATAACAATAAGTTATAGTCTATAAGTAGAAACGATTGGCGGGTGTACTAAAATAGAACTACCTTTGCACCCGGAAAATTAAGGAATAAACATTAGTAATATAGTAAAGTAAACAGTATGGCTTCAAATCGAGTTTTGGCTAAAAGCATTAATATGCCTTTTCTTCAAAGTAATAATAAATTTATTTATGTATCTCTTCTGGTTGTCCTCTCCTTCTTTCTGCTGCTGGATTATGTGCCCAGTATGCATGCCTATTCGGCATGGGTCACTCCGCCGTTGGCGTTGTTCTTGGGGTTGGCCTTTGCGTTGCTGTGTGGGCAGGCACATCCGAAGTTCAATAAGAAGACTTCAAAGTATCTATTGCAATACTCTGTTGTAGGGTTAGGATTTGGAATGAATCTGCAGGCTTCCCTGGCTTCGGGCAAGGAGGGAATGGAGTTCACGATTATTTCTGTAGTAGGGACATTGCTCATAGGCTGGCTCATAGGACGTAAGTTCCTGAAAGTGGACCGTGACACTTCTTATCTTATCAGCTCCGGTACGGCTATCTGCGGAGGCAGTGCCATTGCGGCTGTGGGTCCGGTATTGAAGGCAAAGGATAGCGAGATGTCTGTGGCATTGGGCACCATCTTTATATTGAATGCCATTGCATTGTTTGTTTTTCCGATGATAGGCCACGCTTTGAACATGAGCCAGCATGAGTTCGGCACATGGGCGGCCATTGCCATACATGATACGAGTTCGGTAGTGGGAGCAGGTGCCGCATATGGCGAGGAGGCCTGAAGGTGGCAACGACTATAAAGCTGACACGTGCCTTATGGATTATTCCTTTGGCTTTGGTAACTTCGTTCATCTTTAAGAGCAAGGGACAGAAAATCAGTATTCCCTGGTTCATCTTCTTCTTTGTGCTGGCTATGATTTTCAATACTTATGTGCTGGGCACTACCGAAATGGGTGCCATGATTGGGGAGGGAATCAATTCTTTTGCCCGCAAGACGCTGACTATCACTCTGTTCTTTATCGGTGCCTCTCTGTCACGTGATGTACTGAAGGCAGTAGGCATCAAGCCCTTGATACAAGGCACCTTGTTGTGGATAGTGATTAGTGTGAGCACATTGGCGTATATCTACTTGTTCTGATTGCATCAGTCCGGCAGTTCTTGAAGTATAACTTCCGGTTGAAGAAGACGGTAGGATTTTTGTAATGTATTTCTTTCCTCATTGGATATATAGACGAATACACATCTCGGGATGACTGGGGTGTGTATTTCTTTTAATATCCTTCCCCATTGACGCCGGACCGGAGCAAGTGGAAGCCAGGTTATGATACCTTTTGCTTCCAGCATTGCTTTTGTCCTCGGTTCGGCGTGCTGACCGGTTAATACAATGTTCCAGAAATGTGGTTCTTTCAGCTGTTTTTTTTATATCTTGAGAAGTCATAGTTAGTTTACTTTTTTGATGATAAAGTCGAAAGAGGTGAAGAATTGAGGGTGCTTACCGATAGATATGGGAAGGATAATAGTAATGGAGGAATTCCTTCCTTTCCGAATCTCTTTCTTGTTGTATATTCGAGAGTTTGCTTTATTTGCCGTATAAGTTGTCACGCCAATCTTTTGGCTTGTTTCTGCCTGGCTTTTTATTATTGCAAAGGGAGTTTCCGCTTCTGCCAGTATGGGGTATTTGACTTCTGAGGTTCTTCCGTCCACAATGAATTGCATATTTTCCCAGTTTATTCGGATATCTTCTGAAGAGTTGTTGCGAATTATAATTTCCCATTGGGAGTCGTTTGGAATAAACTTATAAGTAACCCCATCTTTTGTATACTCTAATTTCCCTTTTTGGTTCTCCAGCCATTTAAAGGATACTTGGCATCCTGTATCAACGTAATTGTGCAGATAAAGTGGTTGGAAATAGGAGAAACAGCAAAATGGCCAGCTTATTTTTCTTCTTATATTTCCGGTAGTCATTGTATATCCATAGCATAATAAAAATAATGCCGATAGGGATGGCTATGAGAATACATGTCAGTAAATTCATGATAGCAGATATTATTTGTTTGTTTATATGAATATGCTGCAAAAGTATCATAAAATATTTGATAAAACAAACGAATTATGAATAAAAAGAACGATACATACAGACAAATTGGTATTGGTGTTCCTTATAATATGAATGATTAATTTGTACCTTCATATAAATGGAAAAAAGTAATATATACATCGGAGAGATAATCAAGAACGTGATGCTTGAACAGCAAGTTACCAAGGCGGAACTTGCACGAAGACTGAAAGTTAAGCCTCAAAGTGTAGACTATATGCTTACGAGAAAAAGTATTGATACGGATACGTTGTATAATGTCTCACGTGCCTTGAACTACGATTTTGCTTTGTTGTATTCCATTCATAAGGAACAGATAAATTATGATACGTTAGAGCAGGAATACAGGCTCTCCACAGCGAAGGTGTTGGTGGAGCTTGAGCTGAAGCCTGAAGACATTGCGAAATTGAATCTTAAAAAGCGGATTGCTGATGTCTTGAAATAAACGCACTCTTGGGCTGGTGCTATTGGTGTTTTCATTTTTTTCCCATTTTTTCTTCCTAGTCGTGTAACAAAATCCTTTCCCCCTACGTCTGAAGGGTATAAACAGAAATCTACTATTGATAAATAGCCCATGGACGCTGAAAGTTTTAAAAAAGAGTTTCTGCCATATCATCGCAAGTTGTACTGCATAGCTTATAGGCTATTGGAGAATGCTGCCGATGCTGAAGATTTGGTGCAGGAAGCTTATCTGAAGTTGTGGGACAAGCGGGAAGGACTGGCCATTATCAGTAATCCAGAAGCATTCAGCGTTACTCTGGTGAAAAATATGTGCTTTGATTTGCTTCGTTCAGGAAAGTATACTTTGAGCAGACAGAGCGTGGAGTTGGCCGAAGTGCATAATGTGTCTCAAGCAGATAACTTTGAAGTGCGGGACGAAGCGCAGCAGGTAAGGCACATCATTGCCCGTCTGCCGGTGCAACAGCAGAAAATAGTAACGTTGCGTGATGTCAAGGGATGTTCTTATGAAGAGATAGAGCAGGTCACGGGATTGAATGCTACCAATGTCCGTGTACTGTTGTCCCGGGCAAGAAAAAAGATACGTGAGGAATTTAATAAATGGAGTAACTATGAAAGTCGAGGAAATTGAAAGGCTGCTCGCCGAATTTTATGAAGGGAATACCAACGAGCAGGAAGAAGAGTTGTTGAAGGAAGCTTTCAGAACCGAAGAAGTGCCCGAGCACTTGCAGAAGGACAAGAAACTCTTTCTCAGCTTTTTTCCCGGGGAAGTGGTGGATAATGTTCCCGCCGGATTGGAGGATAAACTGAGCCGGATGATTGATGAAAAGGCTGAAGAGGAACAACGTTTTTTCCACCGGAACAAGGCCAAACGTAATTGGCGCTGGATAGGAGGTATTGCTGCCACCATTCTGGTTCTTGTAGGTGTAGGTTATGGCATTACGAACATGGGAGAGGATATGCGTCCTCCTACACCTCAGGACACTTTCTCTGATCCGGAAGCTGCTTATAAGGCATTGCAGGCCACTTTAATCGAGGTGTCTGCGAATCTGAACAAGGGAATTGAACAGATAGAGGAAACGCGGATAGACGTAACGAAGGTGAACCAGGAAGTAAGAAAAGAAATTCAACAATAATCTGATATGAAAACAATGAAAATGATTTTGGCAGGTGTACTGCTGATGTTGCCTTTGCTTTGCCAGGCACAGAAGAACCTATTCAACAAGTATGGAGATATGAAAGGCGTGTCGTCCGTCTACATATCCAAGGCAATGATAGAAACGAATCCCAACTTGTTTACTAAAGATGTTTATATTGGGAAAGTGTCCGGACAGTTGAACTCTGTGCAGGTACTTTCTACAATGGATAATAATGTAAAGAAAGAAATGCGTAAGGATCTTCGTTCTTTGGTGCAGTCTTCCAGATATGAATTGCTGATGAAGCAGAAGGGAACAGTCTCCAGTTCTGAATTCTACATGAGCCGTAAAGGGGAAAAGGTGAAGGAGCTGATTATGATTGTAGATGGTGCAGCCACTCTGAAATTTGTTTATTTGGAAGGTGATATGACTTTGAAGGATATACAGAATATCATGATGTATCAGAATACCAGCTGGAATGGTAACAATGTGAATATACAGCTTCCGGATATAAACTGGGCTGAGATAGAGAAGCTGAAGAACCGCGATTGGCTTGGAGAATTGAAGCATTCGCAAGAACTGGCATTGAAAGGGCTGGAAAATGTAGCTAAACTGAAAGACAACAAGTATCTGAAAGAACAAATGGATACCGATACATGGAAACGTTTTTGAAAAAAAGCATGGAGGCTTTGGAAGAACGTTTGGAAAAAATGGAATAGGAAGCGGTAACCTTTTTAGGGAAACTTGCCAATAGAATGTTTTGTTTTTTCTATTGGCAAGTTTTTTTTGTTATTTGTCTTTTCTCAATTCTGCAAAGATAAGCCCTTCCAGCTCTTCTGCCAGTTCCGGATTGTCAAGGATGACCTGCTTGGCGGCGTCGCGTCCCTGGGCAATTTTCGTCTCGTTATAGCTGAACCATGAGCCGCTTTTCTTGATGATGCCAAGCTCTGCACCCAAGTCAATGATTTCGCCTGCACGGGAGATGCCTTCACCGAACATGATGTCGAATTCCGCTCTACGGAAAGGAGGAGCTACCTTGTTCTTCACAACTTTCACTTTGGTCTGCTTGCCGATTACTTCATCGCCGTTCTTGATGGCTTGGCTTCCACGGATGTCAAGACGTACGGAGGCATAGAACTTCAGTGCATTACCGCCGGTAGTTGTTTCGGGATTGCCGAACATGACACCGATTTTTTCGCGCAACTGGTTGATGAAGATACAAGTGGTGCGTGTTTTGCTGACAGCTGCCGTCAGTTTACGCAAGGCTTGTGACATGAGCCGGGCTTGCAGACCTACTTTGTTGTCACCCATATCGCCTTCAATTTCAGCTTTCGGGGTCAATGCAGCCACAGAGTCCACTACAATGATGTCAATAGCGGAGGAACGGATCAGTTGCTCTGCGATTTCCAGTGCTTGTTCGCCATTGTCCGGCTGTGATATCAGCAGATTGTCCACATCCACACCCAGTTTTGCTGCATAGAAGCGGTCGAAAGCATGTTCTGCATCAATGAATGCGGCAATGCCTCCTGCCTTTTGCGCTTCAGCGATGGCATGAATGGCAAGGGTTGTCTTACCGGAAGATTCCGGGCCGTAAATCTCGATGATACGTCCGCGGGGATATCCTCCCACGCCAAGAGCCACATTGAGGCCGATGGAACCTGTGGGAATAACTTCTACTTGTTCGACGCTTTCGTCGCCCATTTTCATGATAGAGCCTTTACCAAAGCTCTTTTCTATCTTGTCCATGGCAGCCTGCAAGGCTTTCAGTTTTTCGCCCGATGCCAGATTGCTGCCATTTTCAAAATTCAGTTCGTCTTTTTTTGCCACGTTGTTAATGTTAATGATTATAAAATTTGTGCCGCATGGTCTTTGGTCTTCACTTCTTTCGGAGTGATGATGCGCTCTACAATACCTTCTTCATTAATGATGAAAGTTGTGCGGAACGTTCCCATATATTTGCGGCCATACATGCTTTTTTTCGCCCCATACTCCGAATTGTTCTACCAGCTTCTTGTCGGTGTCTGCAATCAGGGTAAAAGGCAGATTGTTTTTCTCAATAAATTTCTGGTGTGACTTTTCGCTGTCCACACTGACGCCGATGACTTCATAACCGGCTTTGCGCAGGTCGGCATAATTATCCCGCAGGTTGCAGGCTTGTGCCGTGCAGCCGGATGTCATGTCTTTGGGGTAGAAGTAAAGTACAATCTTCTTTCCCTTATAGTCACTCAAGCGGATTTCTTCACCTTTTTCGTTGATACCCAATATTTCGGGTGCTTTATCTCCTATATTCACTTTGTTAATGTTTAATGATTAGTGGATAATGATTAGTGATTAATGTTTAATGATTAATCATTAATTTCAAACTTCCAAGTCTCCGTCGATAATCTCATGCCAAGGCAGGCCTTGTTTGTTGAGCTGTTCCATGAACGGGTCCGGATTGAATTCCTCGACATTCCATACCCCCGGCTTTTTCCACAATCCCTTGAGGAACATCATGGCACCAATCATGGCGGGCACACCGGTGGTATAGCTTACGCCCTGCATGCCGGTTTCCTTGTAGGCCTCCTGGTGGCTGCAGTTGTTATATACATAGTAGGTACGCTCTTTGCCATCCTTTAGTCCGCGGATGCGGCAGCCGATGGATGTTTCGCCTTCGTAGTTTTCGCCCAGGTCTTGCGGGTTGGGGAGTACGGCTTTCAGGAATTGCAGCGGAACAATCTTCATGCCGTTATATTCCACTTCGTCTATGCGGGCCATACCGATATTCTGGATGACACGCAGGTGTGTGAGGTATTCCTGGCCAAACGTCATCCAGAAGCGTGCACGCTTGATGGTGGGGAAATTCTTCACCAGAGACTCCAGTTCTTCGTGATAAAGCAGGTAGGAGTCGCGTGGACCGATGTTCGGATAAGTCAGGTCTTTGTGGATTTCCAGCGGCTTGGTTGTCACCCATTCTCCGTTTTCATAATAGCGTCCGTTTTGTGTAATCTCACGGATGTTGATTTCCGGATTGAAGTTGGTGGCGAATGCTTTATGATGATTTCCGGCATTGCAGTCTACGATGTCCAGATATTGTATTTCGTCAAAATGATGTTTGGCGGCGTATGCAGTATAGATGCCGCTCACTCCCGGGTCGAAACCGCAACCGAGGATGGCGGTCAGTCCGGCATCTTCGAAGCGTTTCTTATAGGCCCATTGCCAACTGTATTCAAAGTGGGCAACATCTTTCGGCTCATAATTGGCGGTATCCAGATAGTTGACTCCACTTTGCAGACAAGCCTCCATGATGGTGAGGTCTTGGTAGGGGAGGGCTACGTTGATGACGATTTCGGGTTTGAAACTATTGAAGAGTGCTACCAGTTCGTCCACGCTGTCGGCATCTACCTGGGCGGTTTTGATGTTCGGGTTACCGATTGCCTTGACAACAGCGTCACATTTGGACTTGGTGCGGCTGGCTATCATGATTTCTGTAAACACATCAGGATTTTGAGCCACTTTGTGCGCAACAACGGTACCTACACCGCCTGCACCGATAATAAGAACTTTACCCATTTCTTTGTACTATATTATTATATTAGGTTTATAAAAAATACGGAAGAGCAAATATAAGGGTTAATTCTTAGATAAAACATTAAAATCCTGCTAAATACTTTGAGGTAAATGCTTCAAATATTAAACAAATTACTTGCATTTGGGTTATTTTCTATATATTTGCCCCTTGATAAATTAACTTAAACAATCGAATAACAATGAAAAAAAG
>ENA-OQBW01000084-OQBW01000084.1-human-gut-metagenome-genome-assembly--contig:-NODE-84-length-12070-cov-0.718915_pt1 | contig 12070 bp, 12 predicted proteins | sample MGYA00242752_ERZ504565 | MGnify/ENA primary metagenome ERZ504565 (study PRJEB26092, sample SAMD00036268) | human gut metagenome | host: Homo sapiens | study: EMG produced TPA metagenomics assembly of... | reverse complement strand
CAAGGCGTACTACCCGTGAAGTGCAGATGAACTGTCTTTCATTTCTACCGTGACCCGTGGTGACACGTATGCGGTGATGGAGAACTTGGGGCGTGTATTGAGCAATTTCATGGGGCAGGGACGTACTGTGAAGATAGACGGTATAGGCACTTTCTACTATACTGCTACCTCTACCAAAAGAGGGGTGCCGACGGCTGAGGAGGTAAGCGCTTCGCTGATAAACGGAGTACGTGTCCGTTTCCTGCCCGAAGTGGAGCGTAATAGTGGCAATCAGGTGACTACCCGCAGCATGGTGAATACAAAGATTGTTTGGAAAGAGTGGGGTAAGACTTCTACCTCCACCGGTACTACTCCCGGCGACAATACCGGTGGAACCCCCGGCGGCAACGACGGCGACCAGGGTGAGAATCCGTTGGGCTGATTCTCCTTCCTTGAAAGCAATTGATGACTGACACCGTTTTATGCTAAAGGTTTCCTGTACCGCCTCATTGGTTGTGCGGGAAGCTTTACTTTTTAGCATCTTTTATCATTCTTCTCTGCCTTTCTTTAATGGATTATCGCTAATTTCGAGCGATTTTTCGTAAATTCGGCTGAATAACTAATAATTTATAATATGGAAAACTTGAATACAGCACTTTTGCTGATGGTGGTAGGTATGGCAACAGTCTTCGCTATCCTGCTGATTGTTATTAACTTAGGAAAATCTCTTATTGCATTGGTGAATAAATATGCGCCCGAAGAGGTGACACCGGCTAAAGCTGCGGCAAATGGTCCCGCACCTGTCCCCGGTAATATTCTGGCAGCTATCAGTGCAGCCGTAACAGTAGTGACACAAGGTAAGGGTAAAGTTGCTAAGGTAGAAAAAATCTGAAATAATAATCTTATATAAAAACACACCGAATAATTTAGTATGAAAAAGGAAATTAAGTTCAGTTTGGGTATTCAGGGACATGTGGCAGAGTGCCGGAAAATATGTACCCCGTGTTGACCAACTGGTGAAAGTAGCTCCCGCCATCATTGAGATGGGTTGTTTTGCGCGCGTGGAAACCAATGGTGGAGGTTTTGAACAAGTAAATCTGCTGTTTGGGGAGAATCCGAATAAAGCCGTGCGCGAGTGGACGAAGCCGTTCCATGAAGCCGGTATCCAGACCCACATGTTGGACCGTGCCCTGAATGGCCTCCGCATGAGTCCCGTGCCCGCCGATGTGCGCAAGCTGTTCTATAAGGTGAAGAAAGCGCAAGGTACGGACATCACGCGTACTTTCTGCGGTCTGAACGATACCCGCAATATCATTCCTTCTATTGGCTATGCACACGATGCCGGAATGATTTCCCAATGCTCGCTCTGCATCACCCATTCACCCATCCATACCGTAGAATACTACACGGAGATGGCACTGAAGCTTATCAAGGCAGGTGCCGACGAAATCTGCATCAAGGATATGGCAGGTATCGGACGTCCGGTTTCTTTGGGCAAGATTGTGGCCAATATCAAGGCGGCGCATCCCGATATTCCTATCCAGTATCATAGTCATGCGGGTCCCGGTTTCAATATGGCAAGTATTCTTGAAGTGTGCGAAGCGGGTTGCGACTATATCGACGTAGGCATGGAGCCGCTTTCCTGGGGGTACGGGGACATGCCGACTTGCTCAGTGTGCAGGCCATGCTGAAGGATGCAGGCTTCCAGGTGCCCGAAGTCAATATGGAGGCATATATGAAGGTACGCGCACTCATCCAGGAGTTTATGGACGACTTCCTTGGCTTGTACATCAGCCCGCGCAACCGCCTGATGAACTCCCTGCTGATTGGTCCCGGACTGCCGGGTGGCATGATGGGCAGTCTGATGGCAGACTTGGAATCCAATCTGGAGTCCATCAACAAATACAAGGCAAAACGCAACCTGCCCTTCATGAAGCAGGATGAACTGCTCATCAAGTTGTTCAACGAAGTGGCATATGTTTGGCCGCGCGTGGGTTATCCCCCGTTGGTGACTCCGTTCAGCCAGTACGTCAAGAACCTTTCCATGATGAACGTCATTGCTATGGAGAAAGGCAAGGAACGCTGGGGTATGATTGCCGATGACATTTGGGATATGCTGTTGGGCAAGGCAGGTAAGCTGCCGGGTCAGCTGGCTCCCGAAATCATAGAGAAGGCCGAACGCGAAGGACGCAAGTTCTTCACCGGCAATCCGCAGGACAACTATCCCGATGCTCTGGACAAGTACCGCAAGCTGATGAAGGAGAACAAGTGGGAACTGGGCGAGGACGACGAAGAGCTCTTCGAATACGCCATGCACCCGGCTCAATACGAGGCTTACAAGAGTGGCAAGGCCAAGCAGGACTTCCTGGAGGATGTGGAGAAACGCCGTGCCGAACGTGACAAGTCTCCGCTGGACGATGCCAAACCCAAGACGCTCACTGTGCAGGTGGACGGTCAGGCTTACCGCGTGACGGTGGCATACGGTGACATCGACCTGCCCGCTTCGGCCACCGAAAAGGTGACAGCTCCCCCCGTAGGCGAAGGTCAGGACGTTCCGGCTCCGCTCGAAGGCAAGTTCTTCTTGACAAAGAATGCGCAGGAAACCCCGTTGAAAGTGGGTGACAAGGTGAAGAGTGGCGACCTCCTCTGCTATATCGAGCTATGAAGACATACAATGCCATCCGCGCAGACTTTGATGGAACGGTTGTTGCCATCTGTGTCAATCCGGGTGACTCTGTTTCTGAAGATGATGTATTAATGAAGATAGGATAATGGAAGATATATTTGCAAAACTCTATGATATGACGGCCTTCAGCAACATCATTGCTGATCCGTCGTTCCTCGTGATGTATGCCATCGCTTTCATCCTGCTTTATTTAGGTATCAAGAAACACTATGAACCATTGTTGTTGGTACCCATCGCTTTCGGTGTGCTCATTGCCAACTTTCCCGGCGGCGAGATGGGGGTGATTCAGGCAGATGAAAACGGAATGGTCATGGTAGGCGGGGTGATGAAGAATATTTGGGAGATGCCGTTGCACGAGATTGCGCACGACCTCGGACTGATGAACTTCATTTATTATATGCTGATTAAGACCGGCTTTCTGCCGCCTGTTATCTTTATGGGTGTGGGTGCGCTGACAGACTTCGGTCCGATGCTCCGTAACTTGCGTCTCTCCATATTCGGTGCGGCTGCGCAGTTAGGTATTTTCACCGTACTGCTTTGTGCTGTGATGATAGGGTTCACTCCGCAGGAAGCAGGTGCGTTGGGCATTATCGGTGGTGCCGATGGTCCTACGGCTATCTTTACTACCATCAAGCTGGCTCCCCATCTGTTGGGACCGATTGCCATTGCTGCTTATTCTTATATGGCGCTGGTACCGGTCATCATTCCGATGGTGGTGAAGCTGTTCTGTACCAAGAAGGAATTGATGATTAACATGAAGGAGCAGGAGAAGCTGTATCCTTCGAAAACCGAGATTAAGAATCTGCGTGTATTGAAGATTATCTTCCCGATTGCAGTGACTACGATTGTTGCTTTATTTGTGCCCACAGCAGTACCTTTGATTGGTATGTTGATGTTCGGTAACTTGATTAAGGAAATCGGTTCGGATACAAGCCGCTTGTTTGATGCTGCTGCTAATAGTATCATGAATGCAGCTACCATCTTCTTAGGATTGAGCGTTGGCGCCACGATGACCAGTGAGGCATTCCTGAATTGGACGACTATCGGTATTGTGATTGGTGGTTTCCTGGCATTTGCATTGTCCATTACGGGAGGTATTTTCTTTGTGAAGCTGTTCAACCTATTCAGCAAGAAGAAGATCAATCCGCTGATTGGTGCTACCGGCCTGAGTGCCGTACCCATGGCAAGCCGTGTCTGCAATGAAATAGCAACGAAGTATGACCCGAAAAACCATGTGCTGAATTACTGTATGTCCAGTAATATCTCCGGTGTAATCGGTTCGGCTGTTGCGGCGGGTGTGCTGATTTCATTCCTGGGATAAACGGTCAGTAAGAAAAATATAAAGAAACTCCGGTATGGCTTTGTAAAGCTATGCCGGAGTTTTTTTGTATGTTTTTTCTTTGAGGGGCATTTCATTCACTAACCACCTTCCAATATTCAGCCACCGCCATCTTCTCTGCCAGATACGCATCAATCAGGTTGGTGTGTGCCTGCGTCCACGAGAGTTGTGCGGACAACACATCTGCCATGCTGGCTTTTCCTTCATTATAAGAGAAGGTGACAAGGCCCAGATTCTCTTCGGCGAGTGTTATATTCTCCCGGGCCGTCTTGACTTGCTGTTCAGTTTCCGTCAGTTTTGTGGTGGCTGCGGAGAGCTCTTCCAGAATATTGTCCGTTACATAGCTTTGTTGCAGCTTCTGTATGCCGATATAGGCTTTCTGTTGGCGGTTTGTCTTGAAGCGGGCTCCCCAACGGAAGATGGGGATGCTGACGTTGACCCCTGCGACGGGAGTATGAGGTACATCCTGCCCCATATAGGCGATTCCCGTATCCCAACCGGTGGCGAGGAACATGCTGACTTGTGGGTTGTAGCGGCTGAGGGCAGCATGCCGTTGCGCTTCACTGCGGGCGATGTTCACGGAGGTACTGGCATATTCTGCCCGGCGGGGCAGCACATCATCCAGGCCCAAAGGATGATGGGAGCAGTCGGTATATCTATTTCGGCTATGCTGTCTATGGGAGCGTCCGGTTCCGAGCCCATAAGGATATTCAGTTTTTGCAGGGCAAGGGTATGGTTTTTGGCGTGCCTTGATGTACTGCAATTCGGCCTCCTTACGTCGGGTGGAAATCATCAGCAAGTCTGTGCGGCTGATGGCACCGTCATCAAAGCGGTCTTGGATGATGTCGTACTGCTGTTGTACAATATCCTGAAAGGTAGCCGCGGCTTTCAGACCGGCACGGGCGGCAGAGGCATTCCAATAGACGGCGTCACTTTGATAGTGTATCTGGTCGAGGGTCAGCTCTGTGGTAAGTTGGTCCAGTGCCTCTTCGGCTTGCGCCACTTTCTTTTGGGCTATTAGGGAACCTCCGGTATAAAGCGGCTGCGTCAAGGTGGCAAGTGCTGATAGGTATAAGGGTGGTAGTCTCCTTTCGGACTGTTCCATTGGTCCAGATGATTGAGATTGGCGGTACCCTCGGGCAGTGATGTCAATCTGGGGCAGGAAACCGGTGGAGGCAATCTTGCGTGCCTCGGTACTGGCGAATGTTTTCAGATGCTGTTGTTTCAGAATCTGGCTGTATGCTTCTACCTTGTCGCGGTATTCTTCGCGGCTCAGATATGCTTGTTGTGCCCCGGCATTCAGTCCTGAGCACAGTAATGATAGAATAAGTATATTTGTTTTCATCATTCAATTGGTAACTGTAAATTGTTGAATGTTCTCTCACTTGATTTTATGAATGGCGCAATAAGCCACCGGCAGCACGAATAGTGTCAATGCCGAGGCTACCAGCAAACCACCCATGATGGTTGCCGCCATGCCGCCGAACATGGCGTCGAACAATAACGGCAACATTCCCAGGATAGTGGTACCCGATGCCATGGCCACCGGGACAATACGGGTGGTCGTTGCACTGATTAACGGCTTCACGCGGTGCTTTTCCGGCAGCGGTTTCCGTATCAATCTGGTCCACCAGCACGATGGCATTCTTGATATTCATTCCAATCAGCCCCAGCAAGCCGAGGATGGAGAAGAAGTCGAATGATTTCCCCAATACCACCAGTCCCAGTACAATACCTATAAAGATAAGCGGCAGCATCAGCAGGATAACAATCGGCTTCCGGTAGCTGCGGAACAGAAACAGCAAGGTGACGAACATAAGGAAGAATGTCAGCGGCAGGTTAGCTGCCAGTGCGGCATTGCTTTCTGCCTGGCTTTCCTGCTCTCCGAAGTATTTCATGGTGTAACCTTCGGGCACATCAATCTCTTCTTGCACTTGCTTCCATATACGGTTGAAGGCGGCAATGGCATTCACACCGCGGCGTGGGTCGGCCTGCGCCATCATCACCATCTGCCGGTTGTAGTCTTTCACATTGGAGAACTTGTACTGGAAGTCGAACCGGCTGACGACTTGTTCCAGAGTGGTTGTTTCGCGTGCAGTGCCGAATACGGGGAGTGTACGCAAGTCGTTGATGCGGAAAGAGTCGATAGTTTTATCCTTCAACAGAACGGGAAGTACCTGGTCTCCTTCCCTGTATTCCCCAAGTGTCATGCCGTTCGTACCGATCTGGATACTCTGTGCCATGCTTTGACGGGAGATACCCAACGGTTGTGCACGCTCCTGACTGTAAACGGGATGCCATACCGGTATCTTATTGCCCCAGGAGTTGCGCACGTTGATAAGTTCGCCGTCACGGTGCATGATGTCCAGAGCCTTGTTGGTCAACATGACCAGCGTATCCGTGTTATTGCCGATGAACCCGATTTCAATGGCGGCATCTACAGCAGGAGAGAGTTTGAACAACATGGTACGGGTGATGGCATTGGGATAGTTGGCCTTCATGTAGGCATCAAGGTTCTCTTCCTGCTTCTTGGTATATTTGCTGTCCGTTACTTCCACCAGGATATTGGCGAAGTTAGGTTTGGGACCGACGGAAGTGGAGGCCAGATAGTAACGCAACGGTGTGCTGCCGAATGTGACGGATACCCGTTTCACTTCCGGCTGCTGCATCAGATGCGCTTCCACCTTTTTCATTTCGGTTTCTACTTCGCGGATGCTGTACCCGTCCGGATAGAATACATCTGCCCGAAAGTAGGGCTTGTCCAGAGAAGGGAAGAAGTTCTGGGGCATCAGCCCCATGACGATGAGGGAGAGGATGAACAGTGCTGTAATGCTTCCAAGGGTCAACGCCTTCTTGCGTATCAGTGTGCTGAGGATGGAGGCGAATTTATGGTAGAAAGGCTTGTCGTATGGGTCCTTGCTACCATCTTTAGCCTTTGCTTTCAGTATGAAGTTGCCGAATGTAGTGGTTTGTGTCAACGCCAGCACCCAACTTAATCCCAGGGAAATGGCCAACACTACGAATAGCGGTTTCACGATTTCGGCTACGGAAGAGGGAGCCAGATACAGTGGCAGAAACGAACAGATGGCAATGAACGTTGCTCCCAGCAATCCCCATTGGGGACCGGTGGCACCGTCTATCAGCGCTTTTCGGCGGTCGATGCCGCGGGCAATGGCAATTTGGGCATTATCTGTCACCACGATGGCATTGTCCACCAGCATTCCCATGGCTATGATGAATCCGGCGAGGGAGGTCCGGTTCAGACCTACGCCAAGAAACGACATAATGAGCAGTGTGCCTCCGATAGAGAATATAAGGGAAGAGCCAATCAGTACTCCTGCACGCATGCCCATCACCAGCATGATGATTACAATCACAATCAGGATGGATTCTATCAGATTGATGATGAACCCGTTGTTGGCTTCTTTGGCAATCACGTTTTCGGGATACAGACTTTCCAGTTCCAGCCCCACGGGGATGAGGGGCATGAGTTCGGCAAGCCTCCGGTCTACCAGTTCACCGGTTTTTACCACATCCTTTGTCGGGTCGGTGGAGATGCCGATACCGATGGCGCGCTTTCCGTTGACGTGCATGATATTGCCGGGAGGTTCCATGTATCCCTTTTCAATGATGGCGATGTCACCCAGCTTGACTTGTCCGCCGGAGGTAGTGATAACCTGGTTGCGGATATCATCGACAGTCGTGTAGGTACCGTTGGCCACAATGCGTAACTGTTGTTCTCCGGCGCTGATTTCACCCGTATTGATAATCTGGTTCTGCGATTGTAGCAGGCTGGCCAGCTGCTTGGGGTCGATACCCATTCCTGCCAGCTTGTTTACGGAGATGAATATATGGATGACCTCTGTCTGTGTACCGAAAAGGGCTACCTTCATCACACCGTCTGCCGTGATGACTTGTGTCTTGATTCGTTCCGCCCAGTTTCTCATTTCTTCATAAGAGAAACCGTCGTCACCCACCAGGCCGTAATAGATGCCGAAAACGTCTCCAAAATCATCCGAGATGGTCGGTACAGAAGAGCCTGCGGGCAGTTGGGGCTGTATATTGAGCACTTTACGCCGCAGTTCGTCCCACTTCTGCGGAATGGATGCGGCAGAAAGTGACGGTTGCAGTTCGAAGGTTATCTTGGAGAGTCCGTACATAGACTCTGACTTTATCTTGTAGACGCCGCTCATCGACTGTATTTCTCGGGAGATGGGTTCGGTGACGAGCCGTTCCACTTCTGCCGGCTCCGCTCCCGGGTAGCGTGTCATGATGACTGCCGACTTGATGACGAAAGGTGCGTCTTCCTTCTTTCCCAACCTGCCGAATGACAGTATACCGCCGATAAGCAGCACAGCCAGAAAGAAGTAGACTATCTTCGTGTTGTCTAATGAATATTGGGCTAGATTCATAATGAATATTTTTTAGATAAATGGGGAATGTAATGTGCCAATGTGATTAATCACATTAGTACCTTTATTGCTTCTCCTTCTGTCAGCTGGTATACTCCGGCCGTCACAACGGTTTCTCCCGGTTCCAACCCTTTAGAAATAAGCAGGTTTGCCTCTCCCGTTGGAGAATAAACGGTCACTTCGCGGCGACTGACTTTATTACCTTCCACCACCCATACATACGTTTTCCGGTTTTCACTGTCGCCAAATACGGCGCTTAACGGTACATTCATCAGCTTTTCTTCCAGAAAGGGAGCGACATCCGATGCCAGCTTTATTTTGCATGTGAATCCCGGTTTTACGTCATAACGTGTACGGTCAAAGTGCGGGTCGTCAATTGTTATTGTCACCGGAATACCCGTCCCTGCTGTGGAGATGTCAAGATACTCTTCCAGTCTGGCATCGAAAGCCTCTGCAGGGTAACTGTCGAACACCACCTTGAACTTTACGTCCTTGGCACGGAGCAGATAGAGATAATCATCCGGTACGGTGAACTTGATTCGTAGCTTCTGTGTATTTACCAGCTGTACAACCCCTTCTCCTGCATTGACACGCTGATAGTTCTCTACCAGCCGTTTTTCGATGGAACCCTCGAAAGGGGCTGTCAGCCGCGTATCCCGCATATTGTTGCCGGACAACTCGTAAGTGGATTTTGCTTTCTGATAGTTGGCTACGCTGATTTCGTATTCCTGCACGGAGATAGCCTGGCGGCCAAGCAGCCGTTTGTTACGTTCACTTGTGCGGCAGCTGTTTCGTAGGCAGCCTTGTCGGCTGCATATTGCAGGGAGATGTCGCGTGGGTCGATGGCGGCAATCAGTTGCCCCTTTTTTACCCGCTGTCCCTCTACAACCGGGAGGCTGATGATTTGTCCGCTGACGCGGAAGGCAAGTCTCACATATTCCACGGCTTCCACTATTCCGGAGAAGTCTTTGCGGATAACCGACTGTGAACTGACTTGCGCAGTCTTCACCGGTCGGATAAGGGTATTGCTACCCTTTTGTTTTTGCCCGCACGACGTGATGAGCAACGCCATGACCAGGGCGAAAAGAAACATTTTTTTCATTGGTAAACAAGTATATAGTTATTCGTTCAGGTATATATAAAAACATAAAACCGGGAAAACAACCAAATGTTCTCCCGGTTATAGGATAAATGATGATTTAATGTGCCAATGTGCTAATTGGCTGCGCAATGTTTATGCTGCGCTATCACGCCGCAGGTCATTGGCACATTGGCATATTAATTTTCAATTCCGTCCCCCGTTCCAGCGTATATGGGTGTCCGTAGACTTGTATGTCCACTTTGCTGCCTGCTGTAAGCGAGATTTCGATTTCTTTTCCTACCCGTATGTGAAGTGTGTTTTTCAGATAATTCACCTTGAATGAATAGCTGTCCCATTTTTGCGGTATGACAGGGGAGAAACACAACGTCTCCTTCAGCACCTGCATACCTGCAAATCCGCGTACAATGGCCAGCCAGCTGCCGGGCATACTGGTTATGTGCAGACCTTGGTCCGCTTCGTTGTTGTAGTCGTCCAGGTCAAGCCGCGTGGCATGCAGGAAAAGCTGGTAAGCTTTTTCCACTTTGCCGATGCGTGCAGCCAGGATGGAATGGATGTGGGAGAAAGGGAGGATTCGTGTACGGTCATCGGCTCATAGAACTCGAAATTGCGGCGGACGGTTTCCGTGTCGAAATAGAAATAATAGAGGTAAAGTCCGAGCAACACGTCGCTCTGCTTGATGTAGCAAGAGCGCAGAATGCGGTCCCATGACCAATGTTGGTTGATGGGGCGTTCTTCGGCAGGAATGTTATCTGTACTTTCCAGTACTTTATCCATATAGCCGTCATTTTGGATAAAAATACCCCGTTCCTTGTCTTCCGGCAGATACATGTGTTCGATGATGTCTCTCCACAGGGCACTTTCCTTCATTTGGTCGAGATTGGTGATGCGGCGTATGTGGGCATATTCATCCGGATATTGCTGTGCCACCATTTCCAGAAAACGGAGGGTCATCTTGAGGCACTGTATACAGGAATAGTTAGTGTACCAGTTGTTGTCCACATTGTTTTCGTATTCATCCGGGCCGGTAACCCCCAGTATGACATATTTCTGTTTGGGTTGGGAGAAGGATACCCGTTGGCTCCAGAAACGGCTGACGGCAATCATTACTTCCAGGCCATATTTAGCGATATAGTCCATATTGCCCGTCAGCGCTGCATGCTGAACGATGGCATAGACAATGATATTGTTACGGTGGATTTCCTCGAGGTTATTTCCCATTCACTGTGGCATTCCTCTCCATTGTTGGTTACCTGCGGAAACAACGCTGCACCGTCCTTGAAACCCAGTTTGCGGGCGTTTTCGATGGCTTTGGGAAGCTGGTTGTGCCGGTATGCCAGCAAGTTCTTTGCAATCTCTTTGGGAGTGGAGAGCAGAAAAAACGGTACACAACACAGTTCCGTGTTCCAATAAGTATTGCCGCCATATTTTTCTCCGGTGAATCCTTTGGGGCCGATGTTCAGGCGTGGGTCATCTCCCCGGTAAGTCTGATACAGCTGGAATATGTTGTACCGGATACCTTGTTGCGCTTCCGGGTCCCCTTCGATGACGACATCCGTTTCGTCCCAGATTTCCTGCCAGGCCCTTCGATGCTCTTCTACCAGCGTATTCCAGCCTATGCTCTTGGCTTCGCGTGCCTCGGCCACGGAGTGTTCCACCAATTCACTCCGTTCGTGGTAGAGAGAAGAAGCGATGGCGGTGTATTTGATGAGTGTCACGTTGTCTCCGGGTTTCACGTCGGCACCTACGCTGAAACCGGTTTGCTTTTCCTTTTCTATCCGTATGGGGTTGGCAGTGGTTTCCTTGTTGTTTTTGAAGATTGGTAAGTCATGGCGTAGCACACTTGTGCATCTTCCCGGCGGGTCTGTGTCCAGAGATAGGCACAGCTGCTGGTAGAACCGGAACGCAGTATGTTCCATATTTTCAGGTTTGGCAGATCGGCATCGTCTACTATATTCCCGTCAAGATGGGCACGAGTGAGATTCTGCCGGTATAGTTGATGGAAGACACGCTGTACTTGATGAGACAGAGGTTGGGTCTTGCCATATTTGTGATATGCTCTACATGGATGCGGAGCTGGTTTCCGCGAGGAGACGTCACCTCCATGTCCCGGTGGGAGATACCTTCCTTCATATCCAGGCGGCGGTTGAAGCTATCGACATCCCAGCCTGCCAAATCGAGTTCCTCATCGATGAGGCGCAGGTTGATGCGGCTCCAGTCAGCAGCCTTGGGTATACGGGTGAATATGGTGGAAATCCGTTCTTCCACCATCCTACGCGGGTTTTGTCCAGGAAAGTGATGCCGGCCACAAATGAACCACGGTAACTGTCACTGCTGTAAGGCTCCTCAAAATACCCCCGTTGCCCGAAACGTCCGTTTCCGAGGCTGAATATACTTTCCGACATCCGTTGACGGTCGGGGTGGAATTGGTCTTCGATGATGTTCCATTCATCGGTCTTGAGGTATTTCTTCATGGCGACGTGTTTTCTGTAGTTATCGCCGTAAAGATACGCAATATGCGGAAATAAAAGAGAAAAGTGAGGACAAAAATAGTG
>ENA-OQBW01000083-OQBW01000083.1-human-gut-metagenome-genome-assembly--contig:-NODE-83-length-12124-cov-0.846962_pt1 | contig 12124 bp, 10 predicted proteins | sample MGYA00242752_ERZ504565 | MGnify/ENA primary metagenome ERZ504565 (study PRJEB26092, sample SAMD00036268) | human gut metagenome | host: Homo sapiens | study: EMG produced TPA metagenomics assembly of... | reverse complement strand
AATTTTCCGAACGTTTTTCCATGCAGTTGGGCTTGCGTATGGAGCACACCCGCACTACCGGTATTTCCGAAGCGAAGGATACGGAGGACAAGCACGACTATACGCGCTTGTTCCCTACTGTCTATCTGCTTTATTCGCCTACAGACGGGCATGCGCTGAACTTCAGTTTCTCCAACCGCATCTCCCGTCCGTCACAGAATATGGTCAATCCTTTTCCGTTCTATCAGAACAAGTACACTTACGCTTGCGGTCGTGAAGACTTGAAACCCAGTTATACTTACAATGCCGAACTGGGATATACGTTGAAGAATAACTTCAATGTTTCTGCCTATTATTCTTATTCGGACGATGTCTTCTTCCAGGTTGTGGACTTGGATGCTGAAACGAATGTGACCTCTTTCCTCTGGGAGAATTTCATGCAGACGCATGCTTTCGGGCTTAACAATTCATACACTTTCCGTACCAAATGGCTACAAACTTACGCCCAGCATGGAGTGAGCTATCGCCGGACCACCTCCAGCGCTGCCACCACCTCTCCCGAGGAGAAAGGGTGGGCTTATAACGCCAGCCTGCGCAACACTTTCTTCTTCAATGAAAAGAAGACTCTTCTGGCCACGTTGTCCGGTTCCTATTCTTCCCGTCAGTATCAGGGCATCTATCTGATGAGCCCCACTTACAGCGTCAGTGCAGGTATGCTTTATCGGTTGTTGAACAATAAGCTCAGCCTCAGCCTGAATGTCAACAATTTGTTTGTCAGCCATTCCAAATTGGAAACCATGTCCAACGGGTTGAAGATAATTGCAGATAACCAGTTCTCCTTTATCAGTTTCCGTATCGGTGTATCCTATACTTTCGGTGGAGATATACGTAGCAAGGGGCAGCGGAACAGTAACGAGGATATTCAGAGAAGATTATAATAAGAAGTTTATTGCGTGTTGGCAATTGGGAGAAAATATTTATCTTTGTGATACAAGCGATTGTAACAACGATTAATATAAAACCATGATGAAACAGAAACTTCTTTACCTATTGCCACTCCTCCTATTGTCGGGATGCGGGCAGGCTACTTACAAGAATGCATCTCTGCCGGCAGAAGAGCGTGCCGGACTTTTGCTGAAGGAACTGACGCTCGAAGAGAAGGTGTCCTTGATGATGGACAGCTCCAAACCGGTGGAATGTCTGGGCATCAAGCCCTATAACTGGTGGAATGAAGCGTTGCATGGAGTGGCGCGTGCCGGGCTGGCCACAGTGTTTCCCCAACCGATTGGTATGGCGGCATCTTTCTCGCCGGAGACTGTATACGAGGTATTTACTGCCGTATCCGATGAGGCCCGTGCCAAGAATGCCTACTATGCATCCCAGGAAAGCCATGAACGCTATCAAGGATTGACGATGTGGACGCCTACGGTGAACATCTACCGCGACCCCCGTTGGGGAAGGGGTATAGAGACTTATGGGGAAGACCCTTATCTGACCAGCCGTATGGGAGTGATGGTTGTAAAGGGTTTGCAGGGCACGAACGATGGAAAATATGACAAGTTGCATGCTTGTGCCAAGCACTTTGCCGTACACTCCGGTCCGGAGTGGAACCGCCATGAGTTTAATGCGGAAAATATCAAGCCCCGTGATTTGTATGAAACTTATCTTCCTCCTTTCGAAGCTTTGGTGAAAGAAGGAAAAGTGAAGGAGGTGATGTGTGCCTACAACCGCTTTGAGGGTGATCCTTGTTGCGGTAGCGACCGCTTGCTGATGCAGATTCTGCGCGATGAGTGGGGATTTGACGGTATTGTCCTTTCGGACTGTGGAGCTATTGCCGATTTTTACAGAGATAATGGTCATAAGACGCATCCTGATGCGGAGTCCGCTTCGGCGGCTGCGGTGCTGAGTGGAACTGACTTGGAGTGCGGTTCGAGTTACGAGGCCTGGTAGAAGCGGTGAAGCAGGGAAAGATTGATGAAAAAGCAGTGGATGTAGCAGTCAAGCGTCTTTTGACGGCTCGCTTTGCCTTGGGTGAAATGGACGAGCCGGAGAAGGTGTCCTGGACCGGCATTCCTTTTTCTGTGGTGGCTTCTGCCGGACACGACTCTCTGGCGCTCGACATGGCTCGCAAGTCAATGACACTGCTTATGAACAAGGATAATACCTTGCCGTTGAAGCGTGGAGGGCTGACTGTAGCGTGATGGGTCCGAACGCCAATGATTCTGTGATGCAGTGGGGAAATTATAACGGTATGCCTCCGCACACAGTCACCATTCTGGATGGAATTAGAAAAGCCTTGGGGACTGATGACCGGCTTATTTATGAACAAGGCTGCGGATGGGTGGAGAGAGCTCAGATACAGAGCGTCTTCAACCGTTGCAAGACTGCCGACGGGAAACCCGGATTCAGTGCACGCTACTGGAATAACGTGACTCGTGACGGTGAGCCAGTCACTACTGCCCAAGTGACCACTCCTTTCCATTTCTGTACATCCGGTGCCACGGTTTTTGCTCCGGGTGTGAACCTTACCGACTTCTCGGCTACCTACAACAGCGTATTCACTCCCGACCAGTCGGGAGAGGTGGTTTTTGACATCTATGCTTATGGCTCAGGGAGATTGCGGATAAATGGGGAGGAAGTGAGAGGATTCTCCAATCAGCACGGTGGGCAGAAGAGTGCTTATACTTTGCAGGTACAAGCAGGAAAAACGTATGACGTTGAATTGGATTTTGAATATTTCCGTAGCGATGCACTACTGAACTTCGACCTTGGATTTAAGAATGAAGTGGATGTGAGGAAATCTGTGGAGCGTGTAAAGGATGCTGATATCGTGGTCTTTGTGGGAGGAGTCTCTCCGAACCTCGAAGGCGAGGAGATGGGTGTTGAGCTTCCCGGATTCAGAGGAGGTGACCGTACCGATATCGAGTTGCCTGCTGTCCAACGGGAACTGATTGCCGCCTTGCACCGTGCCGGCAAAAAGGTGGTGTTGGTGAACTGTTCGGGTTCTCCCATCGGTCTGGAGCCGGAAACCGGGAGGTGTGGAGCCATTCTGCAGGCATGGTATCCCGGTCAGGCAGGCGGTACGGCTGTAGCCGAAAGTATTGTTCGGCGATTACAATCCGGCAGGACGCTTGCCAGTGACCTTCTACCGCAATGTGTCTCAGCTCCCGGATTTTGAGGATTATAACATGATCGGCCGGACTTACCGTTACATGACCCAGGAACCGCTTTTTCCCTTCGGTCATGGATTGAGCTATACCTCTTTCAGCTATGGTGCTGTGGTGCTTGGTTCGGATAATATAAAGTCCGGTGAGAAATTGAGATTGAGTGTCCCCGTAACCAATACCGGCAAATGTGACGGTGAAGAGGTTGTGCAGGTCTATTTGAAGAAAAACGATGATGTAGAAGGACCGAGCAAGGCATTGCGTGCTTTCAAGCGGGTACATATCCCGGCAGGAAAGACGGTCGATGTAGAGTTTGATTTGGGTGATAAAGAGTTGGTGTGGTGGAATCCGCAAAGCAATACCATGTGCGTTTCCGAAGGCAGTTATGAACTGATGGTGGGCGGTAGCTCGCAAACTGCTGGTTTGCTGCGCCGGTCTTTTGTCATTCAGCCTTGATACATCACTGACAGAGTCAAAAAAAGTTTTCCGCTTGAGGGTGAGTTATGACCCTCAAGCGGAATTTTTATATACTGGGAATACATGTTCTTAATAATCCTTAATACTATATGTTAACTCCCTTGTTTCTTTGTACTTCTCTAATTTTAATTGATATATTTGTGATATCATTATGATATCAATTAAATTTATAGAATATGGAAACAAAAGAGTGTGGTTTCAGTGGTTTCAAGATGAATGGCTTTCTGGCCTTGTTCCTTCATTTGGTAGTGCTTACGGCAGTGATAATCTTTGGGTTTATCATTTCTGTGCCTACCTTGATCCTTTCGGTGTGTCTGTGCCTGGTATGGTTCATTATGTTTGCCGGCTATATGGAGCTGGAGCCGAACGAGGCGCGTGCCATGGTGTTCTTTGGCAAATATAAAGGGACGTTCAAGGAGACCGGCTTTTTCTGGGTAAACCCTTTTCTTAATAAGAAGAAGCTTTCGCTTCGTGCACGCAACCTGGATGTGGAGCCGATAAAGGTGAACGATAAGATTGGTAATCCTATTCTCATAGGGCTGGTATTGGTGTGGAAGCTGAAGGACACCTATAAAGCCATGTTTGAGATTGATTCACAAACAATGGCTGCATCCGCTCCGACAGCGGGTAATGCCAACCAGGTCAGTCTTGGCAATGCGGTGGCCAATCGTATGAATGCGTTCGAGAACTTCGTCATGATACAGAGTGATGCCGCTCTTCGTCAAGTTGCCGGTCAGTATGCCTATGATGATAATGAGGCTGATACGGAAGAGTTGACACTTCGTTCGGGCGGTGAGGAAATCAATGAACAGCTGGAGCAGAAACTGAATGAACGCCTGGCCATGGCGGGTATGGAAGTGGTGGAAGCCCGCATCAACTATCTGGCGTATGCGCCCGAAATTGCCGCTGTGATGCTGCGTCGCCAGCAAGCATCCGCCATCATTACGGCACGCGAGAAGATTGTGGAAGGGGCAGTCTCTATGGTAAAAATGGCGCTCCATAAACTTTCTGAAGAAGAAATTGTTGAACTGGACGAAGACAAGAAAGCAGCAATGGTCAGCAATCTGTTGGTAGTGCTTTGTGCGGACGAGGCTGCCCAACCGGTAGTCAATACGGGAACGTTGAACCATTGATAAAGGATACGGATGAAAGAGATGGGGGTTATAGGACGATGGGCTCTTATACTGCTCTTGCTGGGCAATGTATATGGGGGCTTTGCACAAGATGCGAATACTGCGCGCGCGCAGCACATTTATGAATTGTTTGTGGCAGGGCAAGGTGACAGTATCCATGCGGCATTGAACCGGGAGTTGCAGGAGAAACTGGCTCCGGCACTCTTCAATGATTCTTTCCGGCAAGCAGAGAAAATGTTTGGTAAATCCATATCAAAAGGAGAATGGAAGACCGATTCTGCCCAGGGAATTACTATCTATTATTCCGATGTGGAGTTTGAACGCTATAATCTCCGCTTTCTGGTGGCTTTTGATGCTGACGGGGCGCTGAACACAATCCGATTGGTACCTGCGCCTGCTGCCAGCACTGCCCAACCGGTAGCCTATGACAAGACAAAGATGGATGAAAGGGATATTACGCTGGGAGCCGACGGCTACAAGCTTCCCGGAACGTTGACTTTGCCCAAGCGGGCAGTCGGTCCGGATGCATGCAGGGTTCCTTGTGTTATTTTGGTACATGGTTCCGGTCCTCACGACCGTGACGAGACGATAGGTCCCAACAAGCCTTTCCGTGACCTTGCCTGGGGATTGGCGAAACGCGGCATTGCTGTCGTCCGCTATGAAAAACGGACAAAGGCATATGGTGCGGCTTGCGTTCCTGCCGGTCGCGAACTCGATTATGATACTGAGGCCGTGGACGATGCCGTTGCCATAGTGGAGCAGGTAAGGGCTTTGCCCGAGCTGGCTCCTGACAGTGTGTATGTGTTGGGGCACAGCCTGGGAGGTACATTGGCTCCCCGTATTGCCGGGCGTTCGAAAGGTTTGGCAGGTATCATTATCCTTGCCGGACTGGCAAGATCGCTTGAAGATGCTCTTGAGGAACAGTTTTTATTATACCTCTTCTTTGACGGATTCTTCAGTCAATGTAAAGGTTCAACTTGATGAGCTGAAACAACAGTTGGCTAATGTCAAAAAGCTTGGTACGGAAGAGTTTGATGAAACGATTTCCTTGCCATTGGGGCAGCCCCGCTCATATTGGCTGTTTGCCAATGCTTACAAACCGGTGGAAGTTGCCGCTAAACTAAAGCTGCCTATATTTGTTCTTCAAGGGGAGAGAGATTATCAGGTGACTATGGAAGACTTCGGTTTATGGCGTTCCGGTTTGTTGCGCTGCAAGAATGCATATTTCAAATCTTATCCGAAATTGAATCACTTGTTGCAGGAAGGCAGCGGCAAGGCGACTCCGTTTGAGTATAGCCATGCTTCGCCCGTCCCAGCATATGTTATGGATGACATTGCCTCCTTCGTGCGGGGCAAGCAGAATACTCTTTGATTGGTACTTGGTTATATCAAAGTAACTTCAATCGTAAATCGTAAATTGTTAAATAGTAAATAAATAGTGGCTAAAAAAGAAACTTCAACCAAAAAGCTTTGTCCTCCGTGTGGATGCTGCAACGATGGATGCCATTGAAAAATGGGCAGCCGACGAGTTCCGTAGTACCAATGGACAGCTTCAGTGGATTATCGCTGAAGCATTGCGGAAGAGTGGGCGGATGAAGAAGTCCAAGAATCCTCCTCCGTCTGAAGAGAAAGCAGAGGAGGATTCGTAATAACAGATTCTAAATCGCAGATAGTATGATTAATCTTGGTCCTTATTCCGGCAAGAATTGCCCTAATGTCCGTTTTCAACCCACTGTGATTGACCGTATTCTGGAAGGTACGGCCCTGCTTATCGTGCTCGTTACGTGGATTAGCATTTTTAATAGTTCTTTTACCATTTATCCTCCTTTTTCATCTTTATTTGTTGTTATAAATCTGCCATTACCTACTAATGGTTACTCTTTCTCTTCTTTTCGCAATTTTTAGGTATTGTTCTCCTTTTTAACTACCTCTACCTTTGCCCCAACAAAATTTAAGATAAAAGATGAGAAAATTAACAGGCTTATTCGTTTTATGTTTTCTGCTTTCTGCCAATGCTTTGCAAGCTGCTGAACCTGAAAAAGTTACTTCTGCAGCAGAGAGTACGGAAATTTCAACGGACAAAGAGAAAAAGGAAAAAGTAGCGAATGATGGCGACAACTACAAGAAATTCCGTTTCGGTGGATACGGAGAAATGGTTGCAAGTTTTAAGGATTATGGTATTAACCGTTTCTATGGTGCGCCTGAAGGCAATCCAGACAAACATAGGAATACAATTTCTATACCCCGTTTCGTGTTGGCTCTGGATTACAAGTTCAATTCCAAATGGATACTCGGTGCTGAAATCGAGTTTGAATCCGGTGGTACGGGTACTGCTTATGAACTTGAGAATACGGAAAACGGTGAGTATGAAACGGAGGTGGAAAAGGGTGGCGAAGTGGCTATCGAGCAATTCCACATTACCCGTTTAATTGTTCCACAATTCAACATACGTGCCGGTCACGTCATTGTCCCGGTAGGATTGACCAACGCCCATCATGAACCAATCAATTTCTTTGGAACTTATCGGCCGGAAGGAGAGACAACCATCCTTCCTTCTACGTGGCATGAAAACGGACTCGAGTTTTTTTGGTTCTTTTGGAAAAGGATATGCCAGCTTTGATTATCAAGCCATGATAGTGGCCGGTCTGAATGCCAATGGTTTTGACCGTAACACCTGGATAGCAAGTGGCAAACAAGGCATCTTTGAAGAAGACAACTTTACTTCACCGGGCTATGTGGCTCGTCTGGACTACAAGGGGGTTCCGGGGTTGCGTATAGGCGCTTCGTTTTATTACTGCGCTGATGCCGGTTCCAATTCTGACAAAGCGGATACTTATTCGTCTACCGGTAAGATTCCGGTAAGAATTTATACGGCAGATGCCCAATACCGTAATAAATATGTGGTTGCCCGTGCCAATATGGTATACGGAAATTTGGGTAATTCAGCGAAGCTTAGTGAGGCAAATACCAAATTGTCGAATAAATCTCCTTACAGCCGTATAACCCCCATTGCAAAGAATGTAGTCAGTTATGCAGCCGAGGCCGGTTTGAATATCAGCGCTTTCTTCAAAGGAAACAGGAAAGTTCCGGTTATCTACCCCTTTGCACGTTATGAATATTATAATCCGCAAGAAAAGGGAGAGGCCAGCCAGATAATGGAGAAACGTTGTCAGGTAAGCATGTGGACTGCTGGATTGAATTGGTATGCCTTGCCTAATCTGGTGGTAAAGGCTGACTACACTACCCGCCAAATCGGAACAAACAAGGTTTTTGGAACTGGCAAGTATAATAGTGAAAATGAGTTTTCGATTGGTATTGCCTATATCGGTTGGTTTGTCAAGAAGTAGATGAATAGTAATCAATTAATTTTATACAGATGAGGAAAAATTTCTTTTATGCGGCAGCTTTGGTATTAGGGCTGGCATTTACGGCTACTGCTTGTAGCGATGATGATGACAACAGTACAGTTAATCCTGCTGACATTGAGTATAACTCGGAGAATGCGGCAAGTTGGCACAACTACATGAGAAATGTGGCGGCTTTGTTGAAGGCAGATGCCACCAATCTTTATGATTCTTGGAATACGAGTTATAAGGGTGGGGCAAGTTTTGCAACTTCCTTCAAAGCTCATAATGGTGCCTATAACTTTTCAAGTGCCTGGAACTGTATAGAGCAGGTTATCGACGGTTGTGTTGAAATCTCCAATGAGGTAGGTGAGACGAAGATTGGTGATCCATATAATAAATATATGGCAAACAATGTTACAGAGGCCCTCTATGCTGTTGAGTCATGGTATAGCTGGCATTCCCGTGATGATTATACCAATAATATTTACTCAATCCGCAATGCCTATTACGGCTCTTTGGACGGTAAGGTGAGCGACAAGTCAATTTCAAAATTGGTGGCTGGAGTCAATGCGGAGTTGGATATGAAAGTGTCGGCAGCTATCACTACGGCAGCATCGGCTATTCAGGCTATTCCCCAACCTTTCCGTAATAATATCAACAGTCAGGAAACGGTAGCGGCTATCAAGGCTTGTGAAGAACTGGAAAGTGTATTGGATAAGGAGTTGAAACCTTATATCAGGGACAATAGCACCATTAACAGCAATGAAGCACTTGACCCGATTGTTGAAAATTATGTCAATGTTGTGGTTTTGCCTACCTATAAGGATTTGAAGGAGAAGAATAGTACGCTGTATGACGCTGTGGTGGCTCTTGCCAACAATCCCTCTAACAGTGCTTTTGAGACGGCATGCAATGCTTGGATAACAGCCCGTGAACCTTGGGAGGAAAGTGAGGCGTTCCTATTTGGGCCGGTGGATGAGCTGGGACTTGACCCGAATATGGATAGTTGGCCTTTGGACCAGAACGCCATTGTCCAGATTCTGAATTCCCAGAAATGGGGCGATTTGGAATGGAGCGAGGGTGATGATGATGCAAAAGTTGAATCTGCCCAAAATGTACGCGGATTCCATACTTTGGAATTCCTGCTTTTCAAGGATGGCAAGCCTCGTACAGTTAAATAAGAATTATTTATAAACAATACTCAAGAAGTAAAGGGGGGGATTTGGAGAATCCTGCCTTTACTTCTTTGGCATGTTTGGATATGCCATTATTAAAAAGTAGATAAAGATGATGAATCATTTAATGAGATATTCATGTCTTCTCCTTTGTTTGTCGGCAGGTTTGACTGCTTGTGATGATGATGGGATTGACGTGTTGGATATAGAGATTCCTGAAGGATACGCTCTGTCTGCCGGAACGTCCACAATCTTCATGAATTCATCCAAGGCCTATGATTCACCGGCAGATTGGGTGTCGGGTGTTTACAACAGTCGCTTTAATGATGGTGACGGGCTTTACGATGATGTGCGTACGAGTAGCAATGGTATGGGAGGGGGGCTTGGCCCGGTCTATGCGGGGGTATTCTTGTGGCAGTTGTCATCGTAATGCCGGCCGTACCAAACCGACGCTGTGGAGTGAAGGCGGATCGGGTAGTTACGGGTTTTCCTCGATGCTGGTTTATATAAGCCGCAAGAATGGTGCGTTTTTTTCAGGATTATGGCCGTGTTCTCCATGACCAGGCCATTTATGGAGTGAAACCGGAGGGAAAGCTTTCTGTGGAGTATACTTATGAGACTTTTACCTTTCCCGACGGAGAGAAGTATGAACTTTGCAGACCGGCTTATTCCATATCCGAATGGTATGCTGACAGTATAAAGCCTGAAGATATGTTCTGTACGGTGCGTATCCCGTTGAGACATGTCGGTATGGGGCAAATGATGGCTTTGGAACCTACGGAGATTGAAGCGCTTGCTGCAAAAAGTAATTATCCGGAGTATGGTATAAGTGGCCGTTGCAATTACATTACCGAACGTGGTGTGAGAAGCTTGGGGCTGTCGGGGAAATAAGGCTCAACATGCGGATTTGACTGTTGACTTGGTTTTTCAAGTGATATGGGTGTTACCAATAGCCGCTATCCGGAAGAGATATGCGAGGGGCAGGCCCAGGTGAATCAAGGCAGCATGATGGGGCTTTCTTATGCCCAGTTGGATGTTTCTACAGAAGATATGGAAGATGTTGACTTGTATATGCAGAGTCTTGGTGTTCCTGCACGGCGTAATGTGAATGACCCGCAGGTGATAAGGGGAGAACAGAATTTCTATAAAGCCAAGTGCCATCTTTGCCATGTCACCACGTTGCATACCAAGCCTCGGGGCTCCGTGCTGTTGAACGGTACCCGTTTGCCATGGTTGGGAAGTCAGACAATTCACCCCTATTCGGATTTTTTGCTGCATGATATGGGCTCCGAAATTATGGGAGTCGGTCTGAATGATAACTATGTAAGTGGGTTGGCGCGTGGCAATGAATGGCGCACTACTCCGCTTTGGGGTATCGGGCTTCAGGAAAAGGTAAACGGACATACCTACTTCTTGCACGATGGCCGTGCCCGCAATCTTGTTGAAGCCATAATGTGGCATGGGGGAGAGGGAGAAGCATCGAAAAATCTCTTTAAGAACATGAGCAAGGATGACCGTGATGCCCTGATTGCATTTTTAAATTCACTTTAGAACTAATAGCTTTATATAAAAAGTAATTATGAAGAAATTTTTATATGTCGCCATGCTGGCTGTTTTGCCTTTGACCGCTATGGCGCAACATGAGGAAGATACGGAGAATGGTGTAGTGTCATTGGCCGGAAGAGAAGGTTTTACCATTGAAACAAAGAAAGGTGACTTTGTTTTCAAGCCTTATCTGTTGGTACAAACGAGTGCTAATTTCAATTGGTATGATGATGAAGGCTTGGATAAGGCTTATAACCAAGATAATATTGCCAATTCGGGTTTTTCCATTCCTTATGCCGTACTTGGCTTTACTGGCAAGGCTTTTGGAAAAGTAGCTTTCAATCTGTCCATCAATGCTGCTGCAAGTGGAGGAGCGCTGTTACAGCAGGCGTGGTTTGATGTACAGCTGAAAAAACAATTTGCGATTCGTGTCGGAAAGTTCAAGACTCCATTCTCGCATGCCTATCTGACAACTCTTGGCGAAACACTGCTTCCCCAGTTGCCGGTTTCTCTGACGTCTTCTGTAATTTTGCCTTATTCGTTGAATGCCGTGACGCCTAATATCGGTACGGGATTTGACCTGGGTGTTGAAATTCACGGTCTGGTGGCAGATAAGTTCGGTTATGAAGTCGGCTTGTTCAATGGAACCGGAGCTTCCGTGAATACAGCTTCAAAGACGATGAGTGATGACTGGCATATCCCTTCATTGCTGTATGCCGGACGTCTGACTTATATGCCCAAGGGGGTGATGCCTTCCACACAAGGTAATCCTAACCGTTTGAACGAGGATAAGATATTATTCGGTCTTTCGGGTTCTATCAATGTGGAGAGTGAAAATGAGAGTACCAATGATACCCGTGTGGGGTTGGAATTTGCCATGTTGAAGAACAAGCTCTATCTGGCGGCTGAAGCTTATTATATGAATGTAGGTTTCACCAAACGGCAAAAGATAAATGAATCGTATAGCTTTTTAGGCGGTTATGTGCAAGGTGGTTACTTTGTCGCTCCCCGCCTACAGCTTGCCGCACGCTACGATATCTTCAATCGTAACGGTACGGATGACGACGGTTTCCTGAATATGCCTGCTGTAGGTATGAATTACTTTTTCAGAGGATGCAACTTGAAATTGCAGGCAATGTATCAGTATGTAGCCCGTTGGGGACACGACACGCAGCTCGACCGTGATAATGATAATTTAGGTCTGGCCACTCACTCTGCCACGGTGATGCTTCAATATACATTCTAAATGAAGTCAGGAAAGGATTCGTCTATGAAAAAATACATTCTTTTCTTTTTTCTTGTCC
>ENA-OQBW01000082-OQBW01000082.1-human-gut-metagenome-genome-assembly--contig:-NODE-82-length-12320-cov-0.792258_pt1 | contig 12320 bp, 9 predicted proteins | sample MGYA00242752_ERZ504565 | MGnify/ENA primary metagenome ERZ504565 (study PRJEB26092, sample SAMD00036268) | human gut metagenome | host: Homo sapiens | study: EMG produced TPA metagenomics assembly of the... | reverse complement strand
CTATAAGAACCATGATGTGGAGGTGGTGATAGACAAGCTGGTGGTGACGGACAAGGATGACACACGCCTGAAGAACAGCGTGGCCACTGCCATGCGCCAAGGTGACGGATTGCTGATGATACTCGATGCGCAGACGGATAGCGTGCGCCATTACAGCAAACGGCTGATGTGTCCCGTGACGGGGTTGTCCTATCGGGAACCGGCGCCGCACAACTTTTCCTTCAATTCGCCGCAAGGTGCATGTCCTAAGTGTAAGGGGTTAGGGGTGGTCAGCCAGATTGATATTGACAAGGTGATTCCCGACCGTGAGCTCTCCATTGCCGGAGGTGCCATCGCACCGTTGGGGAAAGCCAAGAACAGCATGATTTTCTGGCAGATTACCGCCTTGCTGGAGAAATATGAAGCGACGCTGAAAACACCGGTCAAAGACTTGCCGGAGGATGCCATCGACGAGATTCTCTACGGCTCGGACGAGCGTATCAAGATAAAGAGTTCACTGATAGGCACCTCTTCCGATTATTTTGTGACGTTTGAGGGGGTTGTAAAGTATATCCAGATGCTGCAGGAGAAGGATGCTTCTGCCACGGCACAGAAGTGGGCGGACCAGTTTGCCAAGACTGCCGTTTGTCCGGAGTGTCATGGCGCCAAGTTGAATAAGGAAGCGCTTTCATTCCGCATTCACGACAAGAACATCTACGAATTGTCTACGATGGACATCAATGAGCTGTATGACTGGCTGGTAAACGTAGACCCGTATCTTAGTAGCAAGCAACGGCAGATTGCCGGTGAAATCCTGAAGGAAATCCGTACACGGCTCAAATTTCTGCTTGATGTAGGTCTGGATTATCTTTCGCTGAACCGTAGTTCCGTCAGCCTTTCCGGTGGTGAAAGCCAGCGTATCCGCCTGGCTACACAGATAGGTTCACAGCTGGTGAATGTGCTGTATATATTGGATGAGCCGAGTATCGGCCTGCACCAACGCGACAACCAGCGCTTGATACACTCTTTGAAGGAACTGCGTGACATTGGCAACTCCGTCATTGTGGTGGAGCATGACAAGGATATGATGCTCGCCGCCGATTATGTCATTGATATGGGGCCGAAAGCCGGTAGGCTGGGAGGGGATGTTGTCTTTACCGGTACTCCCCGTGAAATGCTACGGACGCATACGCTGACTTCCCAATACTTGAATGGTGAGCGTGCCATTGAGGTGCCTGCCAAGCGTCGCGAGGGCAATGGACACAGTCTGTGGCTGCGTGGCGCCAAAGGTAATAATCTGAAGGATGTGGATGTGGAGTTCCCGCTGGGCAAGCTGATTTGCGTTACCGGTGTTTCCGGCAGTGGCAAGTCCACGCTTATCAACGAGACGTTGCAGCCTATTCTTTCGCAGAAGTTCTATCGTTCACTGCAGGATCCTTTGGACTATGATAGTATTGAAGGGCTGGAATATATAGACAAGGTGGTGAATGTGGACCAGTCTCCTTTGGGACGAACGCCGCGTTCCAATCCTGCCACTTATACCGGTGTGTTTTCCGATATCCGCAATCTGTTTGTCGGCTTGCCCGAAGCGAAGATACGTGGATATAAGGCGGGACGCTTCTCCTTCAACGTCAGTGGCGGACGCTGCGAAGCTTGCCAAGGCAATGGGTACAAGTGCATTGAGATGAATTTCCTGCCGGATGTGTATGTGCCATGCGAGGTATGTCACGGCAAGCGTTACAACCGAGAGACGCTGGAAGTGCGTTTTAAGGGAAAATCCATTGCCGATGTGCTGGATATGACCATCAACCGTGCGGTGGAGTTTTTCGAGAATGTGCCTCAGATATTGAACAAAATTAAGGTTATCCAGGAAGTGGGATTGGGTTATATCAAGTTGGGCCAGTCTTCCACCACGCTCTCCGGAGGTGAGAGCCAGCGCGTGAAGTTGGCTACGGAACTTTCCAAACGTGATACGGGCAAGACTCTGTATATCCTTGACGAACCTACTACCGGACTTCATTTCGAAGATATCCGCGTTTTGATGAACGTGTTGAACAAACTTGTAGACAAAGGGAATACCGTCATCGTCATAGAGCATAATCTCGATGTCATCAAGATGGCGGACTATATCATCGATATGGGGCCAGAAGGCGGTAAGGGAGGGGGAGAACTCCTTTCCTGCGGAACCCCGGAAGAGGTTGCTAAAAGCAAGAAAGGCTATACGCCTAAGTTCCTGCGTGAAGAATTGAATATCAAGTGATAATTGTCTCATCATAGAGAATATTATGAAAATCAATAAGACGAATGCAGCAAGGCTTCTCGACAAGGCCAAGATTGCGTATGAGCTCATTCCCTACGAGGTGGATGAGAACGACTTAAGTGCAGTGCATGTAGCTGCCAGTTTGGGTGAGGACATCAATTGCGTGTTCAAGACGCTGATTCTTCACGGTGATAAATCCGGTTATTTTGTCTGTGTCATCCCGGGTGAGCACGAAGTGGATTTGAAGCTGGCGGCAAAAGCGTCAGGAAACAAAAAATGTGACCTTATCCCGGTTAAGGAACTTTTACCTCTGACTGGCTATATCCGGGGTGGGTGTTCACCCATCGGCATGAAGAAACCTTTCCCTACCTATATCCATGAAACGTGCCTGCGGTTTCCGTATATCTATATCAGTGCCGGACAACGCGGTTTGCAGCTTAAGTTGGATCCGAAGGATTTGGTAAGGGGAAGTGCATGCAGAGGTTTGTATTCTTTTTAATGAATAAATCTTCTATTTCTGCCGAGATATTTTAATTTTATAAGGAAATCTTCAATAGAATTTATATATTTGCAGGAATTATTCAAGAAATCAATCCAATTACTAATTCTAAAAACTAATTTTTATGTTCAACAAACACCCTAAAGGTCTGATTGCCGCATCCTTTGCTAATTTGGGCGAGCGTTTCGGCTTTTATACCATGATGGCCATTCTTGTACTTTTTTTGCAAGCCAAGTTCGGACTGGATGGAAAAGAGGCAGGTTTGATCTACTCAACATTTTATTTTTCTATTTACATTCTTGCATTGATAGGTGGTATTATTGCCGACAGAACCCGTAATTACAAAGGTACCATCTTTGCCGGTATTGTCTTGATGGCGGTAGGTTACTTGATGCTGGCCATCCCGTCTCCTACACCGGTTGCCAATAAGACCTTGTTTCTGGTGATTACTTGTGCAGCCTTGTTTGTCATTGCTTTCGGAAATGGTCTTTTCAAGGGAAATCTTCAAGCGCTGGTAGGGCAGATGTACGACAATCCCCAGTACTCCAGCATGCGCGATTCCGGTTTCTCCTTATTCTATATGTTCATCAATGTAGGTGCCATCTTTGCTCCGTTTGCCGCAGTAGGCGTGCGTAACTGGTGGTTGTCCACATTCGGCTACAATTATGATGCCGACCTGCCTGCCCTTTGCCACGGACATCTGGCTGGAACGCTGACTCCTGAGGCTGTGGACACTTATAGTGCACTGGCAGCCAAAGCCACTATTTCCGGAACGCCCGTAACGGATATGACGGTATTTGCCAATGAATATCTGAACGTGTTTACTACCGGTTTCCACTATGCGTTCGGTGTAGCTATCCTGGCTATGGTTCTCTCTTTGGTAATTTTCGTCATCAACAGAAAGAAATTCCCCGATCCCAGCAAGAAGGTGGCTGCAAAAGCGGGCGACGCCACTATAGTGGAGATGAGCGCACAAGAGGTAAGACAGCGCATGTATGCATTGTTTGCCGTATTCGGTGTGGTAATTTTCTTCTGGTTCTCGTTCCATCAGAATGGGTTGACACTGACGTATTTTGCCAAGGAATATACAGATTTGAATTTGTTCGGCATGGCTATTTCCGCTGAGCTGTTCCAGTCTTTGAATCCGATTTTTGTGGTGTCTCTGACGCCGGTTATCATGGCTGTCTTTGCAGCACAGCGTGCCAAAGGTAAAGAGCCTTCCACTCCTCGGAAGATTGCCATCGGTATGGGTATTGCTGCCACTGGCTTCCTTATAATGGCTATCGGTTCTTATGTAAGCAACTTGCCGATGCACAAGGATATTATCGCTCTGGGTACCTCTCCGGTGAAAGTGACTCCGCTGTTGCTGATGGTTACCTATCTGATATTGACTGTTGCCGAATTGTACATTTCTCCGTTGGGCATTTCATTCGTGTCCAAGGTGGCTCCTCCCAAATATCAGGGTATCATGCAGGGCGGTTGGCTCGGCGCTACTGCCATTGGTAATCAGTTGCTCGTTATCGGTGCTATCCTTTACGAAAGTATTCCTATCTGGATGACGTGGACGGTATTTGTAGTAGCGTGCTGCATTTCCATGTTCACCATGCTGTTCATGCTGAAATGGCTTGAAAAGGTGGCGAAGTAATCGGAAACGAAAGATAAAACTAAAGGCTGCGCAATGTTCGTAATGAACTGCGCAGCCTTTAGTTTTTGGAGGGCTTTTAATGCCGGGACTCAGATTTCCAGTCCCATGATGTAGTCATTCATGTAATATCCGTTTCCTATCGGGAAATCCCCTTCACGGAGTTTCCGCATTCCCATATGTTCGTAAAACTGCAGTGCCTTGTTGTTACGGTTCACATTCAATTCCATCAGACAAGGGCCGGGATGCACTTTCTTGATGTACTTGATGGCTTCGCGAAAGAGGAAACTGCCGCAATGTGCACCCTGGTAATAGGGGAGCACATAAATCTTTGCAGGTGGAATAAATCTTCTCCTTGCTGCTGTACGGACACATAGCCCGCCGCTTCACATTCTTCGTAAGCCAGGAAATAGACGTGGCCTTCCTCTTCCATTTGTTTACGGATATTGTCCAATGAATACATCCATTCCATCATGTAGTCGGTCTGCTCGGAAGTAAGGATATCCTTATACGTGACGGGAAATATTTGCTGCGCAAGTTTCTGAATCAGTGCGCAGTCTGCTGTCGTTGCTTTTCTTATGGTAAACATATCGGTTGTATTTATACTGTTTGGGGTGTAAAGTTAAGCCTTTTTTGTGAAACAATCGTTATCTTTGCAAACCGTTACCGAACTAACTAATTCTGATTTTAAAAATTATGGCATTTACGAGCAACATTATGATTGTCCGCCACAGATTGCTGAAGGAACTGGTAAAGCTGTGGAATAACAACGAACTTGTGGATAAAATAGACCGGCTGCCCATCGAACTGAGTCCGAGACGGTCCAAGCATGCGGGACGCTGCTGCGTGCACAAAGAGCGTGCGGTGTGGAAATACAAGTCATTGCCGCTGCTGGGACTCGATATGGAGGATGAGACGGATGAGTTGACCCCCTTGTCGGAGTACGCTGCCCGTGCACTGGACAGAGCGGAAAATGGCAGGCCGAAAGACAACATCATGTGTGTGATTGACGAAGCTTGTTCGGCATGTGTGCAGATTAACTACGAGATTACGAACCTCTGCCGCGGATGTACGGCACGCAGTTGCCAGGTGAATTGTCCCAAGAAGGCAGTGCACGTCAAGGAGAGCGGGCAGGCATGGATTGACCATGATGCGTGTATCAGTTGCGGCATCTGCCATAAGAGTTGTCCCTACCATGCCATTGTTTATATTCCCGTACCTTGTGAGGAGGCTTGTCCCGTGAAAGCCATCAGTAAGGATGAGAAGGGGATAGAGCATATTGACGAAAGCAAATGTATCTATTGCGGAAAGTGTCTCAATGCATGTCCATTCGGAGCAATTTTCGAAATATCGCAGGTGTTCGACGTGTTGCACAGAATCCGCAAGGGTGAGCAGGTAGTGGCTATCGTGGCTCCGTCCATCCTGGGGCAGTTCAAGACGACTATTGAACAAGTGTATGGCGCATTGAAACAAGTCGGTTTTACGGATGTCATCGAGGTGGCTCAGGGAGCGATGGATACCGTCAGCAACGAGGCGCACGAGCTGATTGAGAAGCTGGAGGAGGGTCAGAAGTTTATGACGACTTCCTGCTGTCCGTCTTATATAGAATTGGTGAACAAGCATATTCCTGCCATGAAGCCTTACGTGTCGGGCACCGGTTCGCCGATGTTTTATGCTGCCCGCATTGCTAAAGAGAAGTATCCGGATGCGAAGGTGGTCTTCATAGGTCCTTGCGTTGCCAAGCGCAAAGAGGCGCAGCGCGACGAGGCGGTGGACTTTATCATGACTTTCGAGGAGGTGGCTTCCGTGCTTGCCGGGTTGGATATTCAGATGGAGCAGGCAAAGCCCTATTCCATGAGTTTCACTTCCGTGCGCGAGGCGCATGGTTTTGCGCAGGCAGGAGGCGTGATGGGTGCCGTGAAAGCCTATCTGAAGGAAGAGGCAGACAAAATCAATGCCGTACAAGTGGCTAATCTGGATAAGAAGCTATCGGTGCGTTGCGTGCTTACGCCAAGTCGGGCAAGGCTCCGGGGCAATTTATTGAAGTGATGGCTTGCGAGGGCGGTTGTATTACCGGGCCATGTTCGCATAATGAAATAACTGCCGGAAAGCGCCAGCTGACGCAGGAGTTGGCAAAGAGAAAAGAGACGTATTAGCCCTTTGTCCGTTTATATGAAGCATTTGATTGACAAACTGCGGAGCATCGCAGGCTGGATGCCGAAGAGTATAAAGCCTTGCTTCTTTGTCGGGACACAGCCCTTGCAGCCTACCTGCAAGGGCTTGCCCGGGAAGAAGCGCTTGCTCGCTTTGGCAATAAAATCTTCATTCGCGGACTGATTGAGATAACCAACCGTTGCCGCAATAACTGCTACTATTGCGGCATACGGAAGGAGAACCGGAACATAGTCCGTTATGAGCTGGCGCAGGAGGAGATTCTTTCGTGTTGCCATGAAGGCTATCGGTTGGGCTTCCGTACCTTTGTGCTGCAAGGGGGCGAAGCGCCGGCGGTGAAGGATGAGGGGATGGTGGAGACAGTTGCCGCCATCCGGCAATCCTTCCCGGATTGTGCCATTACCTTATCCTTGGGCGAGAAATCGCGGGAAGCCTACGAACGTTTCTTCCTGGCAGGTGCCAACCGCTATCTGTTGCGGCACGAAACCTGCAACGAAGGGCATTATCACCGGCTTCATCCTGCGGAGATGTCCCTTTCCCATCGGTTGCGATGCTTGGACTGGCTGAAAGAGATAGGTTATCAAGTGGGAACCGGAATCATGGTGGGCAGTCCTTACCAGACGGTGGACCATTTGGTAGAAGACATTCTCTTCATCGAACGGTTTCAGCCGGAGATGATAGGCATGGGACCTTTTCTTCCGCATCACGATACTCCGTTTGCCTCTTTTCCGCCGGGAGATATGGAGTTGACGTTGAAGTTGCTTTCTATCTTCCGGTTGATGCATCCCGCGGCACTGATACCTGCTACCACTGCCCTGGCCACACTTGCTCCGGACGGGCGGGAGCGGGGGATATTGGCAGGCGCCAATGTCGTGATGCCTAATCTTTCGCCTTCTAACCAGCGAGCGAAGTACTCCCTCTATGATAACAAAGCCTCTGCGGGTGCCGAAGCCGCAGAAGGTTTGCAAAAATTGGAGGAACAACTGAAAGGGATAGGTTACGAGGTATCAAAAGAGAGAGGAGATTATGAGAATGGAGAATTGACCGTCGATAATTGATAATTTTCAAATCTTCATTCTTTATTTTAATTACCAATTATCAATTTACGAAGTGTATAACATAAAGTCAAGACAAGCGGAAGAATTCATCAATCACCAAGAGATATTGGATACGTTAGAGTATGCGCAGGTAAACCGCAACAACCGTCCGCTCATCGAAAGTCTGATTGACAAGGCTGCTTTGTGCCAGGGTCTTTCCCATCGGGAAGCAGCCCTGCTGCTGGAATGTGACGAGCCGGGACTGGTGGAGCGCATCTTCCATCTGGCACGCGAAATCAAACAGAAATTCTATGGTAACCGCATCGTGATGTTTGCCCCGCTTTATCTTTCCAACTATTGCGTGAACGGTTGCGTCTATTGCCCGTATCATGCCAAGAACCGTACCATTCCCCGCAAGAAACTCTCGCAAGAGGAGATACGCCGCGAGGTTGTCGCCTTGCAGGACATGGGGCATAAACGCCTTGCCCTGGAAGCCGGAGAGGACCCGCGAAACAACCCTATCGACTATATCCTGGAGTCCATCCGCACCATTTACAGCATCCATCACAAAAACGGAGCCATCCGCCGGGTGAATGTCAACATAGCCGCCACTACGGTGGAGAACTACCGGTTGCTGAAAGAAGCAGGCATCGGCACCTATATCCTTTTTCAAGAGACTTACAGCAAAGAGCATTACGAAGCCCTGCATCCCACAGGGCCCAAGAGTAACTATGCCTACCACACCGAAGCGATGGACCGCGCCATGGAGGGCGGCATCGATGACGTAGGTATCGGCGTATTGTTCGGTCTGAACACCTATCGCTATGACTTCGTAGGACTGCTGATGCATGCCGAACATCTGGAAGCTGCCTTTGGCGTGGGTCCGCATACCATCAGCGTGCCGCGTATCTGTCCGGCAGATGACATTTCGACCGAAGATTTTCCCGATGCCATCTCGGATGAGATGTTCTGCCGTATTGTGGCAGTGGCGCGTATTGCGGTGCCTTATACGGGAATGATTATTTCCACCCGTGAGTCGGAAGCCGTACGCCGTCGGGTGCTCGAACTGGGTGTTTCGCAGATAAGCGGCGGTTCACGCACCAGCGTAGGAGGTTATGCCGTGCCGGAAGCCAAAGAGGAAGACTCCTCCCAATTCGATGTGAGCGACCGGCGTACGCTGGATGAAGTGGTGAGCTGGCTGCTCGACCTGGGGCATATCCCCAGCTTCTGCACCGCCTGCTACCGTAAGGGACGTACCGGAGACCGCTTCATGTCGCTCGTCAAGCGCGGACAGATAGCAAACTGCTGTCAGCCCAATGCACTGATGACATTAAAAGAATATCTGGAGGACTATGCTTCCCCCGAAACCAAGGAGAAGGGCATACGGCTGATTTGTGAGGAGATGACACATATCCCGAACCCTAAGATACGGGTGATAGCCGAACGCAACCTCCAGGAAATAGGAGAAGGGAAAAGAGACTTTAGATTTTAGCTTTCGGATTTATGAATAATACACCTCATTCCAACCGTCTGCACATTGCCGTCTTTGGGCGGCGGAACAGTGGAAAGTCCAGCCTGGTCAATGCCTTGACCGGGCAAGACACGGCATTAGTATCTGCAACGCCCGGCACTACTACCGACCCCGTGACTAAAGCCATGGAGGTATATCCTTTGGGACCGTGCCTTTTTATCGATACCCCCGGTTTTGATGATGACGAGGCGAGTTGGGCGGTATGCGCGTGGAGCGTACCTTAAAGACGGTGGAGAAAGCGGATATCGCCCTCTTGCTCTATGAAGCTGACGGAACGCTGGAACAGCAATGGATAAAGCTGCTGGCAGCGCGCGAAATTCCCGTGATACTGATACTGAATAAAGCTGATTCGCGTCAAGACACCGCTTCCGTGGTGCTTCGGATTGAAAAGGAGTGCGGGCAGGTTCCCGTTGTGGCCAGTGCCAAAGAGGGTACCGGCATTCAAGGCATCTTCGATGCTATTCTCGAAAAGCTTCCCGAGAATTTTGGTGAGCAGACCATCACGGGAAACTTGGTAAGCGAGGGTGATGTCGTCCTACTGGTTATGCCCCAGGATATGCAAGCCCCAAAAGGCCGTCTCATTCTTCCGCAAGTGCAGACCATCCGCGAGTTGCTGGACAAGAAGTGCCTGGTGATGAGTTGCACCACCGACAAGCTGCAAGCTTCCCTGCAAGCCCTTGCCCGTCCGCCCAAGCTGATTATCACCGATTCACAAGTATTTCCCATCGTCTATCAGCAAAAGCCTGCCGAGAGTAGTCTTACTTCCTTCTCGGTTCTTTTTGCCGGTTATAAAGGAGATATCAATGCCTTCGTGGAGGGGGCTGCCGCTATCCATAGCTTGACACCCCAATCGCGTGTACTGATAGCCGAAGCCTGCACCCATGCTCCGCTGACTGAGGACATCGGTACCGTCAAAATTCCCCGCCTGCTACGAAAACGCATCGGCGGGGAGTTGCAGATAGACTTCGTCTCCGGGAATGACTTTCCCATAGACTTGTCCCGATATGATTTGATTATCCATTGCGGCGCCTGCATGTTCAACCGGAAATATGTGCTCAATCGTATAGCCCATGCCCGTGCGCAACATATTCCTATGACGAACTACGGAGTGGCAATAGCCTGCCTGAGTGGTATACTGGACAAGATAATCATTCCTTGGGATGGATATCCGCAAGGTTGAAATGAGTTATTCCAGCTCCTCCAATATCTTCTTAACATCAATTGGTTGCAGCCTTCCGTACACCTTTTCGCCAATCATCACTACGGGTGCCAGTCCGCAGGCGCCTACGCAACGCAGGCAGTCGAGGGAGAACTTGCCGTCCGGAGTCGTTTCGCCCACTTCAATGCCCAGCACGCGTTTGAACTCTTCGAGCAGTTTCTCCGAACCACGCACGTAGCAGGCGGTACCCATACACACGGAGATGGGATGCTTCCCCTTGGGCAGCATCGTAAAGAAAGTATAGAACGTCACCACGCCGTACACGCGAGATACGGGAATACCCAGTTGGGCGGCAATGATACGCTGCATCTCTTCGGGCAGGTAGCCGTGCAGGTGCTGGGCTTCGTGGAGTATATTGATAAGTTCGCCGGGCTGGTTGCCATGCTTGTCACAAATGGCACGCACTTGTTTGACAACGTCACAAGCCAATTTTTATTTCTGACATAGTTCTTCTGTTTTTTTAGCGGTTAATCCATAGACTTGTTGAAGTAGTGTGTATGCAGCAAATGTTCCGCGGTTTCACTGAGCGGCTTGCCCAGATACTCTTCATACAGTGTCTTGATATAGGGGTTCTCGTGCGACTTCCGCAACGGTTTGTTGGCGTCCTCGCGATACAGCGCATTGGCACGTGCATAGAGCACGTCCGAATTGCCGTGGTGCAGCGGTTGGCCGCCACCGCCGATACAGCCGCCGGGACAAGCCATGATTTCAATTACATGATACTCGTTGTGCCCGTTGCGGATGTCCTCCAGCAGATGGCGTGCATTGCCCAGACCGTGGGCGATGCCTACTTTCAGTTCAAAGCCGTCCAGGTCGATGGTGGCGCGGCGTACACCGGCGAGTCCGCGCACTTGCTCAAAGTTTACATTATCCAGCGTCCGTCCCGTATAGATTTCGTAGACGGAGCGCAAGACTGCCTCCATCACGCCGCCGGTAGTGCCGAAGATAACGCCTGCACCCGTTGAGGCTCCCATCGGCAGGTCGAACTCTTTATCGGTCAGCAGTGTGAATCCTATGTTGGCGCGTCGGATGAGGCGTGCCAGCTCGCGGGTGGATATGGAGTAGTCCACGTCGGGATTGCCGTCTGTCTTGAACTCCTCTCGGTCGCATTCGTATTTCTTTGCCAGGCAGGGCATGATGGATACCACTACCAGCTTCTCACGGGGAATGCCCATCTTCTTTGCCCAGAATGTCTTGGCTATGGAGCCGAACATCTGTTGCGGCGAGCGTGCCGTAGAGGGTATGTCGAGCATGTCGGGGAAGTGGTGCTCGAAGAAGTTGACCCATGCCGGACAGCAGGAGGTAAGGATAGGCAGGCGGACGGACTTGTCGCCTTGGAGGTAACGGGTCAGGCGGTTCAGTATCTCGGCTCCTTCTTCCATGATGGTGAGGTCGGCGGCAAAGTCCGTGTCGAACACGTAGTCGAAACCCAGTTCGCGCAGGGCATATACCATCTTGCCCGTCACCAGTGTGCCGGGGGGCAGATTGAACTCTTCGCCCAGGGCGGCTCGTACGGCAGGTGCCGTCTGCACAATGACCACTTTGTCTGGATTGGCAAGGTCCTCGAGCAGGCGGTTGGTATGGTCGCGTTCCGTCAACGCGCCTACGGGGCAGACGGCTACGCACTGCCCGCAGTAGGTGCACTCACTGTCCGTCATCATCTTGTCGAGGCGGGGGCAATGGTGGTGTTGAATCCGCGGCGGATGGCACCCAGCGCGCCTACGGTCTGCACGTCGTTGCAGACACTCTCCGCAGCGGCGGCAGAAGATACATTTGTCCATGTTGCGGACGATGGACGAAGTCACCTCCCGCTTGCGGGGTGATAGCTCGCCGCCGTTGAAGGGCATGGTGCGGATGTTGAAGCGCAGTGCCAGCGTTTGTAGCTCGCAATTGCCGCATTTGGGGCAGGTGAGGCAGTCGTTGGGATGGTCGGACAGGATGAGTTCGGCAACCACCTTGCGGGCATTCGATCACGCGCAGG
>ENA-OQBW01000079-OQBW01000079.1-human-gut-metagenome-genome-assembly--contig:-NODE-79-length-12440-cov-0.771217_pt1 | contig 12440 bp, 11 predicted proteins | sample MGYA00242752_ERZ504565 | MGnify/ENA primary metagenome ERZ504565 (study PRJEB26092, sample SAMD00036268) | human gut metagenome | host: Homo sapiens | study: EMG produced TPA metagenomics assembly of... | reverse complement strand
CAAGAAAGAAAAGAAGTCCGGGTGCGGTATGTATTTCTGTACAATACTCTCATCGGGTGTTTCCTGCATCGTAAAGTAAGCGCTGTAGCCGTTGTACACGGCTTTAATGACTTCTTTGGGAAGCTGCAAAGCTTCCCGTATGCGGGTACACTCGAACTGCGAAACTGTAATAATCTTTCTTGCTTTCTTCAGGATTCGGGGAACAATCAGGCGGCGGTAATGCCATCCCATTTCCTGATAGAAGGAAGGACTGCGATGCTGACGCGGTTCCAGATAAATAATGTCATGAAGCGTCAGCACCAATGGGACGGGACACCATAGCGGAGCTGTATTCGATGTACAATGCAGCAAGTCTGCTTTCAACGTCCTGACAGCCTGGGGCAATGCTATCTGCTCCCACAGTGGATAAGTAGGGCAGCGAAGCTCAATGATATGGAGATTCTCCGATTCTTCCAGGCACCGGTCCTCTCCCGGGGCAACGAATACGTAATATTCATTACCGTCTTTCCGCTTTTGCAGTTCTTTCAGTGTCTCCAGGATGACAAAGTCCATGCCATGCTTGTCATTGCGGAAAATGCGTTGGGCTTCGATGGCGATTCTCATTTTGCTGCATTTCCTTTCTTCCTTATTCTGAATATTCTTGTGATGTGGCTCATGAAAGAAGTGAATACCAATATCGGCAGGGACCAGAAAGCGCGACGGAATCTGCGGTTGATTTCCCCTTCGGGCATAGCCATTAAGAAAGTGATGAATAAAGTGGCTAAAAGGGCATACCACTTGATGGACAGCGGCCATTCCAGCAGTGTCATTACGACGGCACACACTGTGATGTACACAATGAGCAGAAAACGGGATGGAAGCAACCATTGGAACAGCTTCTCGCATAAATCCCATTTTCCTTGTAAAAATGCTATCGGAAACTGTCCTAATGCCAATAGGGAACTGCGGTATTGCGAACTCAACCAGCGCTGGCGTTCCCTGCTGTAGCCTGATGTGTCATCCGTCTTTTTACAGTAGCATATGATTTCTTCCATATATTCGGTGTATATGTTTTCCTTTAAAAGCTCCATTTCTGTGGCCTTTGCCAAGTCGCTCCCCGACAATCGTGGAGTGATTTTCTGGAACATCTCAAAGTCAAACATCATGCCCGAACCGATGAGGGCGGAGGAGAATCCCAGTGCCGTATGTGCCTTGCGGAAGAGGTGGTTGTTGATTTCTTCACTGGTGGCGTTTAATACGGCGATGTTGGTATTCAGGTTTTCCGTCATGCGGTGGGCTTGGATGGCATCGCATCCGGAGTAGTAGGCATTGTTGAAAAGCTCCAATGCGTTTAGGAACAACTTTGTTGTCTGAATTGAATATGGTGATGGCATCGTACTCATGAGGAGAGTAACGCTCCATAACCTGCTGTATGGCATATATCTTTGTACAATGCTCTTTATCGGGCACGACGATATTGACCGGCATCTGGAGCAGTGTCACTAAATCTTCTTCGGGCAACTGCGTGGCGGCCACTGCAATGTCATATTTGCCTCGGATAGATTTGTGTATCGAGGAAATGATTGATGGACTCTATTACTTCTTTACCATTCTCAATACAACGAAGAGGACCAGGAACCGGTGCTGTTTTTTGGCGAGCGGATAAGGATTCTTGTATTTTCGCAAAGAAGCCAATGCGTAAATAAACAAATACGCTACGGGGATGGCCAGTAACAAAAAAAAGAACCGCGTCCGTCATTTGCAAGGCATTGTTGTTCTCATCCATCCACCACTCGGGATTGAATATGGAAAAAAAATCGTTCATATCTGTTTTTCTATTTAATTTTTTTCTATTGTTTTTTTTCGTTCTCAGTTTTTCTGTCAACAGCTGGTCTATATGTTCCCCATTAAGCAGGACAGATAAAAATAAAATGACCATGAAGCCCGTAGGAAATTGCATGAAGAAGGCATTCCCGTAAGCGCTTATCATCAGCCCGAAAATTCCGCAGGCAATGGCTGTGAGTACACCGCGCAGTTCTTCGTTCTTAATCCGGAACATGATAAGATAGCATCCCCTTAACAATGCGCTTATATATATGGTAAGGAAAAGTGTCAACCCTACAATGCCGGTTTCCATCCAAAGCTTTACATAAGACGAGTCATGCGGAGTCATGGTGGTGAGGCGCTCTCCGTATACTCTGGCTTCTACTCCTCCTAAGCCGAGCCCTTCGCCGAAAGGTTTGTATTTCAGATATTCAGCTAATTTCTTCCGGTTCTCCTGGCGGACAATATATGAAGGGTCATCAGTCGGCCTGAAGGCTGTACGCATGCGTCTGATTTGAGGATTGCCTTCTCCGATATAAGTATGGGCGAAGAAAAGATAAACACATAAACCGAATATGGCTGTGGCTCCCATTAGTTTGGCATTTTTACTTAGGAAGGTGAATAGAATGATGCCTCCTATCGGGACGAATAAAGCTCCACGTGTTCCGGAAATGAATAGAGCATAGATGGCACAGACTGTAACGGCAATGAAATATATCTTTATGGAGCGCTTTTTCATAAAGATTGCCGAAATTCCGAATAAAATAGCGGCAAAACCCATATTGGAACCAAAATTTCCGGCATCAGTGAAAAAAGAAAAATAGCGTGTAATGCCAGGCAGAAAGTGTGTTTTGTACATCTCTGTCTCAATCAGCATGTTCATTTCTATGTCATCAAAGCCGAAGTATTTCTGGTAGGCGGCTTTGGCAACAGCTGTTAAGGTAAATGCAGAGAGAAAAAATAGGATAATACGTAACCGTTTATAGGAAGTTATCGTCAGGACACCGATTAATGAAACGATGAAGGTGCTGTATATAATTCCGCGGGAGTAGATCCAGGCTTCTGTGACAGCTGTTGGATTCATTACTTCCGCTGCGGTATATAACGCCCATATACCACCTCCTAATGTAAGAATATTTTTTGTGTATTTCCATGAAACTTTTCCTTGATGGTAAGAATATACTAAAAATACTACAAACAATATGATAGTTGAAGTGTCATACCAGACACTTAATCCGGTTCCTAACGTATATCTATACCAAAGTATAAAGAAGTAATTGAATGTAAACAAAAAGCATAAGCCGATGAATGGGTTCTTAAATGCTTGTATCAGTATTATTAGAAAAAAAGGGGAAAAGCAAAATGTATGCAATGATATCCCACGTACTGAATAGTACGCTATAGATAATTGCGCTTAATCCGATGATGAACACTAATAATGTGACCGCCAAGGGAGATATGCTATGTCCTTTGATATCCGTTTGCATTTATTTGACAGCTGCTGATTTTGACGTTAAACCTAATTGTGCCAATCGGCTGAAGAAGCTATGGACAGGAGTATGAGGCGGCAATTCTCCAGTGAAACTCTCAACCACTTCACGATCTGCATTGTTGAGATACATGAATAGGGGAGTGCCTTCCAGTTCTTCCTTCAACGGTTTCAACTGCGTGTCGTCGTCCTTGCCCCATAAGCGGGCGGCATTGGCTATCAGCAGATTGAAATCTGCTTTCTTCAATACCGGCATAGGCAATGTTGCGGTACTGACAGCGGGATATTCCACCAAGATGATGTCTGGTATCTCTTCTGCTTCGTTCAATACCCAGAAATCGGACAGTTCTTGCGCTTGTACATACGCTTTGGTTTGTGTGTCAAAATCGTGGTCGTATTGTACAAGGCGTACCTTCATGTCTTCAGTTTCCCAGTAATCAATGAAGTACTTGGCAAGGAATGATTTTCCTTCACGCTTCTCCATACTGAGCAGGTTGATGACGGTGGGACGGTCCGGACGCAGATAGTTGTTCATTTGCCGGCAACTATAGGCAGCGGCAAGCCGGTTGCAAGCCTTGAGGAATCCACGGAATTTCAAGTTGCTTACGCCGTTGAATGCTGCAATGACAGAGAGTCCGGTCAGACGTTTGCTACGGTCCGGGTCACGGAGAGTGCGGTCTAACAATTCAATCAGCAGGAAGTAGCCGCTTATGAATACCAAACTGCCGAAAAATGCGGCAAGGATGTAGATAAGCCTTTTTCTGCCGTTGTCTGTCAATGGATACTCGGGCGATGCTATAACTTGCAGGTTGGCGGTCGTCATCTTGATGTTCTGCAGACGGAGATGGGCTTCTGCAAGGCCATGTAATTGCTGGCGGTAATTATCTTCAGCAATACCTACGGCACCGCTCTTTTCGTTTTTATTTGAGTACCTAGGGTGAAAAATCCCGATATTGGTTGACGATGTCATGCTGGCGGTCAATCAAAACTTTCACTTCGGCTTTGGCCTTAGCCTCATTGACACATGCCGTCAGCCATTCTGTCACCATATCTTGAATGCCTACACCTTCTTTGGAGAAACCATATTCATTCAAATTGTCGGAGAGATGACTGATTTTCTCTTCTGCCTTTTGCAGAGCATCTTTTTCTCTTTGAAGTTTACTGCTGTTCTGCTGGCTCTGTTCTGTGGTGAATACTTCTTGTTCAAGAATACTTTGGTTTAGGGTGCTGACTTTATCCAACTCTTGCAGCAAGCCAGTGTTGGTACGTATAATCTTGGCACGTATATCCATCTTATTCTCTAACATCTGACGGAGCGCAATGGCACTTGCATAGTTTCGTTGAGCCTCTTCCATGCGGTCGTCGGTTGCATATTTGGTTATAGACAAAGACTTGGATTGTTCAGTGTAATTGATAACTTGCTTTTGGACACTGTAATCTGTTAAGTCATCTTCTTCGTCGGTAAGCTTGCTCTTGGCTATGCGTACTTGTTCCTCAAAATAGGCAATGGCACTGTTCGTTGCACTGAACCGGAGAAGCTCATAGGCTTTTAACAGTTCGTCTTCCAATATTTTGAGTGTGTTTTGTGTGATGCCGGGATCGGAAGAAGTATATATCAATTCTATTAAGTCGCTGGTTCCCAGTCGTTTGATAATAATAGTATTCAATGCATCGTAGCTATAAAAAGGATAGGGACGGTTGAAAATTGAATATACGAAATTACTGCTGTTCTCTTTCCGGTAATTCATCAGGTTATTTGTAGTTTTATCCAAAGAGGAACGGTCTACCAAAGCCAGCACTTCTTTAGGAAGGAGTTGGACAAGTTGTCTGTAGTGTTTGGCTTGAATGTACATGTTGTCTTTCCACTCATCACCGTATACGAGGTTGGTTGCAAGCAGACGTACCGAACCTTTGCCAAAGTGTTTTTGGACTTACCTATATTGATGATATTGTCGAAGGTACTATTGATATTGATAAGCTGGCTTCCGTCCAGATTGGTACTGTTGGTTACACCTGCATATAGGCTGCTGTTTACCGTATAACTGTATGGTAAAAACTGTGTGAAATATATGACTAATGCTGTAACAAGGAGGCTTCCCCACAATAACCAATAACGGATGCGGTAAAAGAAGCTTGCCAAAAATTGTACTATATTCATAACTGGTATTTTACTTGTCTGTTATAACTTTAACATTAGTCAGCATCTCTAACAATACGATAGAATTGTGCAGGGCTACACGGCTCTGTTCATAGTTGGTCACAGCACTGGTACGGCGTGCACGTTCCAAAGAAAGCGATATGATATCAATGGCTCCTTGTATGAAATTATTTTCAGAAATTTTCATCTGTGCGTTATACAATGCAGCTGTTTCCGCTTTGGCCTTTATCGTAGCCAATTGTTCGGTAACTGCATTGTAGGCTTCCAGAACTTTCAGCTTTCGGTCTTCCATAACTCCTTCTTGCGTATATTGCAGTTGCTCTATCTGGTAGCGGTAGTCTTTCAGTTTCAGCGGACGGTTAAACAAATCCCCTAAACTTACCCCAACGCTGGCCCCGACATTGAAGTTGTGCTGGGCACTTGACATCGTTGTCTGGTATACAGAGGTGAACTCGTCACTGGAATTGCCTATAATATTGTAGCGTCCGTAAGAATAGTTACCGTTCAGTCTGAAGTAGTTCCACCAACTCCTTTTTTCCAGGCGATATTGGTTCCTCACTTGCTCCACTTGGGACTGTGCTCTTTTTACTGACGCATTCTCTGTCACTGCATCAAGAAAGACAGATAGAGGGGGCAATTCTAATTTCTCAATATCTATTGATGTCTTCGGACTGATTAATCCCAATGTGTTGACTTCTATTTTTTTTATCCTCCATCTTGAGTTGCTCCAATATCTTGATGCGCTCCTCCCGTGTCAACTCCTGCTGCGCAGCCACAGACAAAGGCACCCCCAACAATCCTAAAAGGATTACACTGTAAATGATGGACTTGATATATCTTTTTATCATCTCTAAAGCCATATAATTCCTATTATCTTTTTTTTATACATTCTCTTTTTGCACAAACGCTGTCAGCGTCTTGCACAGTATCTTCATGTCCAGCCAGAATGAAAATTCTTGGGCGTACTTAATGTCCAGTTGCTTTCGCTCTTCGGCCGACATCTTCCCGGCGCCGCCTCGTTTCTCCACTTGCCACAGTCCCGTCAGTCCGGCGGGAGCCATGAAACGCTCGATATACGCGTCGCTGGTCAGCAGCTCGGCCTCGTAGAGGGGGAGCGGGCGGTTGCCCACGATGCTCATGTCCCCTTTGAGGACGTTGAACAGCTGCGGCAGTTCGTCAATGCTGTACTTGCGGATGAAACGGCCCACGCGGGTGACGCGGGGATCGTTCTCTATCTTGACAAACGTATTCTGTTTTTCTTGGGCCTTCTTTTTAAGGAAATCTTCTTCGGAGATGACGAAATCGTCCGAAATCAGCAGGGTAGCCTCCTCTTCGGAAGTGCCGGTCAGGTCGTCGAAGCGGATATCGGGCTGCTCGTCCGTAAGCTCTTCCTCTATCTTATATTGGTTGAGGGCGTTCAGCTCTTTCAGGCGCTTGTCGGCATTGGTGTACATGGAGCGGAACTTCAGGAAGTTGAATATCTGGTAGTTGCTGCCTACACGCTGGGACTTGTAAATCACTTTTCCCTTGCTTTCCACGCGGATGGCTATGGCTGTCGCGATGAGTATGGGAGACAGCACAATCAGTACGGCAACGGCAAAGAGGATGTCGAATATGCGCTTCCACACAGGCAGGTGGAAGGTGTTGAATATCTTACGGTGTGACTGGCTGAATTCCTGCAGTTTGTGCTCCTTGCGCAACCGGAGGAATTTTACCATTTGCAGGAGGCTCTCTTCGCTGGCCATAGGGGAAAGGGTGTTGTTGACACCTGCCTGCAGATAGAGCTTGCGGTGTTCCTTCTGCAGGCCTTCGGTGATGAGGATGATGTAGACACGGGGGAAGCGCTTGTGCAGGAAAGTGATGTTCTGGCTGTCCTTTTGAGGGGTGCTTTCTTCGTAAAGAATGGATGTGTTGTACCGTTCGCGGATACCGTCGATGACTTTCGCCGCTTTGTTGCAGGATGAAACAGCCATGAACATGCCTCCCGCAATTTTGCTCAAGTGGTCGATGGTGACGCGGTTGCTACCTATGTAGATATAATATAACATATCCATTGATTTTGTTGTTTAGAGAAATTTCTTGATACGGGCCTTCAGCTCCATAGGATTGAAAGGTTTCAGTATGAAATCCTCGGCTCCGGCTTCGAGCAGGTTGATGCGCTCGGTGGTACTTTCTTCACTGGAAAGCATCACAACCGGAATGTCCTTGAAAAGTGAATTGCCTTTCAGATATGCCAGGAATTCACTGCCGGTCATCTTGGGCATGCGTATGTCCGAAATGATGAGAGCGGGTTCGTTCCCCTCATTCAGCCATTCTATGGCCCTGACGGGATCTTCGAAATAAACCAGCTCATTCTCTTTCCCTAAATAGACCGAGAGTACCTTGCCTATGGCAGGTTTGTCATCTACAAATAATATTTGTTTCATTGTTTATGATAATTGTTTGCTATATTTATCTATATACATTTTCTTCTACCGGGTGTTCGTACCATTCCGTATACTGGGTTCTGTCTTGGGCCCAATAGATGAATTCCGGATATGCGCTTGCTTCGGGGATGTCAGTACGTGAAACATTGATGGTTTCCTTGGGATAGCGGAAGCCATACGGCACGCAGATTGCCCACGTGTTGTTGCCTGCTAAGTCAAGATTCTCTTGCTGTATGGTTCCGGCGGCAGTGGCGCATATCCCCAAAATTCGTAAAGATGAACTTCCATGCGTTGTTCCATGCTTTTATATTGATAACAGATGAAGAAGTCCAGATTGTCTTTTGAGAATAGGGGCTCTGTCCGAGTTTGGTCTGTCAGTTCAATAATGACTTCATAAGTATACTCTTTGGCGGTTACTCCAATGCCGGTGTTTACCATCTCACCCGGTTCGACTCCAAATACATTGTGTACTTCGCCTGCGATGGGGATTACGACACTCGGATCGGAATCTTCCATATAAGTAACGTTATTGTACCTGAATTTGTTGTACGAGCTGTTGAATGACTCCTGGAAACGCGAATCGTCGCCTCCGGTCTTGACTTCCCGGATATCGGATTTATTGATTCCGGTAATCCGGAGCCCTACGCCCAACGGCTTGCTTGCTCCTGCTGCAGCAAGGGTCACGTCGAGCTGTATGCGCTTGATGTGGTTCGTATTTTTCTCGCGGTGATAGTAGGTCTCCACGTCCAAGACCACATCGTTGAAGTCGTAGTCGCCTACCAACGGGAAGTTGTCTTCGAATACGTACGTATAGGAGACCGGGTCTGTAGGGGTTTCTGAGCCGGACTCGTCCGGGGTGTTGCCTTCGCCCGTACAGTCTCCGGCAGGAATGGTGATGGGGGATTCTCCCCATTTGGATATGGTTCCTTCGGTGTTCTTGATGGCATCAAGGAATTTGGCTTCCCACCAGATATCCTCGGTGATATCATCGTCAATTTCTTTCACTTCATAATGAATGTTTCCCTGGCTGGAGAAATTCCTTATATCTTCAATTTTATTGATTTTTACCAGTGCATATTCATTGTTTGGGCCCATAAATTGTGCTTGTGACAATTCTGCTTCATCAAGTACGGTTATCATGGAGTTGTCACCCATCGTGATTTGGGTATTGTAATTGTTGCTATGGTCCCCGAAATCCTCTATCTCTGCAGAAGAGGTGTCTCCCATGTTCAGTGTGCCTACAAATTCTTCCGCATATAGATAGCATCCGTTGTCTATAGTGATGTTGCTGTCGGTTTTCCCGATATAGGCTTTGCCCTGGTTGATGAATTTGCATCCGCTGTCGAAATTCATTTCATCGACACGTACGGTACCGCAATTATAGAATGCTCCTCCCTGGCTGACATGGAAATCATCTATTTCCATAGTGCCGGCATTGTAGTTGTAGCTGCCTCCGGATGCATTGGTCAATTCGATGTCGTTCCCTTTGATGGTTCCACCCGCGTAGACGATAAACCGGCTGGATTGCACTAAAGTGAAGGTGTGCTCGTCCGGTATCACGATTTCCCCTCCGTCAATCACATAGAATTCGAAGCCTCGTTCAACGGTCATGTTGTTTCCATTGGGTTCCCAGCTGCCTTCAATGATGATGATGGCCGGATTGTCACTTCCCATGCCGTCCTTGCTGATTTTATTCCTATATATATTGTCTTTGGAGATTTTGTAGGCTTTTCCGTTTTGAAAATCGGTATTCGGCCTTATTTCTTCGGCACTTGATAGCATTGCGGTGATTTCTGCCTCAGACTTTTCCGGTGAATAGGTCTCGATGCTGACACTGCGTGTCCATGTGGCACGTGTAGTTGTGGGGGAACTGCCGAAAGCGGCATGGAGCTGACCGTTTTGGATGGATACGTATTTTACTATGTTGCGGCTGTGTGCATCGGTGCGGCACACAAAAGCGCTCGTCAGCACAGAAGGGCAGTCCATGACGGTAGTAAATACTGTTGTATTATTGGCGGTGCCTTCTGCCAGCAGTTTGGCAGATGACCGGCTGATTAAGGGGTTCTTGTCGTAAATACGTATGGTATAGTCGATGCCGGTATCTTCGGATACAGAAACATTGACCCGGACCTGCTGAGTCATTTTCCAATCCATAGTCGGATCTATGTTCTTGACCGGAAACCTGTCTTGATAGGCTGCTTTCACTTTTTCGGGGTTAAAAACATCGTCTTTACAACCCTGCAGCAGCATGCCTACTGTAAGAATAACAAGCGGCAGAAAGCGTTTGTATTGGATATTTTCTCCCATATTTTACATTTGTTTTGCTTGATTGTAAGCAAAAGTACGTTTATTTAAACTAATAAGCTTTATTAATGGGGGATAAAAGCGTGTTGGTTAACGCTTTTTAACGATTTTGCATGGATAGATAATGCAAGTTTGTCTTGAAAATTATCAATATTACTAAATGCCCTCTGTATTGTCGCTTTACTGAATCTTGGTGATTTCTCCTGCCAGGTCGGAATTCATGCGGTGGCGGATTTCGGCTTGGTCCAGTCCATGCCCCAGGAGGAACATGAGTTTGGTGACGGCACATTCGGGGGTACTGTCATAGCCGCTGATGACACCTGCCTGGAGAAGTTGCAGACCGGTTTCGTAACGTCCCATCTCGACGGCGCCACTTTGGCATTGGGTGATGTTGACGATGACAATGCCACGTTCGCTGGCTTCTTTCAGCTGGCGGATGAACCATTCTTTCTGGGGGGCATTGCCGGAACCGAAAGTCTTGAGGACCACGGCTTTCAGGCCGGGAACATGAAGCACGGAGTTGATGATGCTTTCCTGGATGCCGGGAAAGAGGGTGAGCACTACGACATTGGTGTCGAAAAGGTAGTGCGGCTTCATGGGGCGTGACGGGTCGGGACGGTGGATGAGGTGCTCGTTATAACGGATATGGATGCCTGCCTTTGCCAGTGCGGGATAGTTGAAGGAGCGGAAAGCATTGAAATTCTCGGCATTGATTTTGGTGGTACGGTTGCCCCGCATCAGCTCGTTCTCGAAGAAGATGCACACTTCGGGGACGATAGGAGTACCGTCCGGATGCTTGGCGGCGGCTATTTCAATGGCGGTGATGAGGTTCTCTTTCCCGTCGGTGCGCAGGGTGCCGATGGGAAGCTGGGAACCGGTGAGGATGACCGGCTTGGAAAGGTTCTCGAGCATGAAACTGAGGGCGGAGGCTGTATAGGCCATCGTATCGGTACCGTGCAGGATGACGAAGCCGTCGAAATTGTCGTAGTTGTAGTTGATGATTTTTTACAATCTTTGCCCAGAGGGAAGGCTCCATGTCGGAAGAGTCGATCGGTGGGTCGAACTGATAGGAAGAGATGCGGTAGTTGAAGCGCTTCAGTTCGGGAACATGCTGTAGCAGTTGGTCGAAGTTGAAGTTCTCAAGCGCACCGGTCTCGGGATTTTCTATCATTCCGATAGTTCCGCCAGTGTAAATCAATAGTACGGAAGGGCAATCGACTTTCATGATATTCGTATTAGAGCTTTTTTCGGGTACAAAGATAGTGAAATATGAGATGGGGAGAAAATAAAAGAGACAAGTCTTTGCAGATTTTGTCTCTTTTATTATTTCATTGCGAAAAATATATTGTATGAAATTTGAATAAGCTCACTGTTTCAAATCTTCCTTCAACTGCCTGATAGCCTTTTCCGCATCTCCTTCCTTCTCGTTGAGCAGCGTGACGAAGCGGCTGCCGATAATGGCACCGGATGAGTGGGCGCAAGCGGCATCGAATGTCTGTTTGTTGCTGATGCCGAAGCCTACCATGCGTGGATTGCGCAGGTTCATATCCTCTATCTTCTTGAAGTAGGCTTGCTTCCGGGTGTCGAAGTCTTTTTGGGCACCGGTGGTAGCGGCACTGGACACCAGATAGATGAAACCGTCGGTGTGGGCGTCTATTTCGCGGACGCGGGCTTCGCTGGTTTCGGGGGTGATGAGCATGATGACACGGATGTCATACTTCGAGGCGATGGCTTTGTAACTTTCTTCGTAATCGCGGAAAGGGGAGGTCGGGAATGATGACGCCATCGATGCCGCATTCCACGCACTTCTGGCAGAAGCTTCGAAGCCGAACTGCATGATGGGATTGAGGTATCCCATAAGGACAAGCGGGATGCGGACATCGCGACGGATGTCGCGCAATTGTTCGAAAAGCAGACGGAGGGACATGCCGTTATGCAGGGCGCGGGTGGCGGCATTCTGGATGACAATGCCGTCGGCCATGGGGTCACTGAACGGAATTCCGATTTCAATCATGCTGACTCCGTTTCTTTCGAGGGCACGGATAACGTCGGCAGTACCGTCGAGGTTGGGACAGCCTGCACAAAAGTAAATGGACAGCAGATTCTTGGGGCTGTCCTGGAAAAGTTGGTTAATGCGGTTCAACATACTATTTTTATTTACTATTTTACAATTTACTATTTACTATTTGGCTGCGCAATAACGCTGCATGGTACTATTTACTATTTGACAATTTACTATTTACTATTTATTATTTACCAT